>Ga0302294_10000659_pt1 | contig 10378 bp, 6 predicted proteins | sample III_Fen_N2_3_FD_194550 | JGI IMG/M metagenome (GOLD analysis project Ga0302294, IMG submission 194550) | Peat permafrost microbial communities from Stordalen Mire near Abisko, Sweden - III_Fen_N2_3 | ecosystem: Environmental > Terrestrial > Soil > Wetlands > Permafrost | place: Sweden: Abisko...
TCGATCAGGCTTTGCAGGTCAGAAGTCATTAAACTTTGGGGGAACCTGACTGGATTCTAGCACGCTGGATTCCCGCTTCGCTGGCGGCCCTGATGCGCTGCAGCCCCGCGAAACCGCGTGATATAAACTTTTGGCCGGTGGTAATTCAGTCTTTCGGAGCTCCCTTGAAACTGCGCTTCCTAGCATTTGTCCTTTCGGTCTCGTGCCCGGTTGCTTTCGCCTTTGCCCAGAACAACCAGCTAACCATCGAGGCGATCTACGCCGACGGCGGCATCCTGGGGCGATCGCCCGAGGGCGTCAAATGGAGTCCCGACGGCACGAAGGTCTCCTACGTGTTGCGTGATGACAGCGGCGAGCACGGCACCCTGTACTACATCGACCTCGGGACCGGGAAACCGGCCGTGCTGGTTTCGAGTGAGAAGCTGAGCTCACTGGCGCCTCCTGTAAGCTCCATCAAAGACGAACGGCAGAAGGAAGCAGCGCAGCGCTATTCGGTGGCCTCTTACCATTGGTCGCCCGACTCGAAGCACCTGTTGTTCGATTCGATGGGGCAGCTCTGGATACATAGTCTGGATACGGGCACAGCGGTGCAAGTTACCTCCAGCTCTGATGCGTCGGACGATCCCAAATTTTCTCCTGACGGGCAACGGCTGTCCTATGTGCGCAAGCACGATCTTTACGTCCGCGATATCAAACGGGGTCAGGAGGAGGCCCTGACACGTGACGGGGGCGAGAACCTGCTCAATGGCGAAGTGGATTGGGTGTATCGCGAAGAACTCGCCAGCCGCAGTAACTACTTCTGGTCGCCCGACGGCAAGTCAATTGCCTTCTTGCAGATGAATGAGAAAGACGTCCCGACCTATCCCATCGTGGATTGGATTCCCACGCACCCGACGGTGGATATGGAGAAGTATCCCAAGGCGGGCGATCCGAACCCGCTGGTGCGCATTGGTGTGGTGGGGTCAAACGGCGGCAAAGTGAAATGGATCTCCGCGGGCGGCGGCAAAGGTGGCGACTTGCCGCTGGGCAACGATCCCAACGTACTTATCGCGATGTTTGGATGGGTACGCGACGGGATTCTTTGGGCGGTAGCGTTGAATCGGCTGCAGACTCGCGCTGACGTCTACTTTATCGATGTGCAGAGTGGTAAGTCGCAACGCGTTTTGACCGAGAGTTCCGACGTGTGGATCAACTCCAGTGATGTTGAACTGCTATCGTCGGGCGATCGGTTCCTGTGGACTAGCTGGCGCGACGGGCACAATCACGTCTACCTGTATCAGTTCGACAAGCAAAACCCGCTGGCAGGTGAGGCTAAGCAGGTGGCGCAGTTGACGCATGGTGACTGGGAGGTCGAAGGAATTGATGGCGTCGACGCGGCAGCAGGAGTGGTTTATTTCACTGCCAATGAGGGCGACTGGCGACAGGCCAACCTTTTTGCGGTCGGACTCGACGGCAACAATCTTCATCGCATCTCGAAAGAGAACGGGACGCACAGCGTCAACTTTGGCCCGACTAACGCGAAGTCGTACGTAGACACATACTCGGCGCTGATGACGCCGCCGCGCATGTCACTGTGCTCGACGGACGGCACCTGCAACCCGTTCTGGCAGCCACGCAGCGTGGAAGGCTACAACTTCATTGCCCCCAAGGCGGTTGAATTCAAGGCGGCCGACGGCACCACCACTCTGCTGGGCACGTTGCTGTTGCCCGAGGGTGGACCAATGATGGCGAACGGAAAGGTACCGCTCATCCTGAATCCCTACGGGGGACCGGGCGCGCAAAGCGTCCGCGACACGTGGGGAGGCCCTACGTTCCTGTTCGACCAGATCCTGGCTCGGCAGGGCTTTGCTGTGATGGTGGTGGACAACCGCGGCATGGCTAATCGAGGCAAGTCATTCGCAGCGCCCGTCAAGCATCACCTCGGCCCCACGGAACTCGACGACCAACTGGCTTCGCTGAAGCAGGCGCTCGCCCAATATCCTCAGCTGGATAGTTCGCGACTGGGTTTCTGGGGCTGGAGCTATGGCGGTTATTTCACGCTCTATGCGCTGGAGAAGACCGACGTCTTCAAAACCGGCGTGTCAGTTGCTCCAGTGACTGACTGGCGCGACTACGATTCCATCTACACCGAACGCTACATGGGTCTGCCGCTGGACAATGAAGATGGTTACCGCAACAGTTCGCCGGTGAACTTCGCAGGCGACCTCAAGGGCAGCCTGCTGGAGGTGCACGGTACGAGCGATGACAACGTGCACATGCAGAACACGATTCAAATGGTGAATGCCTTCATTAACTCGGGGAAGCAGTTCCAACTGATGCTGTATCCTCGCAAGACGCACGGCATAGCCGGCAAGCAAGCCCGCTCGCACCTGTTCCACATGATTCAAGACCATTTTGAGGCAAGCTTGGCGCCGTCAAAATAGCACCTGTACCCGAAGCTACTCAAAGGAAGGCCATGCGTTTAAAGCTCGCTAAGTCCGTCATCTTCGTCCTTCTTGCTTGGATCACTGTCGCGACAACGTCAGCACAGCAGGCCGCACCGGCTCCCACCCGCACCATCGTGCGCGCAGGGAAGTTGCTGGATGTGCGAACCGGCAAGACGCTGATTAACCAGAGCATCGTCATCGAGGACGGGAAGATCGTTAGTGTCGGACCGGACGCAGGCGCATCAGCCGACGCTAAGGTCATCGACCTGTCAAGCAAGACCGTGCTCCCGGGCCTGATCGATGCGCATACCCATATCACCTTCGATCCCAGGTTTGGGTATGACCGTCTTGCGATTTCGGTACCCCGAGAGGCGCTCATCGGGGCGAAGAACGCACGTGTCACTCTTTTGGCTGGCTTTACGACAATCCGAAATTTGGCCGCGACCGAATTCGCTGATATTGCCCTGCGCGATGCCATCAATGCGGGTGATGTTCCGGGGCCACGAATTGACGCTAGTGGTCCGCCGCTGAGCATCACCGGCGGCCATTGCGACGACAACCTGCTGCCTTACGCCTGGCACGCCACGGAGGTCGGAGTCGCCGATGGGGTCGAGAATGTACAGCACAAGGTACGCGAGGTAATAAAGTACGGCGCAGATGTCATCAAGATCTGCGCCACCGGTGGTGTGCTGTCGCTCGGCGATAATCCTCAGCACTCGCAATTCACGCAGGCCGAGCTGCAGGCCATGGTGGCCGATGCCCATCGCCTCGGTCGCAAGGTGGCCGCGCACGCGCATGGAGCGGAAGGCATCCGCTGGGCCGCGGAGGCGGGAGTTGATTCCATCGAACACGGTTCATATATCGATGATGCCGGAATCGCAGCGATGAAACAGCATGGTACGTACCTCGTTCCGACGCTCTACCTGGGCGACTGGTTCTTGGAAAATGCGCCGAAGACGGGAGTTCCACCGGCAATGCTGAAGAAAGGCCAGGAAGTAATGCCGGCCGCGAGGAAGAACATCGCGCATGCCTTCGCCAGCGGCGTCAAAGTCGGATTCGGTACCGATGCGGCAGTCTATCCCCATGGCCTGAATGCCCACGAATTCGCGGTGATGGTGAAGTTGGGACTGACGCCTCTGCAGGCCATCCAGTCTGCAACCGTGAATGACGCCGACCTACTGGGTTGGTCCGACAAAATTGGCGTACTGGAGCCCGGGCACTACGCCGACATTATCGCAGTGGATGGTGATCCGTTGGCGGACGTGACCACACTGGAACGGGTGAAGTTCGTGATGAAGGGCGGAGTGGTGTACAAGAGCGAATAAGGATGGCGCCACAACTTACTTGCCCGCTGCCGCAGGTTTCTGATTCAATCCTGAGGCAGCGACTTCTGCACTCCCAGGAGCATTGCTCTGGCGACACAAATCTTTGCGTGTAAGTCCATCGACAAGCTGATCTCCGACTCGCAAGAGGCGGAGCACCGGCTGAAGAAGACCCTTGGCCCATGGTCGCTGACCGCGCTGGGTATCGGGGCGGTCATCGGGTCCGGCATCTTCACCGTGATCGGCACGGCTATCGCTGGTCAGAAGTTTGACACTTCGTCGATTTTGAACGCGCCGCTGGCCGACTTTATCGTGCGCCACCAGGCGACTTTGGGCCGGCCCGGCGCCGGTCCCGCGCTGGCGTTGTCGCTAATGCTGGTGGCAATTGTGTGCGCGTTCACGGCCTTGTGTTACGCCGAGCTGGCGTCAATGATCCCCATCGCCGGCAGCGCCTACACCTACACCTACGCGACGATGGGAGAGCTGATCGCGTGGATCATCGGCTGGGACCTAATTCTCGAATACGCTGTCAGCAACATGGCAGTGAGCGTGGGTTTCGCCGCGCATTTGGTGGACCTGTTTGACTGGTTCGGATGGCATCCGCCGCTGCGGTGGATTTCGCCGGCTTATTTGCCTTCGGGCATGGCGGACTTCAAGGGCAACCTGCTGTTCGATCCGGGATGGCACTTCGGCTTCAACTTCCCTGCGTTTCTGGTCGTTATGTTGTTGACGATGGTGTTGGTGCGCGGCATTCGCGAATCAGCCGAAACCAACAACGTCATGGTCATCCTGAAGATCGCGGCCATCCTGGCGTTCGTAATTGCCGGAGCGCACTTCATCCATCCTTCGAACTACCACCCGTTCGCGCCGAACGGATGGTCGGGCATTCTCACCGGCGGCTCCATCATTTTCTTCACCTATATCGGCTTCGACTCTGTTTCTACGGCGGCCGAAGAAGCGAAGAATCCGCAGCGTGATTTGCCGATCGGCATTATCACTACGCTGGTAGTGTGCACCGTGCTGTACATATGCGTGGCCGTCGTGCTCACCGGCATCGTGCCGTGGCAGAAGTTGATTGACGACGCCGCGCCGGTCGTGAACAGCTTGAAACAGCTCGGAATTACGACTCATTCCATTACGTTGCATTGGGTTCGTCTTGCGGTATTGTTCGGCGCGATGATGGGAATGATCTCGTCGCTGCTGGTCTTCCAGTTGGGGCAAGCGCGTGTGTGGTTCGCCATGTCGCGTGACGGGCTGTTGCCTAAGCTGTTCGGACGCGTACATCCGAAATTTCGTACGCCCTCGACGGCAACCTGGATTGCAGGATTGCTGGTTGGAATTCCCGGAGGAATTCTCGACATCGGAACCCTGGCTGATTTGTCGAACATTGGAACCTTATTCGCCTTTGTGCTCGTCTCGCTGGGCGTAATCATTTTGCGCTATAAGCAGCCGGAGCGCCGTCGAGGGTTCCGCGCGCCAGGAGGCTTGGCAGCTCCTATTCTCAGCGTCCTGTTCTGCTTGCTGCTGATGTCGGGCCTGCCGATCCTGACGTGGATCCGCTTCTTCGTCTGGCTCGTTATCGGACTTAGCGTGTACATGCTGTACAGCCGCTACCGCAGCGAGTTCTGCCCGGAAGACCGCAAGCGGTAGAATCGTAATCGCATGAACGAGTCGCAAACAGGCGCTGGCGCTCCCAGCGCCTTTATCCTTTCGCTGCCTAAGGCCGAGCTGCACCTGCACCTCGAGGGCACGGTTGACCCCGCTACACTGGCCGAGTTGAGCCGCCGACATCCCACGCCGCTCTCGACAACGAATAACCGCTACACCAACATCGGTGACAGCGGGCGGGTGTTCACCGAAGATGAAGCTCTCCAGCTCTATCAGTACCAGGACTTCACCGGGTTCCTGCTGGCGTTTAAGGCGGTCAGCGAACGCCTGCGTACAGCCGAAGACTACGAGCTCGTCACCTACCGCATGATGCAGAAGCTGCAGGCGCAGAACGTGAGGCATGCCGAGGTGTATGTGTCGGTCGGAGTGATTCACTGGCGAGGAGGCGAGTTCACTCCGCTGTTCGAAGGCCTGGAGCGTGGTCGCCTGCGTGGCGAGCGCGACTTCGGGATGTCGCTCTATTGGATCTTCGACGCGGTCCGGCATTTTGGCGTCGAAGCCGCTGAACGAGTGCTGGATGAAACGCTGGAACTGCGAAAGCTCAGTGACAGCATTGTGGGCATCGGCCTTGGCGGCGATGAGCGGCGGGCTGGACCGGAACTCTTCAAGGGCATCTATGCACGTGCTGCCAGCGAAGGACTGCGTACCACTGTTCATGCGGGTGAAACAGTTGGGCCCGAGTCGATCTGGTCGGCAGTTCGGGAATTGAAGGCTGACCGCATCGGCCATGGTCTCAGCGCCGCCGAAGATCCCGCACTGGTGGATTATCTGGCCCAACATCAAATCCCGGTGGAGGTTTGCATTTCCAGCAATGTGTTGACTGGATGTTGCCCGTCAGCTGAACAGCACTCGTTGCGCAGACTGTTCGACGCCGGGGTGCTGGTAACGCTCAATACCGACGACCCTGACATGTTTCGCACGAGCTTGCTCAACGAATACCAGATCGCACAGGATGCACTCGGTTTCAGCGACGAAACACTCCGCGAACTGGCGCTGAACTCGTTCCGAGCGTCGTTCTTGCCGCAGAGCCGTAAGCGCGAGAGCCTCGCATTATTTTAGGAAAAGGAAACCATGCCCAAGCACATCGGAATCGTCGCCTGTAGCGCCGAAGGCGCGGCGCTCTGCTATCGCACCATCTGCGATGAAGCCCCAGCGGTCATGGGCCGCCACATGCATCCCGAGATCAGCATGCACACGCATCCTCTCGGCGCGTATATGGAGCACATCTACCGCGACGACTGGCAAGGCGTTGCCGATCTGATGTTGTCGTCGGCCAATAAGCTGGCGAAGGCGGGAGCTGACTTCCTGATCTGCCCGGACAACACCATCCATCATGCGTTCGATCTGATGGCGCCGCATTCGCCGCTACCTTGGCTCCACATCGTGGACGAAGTTGCCGCAGTGGCCAAGGAGCGGGGCTTCGGCAAGCTGGCAATTACCGGAACCAAGTACACCATGGAAGGTACGGTGTATGAGACCAAGTTGAGGGCGGCGGGCATCGAGTTTCTCGTGCCCGATGCCGTGGAGCGAGATCGCATCGATCGGATCATTTTCGATGAGCTGGTCAACGGAATCTTCAAGCCCGAATCGCGAGTCTACTTCCAGCAGGTGATCGGCGGGATGAGCCACGAGGGCTGCGACGCGGTGGTACTGGGTTGCACCGAGATTCCGCTGCTGATCGACGACGTCAGTTCACCGCTTCCCACGCTGGACTCTACACGAATCCTGGCACGGGCGGCGTTACGGAAGGCGTTGGCGTAATGGGCTGCTTGAGCGTTTTGGTGACGTATAACACAAGGCGAAAAATAAAGATAGCGACCATTTAGAATCAACGGTTTAGCCAGAAATTGTTCGTATGTCGTTGATTTATAAACTAGTTAAACGTATCCATGTCTGGCCGTAGGAGTTAGCGGGCGTTTTTAACGCTGAGCGGTAAAGCCAGCCCGAGGGTCTCGGCCCCGAAAAGGCGTTTGGTGCCGCTTCCAGATGGCGGACAAAGAACTTTCAGTTATCAAGGACCCTTGGCCTTATCGAGAGACACCAATCCCTCGCCTCACGTTGATTTTTTTACGGTGGTTGGAGCCTGGCGCGAAAGGGCGTGGGACACAGACCCTTGTGATAACGGAGAGAAGTTGGCGGATTGCGAGTCGCGAAAGATGTTTCGTACCAGTCTCTAACGGCTCGTCGCGGCTCCGCCGCTAAACCCCCCGGGGCTAAAGGCCGGATAAATTGCGACTCTTCTTCACCACGCTAAAGCGTGGTGCTTCCGCCCTCAAGGGCTAGAGGACCAGAACATAATCAAGCATTTGCGACGCGGCTCACCTGCGGCGGATCGTGGAAAATCGAAGTCCCTCCGAGGCTAAAGCCCAGGCTTTATGGCCCGGAATGGCACGGCTGAAGCCGGGCCCCTTCCAGGTCGGTTTAAGAGACCGCTTCTAGCGCACTGCCTTGAACGCTGCAATCCGCTCTTGCGTGTTCATTACGTGAACCGGCAAGGTTAGCCGCGAGCCTTCTTCGAGGATCGGGATCAGCTTGTCGAACTCCGGTCCCGAGTGAGAGCCGGTGAATACGATACGCACCGGGTGGAAGAGGTCCTTGCCCTTCGTCTCCGTTTTGGCCTTCACCTCGTTCATGATGGCCTTGAAGCGGTCAGGAGTCATGGGCGACTTGTCAGACTCGGCGAGTTCGGCAAAGGTGGTAAGCACTTCGTTCGCCTTCGAGGCACCCAACACCTCTGCATTGTCGGGCGAGGTAAGCGCCGCGGCCGCATCCACGCTGAAAATTAACTGTGCCCGCTCCGGCAAATCGTCGAGCTTGTTCACCGACGGAGCTAGAAGTGCGACGACCTTACCGAACCAGGCGCGCATCTGATCGTCCAGATTGTCCGGCAGCAATCCCGCCTTCACGAAGTACGGTTCGGCTAGCTTCTCAATACGTTCGGGCGCGCTCTTCTTGATGTAGTGGCGGTTGAGCCAATACAGCTTTTCCATGTCGAACATGGCAGCCGACGGCGTAACGCGTTCCAGGGTGAACTCTTTGCAAAGCTCTTCCGGAGTGAAGACCTCACGGTTGCCGCCTGTTGGTGCCCAGCCCAACAGCGCCAGGTAATTCGCGAGCGCTTCAGGCAGCACACCCATCTCGCGGAAGTTGGCGATGGAGGTTGCGCCGTGCCGCTTCGATAATCGAGCACCGTCGGTTCCCACAATGGTTGAAAGATGCGCGAACTCAGGTACCGGCCATCCGAGCGCCTCGTAGAGAGCAACCTGCTTCGGTGTGTTTGAGAGGTGGTCGTCGCCGCGGATGACGTGCGTGATCTCCATCAATGCGTCGTCCACCACGACCACATAGTTGTAAACCGGAATGCCGCTCGACCGCAGGATGATGGGGTCGCTCACCGCTTCATTGGAGAACTCTACCGTGCCGCGCACGATGTCGTGGAACTTGATGGGCCGTTCTGGAATCGCCAGCCGGATCGCCGCGGACTGGCCTGCGTCGCGGCGTCGCTGCGCCTCCGCTGGGTCAAGATGGCGGCACTTGCCGGAATACACGGGCGAGCGGTGCGCTGCCATGGCCGCGTCGCGGTCGCGCTCCAATTCTTCCTGTGAACAGAAGCAAAGGTACGCCTTGCCCTCCTTAACAAGGCGCTCGGCGTGCTCGCGGTAGATGTCTAGACGATCGCTCTGGCGGTAGGGCGCGAACGGGCCGCCGAGATCCGGGCCTTCCTCCCAGTCAATGCCGAACCACTTCAGGTCATCGAGCAACTGATCTTCGTAGCGGGCTTCGCTGCGTTCGAGGTCGGTGTCTTCGATGCGAAGGATCATGGTGCCCTTCGACTTGTGGGCGAAGAGCCAGTTGTAGAGGGCGGTGCGGGCGTTGCCCACGTGCAACTGCCCGGTGGGAGACGGCGCGAAACGGACGCGTACTTTGGAAGCTTTGCTCACACCCTGATGTTAGCAAGAGCGCGGGGTTTGAGTATCCGACTGGAGTGCTAGCGGCGCAGCTTAGACCATTTCCACGGCAGGTGTATGGCATGGTGGCTTGCGCTTTAGCGCCTGACATAAGGGGATGTTTACCTCAGCGGCTAAAGCCGCGGTACGAGGTGGCCCGTTAATGCACCGCTGAAAGCGGTGCTCCACCCAAAATGCCGTCGGTGCGCGGCTGAAGGGGTGTTCCACCCAATACGTCTGCGGTGAAAATGCTCTAGTTCGGCTGGGAGCCCTCGTCGGGCAGAGTGGGCCCGCAGGGCCGGCTCATCTCGTCTTCCAGATCTTTCATGACCTCTTCACGGTGGCCCTCATTGTGCATACGTTTATCCATCTCCTGCAGGGCCACGTTGAGTACGTGGTAATGATGCAACTCGCGGAACTTGGGATCGACCGTGGCTTCGCGCCACAACGAGTGCAGTAAATCCACATCTTCCTTGCGTACGCGTGGCCGGTGCGGCCCGAGTTGATATTCATGCCGATCGCCGCTTGTTCCAACCACGACAAGCGTGAGACGGGGCCGCGGCTCAGGAAGGCGCTCCCAGGCATCGCCGGTCAGCTTGCCTTGCTCGTCGGCAGTCAGCTTGTTAGACAGTCCACAGACCACGACGGTCGAATTCAACCGTTGTGCTGTCGCTACGATTCCTTCGAACACATCGTTGGTCGGAACCACTACCAACGATACGTGCTTGCCTTCTTTTTCGGCGGCGCTCACGACAGCCGTAAACAGCTCCTGCTCGTACTTTTCGAATACTTCCGAGCTTTCCATTTCAACGCTACCGCTGAAAGAGTGCTCGCGGTGGTAGATACGGGCAGTCATTACCACGACATCGGTCCGGACGGTGTCGACCCGCGAGAGTACCTCGCGGAGGTAAGCCAGGTTGCGAGGGTCGCGCACCGCAACCAAGATATTGCCGGGGCGAACCTCGATGGCTTCGGCGCTCAGTTCAGCGTTAGCAGCCACGTTGAACTGCTCGAG
>Ga0302294_10000660_pt1 | contig 10372 bp, 9 predicted proteins | sample III_Fen_N2_3_FD_194550 | JGI IMG/M metagenome (GOLD analysis project Ga0302294, IMG submission 194550) | Peat permafrost microbial communities from Stordalen Mire near Abisko, Sweden - III_Fen_N2_3 | ecosystem: Environmental > Terrestrial > Soil > Wetlands > Permafrost | place: Sweden: Abisko...
CGAGAGCGGCAACAGCGTATTGCGCATCCACATGCAGTGGCGATCCTGCTGCGAAAACACAAAGAGCATGCCCTGATTGGCCGCCAGAGTTTTGCGGAACATCAGGCCCTGCATCCGGTTAGCGTCATTGGCCGCGACCTCCGCTTCGATGCGGTGAAAACCGGCGGACAACTCCATGCGCGGCATTTCTGCGCGTGCCGTGACCGAAACCGACATCAGAAACAGCGCAAACAAGGTTGAAGCAATATGGCTCAACGAACGGTACATCGCGAACTCCGTCAGGGTGAAGGTCTGGAATTTGTAACCGGCGGTACTCGATCTGGCCCGGCTGCGGCGTGAAACTCTAGCACAGAGCGGTCAGCGTGATCCTGTAGCTACTTCTTGCGGTGATTGGCTTTAACCGAGTGTCCGCTAGTCTTGTCCGATTTCCCTTTGACCGCTGACTTGGATTTCTTGCCCACCTGTTTATGGACGATGGCCTTGGTCGACGGTTTGGGGCGGAGCACATCAGCGCCGGTGGTCACCGGGGCGTCTTCGTGTTCGGCGGCTTTGGGGATGGCCTGGGCGCTCAGGCTGCAACAGGCGAAAACAGCAGCAACAAGGATGGGCAGGAAGCGGGGTGGTCGGGATGTCATGGATGGGTTTCGAAGATTTCACTATTTTAAAAATGGAGTCGCTGGAACGCCCGTCAATAGGCGATCTTCGCGGGTGGTGCGCCAGAAGGCGCATGCTGATTGGCGCGCAGCCAGATAGGCTTGTAGAGGCTTATTTTTCGGACTTGAGCAGGACCCATAGTGCGCCTTCTCCGCCGTCGTTGGGCGGGGCGTGGCAAAAGGCCAGAACGTCGGAGCGTCGCACCAGCCAGCTTTTGACGAGTTGGCGCAGGATGCCTTCGCGCCCCGGCGATCCGTGCCCACGGCCGTGAACGATGCGAATACAGCGTTTGCCGGCGCTTTGCGATTCGGCAAGGAAACGAGAGACTTCTTCGTGTGCTTCGTGCCGGTTGTGTCCGTGAAGGTCGGTGTGGTTCTGGATCGTCCAGCGTCCGCGACGCAGGTCACGCAAGACGCTGCGCGGCAGGCCGGGGCGTAGATAGGAGTCAGTGATGGCCAGCAGATCGTCAATCTCAAACGAACCGTGCAAGGACTCGACAACCGCCGCGGCCTCGTCGAGTTCGCGTTGACGTGGGCGTGTGCTGGGCTTGGGCGGGTCGAAGCTGATCCGGTCATCGGCCTTGCGTAGCGGGATCGCCCCGTCGACCGCCGCCTGAAAAGCGGCGAGGTCGTCCGGGTCGGGCGAGTGCTTGGACATTGGATGCATCCCGCGACAAGGCTGCTTCTCTGTACTGGGTCGTAACGCGTCTGTGTTTGAGTCGCTACTCAATACCGTCCAGATAACGCTCGGCGTCGAGCGCGGCCATGCACCCCGTTCCTGCCGATGTGCAGGCCTGGCGATAGATGTAATCCTGCACGTCGCCGGCGGCGAATACGCCTGGAATGCTGGTTTGCGTGGCGTTACCCTTGCGGCCACCTTCGGTAATGATATAGCCGCCTTCCATGTCGACTTGTCCGACAAACAGCTCGGTATTCGGTTTGTGGCCGATCGCGATGAAGACGCCCATCAGCGCGATGTCTTCGGCCGTACCGGTTTTGACATCCTTGATGCGCATGCCCGTAACGCCGCTGGCGTCACCCAGCACTTCGTCGAGCGTCGAGTTCCATCTGATCGTGACCTTGCCGGCCTTTTCGCGCTCGAACAATTTGTCTTGCAGTATTTTCTCGCTACGGAATTTTTCCCGGCGATGCACTACGGTGACGTGACTGGCAATATTGGCCAGGTACAGCGCTTCTTCCACCGCCGTATTGCCGCCGCCGATAACGGCGACTGGTTTGTTCTTATAGAAGAAACCGTCGCAGGTCGCACAAGCCGAAACGCCACGGCCGGAAAAGGCTTCTTCCGACGGCAAACCAAGATATTGCGCCGAAGCGCCGGTCGCAATGATCAGCGCGTCGCAGGTGTAGGTTCCCGAGTCGCCGATCAGGGTGAACGGTCTTTCCGTCAGCTTGGCCGTATGGATGTGGTCGAAAATGATCTCGGTTTCAAAGCGCCGGGCGTGTTCCTCAAAGCGCTGCATCAACTCCGGCCCTTGAACGCCCTGGGCGTCCGCAGGCCAGTTGTCGACCTCGGTTGTCGTCATCAACTGACCGCCCTGAGCCAGGCCGGTAATGAGAACAGGCTTCAGGTTGGCGCGGGCCGCGTAGACCGCTGCCGTGTAGCCGGCAGGGCCGGAACCCAGAATAAGAAGCTTGCTGTGACGAGTGGTTTGCGGCATTTCGAGTTCCTTCGTGTGGACAACGACCGATAGATTATAACCGCTAAGAAATTGGAGATTTTCGATGCCGGCCTCGCGCCAAGGCCAAATATCCTATAATCATTTTGCAGCGCGTCAATACGGAAACATGAGAGAAAGAGACCTCAATGCTTACAGAACAGCAGCTCGGTGGAGGTAGCGGATTTTTCTTGTTGCAGAATATCCCTCTGTTCGAAGGACTTTCGGCCCTGCAACTCGAACAGATATCGCGGATGGCGGTGCGCCGCAAGGTCGTGCGCAATACGACGATTGTCCGCGCCGGTGCGAGTACCGATTCTCTTTTCGTCATTGTCAGCGGCAGCGCGAAAGTGCTCAATCGGGACACCGAAGGGCACGAGGTGATTCTGAGTCTGCTCGGAGCCGGCGAGTGTTTTGGCGAAATGGGCTTGATCGACGGGTCGCCACGCTCGGCAGACGTGGTAGCCAACGAGAATTGCGAATTGCTGGTCATCGCCAAGACCGATTTCAACAAGGCCTTGGCCGAAAACGTCGATCTCTGTCTGAACATCATGAAGAGCCTCGTGTTGCGTTTGCGCGAGGCGAACCAGAAGATCGAGAGTCTGGCGCTGATGGATGTCTATGGGCGTGTCGCCAAGCTGCTGCTCGACCTTTCCGAACTCGAAGACGGCGTGCGCGTGATTCGGCGCAAAGTCACCCGACAGGATATGGCCAAAATGGTGGGTGCGTCGCGTGAAATGGTCAGCCGCGTCATGCGCGATCTGGAGGGCAGCGGCTATATCCGCGTCGAAGAAGGCCGCATTGTCCTGACCGAGGATTGAGCGCCGGTTTGGGTTCTTTCCCCGCTTGGCGCCCGGTTGGCGCCGACTGCCGGCTATAATGGCCGCTTATTGCTTCCGACCCTTGCTGACCCTTGTCTACTTCTCTCGATATTGATGGCTTCGCTGCGTAAATCTACTGGTCGAATCGACAACAAGCCCGAAACGCCCAGCCCGCTGCCGGAGAAAATCGCGGTGGTGCTGCAGGAGTCGCGCTGGCTGGCGCTTGTCGTTATGGCGGCGTTTCTTGGCTTGGCCCTTTGGGGCTATCACCGTGACGATCCGGGTTGGTCACACGCTGTGCTCGGCGCTGCTTTGCACAACCCGGCAGGACGCGGCGGTGCCTGGGTTGCCGACTTGCTGCTCTATGTCTTCGGCGTTTCTGCGTGGTGGTGGATTGTCTTGCTGATGGCGATCGTCTGGTGGGGCTATCGCCGGCTGGACGGTTTGCGCTCGATTGATCGGCGTCCACTTTACATCGCACTGGCGGGCTTTATCGTTTTGATCGTGGCCAGTTGCGGGCTGGAAGCCCTGCGTTTCTACACGCTCAAGGCGCAGTTGCCCTTGGCGCCGGGTGGCATGCTGGGCATCGAGATCGGCCACGCATCGGTACGTTTCCTCGGTTATACGGGAGCGACGCTGACCTTGCTGGCGGCGTTTGCCTTGGGCTGGAGCATTTTCTCCGGAATGTCCTGGCTCAGCGCAATCGAGAAGTTTGGTGCGCTGCTCGAAAATACCTACGCGGCGGCGCGTGCCTTGATCGATCGCTGGCAGGATAGACGCATCGGTCGCGAAGTGGCGCGAGAGCGTGAAGCGGTGGTCGAGGTCGAGAAGAAGCGTGTCGAAACCTTCGACCCGATCATCATCGAAACGCCGGAACCCGTGGCACCCATCTCGGTCAAGGCGGAAAAACGCATCGAGCGCGAACGGCAAGTGCCCTTGTTCCCGGAGGCGGTTGTCGGCGGCATGCTGCCACCGCTCCATTTGCTCGAGCCAGCGGCGGTGCATACGGATACCGTCAGTCCGGAAAGCCTCGAATACACCTCGCGCCTGATCGAACGCAAGCTGGCCGATTTTGGCGTGCAGGTCAAAGTGCTCGCCGCCTATCCGGGGCCGGTGATCACACGCTACGAAATCGAACCGGCGATCGGCGTCAAAGGCGCGCAGATCGTCAATCTGGCCAAGGACATGGCGCGCGCGCTGTCGATGGTGTCGATCCGCGTCGTCGAAACGGTGCCCGGCAAGTCCTGCATGGCGCTCGAACTGCCGAACGCCAAGCGGCAGATCGTGCGCCTGTCCGAGATCATTTCGAGCAACGCTTATCACGACATGTCTTCACCGCTGGCAATGACGCTCGGTAAGGATATCGGTGGCCATCCGGTGGTCGTCGACTTGGCCAAGATGCCGCACTTGCTGGTCGCCGGTACGACTGGTTCGGGCAAGTCGGTGGGCATCAACGCGATGATTCTTTCCTTGCTCTACAAGTCCGAACCGGACAAGGTGCGCTTGATACTGGTCGATCCGAAAATGCTCGAACTATCGATCTACGAAGGCATTCCACATCTGCTGGCACCGGTGGTGGTGGATATGAAACACGCGGCCAACGCGCTCAACTGGTGCGTGGCCGAGATGGAGAAGCGCTACAAACTGATGTCGGCGATGGGCGTGCGCAATATCGCCGGCCTCAACCACCGTATCAAGGACGCCGAGAAGGCAGGCAACAAGCTGCCGAATCCCTTCTCTCTGACGCCGGAAGCGCCCGAACCGCTTATTTCGATGCCGCACATCGTGGTGGTGATCGACGAACTGGCGGACCTGATGATGGTCGCCGGCAAGAAGGTCGAGCAGCTGATCGCGCGGCTGGCACAAAAGGCACGCGCGGCCGGCATCCACTTGATTCTGGCGACGCAGCGGCCGTCGGTCGACGTGATTACCGGATTGATCAAGGCCAACATTCCGACGCGTATGTCCTTCCAGGTCTCGTCGAAGATCGACTCGCGCACCATCCTCGACCAGATGGGCGCCGAGGCGCTGCTCGGTCAAGGGGACATGCTCTATCTGGCGCCTGGAACTGGCTATCCGACGCGCGTGCATGGTGCGTTTGTCGCTGATGATGAAGTGCATCACGTTGTCGATTATCTGAAACGCGCCGGGGCGCCCGACTACGTCGAAGGTGTGCTGACCGGCGGTGGTCTTGACGACGAAGGCGAGGCCAGCAGTGGCGACGGTGAAACCGTCGACAATGCCGAATCCGATGCCTTATACGATCAGGCCGTCGAGATCGTTCTGAAAAATCGTCGCGCATCAATTTCGCTGGTTCAACGTCATCTGCGCATCGGCTACAACCGTTCGGCGCGACTGATCGAAGCGATGGAAAAGGCCGGGTTGGTTTCGGCCATGGATGGGCGTGGTGGCCGCGAGGTCATCGCGCGCAAGGAAGAAAACTGATGAAACGGATTATCCTCGCGGCCTGTCTGGTGTCGCTCGCGCAAATCGCCAATGCCGGCGCCATCGACAAGCTGCATCACTTCCTCGATACGACGAAGACATTGCGTGCGGAATTCGCCCAAATCGTCGTCGCCAAGAACGGCAAGAAACCGCAACAGTCGACGGGTTTGGTGATGCTTTCGCGTCCCGGAAAATTCCGCTGGCAGATCGAGAAACCCTACGCGCAACTGCTGGTCGGCGACGGCGAAAAGGTCTGGATCTACGATCCCGATCTGCGTCAGGTAACCGTCAAGAAGGTCGACGCTGCACTTGGCAGTACACCGGCCGCTTTACTCGTCGGCGATAGCTCTGGGAAAAACTCGCTGGAGAAGAATTTCAGCTTGCGCGAAGCCGGCGAACGCGAGGGGTATGAGTGGGTCGAAGCGACACCGAAAACGCCAGACAGCGGCTTTGAGAAGCTGCAATTGGGCTTCGAAGGAAACGCGCTGAAAGCGATGGAATTGTCCGACAACTTTGGCCAGACGACATCACTGATCTTCTTGCGCCTCGAAAGCAACCCGGCGCTGCCGTCCAGCCTTTTCCACTTTGCGCCACCGGCCGGCGTCGACGTCATCGGTGAGTGATCTTTTTTCCCAGGCGCATCCGGTACCACTCGCTGAAGCGCTAAGACCTGCGACGCTGGACGAGGTCATCGGTCAGCAGCATTTGCTCGGCCCTGGCAAGCCGCTGCGCTTGGCGTTCGAAGCGCGCAAGCTGCACTCGCTGATTCTGTGGGGACCACCCGGTGTCGGCAAGACTACGCTGGCGCGCCTGATGGCTGATGCCTTTGATGCCGAATTCATGGCGCTGTCGGCGGTGTTTTCCGGGGTCAAGGATATTCGCGAGGCAGTGGCGCGTGCCGAAGCGACGCGCGCGCAGAATGGCCGTGCCACGATTCTGTTCGTTGACGAAGTGCATCGCTTCAACAAGGCGCAGCAGGACGCGTTTCTGCCGTACGTTGAAGGTGGCTTGCTGACGCTGGTTGGTGCCACTACCGAAAATCCCTCGTTCGAAGTGAACTCGGCCTTGCTATCGCGCGCCTCGGTCTATGTGCTCAATCCTTTGTCTGACGAAGAGATGGGTCAGTTGTTCGAACGCGCTTGCCGACAGGCCTTGCAGGGATTGAGTTTCGACGATGATGCCCGCTCGCGTTTGATTGGTTTGGCGGACGGCGACGCGCGCCGGCTGATCAACCTGCTTGAGCAGGTACGGACCGCTGCCGCAACGGCCACGCTGTCCAGCATTGACGGCACCTTCATCGACAACACACTGGCGCAGAGCCTGCGCCGCTTCGACAAAGGTGGCGACGCCTTCTACGACCAGATTTCTGCCTTGCATAAATCGGTGCGCGGATCGAATCCGGATGCGGCGCTCTACTGGTTCTGTCGCATGCTCGACGGCGGTGCTGACCCGCGCTATCTGGCGAGGCGCATCGTGCGCATGGCGTGGGAAGACATCGGTCTGGCCGATCCGCGGGCGGCACAGATCGCCGGTGAAGCGGCGGCCACTTATGAACGTCTTGGCTCACCAGAAGGCGAACTGGCTCTCGCGGAAACGGTGATCTATATGGCCATGGCCGCCAAATCGAACGCCGCCTACGTCGCGTATAATGCGGCGCGTGGATTTATTGCCAAAGACGGTTCGCGTCCGGTTCCGCTGCATTTGCGAAATGCACCGACGCGCCTGATGAAGCAGCTCGACTACGGCAAGGAATATCGCTATGCGCACGACGAAGCCGGAGGCTACGCGGCTGGCGAGAATTACTTTCCCGAAGGCATGCCGCCCACAACTTGGTATCAGCCGGTCGAGCGCGGGCTGGAGATCAAGATCGGCGAGAAGCTGGCGCATTTGCGCGAACTGGATCGCGAAGCACTGAAGAATACGAAAAAAACGAAAGGCTCCGAGGACTGACATGCTAGACATACAACTGCTGCGTACCAATATCGACGCGGTCTCCGAACGTTTGGCCACACGTGGTTATACGCTCGATATCGCGACCTTCCAGACGCTCGAAGCTGAGCGCAAGACCTTGCAAACACGGACACAGGAATTGCAAGCGAGCCGCAACAGCTTGTCGAAACAGATCGGCATGCTCAAGGGCAAGGGCGAAGATGCATCCGCCGTGATGGCCGAAGTCGCGAGCTTGAAGGATGAATTGGAAGCCAACGAAGTCCGCCTTGCTGAGCTGCTGAAAGCCTTCGATGCCTTCGTGGCGCTGATTCCCAATCTGCCACAGGAAGGCGTGCCGGTCGGCAAGTCGGAAGCGGACAATGTCGAGATCAGTCGCTGGGGAACGCCGCGTCAATACGACTTCGTCGTCAAGGATCACGTCGATCTCGGCGAAGCGCTTGGTCAACTCGATTTTGCGACGGCTGCCAAAATCGCCGGCGCGCGCTTCTCGCTGATGAAGGGGCCGCTGGCTCGCCTGCATCGTGCGATCGCCCAATTCATGCTCGACGTGCATACGGAAGAACACGGCTACACCGAAGTCTATGCGCCATACCTTGTCAATGCGGCGAGCATGACAGGGACCGGTCAGCTGCCGAAGTTTGAGGCCGATCTGTTCAAGATTCTGCGCCCCGACGCCGAGCCCCTGTACCTGATTCCAACCGCCGAAGTGCCGGTCACCAACATCGTGCGCGATGAAATTCTGGCACTCGACGCATTACCGCTCAAGTTGGTCTGTCATACGCCGTGTTTCCGCTCGGAAGCCGGTTCCTACGGCAAGGACACACGCGGCATGATTCGCCAGCATCAGTTTGACAAGGTGGAGTTGGTGCAGATCGTCGCCGCCGAGAAATCAAACGAAGCGCACGAGGCTTTGACGCGTCACGCGGAAGTGATCCTTGAGAAGCTCGAATTGCCGTACCGTCGCGTTGCCCTGTGCACCGGCGACATGGGTTTTTCTTCGGCCAAGACCTACGATCTGGAAGTCTGGCTACCGGCCCAGAACACCTATCGCGAGATTTCGTCCTGCTCCAACTTCGAGTCCTTCCAGGCGCGGCGCATGCAGGCACGCTGCCGCAATGAAAAGAACAAGACCGAACTTGTGCATACGCTCAATGGCTCCGGGCTGGCTGTTGGCCGGACGCTCGTCGCCATCATGGAGAACTACCAGAACGCCGATGGCAGCATTAGCGTGCCCACCGCGCTGCGCTCCTATATGGGTGGCCGCGAGAAGATCGAATTCAAGGGCTGAGGTTTTGCAGCGGGAAATACGATGGTGATGATTTGCCGCCGATCGGTTCGGCAGTGAATTCGAGCGGGTGGTAAGGCTGTTCGTAGCGATTGAGAATATCGGTATAGACGCGGATGTTCTCAACCATGATGACGGCTTCGCCCCCGCGGCCTTTGCCGGACTTTAAACGATTGTAGTAGCGCGCTTGCGCCAGCAGGGGCAATACCCGCTTCATTTCGTACCAGGTGTCCGGGTTGGCCTTCTCCACCTTGGCAATGTAACGAGCCGCGTTCATGTGCCCCATGCCCAGATTGTAGGCGGCGAGCGCCATCCACAAACGGTCAGGCTCATCAATGGTTGTCGGGAGTTCGTCGCGCAGATTGTTGAGGTACTGCGCTCCGGCCCGAATGCTCTGTGATGGGTCAAGGCGATTGTTGACACCGAGACGGTCGGCGGTGTCGCCGGTCAGCATCATCATGCCGCGCACCCCGGTCGGACTGGTTGCTTGCGGCGTCCATTGCGATTCCTGATAGGCCAGAGCCGCCAGTACGCGCCAGTCGATTCCGGTTGTGACCTGGGCGGCATGAAATAGCGATCGATACTGTGGCAGGATGGTACGCATGCGTTCGATGAAACGCACACTGTCGGCTTGAGTCAGTCGATCAATGTGACCGAAGTAGCGATCATTCAGGCGTTCCATTTCACCGCTTTTCTGAAGCTCATCGAGAAAAGCATTGGCCTTGGCGATCAGATCCGGGGCAAGGTCTGGCGCAAAAAGCCAGACAATCGGCTTGGTCGAACCGATCACCAGCGATCCCTGCAGATCCGGGTAGAAATTGCTGCCGATATCGAATTCAGCATCGTTGACCAGGGCCGCCTCATAACGTTGCGACGAGACGCTCTCCATCAGATCAAGCGCTGTCTGTTTCTCGGTCGCGTCGACGAAGATCGTGGGTACCTTCTCATGCAGTTCGCTTAACGCGGCCTCTTGCCGTGAGCCGGCGACGACGTGAATAGTCTTGTACGCCAGTTGATCGATGCGTGTGAGGGGCAGTGAAGCCTCATGCGTGATCAGGAGATTGTGACTTTGAAAGTACGGTGTGCTGCTACGAATCTCCGGATCGTCGACGGGAGTCAGCCAAGCCGCCGCCATTTGTCCTTCGCCTTGTTTGAGGCGTTGCACAATATCTGCGTCGCTATTCGCCACGACGACGCGACTTTTGAGACCGAGCTTTTTTACGAACAGACGGGTCAAGTCACAATCAAAGCCTGCGACGCCACTTGCTTCGTTGGACTGACAGGCCGTCGATTCGGCACGCGTCAGAATTAGCAGTTCTTTCGGCTTCTCTCGCGCTTGCAGGACTTTCTCGCCGCAACCGGTAATAAATATGGCGAGAAAAAAGGGTAGAAGACGCATCAATCGATTGACTCGTGCTAAAATCCCGCCCCGTCGGAGAGGTGGCAGAGTGGTCGATTGTACCTGACTCGAAATCAGGCGTACTGCAAGGTACCGAGGGTTCGAATCCCTCCCTCTCCGCCAGTAGTACCAAGGTTTAAGGC
>Ga0302294_10000662_pt1 | contig 10365 bp, 8 predicted proteins | sample III_Fen_N2_3_FD_194550 | JGI IMG/M metagenome (GOLD analysis project Ga0302294, IMG submission 194550) | Peat permafrost microbial communities from Stordalen Mire near Abisko, Sweden - III_Fen_N2_3 | ecosystem: Environmental > Terrestrial > Soil > Wetlands > Permafrost | place: Sweden: Abisko...
GCTCGTCTCACAACTCCTTGCGCGCCGCGCCGCCCACGTCTGGTGCATCGACAACTCGCCCCGCATGGTCGAGGTCGGCACCGAACTCGCCGCAAAAAACGGCCTCTCCAACCTCGCCTACAAACTTGGCGACATCGAAGCAGTTCCTCTGGCTAATGGTTCGGTTGACCTCGCGATTCTCAGCCAGGCCTTGCACCACGCCCAGCATCCACAAAAGGCGATCGACGAAGCACACCGCATCCTCCGCCCCGGCGGTCAGGTGCTGATTCTCGACCTCAAGAGCCACACCTTCGAAAAGGCCCGCGAACTCTACGCCGATGTCTGGCTGGGGTTCAAAGAAAACGCTCTGCACGGCTTCCTGAAAAAAGCCGGCTTCGAACAAGTCGAAGTCACTACCGTCGCCCAGGAACCGGCCGAACCGCATTTCGAAACGCTGCTCGCCAGCGGAGTGAAGTGAGCGGCGCCGCGGCGCGTTTTGACCTAAATCCCGAAGCTGGATTTGAACTGCCAAGAAGCAAAGAAGCCAAGGGCAATCGATTAGATACTGGTAGTGTTTCGGCCCGATCTCATCCGGTAGGTGAAACAGTCCAAAAGCATAATTTGTTGTGCATGCTTTGTTTCTTCTATTCTTCGTAGTTCAATTGCGGTTTTAAGGTTTGACCGCCGAACTGCCCGTACCGCTCAGACCGCCTTCACGCGTTCACGGCAGAAGTTATCGAAGAGCGCATAAATTTCCTTCGGCGAATTCATCTCCAACGCCTGCGCCGCCATTTTTCGGGCTTCTTCGAGTTTCATCGCACGCACGAGGAATTTTACCGCTGGCAACAGGGTCGGTGACATGCTCAGTTCGTCGACTCCCAGCCCAAGCAGAAGCGGCGCATACACCGGATCGCCGGCCATTTCGCCGCAGACACTGACGGAGATCTTCCGTTTATGCGCTTCGTCAACGACCCGCTTGATCGTACGGATGATCGCGGGATGCGTCGGCTCGTAAAGGTGGGCGATGCGATCGTTCACCCGGTCGATCGCCAGCATGTACTGGATCAGATCGTTGGTTCCGATGCTGAAGAAATCGCATTCCTTTGCCAGGATGTCGGAGGTGTAGGCGGCGCTCGGAATCTCGATCATCACGCCAACCGGCATTTTCTCGTCGAAAGCCAGGCCTTTGGCCCGCAATTCCACGCGGCATTCCTCGAGGACGGCGTTGGCACGCGCGAGTTCCTCAGAGCCGCTGATCATCGGGTACATCAGTTTCACCTTGCCGTGCGCGCTCGCCCGGAGGATGGCGCGCAGCTGGTCCTTGAACAGATCGCGATGTTCCAGGCAGAAGCGGATCGCGCGAAAACCCAGGAACGGGTTCGACTCGTGCGGGAACAGTTCGGGGTTGCCCGCCATCGGCTTGTCGCCGCCGAGATCAAGCGTGCGGATGACGACGGTCGCCGGCGCCAGCGATTCCGCCGCTGTCTTGTAGGTAGAATACTGTTCGGCTTCCGACGGAACGAGATTGGAATGCAGGAAAAGAAATTCCGAGCGAAACAGGCCGACGCCGTCCGCCAGATACTCTTTCACCATGGAGATTTCGTCGGTCTTTTCGATGTTGGCGCGCAACGTGATCGCGGTGCCATCGAGTGTGACGGCGGGCAGGCGCGTGGCCTCCATCAGGCGTTGCTCGAAGTTGCGCTTCTGCAACTGAATCTTGCCGTAGCGGAAAAGCGTTTGCTCGTCAGGATTGAGGATGACGATGCCTTCGTAACCGTCGACGAGCGCCCAGTCGCCACTCTTGACGCGCTTCGAAAGGTCACGCGTGCCCACGACGGCCGGTACCTTCATCGAACGCGCGACAATCACGGCATGGCTGGTCCTGCTGCCGGAATCGGTGACGATCGCAATTGCCAGACGGCGGTCGATCGTGGCCGCGTCGGACGGGGTAATGTCGTTGGCGATGACCACGCGCTTGTCCGCAAGTTTGCTCAGATTCTGGCCGGCCTGACCGAGCAGGTTTTGCAGCACGCGTTGCGCGACGTCGCGGATGTCACCCGCGCGTTCGCGCAAGTACTCGTCGTCGATCTCGTCAAAAGCTTTGATATACTTCTGCGAAACGTTGTTAAAACACGTCTCAACGTTCACTCCGGAAGTCTCGAATTCGCGGATCGTTTCCGTGATCAATGCCTGATCTTCGATCACGAGCAGGTGTGCATCAAAAATCCGCGCTTCGTCCGGTCCGAGATTTTTTTCCACCTCGTCCTGAATCTTCTGAATCTGCTGGCGCGTGATGAGCAACGCGTGCTCGAACCGGGCGATCTCGTCGATCCGCTTGGCGGCGTCGACCTCATAGGACGGGATTTCTACGTCGCTCTGGATATATAAAAATATCGGTCCATAGGCGATCCCTTGTGATGCGGAAATGCCTGTGATGAGAACTTCATTCTGAGAGCGGGGTTCCATGAAGCTAAGTGTGCTGTGGTTTGCGACCGGCAGCGCGTGAGGATAACCCCGTACTGCCACCTTGGGTCAAACGATTTCTGTATCCATTACGAAAGTATGCCGCCCCCATGCCCCGTGAATGCATTCACGGACCTTAGGTACAGAAACGTCATCGCGCAACAACGCATAACAAGCACTGCCACTTCCGCTCATCGCGACCGCGAGACCGAACTCGCGGCGGAGCCGTTCCAACAGCACCGGTAGCGCCATGTATTTCGCGAAGGCCGCTCGCTCCATGTTGTTGAAAAGTAGTTTTTCTGCCGGTTCAGGGCCCGCGAGCCAATCCCCCAGCCTCGCCTCGGCCTCGGTCTCTGGCAGGTAACTCTCCGGCGCATCCGCCACCATCCGCCCGTAAGCCCAAGCCGTCGCGATGCCAAAACTGGGTTTGAAGATGAGCACGCGTCGCCCGCTCAATCGGGAACTCGCCTGGGGCGCGAGTGACTCGACATGTTCACCGCGTCCGCGCATCACCATCGGAGCATCATGTAAAAACAACGCACAATCCGAACCGAGCTTTACCGCTAAATTAAGCAAGGCGTCACGATTGAGCGGTTGGCCGGCGAGTCGATTCAGCGCCAGTAATGCAGCCACGGCATTGCTGCTACCGCCACCGAGCCCGGCGCCGATCGGTATGCGTTTTTCCAAGACAAACCGTGCGCCCACCGGCTGGCCCGCCGTTTCGGCAAACAACCGCGCCGCCCGCAAAATCAGATTTGTCTCATCACGCGGCACCGCCGGATCTTCGCAGGTGAGCGAAAATCCGCCTTCCGAAACCCGTTCCGCCCGCAACGTATCGCCGAACTTCACCGGAGCCACGACCGAGACCAGATTGTGAAAACCATCCGCCCGCCGACCGGTGATGGCGAGGAAGAGATTGAGTTTGGCCGGAGAGAAAACGACGACAAAAGGCACGCAAAACCACTCAACACCGCGTTTGACCGGCTTGGAAAGCGTTAAAATGACCGATGTTTTGCACTTCCGCTTAGCCGGATTTCGTGTGCATTAGAGTCTTCTATGCCTTGCGACCTTATTCTCGCCCTCGACGTCCCCACCCGCGAGCAAGCCGCCCCCATCCTGCGCCAGCTGCGCGGCTCACTCCATTGGGTAAAAATCGGCCTGCAAATGTTCACCGCCTACGGTCCCGATTACGTACGCGCGATCGCCGACGACGGCTTCAACGTTTTCCTCGATCTTAAGCTCCACGACATACCCAACACGGTCGCGAAAGCCATCGAGTCTCTTGCGCCCCTGCCCATCGGCATGCTGACGCTCCATACCGGTGGTGGGCGCGAAATGATGGTCGCCGCCAAGGAAGCCCAGCAGGCCACCAAACCCGACTTGATGCTCCTCGGCGTAACTGTCCTTACCTCTCTCGACATGATCGGTCTGCGCGAAGTTGGCGTGACCGACACGCCCGACGTACAAGTCGCCCGTCTCGCCCACCTCGCCATTGACTCCGGTCTGAGTGGCCTCGTCTGTTCGCCTCTCGAAGTCAAAGCGCTGCGCCAAAATTTCCAGATCCCGCGCGAAGTGAAACTCGTGACGCCAGGCATCCGCCCCGCCAATGATCCGACGTCCGATGATCAGAAACGCGTGATGAGTCCCGCCGAAGCCGCAGCGGTCGGAGCGAGCTACATCGTCGTGGGCCGCCCGATCCTAAAGGCCAAAGATCCCGCCGCCGCCGCGCGCGCAATCCTGGCCGAACTAAAAGTCTGAACCATTTACCATGAGAAACGCCGCCATCCTTCTCGCCGCCGGCAGCAGCCGTCGCATGCAAGGTCTGGTTGCCGACAAAGTGCTCGCTCCACTTGGCGGTAGACCGGTCTTCGCCCACTCCGTCGCCGCGTTTCTCGAGAGCGGTGTCGCCGATTTCTACGCCGTCGTTTATCGCGATCAGCGTCAGATGACCGAGCTCTCGGCCTTCGCGCCGACACCCACTGTCTTCGTGCGTGGCGGACGCGAGCGCCAGCAATCCGTGGCCAACGCCCTCGAATCCCTGCCAGCTGACATCGGGCACGTGTTCATCCATGATTGCGCCCGCCCGCTGATTCAGGCTGAACAACTTGTCGCCCTGCTCAAGATTGTCCAGGTCGAACACGCCGCCGTGCTCGCTCACCGCGTCACCGACACGATCAAGCAGCACTCCGGCAACGGACGCCTAAAAACCGTCGACCGGGCCAACCTTTGGGCAATGGAGACACCCCAGGTCTTCACCCACGAACTGATCACCAGAGCCTACGCCCGTGTCATCGACCGTGAACTCACCATCACCGACGACGCCGCCGCGGTCGAGCTGCTGGGCCATTCCATCGCGCTGCTCGAAAACGCCCACGCCAATCCAAAACTCACCACGCCAGCCGACCTCGCCTACATGGAGTTCCTGCTCGCTACTCCGTAGACCCTTTCCGTCAGCCTGCGATTAGCAGGCCCAAAGCCGGTTTGCTGCGCCGATCAGAAGCAGCACACTTCGAAAGTTTCCTCTTTGAGGAAACATCGTTAGTGGTTAAAAAAAATCTGTCTTCTCTCCCGCATGAACCTTCGCATCGGTCACGGCTATGATATCCACCGCATTGTCAGCGGGCGCCCGCTCGTTCTCGGCGGCATAACATTCGAAGCTGATTACGGCCTCGACGGACACTCGGATGCAGACTGTCTCACTCACGCGATTTGCGACGCGCTGCTCGGAGCGGCCGGACTGCCAGACATCGGACATTTTTTCCCGAACCACGACCCAGCCTACAAAAACATCGATTCGCAGATTCTGCTGCGTCGCGTCATCGCTGCCTTGAAAGAGCGCGGTTTTACCCCGGTCAATATCGATGCCTCACTCATCGCAGAAAAGCCAAAGATCCAGCCCAAGCTTGCTGCAATGAAAGCCGCCCTCGGCGCTTCGACCGGCCTGCCCGTCGAAGCGGTCGGTCTCAAGGCCACGACCAATGAAGGCGTCGACGACATCGGCCGCGGCCTCGCCATCGCCGCGCACGCGGTGTGTCTGATCTCTCGACAGAATTAACAAAATGAACCGAATGAAACCGCTGCCGCATTCCGTCTATTTTGTTCATTCTATCCTGGTTGTTTTCTGTATTTTGCTCTCCGGTTGCGGCCGTCGCGAATCGGTTGTCCAACGCGGCAACCGCGAACAAATTCTTCACCGCGGCATCAGTCCCGACATTTCCGAACTGGATCCTCAACTCTCCACCGTCGGCAACGACTACGCCGCTCTGCACGCGCTCTTCGAAGGGCTCGTGACCGAAGACCCCGTCGACCTCCATCCCGTGCCCGGTGTGGCCGAACGTTGGGAAATCTCCACCGATGGCCTGCGTTACACCTTTTTTCTGCGCGCAACCGCCCGGTGGTCCAATGGTGAGCCGGTCACAGCGGGCGATTTTGTCGCATCCTTCAAACGCATCCTCACCCCGTCGCTCGGCGCTGAATACTCGTACCTCTTCTTCATCATCGAACAAGCCGAACCTTTCTATAAAGGCAAACTCTCCGACTTTGCTCAGGTTGGCGTGACCGCACTCGACGCCCACACGCTTCAGATAAAGCTCGAGCATCCCGCACCGGCCTTCTTATCGATGCTGACGCTCGCGCCTTTCATGCCGGTGCCGTTGAAAGTCATCGAGAAGCTCGGTGCCAGCGCCGATCGCGCGAACCCATGGGCCAAACCCGGCAACCTCGTGGGCAACGGCGCGTTCACCCTCAAGGAATGGCGGCTTAACCAGCAAATGATCTTGATCAAATCGCCGGGCTACTGGGATGCGGCAACGGTTCGGTTAAAGGAAATCCATCTTCATCCCACCGAAAGCCGTGATGCCGAAGAACGCGCTTTCCGCTCAGGTCAGCTACACCTGACCGAAGCCCTGCCGCCCGCCAAGGTCGATGCGTGGCGCGAAGACCCCCACCATCTGCTCCGGATCGACGCTTACCTCGGCACCGAGTTTTACCGCATCAACGTCAACCGACCTTTCCTGAATGACCGTCGCGTCCGCCGCGCGCTCGCGCTCGCTGTCGACCGCGATGCCATCGTGAGCAAAATCCTCCGCGGCGGCCAAAGCCCCGCCCACGCTTTCACCCCACCCACAACCGCTGGCTATACACCATCAGCGCAAATCCCGACCGATTTCGCCGCCGCTCGCGCCTTGCTGGTAGAAGCCGGTTACCCGGAGGGCAAAGGCGCGCCGCCAGTCGAGCTCATGTTCAATACGTCCGAAAGTCACCGCGCCGTGGCCGAAGCCGTGCAGGAAATGTGGCGCCGTGAACTTGGCCTCGACGTGCGTTTGACCAACCAGGAAAACACCAGCCTCCGCGCCGCCCGACGGGGCGGACAGTTTGAGGTCCTGCGCTCGGTCTGGATCGGCGACTATGAAGATCCGTTGAGTTTTCTCAGCATCTGGGCGGCTGACAGCGGCAACAATTACACCGGCTGGAAAAATCCGCTGTACGACCAGTTGCTCTTCGAAGCCGCCCGTACCGTCGATGCCACGGCCCGCAATGCGCTCTTTCAAAAAGCGGAGTCCATCCTGCTCGATGACGCGCCGCTTATCCCGATTTACCATTACAATCATGTTTTCCTGATCCAGCCCTCGGTGAAAGGCTGGTATCCCAATCACCTCGATCATCACCCTTATAAATACGTTTACCTCGAGCAAGAGTGACCGCCCGCTTGCTGTGGCGCGCTGCCTGCTACAGGTTTAGTTCCATGCTTAGGTCTTTGCTCCTGCCCATCGCCCTACTCACGATTGTCTACGGATTTTCCGGCTGCAAAAAACCGGCCGTGCCTGAGACCAGTGCGTCATCCAACGCACCTCATCGCAAAATCCTACTCGTTGGGAATGCGAGCGAGCCCCAAGAAATTGATCCCCACGTCGTTGAGGGCGTGCCCGAAATGCACCTGATCATTGCGCTTTCGGAAGGGCTGGTCGGCAACGACCCGAAAACCCTTGAGGCCGTTCCCGCCGGCGCTCAGAGCTGGGAAATTTCCGAAGACGGTCTGGTTTATACCTTTCACCTCCGGACGGACGCAAAATGGTCCAATGGCGACCCGGTCACAGCTCATGATTACGCCCGTTCTTATCAGCGAATCCTAACTCCGTCGATCGCTTCCAAATACGCCTATACCTTTTCGCCTGTGGTCGGGGCCGATGATTATCTGCAGGGAAAGCTCACCGACTTCTCCAAAACTGGAATCAAGGCGCTCGACGCGCAAACGCTCCAGCTCACGCTCAATCACCCCGCCCCTTTTCTCCTCCGGGAAATGGCCAACTATCCCTGGTACCCGGTGCCCATCGCCGCCATTGAAAAAGCCGGTGGCCTGGATCGACGGGGCTCCAATTGGACGCGTCCCGAAAACTTTGTCGGTAATGGGCCGTTCGTCCTCAAGGAATGGAAACCGAACCAGCGCATTGTCGTCACGAAGTCGCCAACCTACTGGGATCGTGACCAGGTGAAACTGGACGAGATCCAGTTTTACCCCGTAGAAAGTTCGGAGGTCGAGGAACACATGTTCCGCACCGGCCAGCTCCACATTACTTATGAGGTGCCGTTGAGCAAAATCGGAACCTACCAAAAGGAGCAACCTCAGTCCATCACGACCGCCCCCTTGTTCGGCGTCTATTTCTACGAGCTAAATACAAAGGTTCCGCCTCTGGATAATCCGAAGGTTCGCCGCGCACTCGCTCTGGCGATCAATCGCGAAAGCATCACCCGCGACGTTCTCCGCGGAGGCGAACTCCCCGCCTACAGCCTGATCCCGCCCAAGATCGCCGGCTACACCAGCGTGAACCAACTGAGCGGAGATCTGGACGAAGCCCGCCGCCTGCTGGCCGATGCCGGCTTCCCCGGCGGGCGCGGCTTCCCCAGGTTGGAGATCCTCTACAACACGCTCGGCAAGCATCGCGCGATCGCCGAGGCAATCCAGCAGATGTGGAGGACCAACCTCGGTATCGATCTTACCCTTCAAAACCAAGAATGGAAGGTCTACATCGACAGCATGCACTCAAAGCAGTATCAGATCGTCCGATACGGCTGGGTGGCGGACTATGCCGATCCCCACGTCTTTATGGACATCTGGGCGACAAATTCCGGCAACAACGACTCCAACTGGGGCAGTCCGGAATATGACCGGCTGTTGGCGGCGGCGTTCAGCGCCAAAAACACCGCCGACCGCTATGATGATTATCAGAAAATGGACAAAATCCTGATCGATGATTTGCCGGTCATACCGATCTTTTTCTATACTCAGCCCCGCCTGATCAGTCCCAAGGTTAAGAATTACTACGTGACTCCGCTCGACAACTATCCGTGGAAATACGTCGATCTGGTCGAGTAATTGCCCCGGACAATTTCGAAGTTCGTCACCATCGAGGCGACCTCCCCCGGTAAATCTGCGCACAGACAGGCTGGCCTTGCCGACTGTTTTTGGTTTTTCTCGCGCCATGTTTCGTCAACTTCTCCCGCTCATTACTCCCGCGCTGATGATCCTAGTTGTGGCTTCCGGCTGTTCCCACCCCTGCCTTTCTCCTAAGCCCGCGTCTTCATCCACCGCGGTGGGAGCCCAACCAAACAATGCCATCCCAGCGAAGGATTCCCGATTCTCTTACGATGGCCGCGTCGATACGTCGTTGACGAATGGCGTCGGGCTGATCTGGGAGGCCACCCGCGTATCCATCGACATCGAAGGTAATAAGCTCGCCCTGGTTTTTGCCCATGCAGAAGGCGCTAACTTTTTCGACCTCCGCGTGGACGATCAAACCGCCGTCATCGAAGTACCGGCCGGCAACGACCGCGTCATCGATTTCCCGCTGCCACTTGGTTCTGGCCGGCACCACGTCACCCTGTTCAAACGTAGCGAAGCTCACGCTGGCTTTGTCACTTTCTCGGGGCTGCAATTGGCCGAAGGCGCGCAAGCCTGGGCCTCGGCAAAACCGCAAACGGCGTCGAAGTTTGAGTTCTTTGGCGACTCAATCACCGTTGGTGCCTGCAACGAAGACGGCCCGGTCGATCAATGGGAAAGCCGACGCACGCACAACAGCGCATTCAGTTATGCGGCGCTGACAGCGGCGGCGTTCAAGGCCGATTATCGCAACATTTCCGTCAGCGGCATGGGCATCGTCGCGGGCTACGTCGAAATCCTTACCCCTCAGATTTGGAATCGTCTTTACCCCTCCGCGACGTCTCCGTTCGCAGACCTGAAGCAATGGAAGCCAGACGTCGTGTTCCTGAACTACGGAGAGAACGACATCTCGTTCACGACAAAAAACAACCAGCCATTCCCGCCAGCATTCACCGAAAACTATATCAACTTGGTGCGGACGATGCGCACCGCCTACCCGCAAGCAGAAATCGTCATCCTGCGCGGAGGTATGAGCGGTGGTGCCGAAAATCCGACCCTGCGCAACGCGTGGAATTCGGTCGTGTCACGGCTCGAAGCTGAAGACCCGAAAGTCACACACTTCGTCTTTACCCACTTTTCAAACCTGCACCCGCGCGTCGCCGATGATCAGGCGATGGCAGAGGAACTCATCGCGTGGTTGCGGCTACAGACGTTTATGCAACGCTAGAGCGGTTTAACCGGAGCGGTGACCGGGGTTCAGCCGCTCTCGTCGCTGATAGCAATTTTTCGATCCGGACGATCTGGGAAAAAGAAGAAAGATAAAGAGAACGAGAAAGAGTATGGGCGAACCCGGTCTTTCTCATTCCTATCTATCTTTCTCTATTCCGACTGCCGACAGCTCAGAAGGTGTGAACGAAAAACCCGGAGCGTAGCTTCGGTTCAAACCAAGTGCTTTTCGGCGGCATGATCTGGCCGGCGTCGGCGATTTCCATGAGCTGGGCAACCGTCGTCGGAAACATCGAAAACGCCACACCGCCTTCGGCGTC
>Ga0302294_10000663_pt1 | contig 10357 bp, 6 predicted proteins | sample III_Fen_N2_3_FD_194550 | JGI IMG/M metagenome (GOLD analysis project Ga0302294, IMG submission 194550) | Peat permafrost microbial communities from Stordalen Mire near Abisko, Sweden - III_Fen_N2_3 | ecosystem: Environmental > Terrestrial > Soil > Wetlands > Permafrost | place: Sweden: Abisko...
TGGCATCTTTGGGATCGTGGCAATCCACGCAGAGCGCCGGGGCAGACTTGGCCAGGTGAAACTGATTCTCCAGGGTCGATTCAGCGCCCGTCTTGTGCGTGACGTGGCAGGTTTCGCAACCCATGTCGAGGGCGGCGTGCCGGCTGCCCTTGGCGGGAACGTTCGTCCCCTGCGTGTGGCAGGAGAGGCAGAGATTGTCTTTCTTGTCGCCCGAGGTCGCTTTCAGCAACTGGTACTTGTTGTCCGAAGCATGCGGATCGTGGCAGGTCAGGCAATCGCGGACCGCCGGTTGGTGCACATGACCCTTGATCTGGGCAGCATCCTTGTCGCCGTGGCAGGTGAGGCAGAGCTTGTAGGGAACCGCGGTGAGCAGCTTCACGCGGGTGACGTCTTTGCTGACCCGGATCTCATGACAGCTGAGGCAGCCGGTGGCGATCGCCGAATGGACCGCCTTGCCCTTCGACTTGTCCGCGTGACATTCCAGGCACTTGGCCGCGTCGGTGTTCTTGTCCAGGGGAACGGGATGAACGGCGGCGAAAACGCTGGGGGAGAAGGCGGCGGCAAGAACCAGAACCAGGGCGAGCTTCAATACCCGGCTACCGGCCCGGGCCATGGGATTCTTGCTTCCCTGTCGGCTGCTGGCGAATTGGACGGGTAGATTCACTCCGCTTCCCACGTTGCTTGTGCACGAGGGTGACCGGAACGGGCACCGGTGTAAGGTTTTTGAACGATAGGTGTAACTAACTGCAGCAGAATGGGTTTAGGGTGCCAGTCGACGGTATTGCGAAACACATCAGTCCGTAGCTTGCACCGGAATGGGCCTTCTCCCACAACGGTAGTGGTGAAATGACCCAAGTAAGGCGGGCCCGTGGAATCGGTGGCCAGCCGTTCCGAGATGAGAAATGGCACCAGCATTTGTAAACTAGGGTTATTTCAACGGGTTGGGCGAGTTCCCGATGTGGGGGGAATCACAAGCAGGTGTGATCTAGATCACAAATTGGGGCAGGGTTTCTACGGTGGTGGCCGAGCGTTGGGCAGGCTTGGCGGGTGGGAGCATGTCGGCAATTTCGCGCGGATCGCCCAACCCAGACTTCCAGGGCTTGGCTTCAGCGCAAGCCGTAGACGGCCAGACTGGAGTTGGTCCCCACGTAGAGCTTACCGTTGACGACCACCAGGTTGGCGAAGTGTGGAATAGCCGGGAGCTGGTCGCGGCCCGTCTTGTCTTGCCCGGAGGTGTACAGGCGCTGCAGCGTCAGTGCGTCGTACGCCGTCAGGTTCGAACCGTTAATCTGCCAGAGAACGCCGGAGGTGTTGCCGTTAGCGGAAATCACCGGCGAATGTTGACCGGCGCCTCTGGACGATTCCGCAAAAGGCACGCCTGCAAGCTGCCCTCCAGCCAGCGCGAATGCACTGACGGGCGAAGACACGCCCGAAGTGTAGACGATATTGTTCCAATAGAGCAGTGCTCCCGTCTCGTTTCCCGCCAGCAGCGGCAATTCCTGCACAATCTGGGTGTCGCCGAGTTTGCAGGTCGAGCACTGATGTCCCATGTCGTCGCGGTTGAGCACGTACAGGGTTCCCTCCTTGCCCACCGCAATTGCCAGGTGTGGATACGGCCCGGGTTGATCGGGCAGCACCAGCAACGGCTCGTTCAGATCCTGATCTTTCTTGTTGAGATAGGGCAGGTTGTAGGGCGTGAACCAGTCGGAGAGGCTCAGGGCGCTGCCCGCCTGCGTGAGCTTGAATACGGAGAGCCCGAAGTTCGTACCGTCTTTGTACGGGCCATCGGCGGTCTCGCCATACACATTGCCATCGCTGTCGGCCGAGAGCCCGCCGCCCCTTTGCCAGATCCCGGCAGCGGAAGCGCCCGGTTCCGTGTCGAAAACTCCCGCGCTCTTCAGAGTTGCGCTCTCATACGCCACTACCCAGCCTTCCTCTTTCGAGCTGCGGCATCCATTGGAACCAAAGGCAACGTACAAATATCCGTTCTGCAGCAACAGCGCGGGGCGGTTCACGTGCGCCGCGTCACGAAACGCGTATTGCTTGCCGCCGCTCTGGAAGCTGGCTTTGATCGTGATTGGGCTGCCGGTAGTTTCCTGGCCGGTGGAAACATCCAGGGCGTGCAACCGATGGACGTAGGTACCGTTTTCGTAGGTCTTCGCCACCACGAAAAGTTTGCCGGAAGCGGCGTCAATGACGGGCGTAGAAAGAACTCCGACTTCACTCCACTTCGTGACGGCACCGCATCCCTGCAGCGCAATCGGGACCGGTTGAGCACCCGGCAAGAGGAAACTGGCCTGCCAGAGAGGCGCTGTGCCGCCGGTGTCCGCGTCGAAGGCATACACGCTGTCGTGCATGGTGGCGACATAGACGACGTTGTGGACGCCGGCTCCGGGAATCGTGACGTTGGGAAGGTAAAGGGCCTGGCCGACGATGGCGCCGTCTACCACCTGCTCAAACAGCTTCCCGAAACTGCGGGGATTCACATTACTTGGCGTCAGTTTCGTCTCACTGGTGTTCGCCCCGGTACGGGCATTGTCGTAGTGCCAGGTGGTGACGGCAATTTGGGAGTGGGCGGCAGTTGCGAGGAAAAACAAAACGGCAAAGGCGCGCATAACGGACACTAGGGAGGGGCGACGAGACATGCGAAACTCCTGACGATCCCTGCAAACTTAGTTTTGACTGCACATTGACTGCGTGGAAACTCTGGGGGCTTTTTCTTAAAGCGGCAAACAGGCCGCTGGACGGGCCAAGTGAGGGCTATGATACCCGGCCAGGAATGCAACCGTCAAACGCAATCGGGCACGACCCCCGCTGCCAGTCACTGACCAGGGTGACGGACATCACCAGAGGACGGTGATGGGTGAAATCTCCGCCGAACTGGGGTGGGGTGCGCGATTTGGCCCAAAGTGGCCTCGCTCGCGAGCAGCGGGAGCGTATTTATCTTATTCAATTGAAAATACTTAGCGATAGCGTGAGGGGTGGTGCGGAAAGTGCATTCTGAGTTAGCGGAAGAGGGAAAAATATGACCGTCGAGTTCCGCTCGCTGCCCCGCAAAACCTGGCAGACATTTGCATCCATTAAAACGGGCGTGGTTCTTCTGATTCTGGTGGTGATCTTCTCGGCAGCCGGCACCATTGTGCTGCAACGGCCAATCACCGAACCGGACGACATGCAAAGCGCTTATTCAGCCCAGGCACTCCGCATTCTGGATGCGACCGGCCTGACTGACGTGTTTCATGCCTCGTGGTTCATCGCTCTGATGTTCCTGGTGAGTATCAGTATCATCGCAGCCTCCATTGAGCGGTTCCCGAATGCGTGGCGCTATTTTTCGCGCCCTTACAAGTATGCCGAGGAGGGCTTCCGCCGGAGTTTGCATCCGCAGAAGCAGGTGACGATCGCTGACGAGGAAAGCGGCCTGGTGGCAGCCGAGCGAGCGCTCCACTCTTTTGGACTGAGGCCGGAGCGGGTGGTGCGCGAGGATCATTTCTCGATCTTCGCCGAGCGCAGCCGCATCTCGGAGATGGGCGTGTACATCGTGCATGCCAGCCTGCTGCTGATTTTCTGCGGCGGGATCGTGGACGGGATATGGGGCTGGCGGGGATCGCTCAACCTGAATGAGGGCGAGACCTCAAGCGCGGTCGAAATGCGCAATGGCGCCGCCAAGGCATTGCCGTTCTCCATTCGTTGCGACTCTACCGGACAAGAAAATTATAAGGACGGTTCACCGAAGAAGTGGTGGTCGAAGCTGGCGGTGGTCCAGGATGGACGCGATGTGCAAAAGAAAGAGATCGTGGTGAACGACCCGCTGGTTTACGCCGGCGTTCGCTTCTACCAGTCCAGCTTCGGCTCCAACGGCAAAGTGGACCAGTTGCTGCTGGAAGCGACGCCCGTCACCGGTTCCGGCGAGAAACGCGAGATTGCGTTCGCCTTGAATGATACCGCGCCGCTGGACGCCGACACCACGGTGCGATTCGCCGAATTCATTCCCGATTTTGCGGTCCGCGACGGGCAAGTGTACCGGCGGTCGAACCAGTTGGGAAATCCCGCGGCCCTTCTCGTGGTGAGTGCGAAAAGCAGTGGGCAGACGTTCAACGTATGGCTGCCGCCGATGAATGGAGTGGGCGACAACGCGAAGGCTCCATTCCAGTTCGAACCGAAGGACCTGAAGCTGGGTCACTTCACCGGCTTGCAGGTTTCCCATGAGCCGGGACAGTGGGCCGTGTGGGGCGGGGTCCTGCTGATGGGCGTGGGACTGACTTTCGTCTTTTACGTGGTGCACGTGCGGTTCTGGGCGGTCCCGGTCCGCGACCCGAAGACGGGCAAGTTCGCTCTGTGGATCGGGGGCAGCGCCAACCGCAACCGCGATGCCTTCGAGCAGCGTTTCAACGATCTGGTGGCAAAAGTGGAAACGGAACTGAAATCCATTCATAAGACCTCTTCGAGCGAGCAGGTCGAGACCGCAGCCGGAAGATAGGCGCGGCTGGGGAGAATCGAATCATGGCTAGGGCAAAAGCAGCACAACAGCAGCCGGCAGCAACTGGAATGACCCTGATCGTGCTGGTGGGGCTGGCGATTGCGTTTCTGCTGTTTATGGCATTTCTGAACGTCGTCAAGAGCGGGAGCCTGTTGAATGAAACCAACCTGCTCTATGCCGCGTTGATTTTCTACGCGGGCGCGGGAGCACTCTATCTGGGATTTGGCGTGACGGGCACGGAGTCGTACGTGAAGTTTGCGTCGCTGGCGACGTGGCTGGGACTGCTCGCCAATACCGGCGCGGTGGCGCACCGCTGGTATGAATCCGGGCATCCCCCGTTCGCCAGCGTATACGAGATGCTGCTGAGCTTCGTCTGGACGCTGGCGGCGCTCACATTGATTGCGGAGAAAAAATATGGCGTGAAGGTGATCGGCACCGTCACGATGCCGGTGGCGATTGTGGGCGTGGTACTGATGCAGCTGTTGCGGACCGACGTTCATCCGCTGGTGCCGGCGCTGCAATCCACCTGGCTGCACGTGCACGTGACGCTCGCCATGCTCGCCTACGCGGCCTGCGCGCTGAGTTTTGCTCTCGCCATGATGTTCCTGATCCAGGACAAAATGAAGACCGAGACGTTCCTGGCCGTGACCAGCGCGTTCACGGCCGCGATCTATCTGGGAACTCTGACCCGGTTCGAAAAGTGGGGCGGGCTGAACCTGGTGGCCTGGAACGCGGAGGAAAAATCCGAGGTATTCCTCTCCAAGGGCGTTCGCCTGTTCGTGACCATCCCCGACCTGGGCTGGCTGATGCTACTGGCGTTGATTGTGGTGACTTCGCCGCTCGCGTTCTTCGCAATCTCGCGCTGGAAGAAGGACGAGAGCTTCCTCGCCATGGCGAACCGTGCCGTGTTCGTCAGCATTCTTGTACAGGTATTGGCCCTGGTCATGTTCCTGACGGATGCACGCGGCGGGCTCTATCGTTCGCTGGATGCAGAGGGACAGTTTTCGACGAGCCTGGCTGCAAGCCCGTTCATCCTCTCGGGCCTGGTGGGTGGGATTTTCATGTCCCTGCTGTATCTGTTGCTGTTGTGGCGGCGCGAAGATCTGGAGCGGCTGCTCCCAGACGCCGACAACCTGGATCGCATCACCTATAAGACCATCTCCATCGCTTTTCCCTTACTCACCCTGATGATCGCGGCGGGCGCCTATTGGGCCAACCAGACCTGGGGATCGTACTGGAGTTGGGATCCCAAGGAGACCTGGGCGGCCATCACCTGGCTGGTGTATGCCGGTTATCTGCACATGCGCGTTACCCGCGGCTGGCGCGGGCGGCGGGCCGCTTATTTCGCGATCCTGGGATTTGGGGTCGTGATGTTCACGTTCTTCGGAGTCACTTACCTGCTGCCAGGATTGCACGCGTATGCCTGACGTGAAAGCCATCAGCCCGGAATCTCCGGACCGGCAGGTTCCGGCCGCGCTTCCGCCTTGTGGTCCGGCAAGCGAGAGGACGATAATGCAGCCTGCTTCGCAGCGTGAGGAAGCGCAGCGTGAGGAGAAAACTGGCGTGCCCTCGATGCGCGTGAATTGGCAGTTGAAGACCATCTGGCCGGTGGCGGTCGTATTGCTGGCCGGCATGCTGCTGTTCCTGCTTTCGACTGTGTCCCTCAAGGACACGGAGCGTCACCGGGTGCTGGTAATCGCCGGGGCGGGAGCGGTGGCCATCTGCGGAGTCGTGATCGTCGCGCTTGCGTCCACCTTCCAGCGGCCCCTGATCGAACTGCAGGAGCAAATCGAGCGCGTCGGAGAAGGCGACCTGAGCGCCTCGGTGGGTTTTGCCAAGCGCAATGACGAAGTCGGCGACCTGGGCCGGAACTTCAACCGCATGGTGCAACAACTGCGCGAAAGCCGAGCGGAAATCGAACACCTGCATCGCACCCAGATGTCGCGCGCCGAGCACTTCGCCACCTTGGGTGAACTGGCCGCGGGTCTGGCCCACGAGATTCGCAATCCCCTGGCCGGAATCGCGGGAGTGATCGAGATCGTGGGCCGCGACCTGCCCGTCTCCAGTCCAGCCAAAGCGGTCGTGAAGGAAGTCCGGCAGGAGATCGCGCAGATCAACAGGATTCTTACCGACCTGCTGGAAACGGCACGGCCACGCGCCCCGGAGATGCGAGCGAGCGACCTGAATACGACTGTCGAGCATACCGTCATGCTGGCCCGGCAACAGGTACTCTCGAAACCCATCAAGATCGAGTTCACCCCGGGATTGGATCTGCCGGAAGTTGAACATGACAGCGACCAGATTCATCAGGTGCTGCTGAATCTCCTATTGAATGGAGTGCAAGCGATTGAAGGCTCGGGAACGGTGCGGGTTACGGTGTTTGAGCAGGGTACCGACGCCGTGGTGACCGTGTCCGACACTGGGCGCGGAATCGCGGCCGAGCATCTGCCGAATATCTTCCGCCCGTTCTACACGACCAAGGGCAACGGGACAGGGTTGGGACTGTCGCTAGCCCGGCGGATCGTCGAGGAACACCACGGGCAGATTGAAGTAGCGAGCAGCGCGGGCAAAGGAACGACTTTCACCGTCCTACTGCCGGTTCGGCAGCCGGTGGCGACGGCTTCCTGAGGCTCTAAGTTTCTCTGACATTTCTCTCAAAGACTTGGAGAAATCCGGTGCGAGGTTCTCGCCTTACGCAACTGCCCCGCGGGCACGGGGCTTGATCTTGGCGACGTCAGAAATTTTCTTCGCGGCGTGGCGGATGTCGTATTCGGCCTGCAGATTCATCCAAATCTGGGCGCTGGTGCCAAAGTAGCGGGCTAGCCGGATGGCCGTATCGGCGGTAACGGAGCGCCGCTCACGCACGATTTCGTTTACGCGGGGGATGGAAAGGCGCAACTCCTTCGCCAGACGGTACGAGCTCAGGCCCAAGGGCTTCATGAACTCCTCCCGCAAAATCTCGCCAGGATGGATTGCGAATATCTTCTTCGATGTCACCGTAGTCGCCCTCCCACTAGTGGTAATCGACGATCTCAACTTCGTGCGCGTTGCCCTCGCGCCACACAAAGCACAACCGGTACTGGATATTGATCCGAATGCTGTGCTGCCCCTTGCGCTCCCCGGATAATGCTTCCAGACGATTTGCGGGAGGAATTCGCAAGTCGTTCAGGTCCCGCGCCGAGTGCAGCCACGCCAGCTTTTCTTCCCGCCACCTTTCTCAGGCCGGTTGGAAGCCGCCGGCTCATTCCGGTCGTGAATAGCTTCTCGGTGGCGGCGTCCTTGAAGCTCACGATCACAATGGGATATTACCGCTAGGCGTTATTATTGTCTAGCGGTAATATGGCCGGCCCCTCGCGAAGACCCTGACTGACAAATGAAACGGAGAGGATCCGAGCCCGCCCAGTTGTCAACTTCGCACTTTTTCGCGTACTCTGCGCGCATGAAGAATCGGACACTTTTGGCCCTCTTGCTGCTTGTCAATGCGCTATTCCTCGGTTCGAGTTCTGTGTTCTGCTGGGCGCAGGCGGCATCGCCAGGCTTTTCCCTGGAGCAGGTGATGAGCTCGCCCTTCCCCACGAATCTGGTCGCCGCGCAGAATGCGGGGAGAATCGCCTGGGTGTTTTCCGGCCGGGGTGAGCACAACGTCTGGGTAGCCGACGCACCCGGCTTTGAAGCGCGCGCGGTCACTCACTATGCCGGCGACGACGGCATGCCACTTGCGGCCCTGCGGCTGACTCCCGACGGCCGCACCGTCGTTTACGCCCGCGGCAGCGAGACCAATGGAGCAGGCGAGGTAGCTGACCCCACCAGCGGCGTGGAGAAACGCACCCAGCAGGTTTGGGCCGCGGATGTGGACAAGGGCGAGCCACGCCTCCTTGGCGATATGGGCTGCGATGAGGAAGGCTGCGAGGACATCCAGATCTCACCCAACAGCGAGTTTGCCGTGTGGTCGGCGAAGAAGCAGATCTGGATCGCTCCGGTGTCCGGGAAAGAGAAAGCCAAGGCGCTGACCTACGCGCGCGGCAACAATCAGCAACCGAAATGGTCGCCCGATGGGAACAAGATTGCGTTCGTCAGCGAGCGGGGGGATCACAGCTTCATCGCAATTTACGAATTCGGCAAGAACAGCCTGCGCTATGTTTCGCCCAGCGCCGATCGGGACCTGTCTCCGCGGTGGTCGCCGGATGGCAGCCAGTTGGCTTTTATCCGACTGGCGGGCAAACAGATGAAGCAGCCGATCATTCCGCTGACTCCTCTGCCGTGGGCCATCTGCGTGTACGACATTGGCAAAGATACGGGCCACGAGATCTGGAAAAGCGGCTCGGCCCTCGACGATTCGCTGCCGCAACTGACTGCCGACGCGTCGTTTCAGTTTGCGGCGAAGAACCGGGTCGTCTTCTCGTCGGAGCAAGATGGATGGAACCACCTCTATTCCGTTTCAACGTCTGGCGGCGCCGCTGCGCTGCTGACTCCGGGAAAATTCGAAACGGAAGATGTGGCGCTGAGTACGGACCGCAACTTCGTTATTTACTCGTCCAATCAGGATGACGTTGACCGGCGGCACCTGTGGAAGGTCAGCGTGGGAGGCGGAACGCCCGCGGCCGTCACCCATGGTGAAACGATGGAATGGGCGCCGCTGGAGGTCGCAGGCAAGGTGGTGTGCTTGGGCTCGACCGCGACTGCCCCCGCCATGCCCTATGTTGTGACCGCGCAGGGGCGCGAGATGATTGCCAAAAGCGCCCTGCCCGGCGACTTCCCTTCAGCCCAGTTGGTGATTCCAAAGCAAGTGATCTTCAAAGCAGAAGACGGATGGGAGATCCACGGGCAACTCTTCGAGCCCCGGCAAACGGCGAAGCGTCCGGCATTGATCTTCATTCATGGCGGATCGATCCGCCAGATGATGCTCGGCTTCCACTACATGGACTACTACCACAATGCCTACGCGATGAATCAGTACCTCGCCAGCCGTGGATATGTCGTGCTGGCGGTGAATTACCGGACCGGCATCATGTACGGCCGGCACTTCCGCGAACCGGCGGATGGCGGGCCGCGCGGGGGTGCCGAATACAAAGACATCGTGGCGGCGGGGCGGTATTTGCAGATGCTGCCGAATGTCGATCCGAAGAAGATCGGGCTGTGGGGCGGATCGTATGGCGGCTACCTGACCGCGATGGGCCTGGCGCGCAACTCCGACCTGTTCGCCGCCGGAGTGGATTCGCACGGCGTGCATGACTGGTCCGCCTTTATGGAAGAGTTCCCGAAAGATGCGCCGGATCGTGAAGCCGCTTTGAAGCTGGCGTTTCAGTCATCTCCGAACGCCTCGATCGCAACCTGGAAGTCTCCTGTACTGCTGATCCACGGCGACGATGACCGCAACGTCGAGTTCTCGCAGACGGTGGACCTGCTGCAGCGACTGCGGGCGCAACACGTTCATGTGGAAGAACTGATCTACCCCGACGAGATTCACGACTTCCTGCTGTGGAAGAGCTGGATCAAAGCGTACGGGGCGACGGAAGAGTTCTTTGGCAAACAAATAGCAAAGTAAGCGATCCCAAGATTATGAAGCGTTCTCTTAGAGAGGTTCTCGCTCAATCACACGTCGCGAGTGTTACGATCGCAGTGCTCCTGCTTGGGTTCATCAATACCGCTTTTCAGACCTTCTGGACGCTGATTGCTCCCGCATTGAGTGTTTTGGCTACTGCCATCGCGATTTTCGGCATTCCGTTCATCTCCTGGACTTATACGCGCATGTCACTGATCACGGCGTCCACCTATGTTTGCAGTGCGGCTATCAATTTCTCAGCGGCATGGCTCCTGTCGAGATGGATTTATCGTTCAGGACCATTCCGAAGTCTAATCCGTTACTACGACGAACTGATC
>Ga0302294_10000665_pt1 | contig 10354 bp, 8 predicted proteins | sample III_Fen_N2_3_FD_194550 | JGI IMG/M metagenome (GOLD analysis project Ga0302294, IMG submission 194550) | Peat permafrost microbial communities from Stordalen Mire near Abisko, Sweden - III_Fen_N2_3 | ecosystem: Environmental > Terrestrial > Soil > Wetlands > Permafrost | place: Sweden: Abisko...
AAGGTGTGCCTTCATGCCTCTCCGTAGAAATCCACGAACAGGTCTGGCATCTCGTACAGTCTCACCCGATGCAGCTTCGCCACTTTCAACTTCTCATGCAGCCGCTGCCAGATGGCGATAGCGATGTTCTCCGTCGTTGGAATCTTTGCCGCGAATTCCGGGACCTCTTTATTCAAGTGCCGGTGGTCCATCGCGTCCACGACTTCGCGGTTCAAGATTTCCTTTAACTGTTTCAAATCCACGACGAATCCGGTCGTCGGATCGATCTCGCCCTTGACCGTCACTTCCAGCGTGTAATTGTGTCCGTGGCCGTTCAGGTTAGCGCACTTGCCAAATACGCGGCGGTTCTCTTCGTCCGTCCATTGCGGATTATGGTAGTAATGCGACGCCGAAAATTCACTCTTGCGCGTTAGATAAATCATGCCCGTCTTTCTCTAAAACAGCATACCCCTTGCTGATGAGATGAAAAATTCACAATGTGTCATCCTGAGCGGAGGGGACCCGATTGGCGGGGCCGCGCAGTCGAAGTACCCCGATGGTCCGCAGTCACTATTAGGTCACTTCTCCCCATTTCCCAGCGTTGGTCTTTCCTCAATCGTTTTCCGTGCGTTCCGTGCATTCCGTGGTGAGCACTGCCACTTGCTCCCCATACACCCGACCCTTCCACTTCAATTGTCCATTCTTATGTGAGATGTAGGAATTCACCAAAAGTAGCGCGAACAGCGGCAATCCAAATACTGCGACACTATTTGACACCCAATCAAAATGTGCTCGCACAATGCGCCGAAAGAACAGCGCCCCCACAGCGGCTACCCCGACGCCGTTGACCGTCGCACCAATTGCGCTCCGATCGCCGATTGCCACCAATACTCCGCCCACAAACCCTGCGATCAACAAAAACTCGACTGCGCGTTTCGCTGCCAGCCACAACGGCCTCGGAAACAGCAACGCCAGGTTCTTCGTCCACCCTTCCCACATGTGACCGAAGCTGCGATACATCCGCGTGCTCACGGCGTCCGACAATCGGAACTGCAGCCGATACCCCGCGCGCTTCACCAGTCGCGCCAGTTCCACGTCTTCCAAGATCGCCTTCGCGACGGCAGCATGACCGCCCACTGCGTCGTAAGCATCACGACGAATCAGCAAATACTGGCCGTTGGCCGCGGCTGCCGGAGAGTTCGGATCGTTCACCTCGCGCGGCCGAAACGTAGCCGCCAACTCCGCAAAGATCACGGGCATCAACGCCCGCTCGGCAAGGCCGTGAACCTCCTGCTTCGGCGAGTACGACAACAGCGTCGCGCCCGTCCGCTCCGCCTCACCCAGTCCTTGTGCTATGGAGTCAGCCGCATGTGTCGTGTCCGCATCGGTAAACAACAGCCACTTCCCCTTAGCGACCTTTGCTCCGCTCTCGCAGGCATGGCATTTGCCGCTCCAGCCTCGCGGCAACTGTCCGGCGCCGATCACCTTAACCGGAAAGCTCTCGGCAATCGCCCGCGTGCCGTCCGTCGAATGGTCATCCACCACAATGACCTCGAACTCAACCTCGGTGCCCCATCCGTTCCCCTCTTTTGGGAAAGGGTGGGATACAGACTCCTTGTCTTCTCCCCACTGCCCAACCAGCGACTGCAAGCACATCCCCAGGCACTCTTCTTCATTCCGCGCCGGCACAATCACGGACACATCGGGCTGTGTCGAAGCGGATGTCATAGAAGGAGGCGGACACCAATTACCAATTGCTAACGGCTAGTTGCTAATTGCTAGCTGCTATTCGTTATTATAGATTTGTGAAACGCACGCTTTCGTCCCTCACCCTGATCTGTCTTCTCGTGCTATGCGCCTGCAGCGGTGGACGCCCGCCCCGCATCGGCGAAACCGCTCCTGACTTCACCATCTCCGACGGCTCCCGCACCGTGACACTTAGCCAATTGCGCGGCAAGCCCGTACTGCTCAACTTCTGGGCTTCCTGGTGCGGGCCGTGCGTGGAAGAGATGCCTTCGCTGGTGCAGTTGCAGAAGCAATTGGGCGATAAGGCTACGGTTCTGGCTGTCAGCGTCGATTCCGACGACAAGGCCTACCAGCAGTTTGTCCACGATCACAACATCGATATCCTCACCGTGCGCGACCCCAAGCAGATCTCCAACGCGCTCTACGCCACGTTTAAGTTCCCTGAGACCTATGTGATCGACAAGAACGGCAAGATCGTCCGTAAATTCATCGGCGCCGTCGATTGGACCAACCCCGAGATCGCGGACTACCTGAACAGACTCTAGAGTAGTTTGGCAGGGCCGTTTGCCTCTGTTAGCCCCTACCTTAAGTTATTGTCATACCCCGGTTGCTCTGCAGCTAGGGGATTTTGTCTTCCTCTCACCGGACAGAGCAGCCGGTTACCTTAGTTTCCCCGCATCGGGAAAACTGGTTACCTTCGTAACGTTGACTTATCTTCTTTCTGGCGCGCTCGTGTTCACTCTGTCATCCTCAAACTGGCAGGTTTCACGCACCAATTCGGCGTGCACTCTGGGGCCACAGGGTCCTTTACCCTGAACGCTATCAGCCGGGCGGCGAACGTTCTACTGGTTAGCGGTTCACGGCTGCAGCCCCGCTAAGTTCTTTGAATAGAATATGTTACCTGTAAGTCATTTGTTTCTAATATTTTGCACAGGAAACAGCACCCAACTCCATGATTCTGAAGATCAGCGAGGGGGGAGGGGGTACCCTCCAGCGACAAATTCCCAAAATGGAACTGTCGTTAGAGCTTCGCATTCCGCAAGCGCAACGCGTTGCTGATCACGGAAACCGAGCTGAAGCTCATCGCTGCTGCTGCAATGATTGGACTGAGCAGCAATCCGAAAGTCGGATAAAGAATTCCTGCCGCGATCGGAACTCCAATCGAGTTATAGACAAACGCAAAGAACAGGTTCTGCTTGATGTTGCTCATCACCGCTGTGCTCAGCCGTCGAGCGCGCACCAAAGCCATCAAATCGCCCTTCAGCAGCGTTATTCCGGCGCTTTCCATCGCCACATCGGTTCCAGTTCCCATCGCAACGCCAACCTGCGCTTGCGCCAGCGCAGGCGCGTCATTCACGCCATCTCCAGCCATCGCGACCGTTCTTCCCTGCTGCTGCAGCTTCTTGATCACGTCCGCTTTGTGATCAGGCAGAACACCTGCTTCAAAGTCAGAAATTCCCAACTTCCGCGCAACCGCAGCAGCCGTGGTTTGGTTGTCGCCCGTCAGCATCACGATGCGAGCGCCTTCGCTCTGTAGCAGCCTCAGCGCTTCCGCAGCTTCGGGCTTTACGGGATCAGCGATGCCCAGTAATCCAACTGCTCGGCCGTCGATTGCCGCGAACACCACTGTCTGTCCGTCGCGGCGCAACTCTTCGGCCTGGGTCGTGAGGTCGCCTAGCGAAACTCCCTGGTCTTCGAACAGGCGCTCGCTTCCGACCGAAACCTCGTGTCCGCCAACCATGCCAACCACGCCTTTGCCGGTGATCGAGTGGAAGCCATCAGACTGAACCAACTGTAGTTGGTTTGCCTCAGCAGCCTCCACAATCGCCGCTGCCATCGGATGCTCGCTGCCGCGCTCCAGGCTCGCGGCCATACGCACAAGGCGCTCCTCGTCCTCACCCGCAACGGCAATCACCGACATCAACTCTGGCTTGCCTTGAGTCAGCGTGCCGGTCTTGTCGAGCACGATGGTATCGACCTTCTGGAACGTCTCCAGCGCCTCGGCGTTCTTGATCAGGATGCCCTCGCGCGCACCGCGTCCTGTCCCAACCATGATCGCCATTGGTGTCGCGAGGCCCAGAGCACAAGGACAGGCGATGATCAGCACCGCCACAGCGTTGATGACCGCATGCGCAAGCCGAGGTTCAGGGCCAACGAAGAACCAGACTAGAAAGGTAATCACTGCAACAGCCAGAACAGAGGGTACGAAGTATCCCGCAACCTTGTCGGCCAAGCGCTGAATGGGCGCGCGACTGCGCTGCGCATTGCTGACCATCCTCACGATCTGCGACAGCACCGTGTCGCTGCCGATACGTTCGGCGCGCACCAGCAACCAACCTGTTCCATTCACCGTCGCACCGATCACTCGGTCGCCGCCTTGCTTCTCCACCGGAATGGACTCGCCGGTGATCATCGACTCATCCACCGAGCTGAGCCCATCCACAACGACCGCGTCTGTCGGGATCTTCTCGCCTGGACGCACGCGCAGCTTGTCACCAACCTGCACCTGATCGAGCGGAATGTCGTACTCACTGCCATCGTCGCGCATGATGCGCGCCATCTTGGGTGCGAGATCCAGCAACGCGCGAATCGCACTACTGGTACGGCTGCGCGCCTTCAGCTCCAGCACTTGTCCCAGAAGCACTAGGACGATGATCGCGGCAGCTGCCTCGAAGTAAACTTCGGGCTGTCCATGCGAACCGCGCAAGGACTCTGGGAATATCTGCGGCACCAGCGTCGCAACCGCACTGAAGACGTACGCAACACCGACGCCCATTGCAATCAAGGTGAACATGTTCGGGCTGCGGAACTTCACCGAGGCCCAACCACGCTGGAAGAACGGCCAGCCTGCCCAAAGCACAATGGGAGTCGCCAGAGCGAACTCGATCCATGCCGCAAGGCGCGGAGAAATGGCATGTGCTAGCGGACCAATCATGTGTGCCATGGAAAGCACGACAAGCGGAACGCCCAGCAACACGCTCCACCAGAACCGACGCGTCATATCGCGGAGTTCGGGATTGTCGTCCTCAGTCGCCACGGTCCGAGGCTCCAGCGCCATACCGCATATCGGGCAGAAACCTGGCCCATCCCGCACGATCTCGGGATGCATCGGACACGTCCACGTCGTCTTGCTCGCCGCCAGCGGAACATCTGGTTCCAAGGCCATTCCACACTTCGGACAGGCACCTGGACCCATCTGCCGTACCTCCGGATCCATCGGGCAGATATACTCAACTCCGCTTGCCACCGAAGCCTGATGATCCTGCATCGGCGCCTTGGGCCGCGGCGAAAGATACTTCTGCGGATCAGCCTTGAACTTGTCGCCGCACCCGACACAACAGAAGAAGTACGTCGTCCCAGCGTGAGTAAACTTGGCAGCGGGTTTGGCCGGGTCAACATCCATCCCGCAAACCGGATCGCGTTCCTGTTTGGGAGGACCGTCCATCCGCATACCGCCAAGCTGCACCACTTGCTGCATGCCTCCAGCTTTGTAGCTCGGGGACAGATACGTCCCCGGATCGACCTTGAACTTGACGGCACAACCCTTGCAACAGAAGTGATAGAGCTTTCCCTCATATTCCAGCGATGCCGCAGCCTTGGAAGCGTCAACCGTCATTCCGCAGACTGGGTCTTTAAGGACGGCACTCACTGCCCGCGAAATCTGAACGGGAGTCGAGGGAGAGGGCATCGCGGGCTTATAGTCAGGCGCGAGATACTTAGACGGCTCGGCGGTGAAGCGGTGCATGCAGGCGGGCGAGCAGAAACAATAGGTATCGCCCTGGTATTGGGCCACGCCACGCGCGGTAGCGGGATCGACGATCATCCCGCAGACCGGGTCTGTCGCCGTCAGCTTCATTTGGCTTGTGTCGGTCGCCGGTTTCTTGCCTGACTCGCTCATGCCGATAGTGCCTTGGTCCTTTGGCGGCCTGGAATTCGGGCTTTGTCGGCCACAGTTGCGATGCAATATAGTAGAAACTGCCGGTAAAAGTGCTTCTTCAATCATTGCACGAGATGGGAGAATTTTCGATGACCCTGGTCGATGTGTTGTTGCGCTACGGACTGCCGCCAAACGAGCGCGTGATGAGTGCGTATGGCCAGTTGAGCGACGTGTATGGCATCCGGCGGCTGCAGCTGAACGAAGCCGAACGAACGATTCGCGTGGAATACGACGCCACCCGCCTGACGGAGGCCAAGGTCGAAGGGTTGCTCCGCGCGGCAGGGTTCGACATCACGGAAAAACTAGCGCTGGTCTAGAAGTCCACCGAAAGTAAAGAAGGGCGAAGCGCCGAGGCGCTCCGCCCTTTTGTCTTTTTAGTTTATCGACGGGATAATAAAAAGGGCCACCAACCATGAGGACTCTGGCCGAAAACCTCACAATCGATGGCCCTATGCGCCACTTCGTCTGCTCATGCAATAGCATTCTGCATGCCAATACATCTCTGTTGATACAAAACGGTTTACCCGCCGCCAGATTCCGACGGGGATGTAAAACTTTCCGGCGCCCCGTAAACTTTTCCCTAAGTCGCCGGTCAACGCCCTATGAAGCAACTGGCGTTGCGACGAATCGCTCCGCGCTAAACTCCAATGACGGCGCGCTCAGGCTCTCTTGATGAGGCGTGTGATCCAAACCAGGATCACCGCGCCAACAAATGACACGATGATGGAACCGAGTATTCCGCCACCCGGCCAGATGCCCAGCATGCCGAACAGCCAGCCGCCGATGATTCCACCAAGGAGACCTAGCAGGATGTCCACCAGAATTCCGTAGCCGCCACCCTTCATCACTTGTCCCGCAAGCCAGCCCGCGATCAGTCCGACGCAAAGCGAAATCAGAATTCCCATGTGTTCTCCTCAAAACCCGCCGGTTGCGGGCGGAAGAACTGTAATACGTGCAAGGTGAAAGCGCAACGGCGAGGGCAAAGACGTGATCCAGAGTATATGGAGGCTTGTATAAATGGAGAAAAGCTAACGAGAGATTATGGCGCGCCCTGAGAGATTCGAACTCCCGGCCTTCTGGTTCGTAGCCAGACGCTCTATCCAGCTGAGCTAAGGGCGCGCATACGTGCGGCTCTCAAATTATAGCAAACAAGTGACTCGATTTGAGCAGTAGCGTCCGGCTGCTGATGCGCGCCAATCGTTCGGGTACGATGGTTTGGTGAACTTCATGGATAGCCCTGAACCCGCTCCTTCCCTGTCGGCAATTCGTGCCGTCATTCTGGATTTCGGAGATGTCATTTCCCTGCCGGCCGACCCTGAGGTGATTCGATGGATGGCGCAATGGTTCGGGCTGACGGAACACCGATTCCGTGGAATCTACGGTGAGTTCCGTCTTGACTATGATCGCGGAGTCAGCAGTCCGGCGGAGTATTGGAAACAAGTCGCTAGTGCGGCCGGGCGTGAGGTGAGTGCCGATCAGATTGATCAACTTCGGAAAGCAGACGTGACGATGTGGGCGCGCCTGAATCCAGATATTCTCCTGTGGGCAGAGCGTCTGCGCGCAGCTGGCTACAAGACGGCAATCTTGTCGAACATGCACGACGATATGGTGCAGCATCTGCGCAGCAATGGTGATTGGACAAAGCGGTTTGATAGCCTAACGCTTTCGTCAGCTATCGGCATGGTAAAGCCAGAGGCCGATATCTTCGAATACTGCTTGAACTCACTCGGCGTGCGCCCCGAGGAGGCGCTGTTCATAGATGACCGCGAAGCCAATATCGAGGGCGCTCTTCGGGTCGGAATCTCCGGCATTTATGCACCCAATTCAGAAGAACTGCGGAACACCCTTTTAGCCATCGGGTTTACGCCGCTCCCCCGCCAGGAAGAATCGTCGCAAGCTTAGGCCGTTAGGTATCGTCTTCGCGGTCGATCTCTTCTTCCAACTCTGACAGCGCCTCATTGCGTTCGGCTCCGTGGAGGCGGCCGTTCAGTTCCTGAAGCGCAACAGAGACGACGTGGTAATGGTGCAAGTGATTGAATTTGGGATCGCGGGTGAGCTCGCGCCAAATATCATGCATCAGTTTGATGTCTTGTGTGCGTAACCTGGGCGCGTGAGGCCCGAGTATGTATTCCCACTTTCGTCCGTCGGGGGCCACCACCTCCATCCTCATGCGAGGTTTAGGGTCAGGCAGCCGTTCCCAGGCATCGCCGGTTAGCTTGCCCTGTTCTTCGGGTGCGAGCTTGTTCGACAGTCCGCAAACCATAAGTGTCGAGCCGAGACGCTGTCCAGTGGCCACGATGGCTTCGAATACGTCATTCGTCGGCACTACCATCAGCGAAACATGTTTGCCCTCTTTTTCGGCTGCGTTAACGACCGAAGTGAAGAGTTCCTGTTCGTATTCTTCGAACACATCCGCGGAATCCATCTTCTCTGCGCCGCTAAATGAAGGTACGCGATGGATTACGCGCGCCGTCATTACCACGACGTCGGTCTTGACGGTGTCGATCTTCCGTAAGATGTCGCGCAGGTAGTGGAGATTCTTGGAGTCGCGCACGGCTACCAAGATGTTGCCGGGGCGAACCTGCATGACCTCGGCATCCAGTTCGTCTTGCGTCTGAACGCGAAACTGCTCGAGCTCGTGACTCTTGCCGGCCGCTTTCCGATGTGTGATCTTCTCCGTAATGGTGAAAACGACAAACAGAAAGACGCTGAAGGAAATACCGGAGATCGTAGCCAGTCTCTTTGTAAATAAATTGGTAAAGGCGGTGGCAAACAACAGTAACGAGATCAAGCCGAGGCCGATGGGTAACTCGATCTTCCCCACGCGGAGGTTCCCAGGTACCTTAAACTCGCGCTTTTCGTGATCGATGAACCGAAGCACCAGTACTGCCAGCGACATGAAACTGAAGCTCCAGATCACTCCAAAGGCGTACAGCGAAGCCAGCAGATAAACATTGCCGCGACTGGCGATAATGGTAAGAATCTGTAGGAGTGCGATGAGGTTGATGACGCGATAAGTGGTTCCGAAGCGCCGATGCGGCGCACGGAACCAAGGGGTGAGTACGCCGTCTTCGCTGATTCGGTTGACCACTCCGCTGGCGCCGACGATGGCGGTGTTCACAGCACCTGAAAGAATGAGAACGCCGACCAACACGACAAAGCCCTGGAAGAATAGCTTCAGGGTGTAGGGCCCGACCATGTTCATCGCCAACCCGCTGATGAGGTTAGCAAAGTAATCGGGACGGACTCTGTCCGGAATAATCATCACCGCAAAAAACGACACCAGCGAAGTGAACAAGAGGCTGTAAACGAAGATGACCAAGCCCGCTTTTTCGAGGTTCTTCAGCTTGGGATGTTCGATTTCGCGGTTCACCTGCGCGAGCGATTCTTCGCCGCTCATTGCCAGTACAGAGTGCCCAAAGCCGACCAACATAAGGACCAAAGTGAGATTGGCGATACCTGAATGCAAAAGCCATCCCAGCGATTCGTGGTCCATCGGGATGTTGGCTCGAGACGGCAGCGGCGGCAGCGGCGCGGGATGCATGATGAGCGTGATCACGCACCAAACAATCAGGACAACAACCATCACGGTCGTGATCTGCATGATGCGCAAGGCCTGGCCGCTGGACTCGTGAATTCCCTGAATGTTCTTCCACCAGAAATAGATCGTTACTACGATAGCGAAGGCTGCCGATAAATAGTTGATCTGGGCATCTGAGAGGGGCGAATGCAGCCCATGATGATTGGCGAAATCATTCAGAAATCCGACGAGGTATTGGCCGGCGGAGACGGAGCTTATGGGGCCGGTCAAGACGTAATCAAAAAGCAGAGCTGAGACCGAAAGCTTGGCGAGATTGCCGCCGAGTGCCCGCTTGACCACCCGGTATACGCCTCCCCGGACAAACATACTGCTGGACTCGATGTAGATCGAGCGAACGGCATAGCTGAACAGCATGACCGCCAGCACGAACCAGGGGGCGCTCTTTCCGATGACTTTTTCAGCGTCGCCGCCGACGTAATAGGCCGAGGAAGCAAGGTCAGACAGTACGATAGCGGCGGCGCGCCAGAAAGAGATGAACGTCAACATCACCGTGGTGGCGACGAAGACTTTTACCGCCGGCTTCTTCAGAGTGTCCATGGGCCCATCGTGCAGCAAGAATTGAGAATAATCAGTCTAACAAGTCCCAACCGCCGATCGTTCATCCATTGTTTTTATGCGGGCGATACGATTCGATCAACGGAAGAAGTCGAAAAAGCGCTGGGTGACAATACTGGAAACGCTCTGCGCACTTCCCGGCTTCGAAAGTCCATGCGGTGCTCCTACAATCTCGACCAGCTCGGTCCGGGCCGGTATCAAGTCAGTCGCCGCCTTGAGCTCCGCGATAGTGCCGAACACATCCTTGGTGCCACTCACGAACAGCGATGGCGTCTGCAGTTGAGGAAAATGAGCGGTCCGCAGTTGCGTGGGCTTTCCCGGCGGGTGGAGTGGATACGACAGCAGCAGAAGTCCATCAACAAGACCGGTGCGCGATGCGGCCAAGAGGGTCGCCTGGCGTCCTCCGTAGGAGCTGCCACCTAAGAAAGCACGACCCGCGAACTGCTCCTTCATTACCGCTACGGCGCGGCCGAGCCCCTCCTGATCCTCTTTCGCAGTCGCCGGTGATGGAGGCCCGTGTGGACGTCGTTGACGAT
>Ga0302294_10000666_pt1 | contig 10353 bp, 7 predicted proteins | sample III_Fen_N2_3_FD_194550 | JGI IMG/M metagenome (GOLD analysis project Ga0302294, IMG submission 194550) | Peat permafrost microbial communities from Stordalen Mire near Abisko, Sweden - III_Fen_N2_3 | ecosystem: Environmental > Terrestrial > Soil > Wetlands > Permafrost | place: Sweden: Abisko...
AAGACCGCCGCCCACCACCCGCATCAGCATCATGAACCGGATGGTGTTGAGCGTTTCGATGAAATTCGGATAGGCGAGCAACGTGCCGCCCTCGGTCGTGGCGTTGAGCATTACGCCTTGCGTGATGCCGCTCGTCCACATCGCGCCCATGTAAAGGAGAATGCCAACCAGCCCGAGCCAGAAATGTAGATTGGCCATGGCCTGCGAATACAGCGGCTTGCTCCAAAGGCGCGGCGCGAGCCAGTAGAACATGCCGGCGGCCATAAAGCCGTTCCAACCCAGCGTGCCGCCATGCACATGGCCGATGATCCAATCGGTATAGTGGCCGATAGCGTTGACGGATTTGATTGAGAGCAACGGCCCTTCGAACGTCGCCATCCCGTAAAAAGTCACACCGGCGGCAAAAAACTTAAGCACCGGATCCGTGCGGAGCTTGTGCCACGCGCCACGCAGCGTGAGCAAGCCGTTGAGCATGCCGCCCCAAGACGGCGCCCAGAGCATCAGCGAAAAAGTCATGCTGAGCATCTGAATCCAGTTCGGCAGCGCTGTATTTAAAAGATGGTGACCACCTGCCCAGATATAAACAAACACCAGCGACCAAAAATGAATAACCGAAAGCTTGTAGCTGTACACCGGGCGCTCTGCGGCTTTCGGCACAAAGTAGTACATGATACCCAGGATCGGCGTCGTAAGAAAGAACGCCACGGCGTTGTGCCCGTACCACCATTGGACGATCCCGTCCTGCACTCCACCGAAGACCGGATAACTGTGCAGGAAACTTGTCGGTATCGAAAGGTGATTGACGATGTAAAGCATCGCCACCGTCACGATGGTCGCGATGTAAAACCAGATTGCGACGTAAAGGCTGGGCTCGTTGCGCTTGGCGAGCGTCCAGAAAAAGTTCACCGCGAAGACGACCCAAATGATCACGACCGCGATGTTGATTGGCCAGATCAACTCCGCGTATTCCTTGCCGCGGGTAAGTCCGAGGGGAAGAGTAATAGCCGCTCCGACAATAATCGCCTGCCATCCCCAAAAATGCAGGTTGGACAAAAGATCGCTCGCAAGCCGCGCCTTCACCAGACGTTGCGTCGAATAATAAATGCCCGCGAACATCATATTGCCCACCAGGGCAAAGATGGCCGCATTCGTGTGCAAGGGACGCAATCGGCTGAACGTCAGCCATGAAGTGCTGAAGTTGAGCTGCCAAAAATTGAGCTGCGAAGCGATGAGCACGCCAACAAGCATGGCCACCGCGCCCCAAAAGACGGCGGCGAGCATGAACAGGCGGACAATGCGGTCGTTGAATTCGATCGTAATTTTGCGGTCGGTCATGGGTGGAAAAGCTGGCGGTCGTTCAGGAATTCTTGCGGTGCGTGGATTCCTCACCACCAATCCGCGGTGTCTCATCAGCCAAAGGCAGCAGTGCTTCACTTTCAGCACTGCCGAAACGACGTCGCGAATGCTCCCGCAAGAAAAAGATGATAAAGGTAAATACCAGGCAGAGGCTGATCGTAAGGGTAAGGGGTACTACGGACATAATATTAGGGCGATTTAGTGAAAAACGCGCAGCGGTTTAGTTACGGCTTTCGAACGAACTGAAGGACTCAAAAGGGCCGCGACTGGCATTCGCATTCAGCGGAAAGTGAAGCGTTGCGATTACGGATCTTTGCGCGTTTTCGACAACCGGAATGTGTTGAGACATGAGCTTTTCGCGCGCCGAAAGCCAGTTTTCCAGATCGTGGCCAGGTACGCATCCGCTTGCCAGGTAGAGGAGGTACGCAGCTTTTTTCACCTCATCTTCAGTAGGTTCAAATCGGGGATTAGAATTCATAATTCACCTCGTTAAGATAGTTTAAGTGCAGTTTAAGGAAACAGCTCCGCGCAGTTTGGCCACAACTATGCATTTTTTGTCATAGGCCTTATTAGCTGCGCACAAAAGATGCGTACGCTTAGGCAAACCATGCAGAGCGACTCTCTCGGTCTTCTGGCATTTTCAGCCCGAGATGAACGACAACCTGCAGCGCACCTTGCAAGGATTGCGTCCCACCATATTGGAGCGGTGGGAAGCGTTGCTGCGTGCCGAGCCGGTTTCCTCCCCGCTGGCCAACCCAGACTCGCTCGTTTATCTGATGGGCTGGACGCTCGACCGATTTTTCACAGCCATGCGCGGCCCCCTTTCTCGCCGCCGAATCACGGACCGCGGAAGCAACAAGGCTGAAATTAGTGATGTCCGTGAGTTGTGTGTCTGCAAAATGAATCCTCTGATCGCGTACTTTGCGACGGCCGAGCTCGCGCTCGTCCAGACTGCATTGCCGATCCTGCAGCCACGCGAACGTGAGTCCGCACTTTCCGCCGTCCGTCTCGCCATGCAAGTGGTTGCCAAACGTGAGATCGATACCTTTTGCGCGGTTTGCCAGCGCCGTCACGCCCCATCTACCTCAGTCGAATCAGTTCGTTAAGACTTCTGCGTGGAGTTTTTCGCGGAACGTTGAGGGTGACTCGCCCGCGATCTTCCTGAACACCCGGTTAAACTGCGAGAGCGACTGAAATCCTGCTTCAAAGGCCGCTTCGCTCACACGTTTATGCGGGTTGAGCAGCAGGTTCTTCACCTTTTCCACCCGCACGCGGGCCAGATAATCGGTGAAGGTCATACCCGTCGCCTTCTTAAACATTTTGCAGAAATAGAATGCACTCGTGTTCACTGACTGCGCCACCTGGGCCAGAGTGAGATCGTCATCCTGATGCTCGGCAATATAAACACGAGCCTTGGCGATAACCGGTGGTTCTGAAGATTCCTCCTTAACCATCAACTGGTTGCTCAACGACGCCAGATGTTGCGCAAAAATCGTCAGCAGGCGCAGGATCGATTCATACTGTTTCTTCGTGACGACCCGCGTCTGAAAATATGCCTCCTCGAACCGCTTCAAATCGACCTCGGTCCCCCACTTCACCAACTGCCTCGAAACCGCGTTGAAATCTTTCTTCGAGGGCGTGTGCAGAAAAATCTGCCCGGTTTGCAGAAATGCGATCAAGTTCTCCCCCACTCTGATCGGAACGGCAGAATCACAAAGTCCGGCAAAACACTTCAAGGTTTTTGGTTCCAACCCCGCCTGCTCCTCCACTTTTTTTTGCAGCTGCAGACATGCCGCACAGGAATGGTTCGTCGTCGCCATCAAGGCACAAAACGGGTTCTCTTTTGGATCGTCCTGATGGGGTAAATCAAACGCTTCCAGCGGACGCAAACTGAGCGGCAAGCCTGTGGTCTCGCGAAACGCATGCTCATAGTCGCGATAGATCTGCGACTGTTTTAGCTGCGCGATCATCATTCGGCTACGTTTGGCGGGATTGTCAGACGCGTCCATAAAGGAGAATTTATGGGGCGTTTTTCTCTGGCGCGCAACCGGGAACCTCAAATCTGGAGATTTTATAAATGCACATCAGTCAAAGCACAGCGTGAGCAGGTGATGGTATTTAAACAGCTACTGGACCGAATTATTTCGGTAATAATGGGGCGTTCCTCGTCCGAAGAATTTTTACAAGCTGCTGCGGCAGGACAAAATATGCGCTATCCGCTTCTCCGAATTCCGGCCCTATTTCCCGGCCATATCGGCCTTCACCGACAGGTTTTCGATTAAACTTCGCGCGCTCGCTTCAATGTGAAATCTCCGCGCGAAACAATCAGCGGCTCGGCGGCCCATCGCTGATTGTTCGTCTCCTGAAAGTGCCGCCCAGCGGTTGAGCAAGCGTAATGCGCCCGCACTGTCGTCGTTTTCCACCATGCCGGCATCGTCCTCGGCAATCTCCCGCCAGATATTAACCTTGTTGGAAATCAGCACCGGACGTCCGCAGGCCAGAGCCTCAGCCACGGCTATGCCAAAGTTTTCCTGATGTGACGGCAGGATAAATGCCTGCGCCTGGTAAAACGCTCCCCATTTCAAATCGCCCGCCAGCATGCCGGTCCACGTAACATGTTCCTGAATACCGAGCCGCGTGGCGAGTGCTTTCATCTCTTGCGCGTAGGCATGGTCATCTGGGCCCGCGATGACGAGGTGGTTGCGATCGTCACTTTGCTTCTGCTCCGCCCGGAAACGGGCAAACGCTTCCAACATCAGGTCGGTGCCTTTCTTAACGTGAACCCTGCCCAGAAAAAGGAGGCAGGCCTTGCCGGTCGTCTGCGGAAATTTATCCTGAAAAGCTTGGCGCTGCTCCTCGGGATTTCCACTCGGCCCTGCTGTTCCCAACGTAACAATGCGCTCGCGGCATCGGTACAACCAGAATGACTGGCGCGCCAGCAACCGCTCTTCCTCACAAGTAAAAAACACTGCCCGGGCATCACGCAAAACCCGGTAATCGCCCCAAGGCCAATACAGCCATTTCTTCAAGTGCTTCAGTGGATAGGTGCGTTTGAACCACGGATCCAACATGCCATGGGTAAAAACAAAATAAGGCGTATCCGTGCCGCGCAACGCACACCAGACCCCGAAAGCATTATACTGCCAAAGACCATCGACCACCACCGCATCGTAATCGCGTCGATGCTCACGCAGCCACGCCAGGAGACGGGAAGAATATCCGTAACTGCCCTTGGCCGGCCCCATCGCGTGGCACGGCAGCGGAAATTCCTTCACCCAAAGATCGCCAGGACGATCGAGCGTGAGCACCTCGATCTCGTGGCCGGAGCGCCGGTTCACCGCAGCCAGTTGCTTGACGGCCTCAATGGGACCGCCGCCAGCGGGGTTCACGGAACGAATGGAGTGCAGGATTCGCAAGATGGAGGCTGGATAAAAGAAGGTTACACTGAAAATACACGCACGACGTTATGCGGAAGGTGAAGCCGCAGCCTTGTCGAGCCAAACCGTACCACCCTGCCCTGGTCCAGTTGATTACTAGGCAGCTTCTTATCACCGACCCATTTGAAGCACATGCATCTGCAAACTAGAATATTATACATCGCATCGGGGTTTCCCCTAACGGCCTGACAGGGGCGGCCTGATTGTTAAAAACGACCGCAAAGCGTAAGGTGTTTCACGTACTCGCAAATAATTAACACCAAACACCACCATGCTTAAGAACCGACAGGAAGGATTGATCTCGCTGCATGGATTTTGCGTGAGCGCAATTCTAGGTGCTCTCTACTTGTTGTGGGCGGAGTTAATGCAGGTTACCAAGCTCATCGAATTCGCTAGCGACACGAATATTCAGCTGTATTTTCTTGGTGTCATCTGCGGCTCTTTGCTCAGTGCCCGCATCTATCGTACGATTGGCGGCCGTCTTGGTTATCTTAACTGGATGGAGCTAGCTCAGATCACCCAGCGTCAGCTCGTGCGTATCGCTCTTGTCCTGTTCGCCTTTGCCTTCGCGACCAAAGACGCCTTCATCAGCCGAGTATTTTTAGGGTCGTTCCTGGCCTCGGCGGCGGTCGTGCTTTACCTGCTCAACTGCTTTCTACCGGGCATCCTTTCCCAGATCTTTTTTAGAGATAGTTCAGTTCGCACGCTATTCATTGGTTCCCCCGATGATGTTCGCCGCCTCAAAGGTTGGATTTCGCAGAAAGCTCACCTTGGCGTAGAACCGATTGGTTATATTTGTAATGAAGCGACTCCGACTTCGCTCGACGACCTACCCTGCTTCGGGCGCATCGACGAAGTCAGCCATGTGCTCGCCGAACAGCGCATCGGTCAGATTGTGCTGCTGCAGTTTTATCTTAACCGCGAGCAGTCGAATCGCGTGATCCAGGCCGCGCAGCGCCTGGGCAGCCGCGTGCGGCTCTATAACAACCTCAACGCCTACTACGACCATCCGGTTACGGTAGATCACGAGGGCGAGTACACCTTTTTTACGCTCGACGACGAGCCCTTGGAAAATCCAGTGAACCGCATAATGAAACGCTGCCTCGACGTCGCCGTTGCGTTTCCGGTCGTGGTCTTTCTGCTGCCGCCACTCACCGCCTTGGTCGCTATTTTTCAGCGCGTGCAGTCGCCCGGACCTATTTTCTATCCGCAGATGCGCTCGGGCATCAACAAGCAGCGTTTCAACATCTGGAAGTTCCGCACCATGAATGTGGCCAGCCAGACTAAGGCACAGGAACGCGTTCAGGCGACTAGCGGCGATGCCCGCGTCTATGCCTTCGGCCGTTTCCTGCGCCGCACCAGCCTCGACGAGTTGCCACAGTTCATCAATGTTCTCTTCGGCGAGATGAGTGTCGCCGGTCCGCGACCACACATGATCGAGCACGACGAACAGTTCGCGAAACTTCTCCTTAACTATTACTCACGCCACTACGTGAAGCCAGGCATCACCGGCCTCGCCCAGAGCAAGGGCTTTCGCGGCGAAATCTCAGAAGTTTCCCTGCTCGAAAAACGCGTCAGCTACGATCTGATGTACATCAACCAGTGGTCGCTGCTGCTCGACATCAAAATCCTGTTCGCCACTGCCCGCCAGGTGCTTTTCCCGCCGAAAACAGCCTACTAAGGAATCAGCATCGCGGCTTCCTTTCGCTCAAAGCAACCGGTGACGGTTGCTTTTTTTATGTCCGCATCTCGCGCGAGCGACAAATCCGTGCCCAGGAGGCCCGACGGCGGATGATAAAAATTTCTTTCAAAGCGCCCGCCAAAACGGCACAACCAACACCAGTGCCTGCATCGTAATGCTGCACTGCAACCCACACCATGCTCTGGACGCGTAAACACCTTATCACCCTCGAAGAGCTCAGCCTCGCCGAGATTGAGCAAATCCACACGACCGCCGCCGCGTTCAAAGCCATACTCGGTCGAGGCGTCAAAAAACTTCCGGCTCTGCGCGGCAAGACCGTCGTAAACCTCTTCCTTGAGCCAAGCACGCGCACCCGCATGGCGTTCGATATGGCCGCCAAGCGCCTGAGCGCCGACGTGATCTCCTTCGACTCCGCCAGCAGCTCCACCACGAAAGGCGAAACCCTCCGCGACACCGCGCAAAATATCGAGGCACTCAAAGCCGACCTGCTCGTGATCCGCCATTCGGCCTCTGGGTCGCCGCTTTATCTCAGCAGGATTCTCAATATTCCCGTCGTAAACGCCGGTGACGGCGCGCACGAACACCCCACGCAGGGACTGCTCGACACGTTCACGATGAAGGAACACCTCGGCCCACTCAAAGGCCGCAAGGTCGTCATTCTCGGCGACATCCTTTTCAGCCGCGTCGCACGCTCAAACATCTACGCCCTCACCAAAATGGGCGCCAATGTCACCCTGGTCGGCCCCGCCACGCTCGTTCCGCCAGCCTTGACCGAGCTCGGTGTACAGGTTTCGCACGATCTGCGCAGCGGCCTCGCCGATGCCGAGGTTGTCATGCTCCTGCGGATACAGCATGAGCGCCAGTCCAGCAGTCACTTCCCCTCGCTCGGCGAATACACGAGCATGTTCGGCCTCAATAAAACCCGTGCGTCCTGGCTCAACCCCAAAGCCATCATCATGCACCCGGGCCCAATCAACCGCGGCGTCGAAATCGACAGCGATCTTGCCGACGGCGAACGCAGCGTGATTCTCGAACAAGTTTCCAACGGCATCGCCGTCCGCATGGCCGCCCTCTACCTCTGCTCAGGCGGCCAGCCCGAACAAGCCACATTGATCGACTAACCATTCACCATGCCCTCACTTTGGATTGCAAACGCCCGCGTCATCGACCCCGCCTCCGGTCGCGATGAAGTCGGAAACCTGTTCATCGACGACGGTAAAATCGTCGCCAGCCTTTCCGCTGAAAAAAAGAAACGCGCCAAGAAGATCGATGCCCGCGGGCTGGTCGCCTGCCCCGGCTTGGTCGACATCCACGTCCATTTTAGAGAGCCAGGCCAAACCCACAAAGAAACCATCCTGACCGGCAGCCATGCCGCCGCCGCCGGTGGTTTTACTACGGTGGTCTGCATGCCGAACACATCTCCCGTGGCGGACAATGCCGGCACGATCCAGTACATCAACGATGCCATCCGTCGTGACGCCGTCGTAAAGATTTTCCCCACGGGGTGCATCACCGTCGGCATGAAAGGCTTGTCCCTTGCGCCCATCGGTTCGCTTAAACGCGCCGGAGTCGTCGCCATCACCGACGATGGTGATTGTGTGCAGAACAACGAAGTCATGCGGCGCGCTGTCGAGTACGCCAAGATGTTTGATCTCCCCGTAATGGACCACTGCCAGGACACGGCCCTGACCCAGGGCGCGGTGATGAACGAGGGCATCATGTCGATACGGCTTGGTTTGCGTGGCTGGCCCAATGCCGCCGAGGACATCATCGTGTCGCGCAACGTCATTCTTTCGACGCATTCCGGTGCGCATATTCACATGCAGCACATCTCGTCCAAGAATTCCGTCGAGATTCTCCGTCGCGCCAAGGCGCGCGGCGTGCGGGTGACCGCCGAAGCCACCCCGCATCACATCGCGCTGACCGACGCGGAACTTGCGACGTACGATACGAATTTCAAAATGAATCCGCCGCTGCGCACCGAGGCCGACCGCCAGGAGATCATCGCCGGACTGCGTGACGGCACGCTCGATTGCATCTCGACCGACCACGCACCCCACACCAATTACGAGAAGGACAAGGAATTCGACTACGCGCCCAACGGCATCCTCGGATTGGAGACGTCGCTTGCCGTCACCCTGCAGGTGCTCACGCGTGAGAACAAGTTCAAGCTTTCGAACGTGGTCGACCTGATGACTCGCAAGCCCGCCGAAATCCTGAAACTTCAGGCTGGCACGCTGGCGGAGGGTGCAGCTGGCGATGTTTGCTTGTTCGACCCCGACGAAACTTGGATTTACGACTCACGGAAAGGCTTCAGCAAGTCGAGCAACTCACCATGGAACGGTGAAACCCTCACGGGCCGCGTGAAAACCACCATCGTTGATGGTCGAGTCGTCTTCGCCGACGGCAAGATCAAGTAACCGGTTCTCGCCCGTCAGCACTATCAGTACTCCGCTCGCCGCATGCCTTGGTGGTAGAGTTCGCCAAGGGCACGTAACAGAGTCGGCCTACTGTCCGCCAAGGAAAATCACCTTCTTTGAATCCACCTCGATCCAGGAGCGGGAGAAAGGCAGGTACGCGACTGTATAAACTTTTCGGTCGGAAATCTTGCCCGTGCGACCGTCGTACAACATCAGGCCCACGCCTTTTTCGACCGGCACCTGGACTGCGATCGTGGCATTGATAGTCGTCGCCACGTAGCCATTGACGAGCAATTGGGCCATCTCTTCCGCCACGGCAATCTGTTCGGGCTGGGCCACTACACTTTCCTGAACGCGGATCGGTTTGGCTTCCACCGGGGTTTTGAACGGCCAGCTGATTTTGACCAAAGGTTCTGATTGTTTCTCCGCTTCGCGTTTTGCCCATCGCAACTCGTCCAACGACGCCTGAATACTTTTTACGCCGACGGTGGGGGTTTGATCCGCCGTCAGTTTCGCCCTAGCGGGTGCTTTTTCAGCACCTGAAGCTCCATCTTTCGAAGACCAAAGCTGCGTGATCCGGTCCCACTTCAGCGTCGGCATCTTCGGCGGATGCCGCACACCGTAGACAACGGTACCGGCCGACAAAACCAGCAGCAAGGTCCAGCTGGCCACGCCCACAACCTGGGTGTCCTTAAATGTTGCCGGAAAGGGGATCGGCTTCGGCGCGGGGTCGAGCGTAAGTTTTCCGATTTCTTCGTTAGTTTCTTTCAACATGCGCAACAAAGCCTTCGGCCCCGGCACGGAGTCGGCCTTGAGAACAGCCAGCGCTTCTTCACGACAACGGCTCGAGCCCGAGCGCAAGGCCCAGGGCCGGCTCCCTTGCAGCCGGTGATGCAATTTCACCCGGTGAAAGCCGAACCATATAAAACGCACAACAAAGGTAAGCACCAGGCAGACGCCGGCGACCAGATACGCAAAAAGATTATGACCGACTACAGCAACGATCAGTGCGAGCGTACACCAAAGCGGCACGATCAACCGCAGTCGTCCAAAAACAAGGGGTCCCAACCGCAGCGAGTGCCCGAGTTGCAACCAGAGCGCGGCCGCCGCCAGCTGCTCGGCACGTTCGCTCAGCACATGGTATTGATCGCTGTTCCACTTCTGGTGGGTGACGTAGAGATATTTCTCGGGCTCGCGCAGCGTGAGCGCGACCACCACAAGTTCGGCCTGGCTCGCATCGCGTTTTTTAAAAAGCACGTCGAGCGCACGGTCACGCGAACAGGCATATTGTTTCACCATCGCGGCGCGCGTCGCACTGACCGCCGTTTCCGGTTCCAGGCAGAGAACCATCAGAGTTGCCATCTGGGCATCACCGTTTGCCGTAAGCAAGTGGTTGTGTTTTGCGAGCGCGAGTGCCGCCTCGAAAAGCCGGTCCAGG
>Ga0302294_10000667_pt1 | contig 10351 bp, 7 predicted proteins | sample III_Fen_N2_3_FD_194550 | JGI IMG/M metagenome (GOLD analysis project Ga0302294, IMG submission 194550) | Peat permafrost microbial communities from Stordalen Mire near Abisko, Sweden - III_Fen_N2_3 | ecosystem: Environmental > Terrestrial > Soil > Wetlands > Permafrost | place: Sweden: Abisko...
ACCTGGGCCGGCAAACGTATCGGCTGTTTTGGCGATTTCGTGTCGTTCAGCTTTCACCCCAACAAAAACATCACCACCATCGAGGGCGGTTGCCTCGTGATGAACACCGAGGCCGAGGCCAAGCTCGCCGAACAATACCGGCTGCAGGGTGTCGTCCGCTCCGGCACCGATGGCATGGAAGTCGAAGTCGTTGGCGGGAAATTCAACCTCACCGACGTCGCCGCCCGCGTCGGTCTCGGACAGCTGCCCCACCTCGAAAAATTCAACGCCCAGCGCCGCGACCTCGCCCGGATCTACTTCGAGCTCTTTGCCGCGCCTGCCGCAAGTGCGCTTGGGCTCCGCCTGCCGCCCGCCGATTTCACCAACAGCAACTGGCACATGTTTCAGGTCATCCTGCCAGAGGAGAAATTAACGATCAAGCGCTCAGAGGTAATGACCCAGCTTCAGGCAGCGGGTATTGGCAACCAGGTTCATTATCCCGCCATCCACCTCTTCTCCATCTACCGCAAACGCGGCTGGAAGCCTGGCGATTTCCCCAACGCCGAATACGCGGGTCGCAATATCCTCACGCTACCGCTTTTCCCCGGGATGACCCGCGCCGACGTCGTGCGCGTGGTCGATGCCTTGGTTGCGATTTTGAAAGCGAATTCGAGGTCCTGAATCCGATCTTTTTAATTTGAAACTCAGGAACTCACGAACAAACCGAAGCCGGATTTTAAGCTAAACCCGCTTCACTCAATTCCAGCTTTCCTGAGTTCCACATTTGTATTTTCCCATCCGTATCGTCTATAACGCGATTTTGCCGTGAATTCATCTTCCTCCCCCATCCAGCTCTCCGTCGTCATCCCCGTCTACAATGAGGAGCTGAACCTGCCCACGCTCTTCAACCGCCTTTATCCGGTACTCGACGGCCTCGGCCGGCGTTATGAAATCGTTTTCACCAACGATGGTTCGCACGACCGTTCGATTGAATTGCTCAAGGCACAGTTCAACGCACGGCCCGACGTCACGCGTGTGATCGATTTCAACGCCAACTACGGCCAGCACATGGCCATCATCGCCGCCTTCGAACGTGTGCGCGGCGACATCATCGTCACCCTCGACGCCGACCTGCAAAACCCGCCCGAGGAAATCCCCAAGCTTCTCGCGCTGATCGACGTCGGCCACGACTGCGTCGGCGGCGCGCGCCTCAACCGCCAGGATTCATTCTTCCGCACCTACGCCTCGAAGATCATCAACTTCGTCCGCAAGCAGACCACCAGCATCGAGATGACCGACCAGGGCTGCATGCTGCGCGCCTACTCGCGCCCCATCGTCGACGCGATCGTCCGTAGTGGTGCCATCAATACTTTCATCCCCGCCCTCGCCTACAGCTTCGCCAGCAACCCGACCGAGGTCGGCGTCAAGCACGAGGAACGTCACGCCGGCGTGTCAAATTATTCGTTCTACCAGCTCATCCGCCTGAACTTCGACCTCATCACCGGCTTCTCGCTCGCGCCGCTCCAGTATTTCACGATGTTCGCCGGCCTTTGTTCGCTCGGCAGTTTGCTCCTTGTCGCCACATTGCTGGTACGTCGCTTTGCCTTCAATCTGGATCGAGAAACCTTCGGTGTGTTCACTTTGTTCGCCATCGTGTTCTTCCTGCTCAGCGTCGCGATGGTCGGCATCGGGCTGATCGGCGAATACGTCGGAAGAACCTATCAAGTGGTTCGCGCCCGTCAGCGTTATTTCGTAAAAGAAATCTTCGAGACAAAAGCATGAGCAGCCCCCGCATCGTTTTCTTCGGTTACAGCGAGGTCGGTTACGCCTGCCTTTCGCTGCTCCTCGAACGGGGTGACAACGTCGTCGCGCTCATCACGCACGAGGACAACCCGGCGGAAAAAATCTGGTTCAAGACGCCGGCCGTCGCCGCGCGCGAGAAGAACATCCCTGTCTTCACCCCCGACAGCGTCAACACGCCCGAATGGCGGGAACGCATCGCTGCGTTGAAGCCCGATCTGATCCTTTCCGTTTACTACCGGCACATGATCGGTACCAAGATCCTCGCACTACCGCCGCTCGGTGCTTTCAACATGCACGGCTCGCTCCTGCCGAAATACCGCGGACGCGCTCCGATCAACTGGGCCGTGCTGCATGGTGAATCCCGTATCGGCATGACGCTCCATCGCATGGTCAAGGACCCCGACGCCGGTGCCGTTGTCGATCAAGATGGCGTTGAAATCGGCCCTCGCGACACCGCAGAACAAGCTTTCCGCAAAGTCCTGCCCTGCGCCCGTCGTGTGCTCGCGCGGCAAATCGATGCCCTACTCGCCGGTACCGCCAAAGAGGTGCCGCAGGACGATTCGCAGGCCACCTACTTTACCGGACGCAAGCCCGAGGATGGCCGCATTCAATGGAGCCAGACTTCGCGACAGATTTTCAACCTCATCCGCGCCGTCACCGATCCCTACCCCGGGGCCTTCACCGACGTCGGCGACGCGCGGCTCATGGTCTGGTGGGCCGAAACCAATTCTCCCGCCACAAAAAGCCGCCCCGGTAAACCCGGGGAAATCCTTTCGCTCAACCCACTCGTCGTTGCCACCGCCAACGGAGCGCTCGAACTGACCAAGACCGAATGGCGGAGAGCCTCCGCCCCCACGTTGCAGGTCGGCCAGGTGCTTTGAGGCGATCTGGCCGTCGTAGCCATTGAGCTCCGCCTCCAACCTCCCGACCAAAGTTTAGGTACCATGAAACGTTTATTCGCCGTCATATTTTCCCTGCTGCTCGCGTCCGCCGTCCACGCTCAGAACATCGAACTACCCGCGCCCCACAAAACCGGTGGTCTGCCGCTAATGGAGGCACTCGCCAAACGCTCGACGTCGCGCTCTTTTGACGCCCGCGATCTGACACCACAGCAACTCTCAGATTTGTTATGGGCGGGTTTCGGCATCAACCGTTCAGGAGGCAAACGCACCGCTCCGTCGGCTCACAATCGCCAGGAACTCGATCTCTACGTTCTCCTCAAACAAGGCGCCTACGCCTACGACCCAGTTAAAAACACACTCCTGCAAGCTTCCACCGAGGACCTGCGCAGCCTCGGGGCCAAGACGGATGCAGCGGTTTGCGTGCTCTTCGTCGCCGACCTCAGCAAACGTCAGGAGAAGCCCGAAGCTAGCAAAGAATGGGCTGCCGTCGATTCCGGTTTCATTGGTGAAAACATCTATCTCTATTGCGCGTCCGAAGGGCTTGCGACCGGCTACCGCGCGGGGGGATTCGACTCCGCCGCTCTGAAGCCAAAACTAAAGCTCAAACCCGACCAGGAGATCGTCGCCGCCCAGCCCGTCGGTTACCCAAAATCATAACCGCGCTGCCCACGCAGCCGGCCATCTGGTTTAACTTCAGTCTTTCAGCCCACCTGTCTTTCAGTCTTTCTCTTACCTCATGCCCACCAAAGTCCTCATCCTCGGCGCCAACGGTTTCATCGGCAGCTCGCTAACGCGCGCGATCCTGCAAAAGAAAGACTGGGAGGTTTACGGCATGGACATCGGCAACCACAAGCTGAGCCACAGCCTCGGCAACCCACGTTTCAAATTCGTCGAGGGCGACATCACGATCAACCGCGAGTGGATTGAATATCACGTCAAGAAATGCGACGCCGTCATCCCGCTCGTCGCCATCGCGAACCCCGTGCAGTACGTGAAGGATCCGTTGCGCGTCTTCGAACTCGATTTTGAGGCCAACCTCGCGATCGTCCGCCAGGCCGCCAAGTACAAGAAACGCGTCATCTTCCCGTCGACCTCCGAAGTCTACGGCATGTGCCCCGACAAGGAACTCAACGAAGAAACCAGCACGCTCGTCTACGGCCCGATCGAGCGCCAGCGCTGGATCTACGCCAACTCGAAGCAGCTTCTCGACCGCGTCATCTATGCTTACGGCGTGCGCGATAACCTCGATTACACGCTCTTTAGGCCGTTCAACTGGATCGGGCCCCAGCTCGACGATGTCTTCGAACCCAAGGAAGGCAGCTCGCGCCTCTTCACGCAGTTCATCTCGAACGTCATTTTCAAAAAGCCGCTCCAGCTCGTCGACGGCGGCAAACAAAGCCGCTCATTCACCTTCATCGACGACGGCATCGATGCCCTCCTGCGCATCATTGAAAACAAGGACGGCAAGGCCTCGCGTCAGATTTTCAACATCGGCAATCCGAAGAACGACGTCAGCGTCGCCGACCTCGCCAAGCTGATCATCGCCGCCTTCAAAGAATTCCCCGACTATGCCGAACACGTAAAAGCCGCCAAGGTCGTGAAGGTTTCTTCCGGCCAGTATTTCGGAAAATATTACCAGGACATCCAGAAGCGCGTGCCTTCCATAACCAATATAAAGAAGCAGCTGGGCTGGACGCCCAAGGTTGACCTCAAGACCGCGATCAAGCTCACGCTCGACTACCACCTCGCGCACAAAGACTACCAGCTGGAATAACCGCTCGGAAGGTAGGGCGGATTATCCCTAATCCGCCGCCTTCGCCCCTGCTCCGACCGGCGCGTTAAGGATAACGCGCCCTACCCGCGAGAAAGTTCTCCTCTCCGTCTCCATGCCTATCCGTCTCGCCTTAAAAATCGATGTCGACACCGACCGTGGCACCCGCATCGGGGTGCCGAACCTGGTGCGAGATCTACAAGAGTTCGAGGTGCCGGCCTGTTTTCTTTTTTCACTCGGGCCGGACCAGACCGGTCGTGCCATCACGCGCATCTTCCGACCGGGCTTTTTCAAGAAGGTCAGCCGCACCAGCGTCGTTAAGCTCTACGGCATCCGCACGCTGCTCAACGGCACTCTCTTGCCCGCGCCGCACATCGGCCGTCGCAATGCCCGCGTAATGCGCGAGGTGCGTGACGCCGGGCACGAAGTCGGCATCCATTGTTTTAACCATTACCGCTGGCAGGACTATGTGCAGAAAATGTCGCTCGATGCGGTGCGGGCCGAATTCATCGCTGCGCGCGCCGAGTTTCTCCGCATCTTTGGCTCCGAGGCCCAGACTGCCGGTGCGCCCGGCTGGCAGAGCAACGCCCGCAGCCGTCAGATTTACGACGAAGCCGGGCTGCTCTACGCAAGCGACGTGCGCGGCAGCACGCCCTTTTTCCCTCGCATCAACGGGCAGGTTTTCAAAACCCTGGAAATCCCGAGCACGCTGCCAACCTTCGACGAACTCCTGGGACGCCCTGAATATCCCGAGGATAAAATCGTACCGCACTACATGTCGCTCCTTCGGGAGGACCGAACGAATGTCTTTACCCTACATGCCGAGATCGAGGGCATGGGGAAGCGCGCGCTCTTCCGCGCCCTGCTCGCTGAATGTTACAACGCCGGGGTGCAGTTCATCCGGCTTGACGACCTTGCACGCGAACTGCTGAGCAACCACGCCAGCATTCCCGTCGGCGATCAACTCGCAGCCGAGATCGACGGGCGCAGCGGCAACGTAGCCGTGCAGGCTCCGTAGCCTGCACCGCAACTGCGTCTCTAGAGCAGATCTAGGAGCTGTACGGGAATTAGCTAAAGCCGCGCTCCGAAGCGTATTGTCAGAAGGTGGAGCCCGATCTCCGAGCGGGCGCTTCGACGTTGTGGTTTGACCGAGCTCGCCTGCGCGTTGGGGACAACGCGCACCACCTCTCCTGCATGATGCTCCCGTTCGTGAATATTTCTCAATTAGAGCCGGCCATCTCCAATTCCCGTACAGCTCTTAGTAAAACTGTAGCCGTAGCCGCTGCAATTAAGCAGCGGTTATCAGAGGAGCACACAATCCCGCGCCTTAATGGGCGCGGCTACGACATTTTGAAAACGCTATAAACGCATTTCAAACTAAACTGTAGCCGTTTGAAAATAGAATACTGTCGCAAAAACGATCTGGAGGTAGGGCGGGACCGCTGGGCCAGCCGCGTTGGTTACGGCGCGCCCAGCGGTCGCGCCCTACCATAAAACGGCTATAGCATTACTAAATGAAACGCTCTAGTGGCCGATCCACTTCAAACCGGGAATTTCCAGGACGATCGTGTCGCGCTCTTCCACCGTGATTGGCAGGCTGCCGGTATTGCTCTTCACCGTCAGTGTGCCGCTCGGCGTGCCAAGCAGTCCGTTGCAGGCAAAGGTGCCATTGCTCACGTTGGTGAACTCCAGCGATCCAATCGTCGCGGTGCTGGCGAGGTTGCTCACCATCACCATGACGCTCCCGTTTTGATCCACGAAGGCCACGCAGTTAAGCCCGGATCCCTTCGCCCGCACCGGCCCTGCCGCCATAACCGCCGTGGGATTGACCCTCGGATCGATCACCGGCGCCAACGCCTGCAGGCGGGCCTTTTCGGCTGCAGGCAGACGATCCAGATTGTACACCAGCCAGGCTGAGGGGATATCGGCCGCCGCGAGTTTGCTCAGGTCCACTGAATCACCCACCCAATAGCCGAGGTTCATCCCTTGGGTCGCGCCGGTTTGAGGGAAATTGACCGGGTCCGAAGAAGGCACAGCGATGTTGTCCAGGATATACCAATGTTGATAATAGTAATTGGGCGTTTCGGTGTTCTGCGGAGGTGGCATTTCGAAGGAACGTTCGATTTCCGTGGAATAGTAGAAGGCCGGTCCAAACGGGTGCCGCGGGATATGTGTCAGGTAGGTCAATACAACATCCATATCGACCCCACCTGCATCCCAAAAGGATCGGCAGAACATCTTGGCCGCGCGGCGCACCGAACCATCGACGTTGGCAATATGCACCCAAGCCGAAGACAGCCACGCATGTTTCAGATATTTCCAACCATCGGCCTCGCTCCAACCCGCACGGCTCACCACACCCCAATAATCCTGAATCGCCGCATCATTAAACGCCCCGATTGCAACCTGTGGGCTCCGGCAGGCCGTGGCTCCGAGCGATGCAACCACAGTCCACATCGGCGGTGTGTTGCGGTCGCCCGCCGACTGGTTCTCCACGTAAAACAGGAGATACTTGGGATCCAGATGCTGCTGCCAGATAAGCGGGTCGTCGCCAAACCATCGTGCCAACGCGGGAATGTTCGGATACTGCCCGCCCACCAGCGGCTCCTTGCCTCCGGCCAGAATCACCTTGCCCGCCGTGCAAAAGAAACTCGCCTGGCCATGCGCCCAAAAATCGTACCATTTCGAAGGACAATTCGCCACGATGTAGTCGTGCCGCTCCGCAACCGTTTTCCCTGGCACGGTAATGCCCGACCATTTCTCGAACGCGTCAATCAACCGCGGATGCCAGTCCGTGTAATAGTTAAGGCCAATGAACCCGTCCGCGCCGAAAACGCCGCGACAATGAATATCCACGGCCAGCCGCCCGATCCGCTCGCCTGCCCACTCGCCGTAGGTCTGGCTCGCTGCACCGTTCGAAATATCTGCCGGCAGCATGGGCAGGCCGAACGATATGTAACCCTCTTTTGGATACGCGACTTTCCCCGTCGCATCCTGGGCGAAATAGTCCACCGCCCGCGGATTCATCCAGTCCGCATAGGCCTTATATTCGGGTTTCGCGCTGTAATCGGCTATGCCGTTCGCAGCATCGCCACCGTTGCCCAGGGTCAGGTCGAAGCCCCAGGACACCAGGCCCAGGGACGCAGCGACCCCGCCGCTGTTCCGCCCGTCGGCGTCGTTCACGATGTCGTTCCAGCTGCTCTTGTAGAAGTCCGCTTTTTCCCAAAAAAGCTGTTGTGGCCACCAGCCGCCACCACCCCACGCCTGCTGCATCGCACCGTGCCCCTCGGTCTGGAAGGGCGGTAAATCGGCGCTGAGCCCCACATTGGCCGGCAGCGTGACCAGACGCAATGTCGCCGTCGTGCTTCCCTTCGCATTACTCGCCGTCAATTTGTACACCAGTGCACCGATCGCTGCCGGTTTGATGGTCACCTTCTTGTTTGCTAACGCCGTGCCGGAAATCGCTCCCACGCCTTGATCGATGCTCAGCGACGTGGCGTTCGTCACATCCCAGTTCAATTCGTTCTCGTCGCCCAAACGGCTGTACGAATACGTGAGGGTGAAGCCACTGATCGCCGGTGCCCCACTACCACTCGACGAGGATGAACTGCTCGAACTAGAGGACGATGAGCTGCTGGAGGATGAACTTGAGCTGCTGCTCGAAGATGAACCTGAACCATTCGAACCGCCCGAGCCGCCACCGCCGCACCCGACGAAGAATAGCGAGACAAAGACAGAAGCGAGGGCGAGGTTGAGGCGAAGAAGCATGGGAGTGCTTCTTCGCTGATCTGCTGGCCAACACAACTCAACGTAACCAAATCCAATCGTTTTTACAGGATTCTCAACAAATCCATCGGAAATCCGCCGGCAGCACCAATAGCGTCAAACTCAGTTGGCGGGGGACGGAGCGTAGGCACCTGGGAATACCGTTTGGTTCGGCTTCAACTTCCACAATTCGCGAATCGCAGGCGCGAGCGGCACGCCACTAGTCGAGCCCGGAAAACTGCTGAGTAATTTGAAATTGTGCAGGTCGGTGCTCTGGAACAGCGGGCCCCAATAATCGGGAAACGACAGCGCCTTTGCCTCGAAGCGAGAATCAAGTTTTTGGAATTCCTCAAGCGTGGTCGTTGCGACCAATCCATTCTCATTTTGCACCGGACTCCACTCGATGAAGGTCTGCACCGTGGGACGGGCGCGACGCACATAGACATTGCCGTCGATTTCTTTCGCCTCGGGATCTTTCAGCCGATCTTTGAGCACCGCGGACTGCTTGAACTCCAGCATGGGGCCGGCGAAAGTTTCATCGGCTACGAGCAGATTATTCACGAAGACGTGCCCCTGGCGTTCCCCGACATCAGGTCCGGCGCTCGGATGCCAGCCGAAGTGATCTCCGACCGCGCTGCGCTCCGTGCGCTCGATCGAAATCAAGCTGTTGAACAGGGTATTTTGGTATACCTTAACATTACAGCTATTCAAAATTCGGATACCTTTGTTGCAGTTGACGAAAACATTTCCGATGCAGGTCGCGCCCTTCGATATCTCAAAAAAGAAACCGTCGTTGGTGCGCTCGACCCAGTTGTTGATGAAAACGCCGTCGACGTTGCCAACGTCGTACCAAACGCCGCTCGCGTTGGGATTATCGATGATCAAATTATCCCGGACTGTAACGCGATACGACTGGTTGAAAATCTTAACGGCCGACGCGAAGTAGCCCATGATCTTCTCCGCGCTGTTGGTACGGGTAACGATGTTTTTCTCCAGCAGCACGTCAGCCGAATCGATCACGTAAAGACCTTCGGTGCCGCAATCGGCAACGAGGCAGTTGCGAATCACGAGTTTGTCTCCGCGGAAATATCCGGCGACGCGCGAGCAAAACGAGATGGTCAGATTTTCCAGCGTCGTGCCGACCACTTCCTTGCCGAATTTCGACGGGTCCATGTAAGCGCCGGGCTCAGTGCCTTCGACCTCGAGCGCGCGGTAGGCGTACTGGGTAAAAGTGATGCCACGGATCACCGGCCCCTGACGGTCGTTCTGTTTGCCATGCACGTCGCGAATAGTGCGGGTCAGCGCGCTGTCTTGCGTGGTAATCTCGACCAAATGGTTCTCGGGATTGGTTCCGATGTAGACCTGGCCCGCTTCGTAATCGATGAAGTAACTCTTCTCCGTGACCTCGTGTTCACCGCCCACGGCGTTCAGCGCCTCCCCGTCGATGAAAACCATGTCGTTGTTAAACAAATACAGCGGTGTGATCTTGGCGAACCGCTCGCGCCCCCACCAGTCGGCCGGCCGCGCGGGAAAAAACTTCTTCCACGATGTGCGCCACAATCCGTTGGATTGTGCCTTCCAGGTCGCGGCTACCTCCGTGCCTTTCAAGATCGGCCGCTCATCAGTATACGGTTGCATCGTGACGCCCTGGTTGAGCGTGAGTCCGCCCGTGCGATAAATCCCGCCACGCAGCACGACCGCGTCGCCAGTCGTGACCGTGGCGATCGCGGCCTCAAGCGTGGTCGGTTGTGCCAGCGATGTGCCGGGCGCGTCCACTTTTCCATCGGGAGCGACAAAGAAGATTCGTTTGGCCTGCGGCAGTTCGTATGTTTGCTGCACCGGCCCGTACGGCCCGCCCGATGGTTGCGCGTGGCCCGGCAAAACGCCGCCAAGGCCGAAGGCAATAAGCCCTGGCGTGAAACGCAGGAACGAGGGCAGAATCCGAGAGAAAAAAAGGAGGGTGCGGAGATTCATGGGGATAAAAAATTCAGGGATATTTCAACTCGGCTGGCGACCCTATAAACTACGAAATAGCTCGTTCAAAGCCAGGGCAGGTCCATCGCCGGCAGGAAGCCGACGGCTTTAAGGGCTTCACCCCGTAAAAACAGCACGCACAAGGATTCCGGCAGCT
>Ga0302294_10000669_pt1 | contig 10346 bp, 15 predicted proteins | sample III_Fen_N2_3_FD_194550 | JGI IMG/M metagenome (GOLD analysis project Ga0302294, IMG submission 194550) | Peat permafrost microbial communities from Stordalen Mire near Abisko, Sweden - III_Fen_N2_3 | ecosystem: Environmental > Terrestrial > Soil > Wetlands > Permafrost | place: Sweden: Abisko...
GCATCGTGGTGCCAACGGTAACGTAGTTGATGGCTTGGGGATCGACACCGGAGCGAGCGACAGCTTCCTTCATCACGATGCCGGCCAGTTCGGTGCTTTCAAAATCGGCCAAGGCACCACCGAAGGTACCGATGGCGGAACGGACTGCGCTCAGAACAACGACTTCTCTGGTCATAAACATCTCCTTATAAGAATCATTCAGCCCGCCAGAGTGGCGAGCCCCAACAAAAACAGCAACAACATCCACAACACCGTGGCTCGCCAGACGAGGCCCACGGCACTCTGCATGAAATCAGCGTCGGCAGCATCGCCGGTACCCAGAGCAGCACGGTCAGTCACCTCGCTGCCATCAAGCACGGGCATGCCGAGCTGAACCCCCAGCGCCCCGGCCCCACTGGACAAAACGATACCCAGATCGCGATCCGGCCACAGGCCGGCCTGGGTACGCCAGCAATGAATCGCATCCTCGAAATCGCCAACGATGGCGAAGGCAAAGGCCGTCACGCGCAAGGGCAGCCAATCGATCATACCGAAAACAAGGCGGGAGAAAGTAAAGAAATCACCGGGCTCAACAGCATTGCGCCCAGCCCAACGTTCGTCGATTACCGCAGCAAGCCGGTAGAGCACCGCGCCACATGGGCCAGGCAGCAGCACGAACCATAGCAGCACGGCAAAAACATGGCGGTGCGAAGCAGCCAGCGCCTGCTCGATGGAGAGGCGGGCAATATCTTCGGAACCCAGGCCTTCGGCCGAGCGCCCCTGCCATTCGCCGAGCACGGCCCGGGCCTGCGGCAGATCGCCCTGGCGCAGGGCGAGCTGGATTTCGGTGTAGTGATGGCTGAACTGGCGAAAGCCCATGGTCAGGTAAAGCGCCGCGACATTGAGTCCCCAGGCAAGCAGCGGGCTGAACGCATAGAGGACGTAATAGAGCACGGCCAGCAGGCCGACCGGTAGCAACGCGGCGAGGCACCAGGCGATGACGCCATGACGATACTCGCCATCGTTGAAACGGGTTTCGATGAAATCCGCCCAGGCAGAAACGGGATTAGCCACCATGCGGCGGTAAGACAGGGGTTGCAGTTGCTCGATGAGGAAAACTGCGATGAGCGACAGGAGACTCATGGGGGACCGTGAATTTTGCCGGAAGCGGCTTATTTTCTTATGCTAAAACGTCAACATACCACAAGCTCAGGCCGGATGCAGACCGAGACGTGCCGTCAGTGAACGGATCATTCCAGCGGTCGCACCCCAGATAAAATAATCGCCATAGGGCATGGCAAAAAAATGCCGCAGAGCGCCGCGATAATGCAGCGAATGTTCCTGGTGATTGGCCGGATCGAGCAGAAAATCGAGCGGCACCTCAAAGGCTTCGGCCACCTCGAAGGGATCGAGCGCCAGAGCGAATGGCGGCTTGACCAGCCCGACCACCGGCGTCACGCGAAAGCCGGTACCGGTCCGGTATTCCGGCAAAAAGCCGAGAATTTCGATGCGCTCCCGGGCCAGGCCGATTTCCTCTTCCGTCTCGCGCAATGCCGTGTGCACCGGCGAAACATCCTCATCTTCGACTCGACCACCGGGAAAGCTGATCTGGCCGGCATGATCACGCAAATGCGCCGTGCGCTGGGTAAGCAACACCGTTTGACCAGCATCGCGCAAGACAATGGGAAAGAGCACAGCAGCCGGTGTCAGCACCAAGCCCTCGCCGCCCTCCTCCTGAACGAATTGTCCGGGTGAAGGTTCGCTGAGCAGGCAAGACCTGATGCGCTCAAGATCGAAACTCATGCCGCCGCGGCGTTGTCCTCGATTTCGGCATGCACGGCATGCAGTGCGTCCTGCAAGGTTTCTTCGGAAAGACTGTTGATCGAGGTGGCTACCACATCCGCCGCCTCAATGGCGCCAACCGGCAGGCGCTTGCTATCGAGGCAGGCAATCAGCGCCGCCGATGCACCAACAACGCGCAGAATGGATTGCCGTTCACTCATCAGCATTTCGAGCTCACGGCGCAGCATTGTTATTTCATTGTCTCTGGCGGGCATCTCTCTCTCCTAGAATCGTTTTTTAAGTGTCATCGTACTACCGTCGCGCAGCATCTCCATGCGGTTCAGGAAGCTCATGCCGAGCAGCGCCTCGGGCATCTCGGTCGACAGAACCACGGCGTCGACATAGTGCATGGTGACATCGCCGATGGTGACCGTTTCGAGCACGAACTTGCTGACCAGAGCCGTACCGTTGGCCGTCTGCGCCATGCCCTTTTGCCCCTTGTTGAAATCCAGGCCCATCCGACGCGCATCGCCGGCCCCGAGGGAAATCACGGTTGCGCCAGTATCCACCATAAAGCGCACTGACGCACCATTTACCGTTCCCAGCGTATGGAAATGCCCGTTGGCATCCGCGCTCATGATGATCTTGCCGGAACCGTCACCGCTCGCGACCGCGCCGATGGCATGCTGACCGACCCGTAGCGGACGTTTCTTGCCGCCGATTTCGATAATGACCTGATCGCCCTGGATCGAAACCACCTTGACCCCGCCCAGACTCTGCCCAACCGGGACCGACTCCGGCTCGCCACCGTTTATCATCAGCATGGCCTTGCTGCCCATGATCCCGGCCAGGCCGACCTCCTGGGCTACAGCCAAGCCCGAAAACAGGGTCAGGAGCAAAAAGGCTGGCGTAAAATAGAATTTGAGCCGCCCTGAGAGTCCACCCGAAATGTTGCCTGTTGCCATTGTTCGTCACTCCCCGACTGAAGGTCCGGGTTATTTTGCCATATTCCTCGAGCATCACGGGATTCCCTGGCAACTGATTGCCCTTGATGAAGGCGAGACTGTCCCCGAAACTGCCGACCAGTTTTCCGGCCTCTGCTTTATGGGCGGCCCGATGAGCGTCAACGACCCGCTGCCCTGGATAGAGCCGGTCTGCTCGCTGATCCGCGACGCTGTGGCCCGAGATACCCCGGTCATCGGCCATTGCCTGGGTGGCCAGTTGATCAGCAAGGCGCTGGGCGGATCAGTGACACGCAACCCGGTCAAGGAAATCGGCTGGAGCACGGCCTGCGGCGAGGATGATGCCGTTGCCCGGCACTGGCTGGGCCGCTTTGCCGGAAGCTCGGCGAACATTTTCCAGTGGCACGGCGAAACCTTCAGCATCCCGCCCGGCGCCAGTCGCATCCTGGCCAACTCGCATTGCACCAACCAGATGTTCGTCATCGGTCCGCATCTTGGCATGCAATGCCACGTCGAGATGACGCCGGAAATGATTGCCACCTGGTGTGGCCAATGGGCCGACGAAGCCCTCGCCGTGGCCGACCAAGCCAGCGTCCAGTTGCCCGAGCAGATGCAGGAAGAAATTGGTACAAATCTGCCCCTGATGCGCCAGCTCTCCGAACAACTCTACTCGGTCTGGATCAAGGGCCTGCGGCGCTGAAATCGAGCCACCGGAAAACAGAACGGGCAGCCAGGCTGCCCGTTTTTCCTTGACTGAAGCAGCCCCTAGTCGCGGAAATTGCCGTACTTGATCGGGAAATCCGTGATGCTCTTGGTAATCAGGGCAATACAGCCCTGCAAGTCATCACGCTTGACCCCCTGGACACGCACGGTGTCCCCCTGGATCGAGGCCTGCACCTTGAGCTTGTTGTCCTTGACCAGCTTGACGATCTTCTTCGCCAAGTCGCTGTCAATGCCATCCTTGAGCTTCATTTCCTGCTTGACCTTGTTGCCGGAAACGCTGACCACCTTCTGGTGATCCAGGCGCTTGACGCTTTCCTTTTCCTTCTTTTCCATGGCCGGGAAAAGCAGGTCCTTGACCTGGTCGAGCTGGAAGTCGGAATCGCCCCACAAGGTGATGACTTTGTCCTTCTCGTTGAGTTCGACCTTGGCGCTTGTGCCCTTGAAGTCGTAACGATTGTCGATCTGGCGCGAAGTCACGTCGATGGCGTTCTTCAAACCGACCATGTCGGCTTCGGAAGTAAAGTCAAAGCTCGGCATGGCGCTTACCCGAAATGGCAGACGTAGTGATAAGCCTCACCGGCGGCTACTTCAATTTCGAAGCTTGAATTGCCCGGCACGTTGAAGGACTGGCCATCGCCGTAGGTCGTCCATGCGCTTTCGCCCTTGAGCTTGACGCGGCACGAACCACCGACGCCTTCCATGATTTCCGGCGCGCCGGTATTGAAGGTCAGGCTGGCCGGCAGGATCACGCCGACCGTCTTCTTGGTGCCGTCGGCCAGCACCACGGTGTGGCTGACGCACTTGCCATCAAAATAAACATTGGCCTGCTTGACCACGGAAACATTGTCGTATTGCGACATTTACATACCCCAGAGTTTCTGAATGATGGACTTGGCGATAAAGCCGACCATGCCGAAGGCCAGCACGAAGAACAGCACAAAGGTGCCCGTCTTGCCAGCCTTGGACTTCCAGGCGATCTCGCCAATGATGAACAGCATGAAAATGATGAAGGCGGCAACACCCCAGGTCGAAAAGAACTCGGCGATCTGCTCTTCATTGAAGCCAAAAACGGTGCCACCTTCCATCGATCAAACCTTCTTCTTGGCTGCCGGCTTCTTGGCAACGGGCTTCGCGGCAGCCGGCTTCTTGGCAACAGGCTTGGCAATCGCCTTGGCCACGACCTTCTTGGCCTCAATCTTGGCGACTGGCACAGCAGCCTTTACTGCCTTGGCAACAGGCTTGGCCACCGATACTTTCTTTGTGGCAGCCTTCTTGACCACCACCGGCTTGCCCGCCTTCTTTGCCGACAGGTTGGCGGCGATGCGCAGACGCAGGGCGTTCAACTTGATGAAGCCGCCAGCATCGCGCTGATCGTAGGCACCGGCATCGTCCTCGAAGGTGGCGATGGTCGAATCGAACAGCGAATCGGTTTCGGAATCGCGACCAACAATGATCACGTTACCCTTGTACAGCTTCAGGCGAACCATCCCGTTGACCGTCTGCTGCGTGTGGTCGATCAGCACCTGCAGCGCCTTGCGCTCCGGGCTCCACCAGTAGCCGTTGTACACCAGGCTGGCGTAGCGCGGCATTAGGTCGTCCTTGAGGTGGGCGACCTCGCGGTCCAGCGTCACCGATTCGATGGCGCGGTGAGCGCGCAGCAGAATGGTGCCACCCGGGGTTTCGTAACAGCCGCGCGACTTCATGCCGACGTAACGGTTTTCGACCAGATCGAGACGGCCGATGCCATGCGCCCCACCGAGCTTGTTCAGGTTGGCCAGGATTTCGTGCGCCGGCATCTTCTTGCCGTTGATTGCCACGACGTCGCCCCTGGCAAACTCGAGATCAAGGTACTCGGCCTTGTTCGGCGCCTTTTCCGGCGACACGGTCCACCGCCACATCGATTCTTCGGCTTCAGCTGCCGGGTTTTCCAGGTGGCGACCTTCGTAGGAGATGTGCAGCAGGTTGGCATCCATCGAATATGGCGAGCCACCCTTCTTGTGCTTCATGTCGATTTCGATGCCATGCTTCTCGGCATAGGCCATGAGCTTTTCGCGCGACATCAGATCCCACTCGCGCCACGGAGCGATGACCTTGATACCAGGCTTCAGCGCATAAGCACCGAGTTCGAAACGCACCTGATCGTTGCCCTTGCCGGTCGCGCCATGACAGATGGCGTCGGCGCCGGTTTCGTTGACGATCTCGATCAGGCGCTTGGCGATCAGCGGCCGGGCGATCGAAGTACCGAGCAGGTACTCGCCTTCATAAACCGTGTTGGCGCGAAACATCGGGAAGACGAAGTCACGGACAAATTCTTCGCGGACATCGTCGATATAGATGTTCTTCGGCTTGATGCCGGCCTTCAGCGCCTTGGCGCGCGCCGGCTCAAGCTCCTCGCCCTGACCGAGGTCGGCCGTGAAAGTGACGACTTCGCACTGATATACGTCCTGCAGCCACTTGAGAATGACCGAGGTGTCCAGACCACCGGAATAGGCCAGCACTACTTTCTTGATATCGCTCATTTCTGTTCCCTTAATTTTAAATACAGGATCGAGGATTCAGGATCGAGGATCGAGTAAAGACACCCGCCCCCTGCCCATTAATTCCTCGATCCTAATAACTAGCCCAGACCCTGAATGCGGCCCAGCATCAAAAATTCCATCAGAGCCTTCTGGACGTGCAGGCGATTCTCGGCTTCGTCCCAAACCACCGATTGCGGCCCGTCGATGACCTCGGCAGTAACTTCCTCGCCACGATGGGCCGGCAGACAATGCATGAACAGCGCGCCTTCGTTGGCGACGCGCATCATCTCGCCATCAACGCACCAGTCGGCAAAGGCCTTGATGCGCTCCTCGTTTTCGGCTTCGAAGCCCATCGAGGTCCACACGTCGGTAGTCACCAGATCGGCACCACGGCAGGCATCCATCGGATCGGCAAACACCTTGACCCGGGCGCTATCGATCTTGCCAACGAGCACCGGATCAATCTCATAACCCGGCGGCGTCGACACATGCACCTTGAAATCCAGCACTTCGGCCGCCTGCAGCCAGGTATTGCACATGTTGTTGGCATCCCCCACCCAGGCCACCGTCTTGCCCTGGATACAACCACGGTGCTCAATGTAGGTGTAGATATCGGCGAGGATCTGGCAGGGATGATATTCATTGGTCAGGCCATTGATCACCGGCACGCGCGAATTGGCAGCGAAGCGCTCGATGATGTCCTGCTCGAAGGTGCGGATCATGACGATGTCGCTCATCCGCGAAATCACCTGCGCCGCGTCCTCGACCGGCTCGCCGCGCCCCAGTTGCGAATCGCGCGTATTGAGATAGATCGCCGAACCGCCCAGTTGCTGCATGCCGGCCTCGAACGACAGGCGGGTGCGCGTACTGGCCTTCTCGAAAATCATCACCAGCGTACGGTCGCTGAGCGGCCAGTACTTCTGGTAGGACTTGAACTGGTTCTTGATCCAGCGCGTGCGTTCGAAAACATATTCGAACTCGTCGCGCGTGAAATCCTTGAATTGCAGAAAATGCTTGATGGCCATGATCAGGCTCCGAGAAATTCCTTGATCAGCGGAGCGGTCCGTTCAACCAGCTCACGCGCGTCACTTTCGCTGAAAATCAACGACGGCAAAAGGCGAACAATCTTGTCGCCGGTCACATTGATCAGCAAACCGGCGGCCAGCGCCCTGCCCACCAGCTCGCCACACGGGCGGTCAAGCTCAATGCCGATCATCAGGCCATGGCCGCGGATATCAACCAGGCCTTGGACGCCGGCCAGCGCCTCGCCGAACAACTGGCGAATCAGCGCGCCGACCTTGGCCGCATTGGCCAGCAGGCAATCCTGCTCAATAACTTCGATGGTCGTCAGGGCCGCCGCACAGACCAGAGGATTGCCGCCAAAGGTCGAGCCGTGATTGCCCGGCCCGAACAGCCCGGCTGCCTTGCCACCAGCCAGACAGGCGCCGATCGGCACGCCGGAGCCCAAGCCCTTGGCCAGGGTGGCGATATCCGGTTGAACCCCCGCCTGCTGGTAGCCGAACCATTTGCCGGTCCGCCCCATGCCGCACTGGACTTCGTCGCAGATCATCAGCCAGCCCTGCTCGTCGCACAGCTCGCGAACGCCGCGATAGTAGGCCGGATCGGCGAGATGGATGCCGCCCTCGCCCTGGATGATTTCGAGCATCACGGCAACCACCTGGTGGTTATGCTCGGCCACCGCCTTGATCGCTTCCAGATCGCCATAAGGCACCCTGACGAAACCCGAGACCAGCGGCTCGAAACCAGCCTGCACCTTGCGGTTGCCAGTGGCCGACAGGGTCGCCATGGTCCGGCCATGGAAGGATTTTTCCATGACGATGATGGTCGGCGTCTCGATTTCCTTCTTGTGGCCGTAGAAACGCGCCAGCTTGATCGCCGCCTCATTGGCTTCGGCGCCGGAGTTGCCGAAAAAAACTTCCTGCATGCCGGAAAGCGCGGCCAGCTTGTCGGCCAGTAATTCCTGCTCACGAATACCGTAGAGATTGGAGGTATGCAGCAAGCGCCCGGCCTGGGCGGCAATCGCCGCGACCAGCCGGGGATGGGCATGACCGAGCGTGGACACGGCAATCCCCGACATGGCATCGAGATATTCCTTACCCTCGGTATCGGTAATCCGGCAGCCCTGACCATGACTGAAAGTCACCGGCAAGCGGGCATAGGTATTCATGACATGCGACATCAGGCAACCCCAAAAAACGAAAACGGCGGCTATTGCCGCCGAAACGACCACGCCCCAAACAGGTGAAAAACACCCGAAAGGCTTGCAGAAAGCTAGATGTTAAGTGAAAAATAGGGCATTGTATAGAACGACAAAACCATGCACATAGCCATCTTCAACCAGAAAGGCGGCGTCGGCAAAACGACGACCACCCTCAACCTCGGCGCCGCCTTGAATCGCGCCGGCACGTCTCCGCTGCTGATTGACCTTGACCCCCAGGGTCACCTTTCAAGCATTCACGGCAACACTCCCGCCGAAGCCAGCCGCAGCCTCTTCGCCTTCTACCAGGACTCGCGCACCTTGTCCGAGCTTGAACTGGAGTGGAAAAATATCGGACAGCTGATTCCCGCCCACCAGCAACTGATCAAGGTTGACTCGATCTTCGGCAAAGGGCCAGCCATCCTCAACAAACTGCGCAGCGGCTTGGAAACCCTCGAAAACGAGAAGCCGGCACGCACCACACTGATCGACTGCTGCCCCTATATCGGCGTCCTCGCGCTCAATGCAATCTTCGCCTGCGACCGCCTGCTGATTCCCGTTTCAACCGACTACCTGTCACTCCAGGCGGCAGAGCACATCACGCGCACCCTGCAGGTACTGGAGCCGGTACTGAAACGCCGGGTCGAGCGCCGCTACCTGCTCACCCGCTTCGATCGCCGGCGCCGGATGAGCGACGACGTGCGCAACAAATTGCGCGAACGCTACGGCAACGAAGTCTGCGATACGGTCATCTCGGAAAATGTCGCCGTCGCCGAAAGCCCGTCGCTCAACCGCGACGTCTTCCGCCACAATGCCTCAAGCAATGGCGCCCATGACTACCAGTCACTGCTCGACGAGTTGCGCCAACGCGGCGACATCTAAACGGGCGATCTCACTCGGCAACGATCAGATCAACAACATCTTCGTAGCTCAATGCCGCATGACGCCCACCGAGCGACACCGGCAAGCAACGAGACTCCAGGATTTCGCAATCGTTGTACATCTGACAAAGCTTGCGCCTGGCTTCAACTTCGTCCTTGCCGTAAATCGACAGATTCTCGACGATTACGCCACTGCGTGTCCGAATACGAAACCCGTATTTCAGGATAGTACGAGGCGACATAAAACCCTCAACATATCAATGAAGTAGGCTCAGTATATCCAGCACATTCTGGAAAAACAACGTATCCCATTCAGAGGAAACACTTTTTTCCCAGAACAATGGCAAACATGTCACAGTAACGGCGCTTCTGCTAGAATGCCTGCACCAAAAGGTCGCAACGCCCCATAAAAGCAGAGTAGAACAATGACAACATCAGAATCGACCACCTTCATCATTGTTGGCCTCACCAAACAAGGCAAAAAATTCCGTCCCAGCGACTGGGCCGAGCGCCTCTGCGGTGTCATGTCCGCGTTCGGCGCCGAACGCAAAATGAAGTATTCCCCCTATGTCGGCCCAGGCGACTACAACGGTGACAAAGCCGTTTTCGTTGACGGCCGCCTCGGCGAAATCGAACCGATGGCCTACCGCTTCATGCTCAATTTTGCCCAGGACAACGACCTGCAGATCATAGACGGCGTCTGCTCACTTGAAGATAAAAAGTAAGCAAAACGGCAGGCAATAAAAAAGGCACCCGAAGGTGCCTTTTTTAGCATCCGGAAAAATCAGGCAGCAACAGCAATTGCCTTGATCTGTGCGGACAGGCGGCTCTTGGTACGAGAAGCCTTGTTCTTGTGAATGATCTTCTTGTCAGCGATACGGTCGAGAACCGCGACGGACTGCTGAAAAACACCCTGAGCAGCAGCTTTGTCACCAGCTTCGATCGCCTGGCGCACACGCTTGATCGCGGTACGCAGGGTCGAACGCAGGCTGGCGTTATGGGAGCGCTGCTTGTCAGCTTGACGGGCGCGCTTGCGGGCTTGTGCGCTATTGGCCATGGAATTCGTATCCGTTAGAAAAAATCAAAAGAAAGCATTTTAAACCCCTCCGGACCCTATTGCAATCGAAAAATCGCCTTTCGAGCCCTTGAGCGCTTCGCTCAATCAACATCCACCCGAAAAAGAATGCTGTCAGCAACCGCCTTGCCACCATTGCGCGCGGGCCGGAAGCGGGCCTGGGAAAACAGCAGGAGCAACCTCCCGCTTACCTCATAGGGCATATTG
>Ga0302294_10000671_pt1 | contig 10343 bp, 8 predicted proteins | sample III_Fen_N2_3_FD_194550 | JGI IMG/M metagenome (GOLD analysis project Ga0302294, IMG submission 194550) | Peat permafrost microbial communities from Stordalen Mire near Abisko, Sweden - III_Fen_N2_3 | ecosystem: Environmental > Terrestrial > Soil > Wetlands > Permafrost | place: Sweden: Abisko...
AGATCCGTCACCTTCACGCTTCGACAAGCTCGATGGGCTCGCGGAGGGCTCCCGGCGCCAAGTTCTCTTCGGCGAGCTGCCGTTGGGCATCTAGCACCGACCGCAGCGCGTCCAATAAGTTCGCCTTGGCTTCTTCCACGGTCTCACCTTGGGAGATTGCTGCGGGTATCTCTTCGACGAAGCAGGTGTATCCACCCTCCGATGCGGGTTCGAAAACGGCAGTCAGGTTCACGGAAATAGGTTACCAAGAGCGTCCGGGAATTGCCATCGCGGACGCCGCTAAACCTTCTGCACGCGCTGCACTTCGCGAACGCCCGGAATCTTTCTTACGCCGTTGACGATGCGCTCCAGGTGCTTCACATCGGCAGCGTCAGCCACGATTTCGACGGTGGCATGGGTTCCCTCGGTATTGGCGCCGATGCTGCGGATGTTGGTGTTGGTGCCGCTGATGACGGCCGTAATCTGGTTCAGCATGCCCGGACGGTTGTCGCAAAGCACCACCAGTTTGACGGGAAAGCCGGTCTGCCATGCGGGTGTGGTGCCCACGCTGCCGTCTTTGCCCCACTCAACATCGATGCGGCGCTCGGGCTCGTACATCAGGTTCACCACGTTCTTGCAGGTTTTGGAGTGCACGGCCACGCCTTTGCCGCGGGTCACATAGCCGATGATGTCTTCGCCGCGAATCGGATTGCAACATCGGGCGCGAAAGACCAGCATGTCATCGTGACCGCTAACCTTGATCGCTGACGTGTCTCCGCCGAAGACGCGGCGCACCACGCTGGTGAAGGTGGTCGGAGGCGCTTCAGGTTCTGCGGGCGGGTGAGTCGAGCTGGCAGCGCTCGTCGGCGCCAAGCGCGCTAGAATCGAACGGGCCGAGAACTTTCCGTAACCAATCGCAGCCAGCAGGTCATCCGGACGCCCCAGCCCATTCTCGGTGGCAACTTTGGTCAGCTCAGCCTCGCTGATTTCCTTCAGCGCGATGCGATACTTGCGCGCTTCCTTTTCGATGAGCTTGCGGCCAATCTCGATGGCGCGCTCGCGCTGGTGAATCTTCAGCCAGTGATTGATCTTCTGCCGCGCGCGCGACGACTTTACGAACGACAGCCAATCGCGGCTCGGTTCGTGCCCCGGCTGGGTCAAAATCTCCACGATGTCCCCAGAGCGCAGCTTGTATTTCAGTTGCTGAATGCGCCCATTTACTTTAGCCCCGGTGCAGCTGTTACCGACTTCCGAGTGAATGGTGTAGGCGAAATCTACCGGTGTCGCGTCCCTCGGCAAAATAACGATCTTGCCTTTGGGCGAGAACACGTACACCTCTTCGGGATACAGATCGATCTTCAGCGTTGACAGAAATTCGTTCGGATCGGGAACCTCACGTTGCCACTCCACCACTTGGCGTAGCCACGCCAGCCGTTTTTCATCCACCGCCGAGATGGGCCCGTCCTTATACTTCCAGTGCGCGGCGATGCCTTCTTCCGCCATCTTGTGCATCTCTTCGGTGCGAATCTGCACTTCGAAGGCCTGCCCGTTCTCGGCCATGACTGTGGTGTGCAGCGACTGGTAGAGGTTGGGGCGCGGCATGGCGATCATGTCTTTGATGCGCCCGGGAACTGGCTTCCACTGCTGGTGAATCAGGCCCAGCACGGCGTAGCAATCATTTACCGACCGCGTGATGATGCGCAGCGCCATCATGTCATAAATCTGTTCCACCGAGATGCGCTGCTTCTGCAGTTTCTGCCAGATGCTGAAAATGCGCTTGATGCGCGCTTCGACTTTGGCTTCGATGTTGTTCTCGCGCAGCTTCTGCTCAATTACCCCCTGCACTTGCGACAGGAAGGCTTCGCCTGCTTTGCGGCGTGATTCAATGGCGTCTTTCACCTGGTTGTACGAAATGGGATCGACGTACTGGAATGCCAGGTCTTCCAACTCGCCGCGAATCTTACCCATGCCCAGCCGATGCGCGATGGGCGCGTAAATCTCCTGCGTCTCTCGGGCGATATTGATTTGCCGCTCGGGCGAAAGGTGCTCCAGAGTGCGCATGTTATGCAGCCGGTCGGCCAGCTTGATCATGACCACGCGGATGTCGTCGACCATGGCCAGCACCATCTTGCGGACGCTTTCTGCCTGCGCTTCGTCGCGAGAGGCGAACTCGATTTTGCTGACCTTGGTAACGCCCTCGACAATGTGTGCTACCTGTTCGCCGAACTCGCGACGAATGTCGTCAACCGTAACGCCGTCAGCGTCTTCGATGGAGTCGTGCAGCAGGCCCGCGGCAATGGCCGTGGTGTCGAGCCGCATGTCGGCCAACAGGGAAGCGACTTCGAGAGGATGGACGAGGTAGGGTTCGCCTGAGGCGCGCGTCTGGCCCTGGTGATACTTCAGGGAGAACTCGTACGCCTTCTTGACCAGAGTAAGATCGTCGTTGGGACGGTACTTGCGAATCTTACGCAGCAGGTCGCGGAACTTGGTAACCGTGAGAACGTTGGTTCGGATCTGCTGGCCGAAAGTCGCCATGACCGATTATACGAGAATCGCGACTTTCGTTTTGCGGTGTGCTCGACGCGCGTGCGTCGCGTGTCTCGTCGGTTGCTGGAGATAACAATGCGAATTCTGATCAGCGGCGCCTCCGGACTGATCGGCGGTGCTTTGCGCCCCGCGCTCGTGGCCGACGGACACTCTACCGCCGCCTTGGTGCGCCGTCCTGCTGCGGGCGATCAGGTGCAATGGGACCCTGCTTGTTCTCTCGATCCGCGCGCGATCGAACAGTTCGACGCCATCGTCCACCTAGCGGGCAAGAACATTGCCGGCCGCTGGACGGACAAGTTCAAGCGCGAAGTCCGCGAAAGCCGCGTGCAAGGCACACGAACTCTCGCCACTGCCGCAGCCGAGTCGTTCCGCCAAACTGGCAATCCGCGTATTTTTGTTGCCGCCTCGGCCATCGGGTTTTACGGGGATCGCGGCGACGAAGAGCTGACCGAAGCCAGCCCGCGCGGCGCAGGATTTCTCGCCGACGTGTGCCAGGAGTGGGAAGATGCCGCCGCTTCCGCCGCAGAAGCAGGCGTGCGCGTGGTCCATCTTCGTATCGGGGTCGTGCTAACCAAAGATGGCGGAGCACTGCGGGCTATGCTGCCTGCATTTCGATTCGGCCTCGGCGGTCCCGTCGGCGACGGACGCCAGTATATGAGCTGGGTCACGCTCGCCGATGTTGTCGGCGCATTTCAGTTCGCGCTCACCAACAACCAGGTGACCGGACCCGCCAACATAGTCGCCCCGCAGCCGGTTCGCAATCGTGAGTTCGTGAGCGCTCTCGGGGCCGCGCTCCATCGCCCTGCCGTTTTTCCGCTGCCTGCGTTCGTTGTCAAAGCTCTCTTCGGAGAGATGGGGGAATCGCTGCTGCTCGCCTCGGCGCGCGTGGAGCCAACGCAACTTCTGACCAGCGGATTCCAGTTCGCGCATCCCGATTTGACCGACGCGTTGCGGGTAACCTTGCGGTAAAGCGGTTCTGCTTCGGGCGCATAGCAAGGGTGGAGCACACCTTCAGGTGTGCATGAAAGCTGGTCTTTTGACTTGCGCTTTAGCGCCTGAGGTAAATGGGTTGTTGGCCCAGCGGCTAAAGCCGGGCTCGGAAGCGCACCGTTTTTCCACCGCTGAAGCAGTGCTCCACCCAATGCATCTGTTGTGCAAACGCTCTAAACTGTAAATCCGTTTGCGGCCCCGGCTCCGTATTACTGTCTATAGAGAGGTCGCCATGCCGCCACGACAAATCTTCCTTACCGGCGCCACCGGATTCCTCGGCTCCAGCCTCGCCGCCGAACTGCTCCGCCGCGGCCACAACGTGCGCGCCCTGGTGCGACCGGGCTCCCGATCGCGAGTGCCCCCCGGATGCGACATCGTCCACGGTGACGCGTTGCGCGCGGAAACCTACGTAGATAAAGTCGCCCCCGCCGATACATTCGTTCATCTCGTCGGAGTTTCCCATCCCAGCCCCAGCAAGGCCGAGGAGTTTCGCAAGATTGATCTGGTGTCAGCACGCGAGGCTGTTAACGCCGCGAAACCGGCAGGCGTCGATCACTTCGTATATCTCAGCGTGGCCCGCCCCGCTCCGATGATGAAGGCCTACCAGGCTGTGCGTGCTGAAGGTGAAGCAATGGTGATCGCATCAGGAATTCCGGCGACCTTCGTCCGTCCGTGGTATGTGTTGGGTCCGGGAAGAAGCTGGCCCCGGATGTTGCAACCGTTCTACGCTGTGGCACGCCTGTTTCCGGCAACGCGCGCTGGCGCGAACCGGCTTGCGCTGGTCACGCTGGAGCAGATGACACAGACGCTCGCCTGGGCGGTGGAGAACCGTCCAGAGCAGTTGCAGATTTTCGAGCCGCCGCAAATCAAAGTCGGCGGAAGACTGCCGGCACGCTCCGAGCGCGAAGCCGCCTCGGCCTAGGCAACGAACTACGGCTTCGCCGCCCGCACCTTCACGAACGTCCCATTCGGTAGCGGCGTCCCCAAGAATTCCACCACGCCATCGCGCACCACTCCATTCACTTCGCGGGCCGCGCCCGGCTGTTCCACAGTGTCAGACCCGCGCCCCATCCCCCGGTCCATGGCTTGGTTCGCCAGCCGGTCGGCGTCTTTATTCTTCTCACGCAGTACGTGGGTAATCGCGAACGAATCGAGCCGCCCGATCATGACACGCGCCTTGCCGTGCAGCTCCTTCAGCGCTGGATTGTTTACCTTGTACTGTCCCTTGATCTGCTTGACCATCAACTCCGAATCGCTGAAAACCCTCAGAGCCTTGCCGCCGTGCTCAAGCGCATAGTTCAGCGCCGCCAGCAGGCCGCTGTACTCCGCATAATTGTTGGTTTGCTTGCCCAGGTATTCGCTCAACTCGGCTACAGTCTTCCCGCTCTCATCGTAGAGGACTGCGCCGAATCCCGCCGGCCCCGGATTTCCGCGCGCACCGCCATCAATGTGCGCCACCAGGTAATGCGCGGACACAAGCTTGGCGGGCTGCTCAAACAGGCCACGATTTGCTTCAGGGTTGTCGTCAGAATAGCGGTTGGGCATGACTGTACTTTACGACACTTGCCGCTACCGCCCGAGTTGCAGCCGCGACGCCAGCCGCTCCGGAAGCTGTGCTGCCAGAATCCGCTGCTGTGCCGACTTGATGTCGTAGGGAACGCGGTAGAACGTCACCGTCGCCTCCCCATCGCCATCGCGCTCGTAGAGCGCAAACGCCGCCCGCCAGTCGTTATCGCGCGGCTGTCCCACCGATCCCGGGTTGATCAGGCAGCGCAGTCCTTTAAGCAGCGCCACTTTCATCTCTGCGGGTCCAGACATGTTTTCGTAGATAGGACGAAACGGCCGCGACTCGCCGTCCTCGTCCACGAACCCACCCTGAATATGAGTGTGGCCGAAAAAAATCAGCGGAGCGTGGCCGCGCAGAAAGAAGTTGTCGTCCGCCGCAGCGGTGTTCAGCAGATATTCGTCTTCATCTAGTGGAGAGCCGTGCACAAATTCCATGCCGGGAAAGTCGTCGTGCCGCAGCGGCCCTTGCGGCAAGGCCCTCAACCATTCCAGGTTCTCGGGAGTTAGATTGTTCTTCGTCCAGTAAGCCGAGAGCGCGGCCACCGGGTTGAACTCTTTCAGGTCGCTCAGCCCGGCGCAGGCGCGGTCGTGGTTGCCGCGTACAATCGGAGCGTTCATGGCAATCACGCGCTCGCAAATTTCGTTGGGACTGGCGTTGTAACCCACCACGTCACCGAGGTTCACTACACGATCGTAGGCCGGGGCCGCAGCCATGCAAGCTTCGAACGCTTCCAGGTTGGCGTGAATATCGCTGAGTAAAAGAAGACGCATGATTAATGATTTCCAGGGGCGACCACCGGGCAGCGCGCAAAATGTCCCGGCGAAACTTCAATCAGCGATGGTAACGCCTGCGAGCAAGATGGTAAACGCCATTCGCAGCGGGTCTCAAACGCGCATCCCGGCGGCAGGCTCGATACCGGAGGCACGCTGCCCTCGATCGTCCGCAGCGGCTGGCTGCGATCGCTGCGCAGCGTCGGCACCGAATTTAGCAATCCCCGCGTATAAGGATGCGCGGCCTTCTGAAATACTTCGCGCACCGGGCCTATCTCTACGAGGCTGCCGGCGTACATCACCGCGATGCGATGCGATACCTGCGAAACCACCGCCAAGTCGTGCGATACAAACAGCATCGCCAGCGAAAACTTCTGCCGCAATTCGTTCAGCAGGTCGAGTACTTGTGCCTGAATCGTTACGTCGAGCGCTGTAGTCGGTTCGTCAGCAATCAGCAGTCGCGGACGATTCACGATCGCCATTGCAATCATCACGCGCTGCCGCTGTCCTCCTGAAAGCTGGTGCGGATAATCGCGCGCCCGCCGCTCGGGCTCGGGAATCGCCACCGTTTGCAGAGCTTCCACCGCAAGCCGGCCAGCTTCCGCCTTCGTGACTTTGCCTTTTTCGCCGCGACGCCCTGCCAGTTCAGGATGCGCCAGCACCGCTTCCGCCACCTGGTCGCCGATCCGCATCACTGGATTCAGCGCCGTCATCGGCTCCTGGAAAATCATGCTGATGCCCGCTCCGCGAATTGCACGCATGCGCTCGTCGGGGAGTGCCAGCAGATCCTCGCCATCGAAAGTGATGCGGCCACTCACGCGCGCCTGCGGAGGCAGCAGCCGCAACACTGCCAGCGATGACACCGACTTCCCGGATCCCGACTCGCCCACCAGTCCAAGAACTTCGCCCGCCGCGAGCGAGAAACTCACGTCCCGCACCGCGCGCACATTGTCTTGCGCAGTCGCGAATTCAACGCTGAGATTCTGAACTTCCAGCAGCCTGGACACAGCGTAATCGTAACAGGGCGCGCTGATTGCATTCCTCCTGCCTCTCCGTCACACTAACTTGGATTATGTCCTCCACCACAATTGACCGCCGACTGGACGCGCCCTCCCCTTCGTTGTGGCTCAGTGACACCGCACTCCTCATCTACATCGCGCTCGCCACCGTCGTCATTCACCTCATCCTCGGCAATCGCTACGGAATCCATCGCGACGAACTCGCAACGCTCGAAGACGCGCGCCATCTGGCCTGGGGCTACACCGCGTATCCTCCCGTGACTCCATTCTTCGGACGCCTGTCGCTCGAGCTCTTCGGTACGTCCATTCGCGGCTTCCGCTTCTTCGCCAACGTGTCGCAAGCCATCACCGTCGTGCTCGCTGGCCTCATGGCCCGCGAAATGGGCGGACGCCGCGGCGCCCAACTCATCGCAGCCATTGCCACCCTTCCCTTTGTTCTCGGCGGCGGATACCAGATGATGTATGTCGCTTTCGACTGCCTGGCCTGGACGCTCACCGCCTACTTCGTCGTCAAGCTGCTCCGCACCGAAGATCCGCGCTGGTGGGTCGGCATTGGCGCCGGTATCGGCCTCGGCATGATGACCAAGTACACGATGGGCTTCTTCGCGCTATCCATCGTCGTCGGCGTCCTCTTCACCCCCGCGCGCCGCTACCTCAAGAGCAAGTGGCTCTGGATTGGCGTCGCCCTTTCCATCCTCATCTGGTTGCCTAACATCCTGTGGCAAGCGCAGCACAATTTCGTCTCGCTCGATTTCCTCAACCACATTCACGCCCGCGACGTCCGCCAGGGACGCACCTCCGACTTTCTTCCCATGCAGTTCATGTTGACCGGCTTCCGCTTCCCCATCGCGCTGGCCGGCCTGTACTTCTGCTTCAGCGCCGCCGGCAAACGCTTCCGCATGATCGGCTGGATGTACGTGGTCACCCTCGCGCTCTTCACAATTTCAAAAGGTCGCTGGTACTACATGGGGCCCGCGTATCCCATGCTCTACGCCGCCGGAGCCGTCTGGGGCGAGCAATGGCTCGCCGCCATGCAGCGCGCCCGCGCGATAACGCTGCGCTCGATCGTGTGGGCGGCGCTCGCCTTCGAACTCGTCTTCACCATCGCGTTCTGGCTGCCCGTACCGCCGCTGAACTCCCGCTGGTGGAACATTAACAACTCGCTGACCGGCGACTTCCGCGAGCAACTCGGCTGGCCCGAACTCGTACAGGAAGTCGCCCGCATCCGCGACTCGCTCACTCCTGAAGAACGCGCTCACTTCGCCATCATCGGCACCAATTACGGCGAGGCCGGAGCCATCAACCTCTACGGCCCGCAATACGGATTGCCCCGCGCCATCAGCGGCGTCAACTCGTTCTGGTATTACGGCTACGGAGACCCCGCGCCGCAAACGGTGATTGTTCTCGGCCTCAGCCGCAAATACATGGAAGAGAGTTTCTCGTCGTGCCATCTCGCGGGCCACACGCCAAATCCGTACAACGTCAAGAACGAAGAAACCGGCGACCATCCTGACATCTACGTCTGCGGTCCGCCCAAAGCCGGATGGCCCGAATTCTGGAAGGACTTCCACTACTACGGCTAGAGCCCCCTTGCCTCATCTCGACCATCCGTCGCAGCGGTCATAACACTCGGCACTTTCCGCCGAATTTCGTGCAGCGACAAAAATCGGACGAAGTTTGCGTTCCGGGCACAAATGCGTCGGGAGATAACGCTTTTTCACAATCTGAAAAACATTTTTACTCGTCATATACGTGTGCGGCACGATACCGCAACTTCAGAACCGGAGAATACTTCTGTGAAACGAATTGGATTTGCCTTGGTTGCCTTACTGCTGACCGTGAGCTTTGCCAGCGTCGCGTCAGCCACGTCGAAAGACATTGTCGATACTGCCGTCGCTGCCGGCGACTTCAAGACCCTGGCCGCTGCCCTGCAAGCTGCTGGACTGGTTGACACCCTCAAGGGTGCAGGCCCCTTCACCGTTTTTGCACCGACCGACGCGGCATTCGCCAAGCTGCCCGCCGGGACCGTGCAGGACCTGCTCAAGCCGGAGAATAAGCAGAAGTTGATCGCGATCCTCACTTACCACGTGGTTGCCGGAGACGTGACCTCAAAGCAGGTGGTCAAGTTGACCGAAGCCAAGACCGTCGAAGGCCAGGACGTGAAGATCACCACTAAGGACGGCAAGGTAATGATCAACAATGCCGACGTGGTGAAGGCAGACATCCAGTGCAGCAACGGTGTCATCCACGTAATCGATCAGGTACTTCTGCCCCAGTAAGCAACGCTGAGGTCTGCAGATGCGCGGCCGCTGCTCCCCAGCCCGGCCGCGCTCTCTTTTAAAGACGTGCGCAGCCCGACCACCTTTCTTATTTGACTCCGCCGCCGTCCTGACGCAAAATCCCGTACCCGGCGTGCCACTGGACGCCCCAGTTCTGCCACGTTCGTGACAGCCGTTGTTATCCTGCTCACCACCTTAGCCCCATTGCGTTTAAACTCCTGAGGTAGGAGCCGATGATGCATGGATTAGCCAGGGACTTGAAATATGCCTGGCGGGGACTCGGACGCGCCCCGGCATTTGCAGCCATCGCCATCATCACGCTCGCACTCGGCATCGGTGCCAACACCGCTATCTTCAGCATCATCCATGCTGTGCTGCTGCGGCCCCTGCCGTATCAAAATCCCGGCGAGCTGGTTCGCCTCTACGAAACCGAAGACGCACCCGGCAACTATCCCTTCGCAGGCCCCGACTTTCTCGACTGGAAGATGCAGAACCGCAGCTTCGCCGACATGGCCGCGTTCAGTTACGGACAGGACATCAATCTCAGCGGCGCGGGGCAGCCTGACCATGTCATCGGCACCCACGCTGAAGCCAACTTCGTTCGCCGCAACTCGCCCGTGCCCACCGGTCCGTGGCGCGCAGTCGAGTATCCCGCGCAGGTCTTCGCTCGCGAGTCGTTCCTTGACGAGATGGCGCACGCCGCTGGACGCGATCCGCTCGATCTGCGTCTCGAGCTGCTGCAACCCGGTGACATCTTGAAACTCGGCGAAGCGCAAATCGACCGCGGACGCCTCATTGCGGCTCTCAAACTCGTGGCCGAGAAATCCAACTGGCGCGGCCAACCAACTTCACTGCCCGACCGCTACTGGGGACGCGGCCTCGCCTGCAACATCTATTCCGACGACTGCTTCATCGCGCAGGTCGCCGAAGTTTCCGTCGGCAAATCGGCCGGCGACATCCGCGTCCACCGCATCGTCTGCGCGCTCGACTGCGGACGCGTCATCAACCCGCTCGGCCTCGAAGGCCAGGCCGAAAGCGGCATCACCTGGGGACTCACCGCCACCCTGCACGGCCGCATCGATTTCAAGAATGGCGCCGCTGTCCAGGAAAACTACAGCGACTACGAAGTTCTGCGCCTCAACGAAGCGCCGGTGTTCGAAACCTACTTCGTCCCGTCCGAACTCCGTCCCGG
>Ga0302294_10000672_pt1 | contig 10333 bp, 9 predicted proteins | sample III_Fen_N2_3_FD_194550 | JGI IMG/M metagenome (GOLD analysis project Ga0302294, IMG submission 194550) | Peat permafrost microbial communities from Stordalen Mire near Abisko, Sweden - III_Fen_N2_3 | ecosystem: Environmental > Terrestrial > Soil > Wetlands > Permafrost | place: Sweden: Abisko...
AGGCATTGTGTTCCCACAAACCCTTGGGGGTGATCGTCATCCGGACATTGTCGCCCAGCGCCTTGGTTTCAACCGCCATAACCGGCGTTGCAAAGTCGGTTACGTCAAGCTTCCGGCGCAAGTGGTCAGGAACCGAAGTTTTCATGAAGTCAACAATCAGGCTGCTGCCTTGCTGACGAATATCGATCCCGGTGCCGGCGTCGCTCAAGTCCACAACAACGCGTCCCTCGCCATCCTTGCCGCGACGGAAGATGACATCACGAACGCTGTGGCGCTCCCCGATCACCCGCTCCTCGGCAAACTGCGTCGATCTCTGCGCCGCAGAATCGCTGATCCGAGCAACAGGCGCCAAGACGACATAAAGTGACTTGCCTTCCAGCCGAGTCTTGTAATTCATCGAGCTGGTCAGATTCAAAACCAGACGCGTTCTGTCTCCTGCCTGAACCACGTTGAAACTGCGCAGATCACCCTCATTGACAACCTGGGTAGTCTTGCCCAAACCATTGGCGGTAGCCGGAAAATCGAAGGCCACCTTTGCCGGATTAGCCACGCTGAATCCGGCCGGTGGTGTGGACAGAGCTTCCTTGAGGTCGATTTTAACGGCAATCTCCCCACCCTGTTTCGCCACATTGATGGCCTCAATTGTATTGGCCAGCGCCGTTTGGGCGCGCAATGGAGAGACCAGGGCAAGGCAGGTTGAAGCTGCGACCAAGGCATAGTTGATAAATTTCATTTCTTGCTTCCCTCCTTGCTCTGCAGGTATAGCGAACTCTTGCGTTCACTCCAGTCACCGGCAGAATCTTGTATCAATTCACGCAACTCGACATCTTTGTCGGAAATTTTTGTCACCATGCCGAAATCGAGTCCGATGTAGTCGCCGACCTTGACTTGTTTGACTTTGTCTTCGACCTGAATGACCGCCATCGGCTGCTTGTTGACATTCAAATAGCCAATCATTTTCAGGGATTCGATAGGGTACTTTTCGAGAAGACTGTTGCGCAGTTCCCTTGCCTCAAAATCCGGCTGGAAGGCCCCGCTCTTTCCGGACCCCTGCCGAGACTTCGACTCTGGCTCAATCTTGCTGGCCTTGAATGGGTCAAGCAGCGCTTCGACATCGTAGGGCACGGGCTGATAGGGCAATACTTCTGGCAATTTCGGGATACTTCCCCGCATGTCCTTGGTGTTTTCAGCCATCCACTGCTTCAAGTCTTCATGTTCGCCACTCGAGCAGGCCCCCAAGGCAGCGCACATGGCGATGAGGATCAGTCGTTTCACTTGGCGGCTCCTTGCGCAGGTTTCTTCTGCTTGGCAATTTCTGCATCGTCAAGATAACGGAAAGTCTTGGTCGTTGCATCCAGGGTCAACACACCACCATCCTTCATCGGCGCAATGGAAATGTTGTTCAGGGTCACGATGCGGGGCAGTTTCGCAATATCCGCGGCAAAGGCACCTAAATCATGGTAGGAGCCGTTGATTTTCACAGCGATCGGCAATTCCGCGTAAAAATCCTTGACGACCTCCGCACCCGGACGGAACAGTTCAAACTGCAAACCGCGACCCAGCCCGGCCTGATTGACCTCGATCAACAGCGCTTCGACTTCCGACTTGTCGGGCAGTTGCTTGAGCAAGGCACCGAAAGAACGATCAATCTCGGCCAGCTGTTGAGTATACAGATCCAGATTGATGGCCTGGCGCTTTTTGTCGAGGTATTGCTGGCGCAGGGTTTCTTCCTCGCGCTGTTTGGTTTCGAGTTCGGCCAGCTGATCGGCCCAGACGAACCACCAGCCGCCAAGCAATATCAACAATAACAGGCTGACCAGTATCGTCACCTTGGGAACCAGTGGCCACGAACCTGGTTCGTTCGGGTTCATGTACCGGAAATCATCAGCAATCGACTGGAAATCGATCTTCGGCATAGACATGGATTTGGCGCTCACTTCTTCACCTTCCCATCTTCCGGCTGGACGCGCTTCAAGGCCACGTTCATCGTGAACTCATTGCTGCGACGGCCGTTCAGGACAACTGCCTTGACCTCGACGAGCTGCGGCGCCTGGAACCATGGCGAGCCTTCCAGATTGCGCATCAACGCAGAAACCCGGGCATTGGACTGGGCATAGCCGGTGATATTTACATTCAGCCCGTCCTGTTTCAGTGACTTGAGATAGATACCTTCCGGCACCTGCTTGACCATTTCACTCAACAGATAAACGGTTTCACCGCGATCACGCTGCAGATCTTCAATGACCTGCTTGCGGGCCAGCAAGGCCTGGGTCTGTTCTTTCAGACGCTTGATCTGGTCAAGCTCCTTGTCGAGAACAGCGATTTCTTTCTTGAGAAAATCGTTGGCGCCTTCCTGGCTGCTGATGTAACCGGCAATTGCCGTATAAACTGCAAAGACAATCAAAAGACCGAGCACCGTCACCAAGCCGGCCAAGACGAAAAACTGCTGACGCCTTTCCTTTTTGGCCTCTTCGCGATGAGGCAGGAGGTTAATGCGAATCATGATGGATCAAACCTCCGCAAAGCCAGACCACACGCTACCATCAGCGAGGAAGCATCGGCCAGCAGGCTTTTCGCCCGAACACGATCCGACAACACCATATTGGCAAACGGATTGGCGATCAGGGTATTGACCTGGGTGCGTGTCGCGACGACCTCGTCAATCCCCGGTATCACTGCGCAACCGCCAGCCAGAATCAAGTGGTCAACCTGGTTGTACTGGGTCGAAGTGAAGAAGAATTGCAAGGCCCGCGAGACCTCCAGTGCCAGGTTTTCCATGAACGGATTGAGCAACTCAGCCTCATACCCTTCAGGAAGATTGCCGCTACGCTTTGCTGCCTCGGCATCTTCATAGTTCATGCCATAGTGCCGGGCAATATCCTGGGTCAGTTGCCCGCCGCCAAAAGCCTGCTCTCTGGCATAGACCTGCTGCCCATTGCGCAAAACCGTCAGGTTCATGACATGGGCACCAGCATCAATCATGGCGATGATCTGGTTTTTACCGGCTTCGGGAAGTTGGCGTTCGATCAACTCGAAGGCCGCCAGCGAAGCCAGCGACTCGACGTCGACAACGACCGCCTTGAGCCCCGCCGCATCCGCAACGGCAACCCGGTCTTCGACCCGCTCCTTCTTCGAGGCGGCAATCAGTACTTCCATTTCATCAGGCACCGAAGGGGCTGGCCCCAAGACCTGATAATCGAGATTGACTTCCTCGATCGAAAAGGGAATGTACTGATTCGCCTCGGACTCGACCTGAGCCTCCAGCTCGTCATCGCGCAACCCGGAGGGCACGATGATTTTCTTGGTAATGACTGCCGATCCGGGCAAAGCCATCGCGACATTGCGCGTGGATGTCCCCAGACGTTTCCAGGCACGCCTGACGCAGTCAACCACACCATCAAGATTGGCAATATTGCCGTCCGAAACCGCGTCTTTCGGCAACACCTCAATGGTGTAGCGCTCGACGCGGTAGCCCTCTTTCCCGTTGGCGGTCAATTCGACCATCTTGACTGCGGATGAACTAATGTCCAATCCGAGCAATGAACGCGCCTTGGGATTTATTAACGCTGAGATATCGAAGCGCACCAGACCCCCAAAAAGTCCTTAAGAAATGCGAAGTTAGCTAAACAACCAATAATCCACTTGAAATCCTAGCAACAAGCCCTAGGCATGTAAAGCACTTTCGCAGCAGTCATATGCGGCAGCGTATAATGCACGCCACACAACCCAAGCGAATACTGCCTTGTCTTCCCTTCCGCTGCGAATCATCCTTTTCCCCATTTTTATCCTGACTGGCCTTGTTGCAATCGGCATCGCCATTGGATTGATCATTCTCGTACTTGCCTACCCGAACCTTCCATCACTGGAAGTCCTCACCGATTACCGCCCCAAGATACCACTGCGCGTTTTTACCGCTGATGGCTACCTGATCGGCGAGTTTGGTGAAGAACGCCGGGCCGTCGTGCATATACAGAATGTTCCTGACATCATGAAACAGGCCATTCTCTCTGCAGAAGACGACCGCTTCTATCAGCACGGCGGCATAGATTATATTGGCATATTGCGTGCAGCGGCGGCAAATTTTGTCGGCGGCGGCAAACGACAGGGTGCATCTACCATCACCCAGCAGGTCGCCCGCAACTTTTTCTTGACCGGAGAAAAGACTTACACGCGAAAACTCTACGAGGTTCTCCTTTCCTTCAAAATCGAAAGCAACCTCACCAAGGACCAGATTTTCGAGCTCTACATCAACCAGATATTCCTTGGGCAACGCGCTTATGGCTTTGCCGCAGCTGCCCAAATTTATTTTGGCAAACCGCTGAAAGATATATCGATTGCCGAGGCCGCCATGCTGGCCGGCCTACCCAAGGCACCATCCGCCTACAATCCCGTCGTCAATCCAAAGCGCGCCAAATTGCGTCAACAATACGTCCTGCGTCGGATGCACGAACTGGGTTTCATCACCGATGCGCAGCAGGAAGCCGCTCTCCAGGAACCTCTCATCGTGAAGCGCGAACTGGGCGAATATGCCGTGCACGCTGAATTCGCAGCGGAAATGGCGCGCCAGATCACCGCCGAACGCTTCCCTGAAGATGTTTACACCCGTGGCATGCAGGTCTATACCACGCTGATCAAGGCCGAGCAGGAAGCCGCTTATAGCAGCCTGCGGCGAGGTGTCATGGACTACGACCGCCGCCATGGCTACCGGGGCGCAGAATCCTATCTGGATATGCAGGAAATTCATTCCGACCAGGACGAAGCCATCGACGAAGCACTACAGGACATCGCCGATGCCGGCGACCTGATTCCCGCTCTGGTCCTTGCCGCCGATGCCAAGCAGATTCGTGCCTACCGTAAAGGCGGCGAAAGCGTTACCTTGACCGGTGACGCCATGAAATTCGCGAGCCGCATGCTTGATGACAAAGCGCCGCCCAATAAACGCATCAAGCGCGGCGCGATCATCCGCCTGCAAAAGGATGACAAGGGCAACTGGCAGATTACCCAGCTACCAGAGGTGGAATCCGCCTTTGTCGCAGTAACACCAAACGATGGCGCAATCCGCGCCCTGGTCGGCGGATTTGATTTCAACCGCAGCAAATTCAACCACGTTACCCAGGCCTGGCGCCAGCCGGGCTCCAGCTTCAAGCCCTTCATCTACTCGGCTTCGCTGGAAAAGGGCTACACGCCAAACAGCGTGATTGCCGATGAGCCGATCGTCATTCCGCCCAGCCAGACCGGCGCGCAAGCCTGGGAACCGCACAACTACGACGGCAAGTACGAAGGGCCGATGAAGATGCGTACGGCGCTGGCCAAATCGAAAAACATGGTTTCCATCCGCATCCTGCAATCGATCGGCACGCATTACGCCCAGGATTACGCCGGACGCTTTGGTTTTGATCCAGAGAAACACCCGCCCTACCTGACCATGGCCCTGGGTGCCGGCTCGGTCACGCCATGGCAGATGGTCACCGCCTATTCCGTATTCGCCAATGGCGGCTTCAAGATCAAACCGTATATCGTCAGTGAAATTCGCGACGAGAGAAAACAGGTGCTCGCCCGCTCGGCCGAAGTTCAAGCCGGCGACGAAACGATCCGTGCTATCGACCCGCGCAATGCTTTCATGATGGATAGCATGTTGCGCGACGTCACCATCTACGGCACCGCTGCAAGAGCCTCAGTCACGCTCAAGCGCCAAGATTTGGCGGGCAAGACAGGAACCACCAACGAATACGTCGATGCCTGGTTCTGTGGCTACCAGATGACGGTTACCGGCTGCGCCTGGGTCGGTTTTGATCAGCCGAAAAAGCTTGGCGACAAGGAAACCGGCGGCACGGCGGCACTACCAATCTGGATCGGCTACATGAGCCGTGCCCTTAAGGATGTTCCGATCCAGGTGCCAAGCATGCCGGAAGGCCTGATCGCACGCGGTGAAGGGCGTGACCGCGCCTATGTTTACAGCGAAAATGCCGCGGCGGAAAAACCTGAGAGCGAAGAACCGGCCACGCCACAACCCAAGCCTGAGCTGGACAAGCCGCCCAGCGACTGATCAGGCCAGGCGGATTTCCTCATCCGCCTGCTGACTGGCGAGGGATGACAATTTGGCCATCAACTCCGCGTCGTCGCGGGTATCGCGCCAAACCTCGCCATCCCAGCGAAAATGGAAGCCGCCGGCGCGGGCGGCGACCCAGATTTCCCGGGCCACGGCATGGCGATTGACGATGATCTTGCTGCCATCCGCAAATTCGATTTCCAGCACGCCGCCTGCGGCCAGTTCAAAATCGATATCGGCCCCGCTCGCCTCAAGCCCGGCGTCTATCCTGGCCAATACCGCGTCGGCCAGAGCGTTGAATTCCTTGTCTTCCATCGTATGCTACCATCCCGCTCTTTGCTGACCGGTTCGTCACCAATGTCCAGAGTTATTGCCGTTTTACTGACTTTATGCCTTGCCGCCTGCGGCATGAAAACTCCGCTTGAATTGCCGGCAGGGCCGGTACCCGAACCCTTGCTCGGCAACCCGAAACCCACCAAATCCACCGTCAAACAACCTGCGGCGACTGCGCCGGATGTTAGCACGGACAACAAAACGAATTCCCAATGAGCTCCTTTAGCCTGAAGAACGGCGTCCTGCACGCCGAAGCCGTCGCCCTGCCCGCCCTTGCCGAACAGTTCGGCACCCCGGCCTACGTCTACTCGCGTGCCGCTCTTGAAGGTTCGCTGCGCGAATTTCTCGAGGTCCTCGCCGCCCACCCTGCCGGTGCTGGTTCCCTCGTCTGCTATGCAGTCAAGGCCAATTCGAATCTCGCCATCCTCAACTTGTTCGCCCGCCTCGGCGCCGGTTTCGACATCGTCTCAGGCGGCGAGTTGCAGCGCGTACTGGCCGCTGGCGCCGATCCGAAAAAAATCGTATTTTCCGGCGTCGGCAAGACGGCTGCTGAAATGAAGCTGGCACTCGATGTCGGCATCTTCTGCTTCAATATCGAATCCGCCCCGGAACTGGAACGCCTCAACGAAGTGGCCGGCCAGTGCGGCAAAAAGGCGCCGGTCAGCCTGCGCGTCAATCCGAACGTCGATCCGAAGACCCATCCCTATATCTCGACCGGTCTCAAGGAAGCCAAGTTCGGCGTCGCCTACGACGATGCGCTGGCGCTTTACCGCCGCGCCGCCGTGCTGCCGAACATCGAAGTGGCCGGCATCGACTGCCACATCGGTTCGCAACTGCTCGATCCCTCACCCTTCGTCGAGGCGCTCGATCGCGTTTTGGCCTTGATTGACCAGTTGACCGCTGAAGGCATCAACGTGCATCACCTCGACCTCGGTGGCGGCCTCGGCATCAAGTACAAGGACGACCAGATCCAGCCGACTGTCGCTTCCTACCTGACGCCGCTGCTCGACAAGCTGGCCGGACGCGGCCTCAAGGTCGTGCTCGAACCGGGCCGCCGCCTGGTCGGCAATGCCGGCCTGCTGCTGACCCGCGTCGAGTTCCTGAAACCCGGCGAAGGCAAAAATTTCGCGATCATCGACGCCGCCATGAACGACCTGATGCGCCCGGCACTCTACGAAGCCTGGCACGACATTCTGCCGGTCGTACCGCGCACCGGCGCGACGCGCGATTACGACGTCGTCGGCCCGGTCTGCGAATCCGGCGACTTCCTCGGCCTGGCCCGGCCGCTCGCCATCGAAGCCGGCGACCTGCTCGCCGTAATGTCGGCCGGCGCCTACGGCATGGCCATGGCCTCCAACTACAACACCCGGCCGCGTGCGGTGGAAATCATGGTCGATGGCGACAAGGTCCATGTCATTCGCCAACGCGAAACCGTCGAACAACTCTACGCCGGCGAGCAGGTCCTGCCCGCTTGAGTGGAGTTCGAATCGACAAGTGGCTGTGGGCCGCGCGTTTTTTCAAGACGCGCAGCCTGGCCACCGATGCCGTCAGCGGCGGCAAGATCAAACTGAATAGTGCCCCAACCAAGCCGGCACGTGACGTGAAAATCGGCGACCGGCTCGATGTCTTCAACGGCGATACCCGCTGGGAAGTCGTCGTCCGGGCGATTTCAGAAAAACGCGGTCCGGCAGCCGAAGCCCGACTGCTTTACGAAGAAACGACTGACAGCATTGCCGCTCGCGAAACCGAACAGGCGCGGCGCAAGTTCGAACACGAGCCGGCCGCTGAAATCCACGGCCGCCCAACCAAGCGCGATCGCCGCCAAATCGGCCGCTTTAACGGCTCATAGCACCAGATACAGCGCCAGCGGCAGAAAAATCAATGCCGCCAGATTGCCAACCAGCACGATCGATGCAACGCGCTGCGGCTCCTGCCTGTAACGCTCGGCAAACAGGAAGTTGAGCACGGCCGGCGGTAGCGCCCCGAACACCAGCAGCATGGCCGCGTCACGCCCCTGCAGGCCGAGCAGGGCAATCACCCCATAGGCTACCGCCATGCCGGCCAGAGGGCGCAGCAGCGCGCTGCCCAGTGATAGTTTCCATTCACCGAAGGACACATCGGTCATCCGCACGCCGAGCGAGAACAACAGCAGCGGCACAGAGACATCGCCCAGCATTTTGATGGCGATCACCGCTGGCTTCCAGACCGGCACGTTAAGAATGGCCACGGCCAGCCCTGCTATCGCGGCAAAAACTACCGGAACACGCCACAGGGTGAGCAGACGCGTTGTCGGGTCAAGCAAGCGGGCGCCGAAGGAAAAATGCAGCGTGTTCTCGACCATGAACAGGATCACCGCCGCCGGCAGGGCATTTTCGCCCCAGGCCAGCACGGCAAGTGGCAGGCCGATATTGCCAGAGTTGTTGAACAGCATCGGCGGCACCAACGTCTTCGGCTGCACACCGCATAACTTCGCGATCGCCCAGGCCAACAGGCCACAGGTCAAAAGCACAAGCAAACCGCCGAGCGCCAGCGGCGCGTAAGCGGCAAGATCGAAGGCCTTGCCGGCCATCGCCGCGAAGACCAGGGCCGGCACGAAAACATCCATATTCAGCCGATTGGCCACGGCCATTTCCGGCTTATGCTTGCGGGCGTAGAAATAGCCGGCCGCAACGATGCCAAAAATCGGAAAGAGGATGGCCAGCAGGCGAAAACTCAGGCTTTGCTCGTCCACGCGGGCACCTTGAAAATAGGGAAGAGACGCTGATTGTCAGCGCAGCCGGCGCAGTCGGGCTATCAGGGATGACCCTGAGCCCGACCGTGAGCTGTTACAGCACGTAGCGCGACAAATCCTCGTCGGCCGCCAGTTCGCCCAGCCGGGCATTGACTGCCGCAGCGTCAATGACGATCTTTTCCTGCCCGGCCTTGCCGGCCTCGAAGGAAATTTCCTCAAGCAGTTTTTCCATCACCGTGTGCAGGCGGCGAGCCCCGATGTTCTCGGTCTTCTCGTTCACCTGGAAGGCGATCTCGGCCAGGCGACGAATGCCATCGGCGGCAAACTCCAGCACCACACCTTCGGTTTCGAGCAAGGCCTGATATTGACGGGTCAGGCAAGCATCGGTCTGGGTCAGGATGCACTCGAAATCGGCCACCGACAGCGAATCCAGCTCAACGCGAATCGGGAAGCGGCCCTGCAGTTCCGGAATCAGGTCGGACGGTTTGGAGAGGTGAAATGCGCCCGAGGCGATGAACAGGATATGGTCAGTCTTGATCATGCCGTACTTGGTCGACACCGTGGTGCCCTCGACCAGCGGCAGCAGGTCGCGCTGGACGCCCTGACGCGAGACGTCGGCACCCTGCATGTCGGAGCGACTGGCGATCTTGTCGAGTTCATCGAGGAAAACGATGCCGTTCTGCTCGACGGCCTTGACCGCCTCCTGCTTGATATCCTCATCGTTGACCAGCTTGGCGGCTTCCTCGTCGGTCAGCAGTTTCAAGGCTTCCTTGATCTTCAGCTTGCGTGACTTCTTGCGGCCCTGCCCCATGTTCTGAAACATGCCCTGGATCTGCTGGGTGAGGTCCTCCATGCCCGGCGGCGCGAAAATCTCGGCCTGCATTGCCGGGGCGGCAAGCTCGATATCGATTTCCTTGTCGTCGAGTTCACCTTCGCGCAATTTCTTGCGGAATTTCTGGCGGGTCGTGTTTTCATCCGGCGTCGCGCTGTTTTCCGCGAAAAAACCGGGGCTGCGCGCCGGTGGCAACAAGGCATCGAGAACACGGTCCTCGGCCGCATCCTCGGCACGCGCCCGCATTTGTTTGATGGCGCGCTCGCGGTGCGACTTGATGGCCATCTCGACCAGATCGCGAATGATGGTCTCGACATCGCGGCCGACGTAGCCGACCTCGGTGAATTTGGTCGCCTCAATCTTGATGAAGGGCGCGTTGGCGATACGG
>Ga0302294_10000678_pt1 | contig 10300 bp, 7 predicted proteins | sample III_Fen_N2_3_FD_194550 | JGI IMG/M metagenome (GOLD analysis project Ga0302294, IMG submission 194550) | Peat permafrost microbial communities from Stordalen Mire near Abisko, Sweden - III_Fen_N2_3 | ecosystem: Environmental > Terrestrial > Soil > Wetlands > Permafrost | place: Sweden: Abisko...
TCTTTGATTACCTATGAGCACGCCCAGCGCCTTGAGCGTGTTGAATATTGCTTCCCACATACTACACAATGTTTCCTTCCAGTTCACACACCAACTTATCAATTGAGAAAAAGGCCGGTTTTTTCAGCTTGATCGAACACGTGCTCTCGGCAACGTGTCCCGGTGTTCCGTAGTTGCCCTGTATCAGATACAGTGTGTCTCCGTCCACCGATTGCACTAGCGCATGATGTTGATACGGCTGATCGAAGTAGGCAACATCACCCGGCTGCGGGTCTGTCGTGCGCGGAAGACGAAACAGGAATCCGGACTTGTCGGGAGCGATCGCCCAGGACCAGTTGCAGAGACCAGTCTTACGCAGGCAGTACAGGGCGAATATACCGCACCAGGCGTATGCTTTTTTCGGAACCTGCCCGATGCACTCTCGCCAGTACGCGGATGGGTCGCGGTTATTTAGCTCACAGTATGCGTTATTGAGTAACTTAGTGCGGATGTCGCTGTGCATTATGTCACCGTGATCGCGTACCTGGCGCTCAGATAGGACATTACTAGAGCTCGCTCGATTGCCGACAACACGCGACCAAACACGATCACCTCATAAAAATCGCCGACGAAGTAATATGTGCCGGGGTCCGACGCTGATGTGGCTAGCAGCTTAGATGCGGATTGCCACGCCACGGTGTTGCTCCCGATGGTATATTTAACGGTGCCGTTGATTCGGTTGGTCCAAGCTCCAGGGGCAGCGGACACATTGTAGATAAATGGGCTATTTATTTCGGCCCCGTATGAGCCGGCGCTATATCTGACAGTTGACCCGAATGCGTCATTGATAGCTCCAGCGTTGAAAAAACAAGTGTCAACTGTCCCTCCGATACCATACAGTGACCCAACACCTGTAGTATCTCGCCTAGCCGCAATAAATATCTCACCAGCTGCTAGCGATGACCAAATCCCGCTGGCAAATGTTAGATATGTCGAACCGCTTGCCCCTGATATTATTTTGGGCCTACCTCCAGCTCCACCAGATAGCGTTAACGTTGGACGGTTAGCGTCTACAGTCTGAGTTACGCTACGCCCGTTTCCGGACTGATCTGTCCACGCGGAGATCTTATCTGCAACAAGAGTAACACCTAGGTCGGAGCGTAGCCAACAGGCTAGTCCGGTAATATCTTTAGGGTCAAACGGTTTGCCCGCTGACATCCGCCTGATATCGTTGAGTCTCACTAGTACCCCACACTGATCGCGTATGCGGTCGATGACGTGGCGTTGATCTGACTCCAGCAGCAGTCCACAAATATTGCCCCGGATGGGATGCTCTTGATCGTGCTGGTCGTGCCGTCGATATACGTTACCGAAAGATCGCCTCCGACCCCTACGCGTATCTCGCGCGGAAGAAAACTATCGAGCGCGAGTGGCGCATCAGAACCAACTGCTGTAGCCCAGTAGTTTCTACGCGCCCGGATCGGGCCCATCTCAGTGTTAGTGCGTACCGTCTCGACTGTTGCCATTATGCGATCTCCTGATCAAACGGCGACCGTGCGGCGCCGGCTATCTGTGATTTACGCGGCGCCTGCCGCTGTGGTTTTTGCTGCTGTTGTTCGCGGGATTCCGCTACTGCTGACGCGACTCGATCCGACGCATCACCGGTTAGCACCGGATCACCTGCGTCTCCCAGGTCCAACAACATTGCGAGCTGTTGGCGCATCTGCGTCGGCAGCTGCTCACCGCCGTAATTGCGGGCCCCAAGCGCGGTCACTGCCGAGTCGCGCATCTGATCATAGATGCGCGGATAGACCGTGCGTACCGCGTCTACCTGGGCCTGAGTGAGTCGCCCCGCCACGAGGTCCTTGGCCGCGTTGCCCGGGTCCGTCACCGTGCCCCAGACGCGCGCAAATTGCACCTGGTCTGGCCTGCTCATTACAGGCTCGCGAACGCTACGGATTAGGCTGGGGGATGTCATGTATGCGGGCACCTGAGCGCGCAAGTAATCTACCGCCGACTGCGCTACGGAGCCAGCCTGCATCGCGACGTCCGCCGGCATATCGGGCGCGTGCTCACCGATCTGGCTCACGTCTGCACTATCGAGCGCGGACAATCGCTGTTTGGTGGCCTCGTCGTCAGATCGATATTTACCTCGAAAAGAAGATACTGCTGCTGATACCACGCCGAGACGCGCCGCGGACGAGGCCTTTCCGCCGCTCTCAATCCACTTGGTAATCTTGCTCGTGAACATGGCGTCAACACGTTGCCGAGCTTTGCCGACGCTACCGCTCAGTAGCTGGTTAGCGAGGTTCGCGGCGGCTCCGGTGGGGTTCGCGGCGGCGGAGAATGCCCCGCCAACAGCAGCCCCGACGGCACCTAGTGGACCGAGCCCGCCGCCGACGATCGCACCGGTGAGCGTCGCGTTGCCAGCTCGGTTGTAGCTACCGAGCTCTTTCCAGCGATTGACCATGCCGATGTGTTTTGAGCTTTCCTGATAGATCTTTTCTAGCTCGGTGAGTTTCGTGCGCGCAGTATCGAGCGAGGTCAGTTTCGAGTCAACGAGGTCGTATCGCTTATCGACCGAGTCGAGCATGCGACGCATGTTTTTGATGTAGTCCTGCATCGCGCGCTCGGAAACATCGCTGCTCGTCTTGCCCCACCCGCTAACGGCGGCTTTGAATTTAGTAGCGTCCGCATCGTAGATAGTGCGTCCCGTAGTAAAGTCTGTGCGTCCCGTGTTGCGCTCAAACGCGTCGCCGAATGCATTCATTGCGTCGACTCCGCCCTCGTACCATCCAGCATTCACCTCGCGTTGCGCCGCTGCTGCTTTTTCGCCCCAGATTCGAGGCGATTCGAGCGACTGTCGCAACTCGTCGCTGACATTGAGAATACGATCGGAAACATCTTGCACTAGCTCCGCGTCGGAGTGAAACAGATTCTTGTTTTGTGAGCTCTTGCGCAGCGACTTGACGACTTTGTCGAGGTCCTGTTTGGTCTCGTTGATCAACGCGTGCTTACTCGATAGGTCGGGAGCATCCGCCACTGCGTTGATCTGTTTCTGCAACCATGTATCGGTCGAGTCAAGTTTGCGCCGTAGCGGGGCGAGCGTGTCTGCCATCGCGTCGCGGTCGATGCCGGCGAGCGCATCCGAGTACATATCTCCTGCGTTTTTGAGCACGCTAGCAGCAGTTCGGTTTGCGAAGACATCATGCTCAAGCTCGCTGCCCATGAGCTTAGCGATGCCCTCGCGCTTGAGTGTGGAGCTACGCACCTGCTCCAGCACATCGTCCACGGTGCTAGTTAGATCGCGCGCCGTGTTCTGCATCTTGAATGCGGTCTCTTCCGCGTAGCGATCGAAGTGTGCAACCGCATCTATTGCCGCCTTGCGCGCCTCGGGATTGGATACGCCAAACTCGCGCACCAGCTCTTTTGGTGCGCCACTTGCCTTGGCCGTGAATGAGTCCCACATCGCCTCGCCGCCGGCGCGACCGAAGACCTTGCCCAGCGCGCTACTCGCGGCGTGCCCTGCTGCACCAATGCCGACGCCCAGCATAAACCCGAGGGCTCCGCCAGCTACCACGTGCTGTGCGTCAGCCTCTGGATCCTCAGTCGCCTGCGCAGCTCCGAGCGCCCCGCCCTCGAGCCCCGTTGCCACGGCAGCGCGTCCTAGCGCACTGCCTGCGGCAACCCTACCAGCGAGCGCCCGCGACGCTGCTGTGATGCCGCCAGCCCCAGCCATGACTAGCTGCCCACCGACCTCGCCGACGCCTGCAGCCACTGGGTTTGCCGCTGCCAGCCCCTGCTCACGAGCATGGTACGCGGCGGCCTCCTCGGGCGACATGCCGACGTTGCGGATGTCCCCGGCACCGAGCTTGTTAGCGGCCCACACTACCGGTGCCGCTACTGCGTTTAGCCCGGTCTTGACCGCGGTCTCTACCTGCGCTCCTGCACTCGTGAGCTCCTCATCGTGCTTGCGCCGCGCCTCGTCAGCGGCTATCGCCTGGTCCTCGCGCGCGACGTGCTCCGCCGTGGCCTCGCGATAGAGTCCAGTACTGACCTTTCCGGCGACACTCGACGGGTCGACGCTCACGAGACCGCCGTCGGGGCCTACGAGTACCGCCTTGCCGTCTACGATCTCAGCCACTAACGAGCCCTCCCTTGGTACGGTTGTTCGTAACCTGTGACCCGAGCTCGGTACGAGTCGCCCTCTGCGGCTAGGGCGCGATTATACTGCTGACTGCCGGCGGTACCGGCTCCGGCACGGATGCCGCTTGCTTTGTCTCGTAGCATGGCCTGCATCGCGTTTGCGCGTTCGGCTGCGTCGCCTCCGGAACTGAGATATGTCTGGAAATTCTCGAGCTCCTTATCGTTGATCGCTCCCTGTGACTGTAGACGTCCGAGCGCCTCAGCTGCGATATCTCGGTGAGCTGTCGCCTCTCGCGCCTGATCTGACCAGCGCCCAGCAGATTGGTCCCATGCGCCGCGCAGCGGGTTGTCCGCAGTTGCGGGCTGGTACCACTTGCCCTCTTTGTCGCGCTGCAGCCCGAGTGACTGATAGTACCGTGTGCTGGCTCCCTCCACAGTCTCGATCGCCGCGATATCTTTGGCCGCCTGCTGCGCGTGTTCCTGCGCTTTTTCGCCTTGTTTTCCGCCGGCCTCACGCATCTTTGCCGCGGTCTCTTGCTGATCCGCGACGGACTTGTTCGCTGCGATCATGTTCGAGAATTGCTTCCCGCGATCGGTAACGTATCCGCCGGCGCTACCCGCTTGCGGCCGCATGATAATACCATCACGTTGCTCGTTGACCTGGCCACCATATTTAGCCTTGAGTTGCGCCATATGCTCGCCCGCTTCGGAAAGCGCACCTTGCGCCTGCGCATCGATATGCTCTCGCATTGCTGGCGCATTCGTACGTGCGGCAACGTCCGCTGCGCGTTGCCCGATCGCATTGAGCTGCAGCGCCTTGAGCGCGATTTTCCCGTTCTCGACCGAGCCCCACTCGCGACTCAGCTGCATAAGTTGATTGTTCGACTGTTGCCCGCGTGATCGAATGTCCGCCTCTTGCGCGCGGATGTCGTTGTCGATCAGACGCATGACTGTCTGCGGATTGCTCGTGCCACGTCGCGCCGCTGCGCTCGCCTCGAATCCTGCTCCGATGATCGCGAGCGCGCTACCGAGTACGCCAGCGTTTTTGAAGAATCGCCCCGGATCTACCTTGTCTTTCGCCGGATCGTACTTCTGCTGAAACGCCTGGTATTTGTCTTGCCACGCTTGCTCGCGATCGGTCTGCTCAGCTACCGCGCGCTCATGCTCCTGCTCCGCGGTGATCGCGTTCGTTTTCGCAGTATCGAGGTTCGCGTTCACTTGCAGCTTATCGGCGATCGACTGATTCATGATCGCTTCGCGGCGGTCGTTTGCGATCTTGTCGAGATCCTCGTACGCGAGCGGGGAAGCGCCGGTGACAGATTCACTGCCCTGAGTCGCCACGAAGTTGCCCTGGTTGAGGGCCTTTTTCTTTTCGACGTCGGCCTGCGTTATCCGCTCGCGACCGGGGACATAACGCATGGCCCCCTGCTGTGCTGCTTGAGCGAGTTGAGTTGGAGAGAATGGGGCACCGGAAACATTCGGGTCGATCGGATTGGATTGAGCGCCGGCCGCTGCCCGTAGTCTAGCGATCTGATCTGGAGATGCCTGACGCGGAACAGCGGGTGCCCCCTGGCGCTGCGTGGCGATCTGATCTGCAAACTGAGTAAGAGGAGAGACGCCGGCTGGTGCGCCAGGATTAGTGAGCTGATCAAACGCCGGATTGTAGGCGATCTGAGGGACGCCGGTTTGTTGTTGCTGATTTAGACCGGGGATGTCAATTGCCATTATTTGTCGTCCTTTTTCGTCGCCGAACTAACGGCGCCGGCACCGGTTGTCATCATAGATCCAAGCATCGCTGTGTCGGCGGCTTGATTCTGAATGTTGTTTTGAGTGCTCAACTGTAGTGCCGAATTTTGCAAACCTGCTGATGTTTGAGCTGCGTTGACCAGTCCCTGCGTGCGCTGTTTCGCCTCGGTCGTGAGCTGCTGCTGATGCAGATCTTGTGCTTGTCCGAGCTCGTTAGCGGAAACCTGTCCGAGTGTCTGTTGCGACGACGCTTGCGTGCTAGCGAGAGCCTGTTGTTGCTTCGCGAGCTCCGTGTTGTTTTCCGCTTGCTGTAGTTGCAGCTGATTAGCGGAAGCCGCGTCGGTATATTGATTCTGCTGACCAGCGAGCGTTGCATTTGCAGCCGCGGTTTGCTGTTGCTGAGCGAAGTTTGCGTTCGCCGTTGCGCCAGTTTGCTGGCTCGCGGCGAGAGTTGATTGCCCCTGCAACGCCTGCAACTGTAGCGCCTGGTTGGTCTGGTATTCACTGGCGGCTAGCTGTTGCTGTTGCAGAGATTCACCGGCGAGCGCGGCGCCGGACAGAGCGTTTCCGCGCGATTGAGCCGACGCATTGACACCGCTACCGCGTCCAGATAGAGCGAGGGACTGAAGGGCCGCGGCATTGTTTTGAGTCTGCTGATGCAGAGTCTGCGAGGCTGTGCTCGACGTTGGGTCGAACGATCCGAGCGCCGCAGCCTCTTTGCCCTGCAGATCTGTTCCCTCGGTGCCCGCGCCAGCGACACCACGGATCGCGAGAGCGTTCGCCGCACCAGTATTACCGAGACCATTTAGCTCGTTTGCGGCATTGCCGAGAGTAGCGTTTGCTGCATTGGTTTGCGTTGTGCCATACGCAGATGATTGACCTTGCCTAGCAACATTGGCATTGCCCTCGATGTCGTTAGCGGACATCGCGTTGCGCGTCGATGTGTCTATATCCTGCTGTGCGGTTTGCGCGGCGGCGCCAGAACCACCGAATAGAGCAGACTCGGTATTGTAGAGCCCGCCGCCCTGATACATATCTGTGTCTTTGCCGGTGTCATAGGTACTCAGTATGCTGTTCCTGTGAGCGGCGAAGTCGGCATCTGATATATTGCCATCATTCGAATTGTAAGCATTGAGCATCCATTTCTGAAATTCGGCCTCTTTTTTGGCCTCATCGGAAGTATTGTTTTGTTCTGCGCTGTAGATGTTATCAGCCATTATGCCAACCCAGCTCCCACGGTCATCATCGCGCCCATAACAGCATCTTCGTTTGCTTTTTTAGCCTGCTGAGTAGCTTGGTCTGCCGCCGCTCCGGTTGTCTTAAGATTGGCCGCTGTGGTATTGGCCGCCGAGATCCCCTGATTTCGAAGTTGATCCTCGACTGACAGCTGTTGCTGTCGATATCCGAGCGCGGCCATTAGATCTGATCCCTCACCCTGCGCGTAATTGGTGTTGATTCCGATCGATTGAGCGGCGTTTTGTTGCTCCAATTGTGCGAGCTGCGCTTGGGAAGTTGCGGTAGCAGACTGGGTGCCAGCCATTTGCTGCTGATACTGAGTAGCAAGAGTGTCTCCCTGCCCGAGTACGCCAGTGGCGGATTGTTCGCGAGCGAGTGCCTGCTGCGCGATCTGTTGCTGCTGTGTCTGCATTGCTCCACCGGTCTGCCCAGCCGCCTGCAGCGCTTGTAGCCGTCGCGCTTGATACGCCTGATTTTCCGCTGCGCTCGCGGACCCCGCTGTTGCCGCTGTCTGCGCACCGGTAGCCGCCGCTTGCCCCATCGCGGAGCCCTGCTGCGCTCCCGCCTGTGCTGCGCCTCGCCCTGCACCCATCGACGCCAGGGCTTGTGCGAGCGTCTGCTGACGCGTTTGAGTGGCAGCAGCGGACACGCCTGATGGTCCCTGTCCAGCCGACGCCATGCTGTCTAGACCCGCCGCTGACTGTCGCTGCTGAGCCAGGCCAGAGGTATCGACCTGACCAGAGTTGCGAATCGCGGACGCCTCGTTGTTTGCGGCGTTGCGCGCTGACTGTTGCTGCGCTCCGAGCTGATTGTATGCCTCTTTCAGGCTGACCCCGGACTGTGACGCGAGTTGTTCCGCCTGTTGCTGGCTGGCGGCTAGTGTCGAGTTGGCCTGCTGCTGACCTTTGGTCTGCTGCGCGATCTGTTGCTGTGCAGTGGTATACGTAGCATTGCGCGCGGCCTCCGCATTAGCAGCGGAGCCCCCGAGCAGTGCAGACTGCGTGTCAAATATGCCAGCGACGTTGCCTGTTCCGCCCGGTTTGCTCGTGTCGTAGCCAACAGCCTCAGCTTGCGGCTGAGTGAGAGCGCGGCTCATTGCCTTGTCATTGTCATCGTCTGCCATACTACGATTTCCTCGAGTTTTGCAGCCGTTGCGTACCTTGCGACGGCTCTACAGATAGCACCAGACCGACGATAGAGCTAGATGTATCGGTCCAAGAGAGTTGCAATCGCACGGCGCTACACTTGTCTTTTTCTGGCGCCCACGACAAAAACGGAAAGTCAACGGCTGCGTCGGCATACACCATTGTCCCTGTGCAATCAGGTAGCCCGGAGTATCGAGAGAGCCACTCACTCACCGCAATACTGAGAGAGTCGCTGTCGGTTTCCGCGATCGCTCCAATACGATAGACCTTGCCCCACCCTCCGAGTCCAAACGGGGCCATGTCATTGGTGCGTAGTGACGCTGTCCAGGTCGTCCCGATTGGAGCCATCGGTATACCGGTTGCGTTTTCGATCACGAGCGACGTCGGTGTCACTATCGCCGCTGTAACGTTTCCTGGCTTATTTGCCGAGAAAACGTCGAAAAGAATAGACCCTCCGATCGCGCCATTGAGCCCGTCCACACCGACGTCACCATCGGTAGTCCAAGCATCAGTCCTGCGATCATAGACAATTACGGGGCTGCCTCCCGACGCTAACCCGGAGGGCAACGGCGCTCGAACGAAGTGTATCGTTTGCGCCGCGTCGTGCGGCAACGTGGCTACGATCGGATTTAGGAGTCGAGTGCCTAGCATGCCGCTGTTGAGTTCGTCTCGCACTCGCGGAGAGAACCATTGCACGGTCAGTTGACCGCGCTGCAGCAGATAGATCTGACCATCAGCGGCCTGGAATAGTAGACCGCTCTCGATCTCGGCTACTGAGCGCCATGATACGCAACCGAGGTTAGCTGACACGAGTCGAGGCGGGTCGAATCCTCCTGATGCGCCATTGTCGTCAGGACCCGAACCATAGATTGACCAGATACGAGTTTTAGAAAATACGATCCAGGCGTCATCCAGCTGAGCCACGGCGGTGACATCGTCTGGCAGATCAGACGACCATCCGCCCTCGGACGCGTGAGGAAAAGCTGTCGCCTCGCCAGGATAAGCGAGCAACGACCAGCGTACCCGCCGCGGGTTTTCGATCCCGCCAACGATCACCCTATCTCTACCGGTCCAAGAGCAGCGGTGTGGTGGATACCCGTATCGCGCCTTGATGCCACCAGTGACTGCTGGACCATCGGTGAGCAGAGTATTGTCAATCAACTCTGCGTCTGTCGTGGTGTCGAGACAATCATACACGCCAATGCCGGTAGACGACACGCTCGCGTTAGTGTCGTAGTAAACGCTACCTCCGGCCTCGGTGCGGTAGAGTCTCACTCGCAACCCGGGCATCGCCGGCGACTCCTGAGCGATAGCGATCGTGGCAGTGATGCTGGCAACCACGGTATCGGTCGGTACGGGGGCAGTGATCGTGCGTGACACCGGATCTGATGGCGGACCGCGAAACAGAGTGCCATCTGGAGCACGATACTCGTATTGCACGATGTACTGATACGTCTGCCCAACGGTAAATTTATTTGATCCGGTAGCGGCATTTGTCTGCACGAGACCGGGCGCCGGCAGATCGATCGCGGCCCCGGTGCACAGCGCGCGATCGCCTAGCGCAAACGGGGCACCTGCTGACATCACACGGCCGTATGAGGTGCGACTCACACACAGTGAATCGAGTAGTGTTGCGCAGTGGGTCGAGTCGCCGACGCCGGTAGAGTCTGGCATCAGGAGGACCACCATGCCGGCAGTGTCGGTAGCATTGCCCAACAGTGTCCCGCCAGTCACATACGTCGAGGCGATCACGTACGATGGTTTTACCTCGCCAGTGATACCGTCACGGATAGAGATCAGTTGCGGCGTCGCGCTCGCAAACCTACCGCTGACGCCACCCTGTAGCGTAGTCGCCGACCCGGCTGGCATCTCGCCGTGGGCCACCGTAGTCACCCTGCGCACGCGTAACGGCGTCGCGGTGTGCACAGTTGACACTTGGAGCGATCGGGAGACCGCCGCTCGATTAGCGGTCACCTGATACACGTTGCCGCTAGCATCTGCGAGCGGGGCTCCCGCTGGGGTCGCGCTTACGATATTGTACGGCACCT
>Ga0302294_10000692_pt1 | contig 10212 bp, 10 predicted proteins | sample III_Fen_N2_3_FD_194550 | JGI IMG/M metagenome (GOLD analysis project Ga0302294, IMG submission 194550) | Peat permafrost microbial communities from Stordalen Mire near Abisko, Sweden - III_Fen_N2_3 | ecosystem: Environmental > Terrestrial > Soil > Wetlands > Permafrost | place: Sweden: Abisko...
GAACAGCAATGTTGCCGTCAAGGACGGGCGGTTTGTCCTTAAACCGGAATAGCCGGTTTCAATCGCGCAATTCCCGCCCGGTCAGCTTGATGAAGACGTCTTCAAGGTTGGAGGCGCGGTGCAGGTAGCGCAGGCCTTCGGCTTCGCTGAGCCTGGCCAGTAACTCGCGCGGTTCGCGGCAGTAGAAAAAGGCGGTTTCACCGCTCGTTTCGACGCGTTCGGCGAACTGGCGGTTGGCCTCGACAAAGGCACCCAGATTGCCGCCGGCTTCGTCGTAGACTTCGACGACCTGCGGTTCGATGTGTTCGGCGATGAGTTGGCGCGGGCTGCCTTCGGTAATTTTTTTGCCGTGGTCGATGACCATCAGCCGGTCGCAGAGGCGTTCGGCTTCGTCCATGAAGTGGGTGGTCAGGATCAGCGTCTTGCCGGCCGATTTGAGTTGTTTCAGGCGATCCCAGATCAGGTGGCGGGCTTGCGGGTCGAGGCCGGTAGTCGGTTCGTCGAGGAAAACAATGTCGGGATCGTTGACCAGGGCGCGGGCCAGCGTCAGGCGACGTTTCATGCCCCCGGAAAGCGTCGAGATGCGGGCATCGGCCTTGCCGGTCAGGCCGGCAAATTCGAGCAGTTGCGGGATGCGCGCCTTGACGTCGGCGTCCTTGAGGCCGAAATAGCGGCCGAAGACGAGCAGGTTTTCGCTGGCCGTGAAATCCGGGTCCAGATTGTCGAACTGCGGCACGACGCCAACGCGGGCTCTCGCCGGCTGGGCGTCGGCCGGGATGGCGAAGCCGTTCAGGCTGATCTCGCCACTGTCCGGGCCCGTCAGGCCGAGGCAGAGGCGCAGCGTCGTCGTCTTGCCGGCACCGTTCGGGCCGAGCAAGCCGAAACAGATGCCGGGTTCGACGGCGAAGGAGAGGCCAGCGACAACTTCCGTGCCGCCATAGACCTTGCGCAGACCGGCAACGCTGAGTGCCGCCATCAGTGCCGCCAGGCGTGCGTGATGATGTCGCGGATCAGGTGCAGTCGCCGATGGAAGAAGTGGTCGGCACCCGGCACCATGACTACCGGCAAATCGAGCGGCAGCGCCCAGGCGAAGACGTTGGCCGGTGGCACCAGCGTATCGTCGGCGCCGTGGATGACGATGGTGTCGTGTGGCACGGCTTCGGTGTCGTATTGGCGGCTGCCTTCGACATGGCCGGCGGCGGTGCCGACCAGGACCAGACGCTGCGCCGGGTGGCCGGCTTCGGTCAGGCGTTTGGCAACGCGGGTCTGGCAGTAGGCGCCGAAGGAAAAGCCGGCCAGGACGACCGGCAAATCGCCGCAACGACGCTTGGCTTCGTCGAGTACGGCAAGCAGGTCGTCGGTTTCGCCCCGGCCTTCGTCGTGCTCGCCTTCAGTGCCGCCAACGCCCCGGAAATTCGGGCGGAAGGCGGCGTAGCCAAGGCCGACGAAGGTCCGGGCCAGGGTGTAGGCGACCTTGTTGGTATTGGCGCCGCCACCCATCGGGTGCGGGTGGGCGATCAGCGCGATGCCCTTGGGGGCATCCGGGCGTTCCATGATGGTGTCGATATTGCCGACCGGGCCGGCGACGAGGATTTTTTCTTCGGGCGCTTTCATGGCTTCAGATCTTCAGGCGTTCGACGATGCGACCGTTGAGCAGGTGCTCATCGATGATTTCATCAACATCGCTCTTGTCGATGAAGGAATACCAGGTTTCCTGCGGGTATACGACCATCACCGGGCCGTGCTCGCAGCGGCCGAGGCAGCCGGCCTTGTTGATGCGGATATTGCCTGGGCCGTTCTTTTTCAGTTCGCCGATGCGATCCTTGGCGTAGGCGAACATTTCGGAGCCGCCGACGCTGTTGCAGCATTGCTCGCCGGCTTCGCGCTGATTGGTGCAGATAAAGACGTGGTGTTGGAAATAGCTCATCGGTTTCTCCTCTGGGCCGGCAATTATAGAGGTTCCGGTTTCACGTGGAACGGGCCCGGTTTGCCCACTTTTTTTCCAGCCCGATGAGCAGCGTGCATAGCCCGGCAACAGCAACGATTTCCACCCACTCGGCGAGGCCGATCGGCGCCGTCTGGAAAACCTCGTTGAGTGCCGGCAGGTAGGTGAGCAACAACTGCAGGGCGAGCATGCTGGCGCAACCGGCCCATACCCAGGGATTGGAAAATACGCCCTGGCGCCAGAAACTGCGGCTCAGCGAGCGGCAGTTGAAGAGATAGAACATTTCAACCATCACGAAGACATTGACCGCCACCGTGCGCGCCTCGGGCAGCGTGTGACCCTGCGCCAGTTCGCGCAGGAAGAGCCCGAACGAGCCGCCGAGCAGCAGCAGCGAGACGAGCACGATGCGGCGGATCAGTGCGGCATCGAGTACCGGTGTTTCCAGCCGGCGTGGTGCTCGGCGCATGATGCCGCGCTCGATCGGCTCGAAGGCCAGCGGCAGGCCGAGCAGCACGGCGGTAGTCATGTTGATCCAGAGAATTTGCAGCGGCGTGATCGGCAAGGTTGAGCCGAAGATAATGGCGGCGACGATGACCAGACCTTCGCCGAAGTTGGTCGGCAGCGTCCAGGTGATGAATTTCACGAGATTGTCCCAGACGCCCCTGCCCTCCTCGACCGCCGCCTCAATGCTGGCGAAATTGTCGTCGGTGAGCACCATCGCTGCCGCTTCCTTGGCGACCTCGGTGCCGCCGAGGCCCATGGCGATGCCGATGTTGGCCTGCTTGAGAGCCGGCGCATCGTTGACGCCGTCGCCGGTCATGGCGACGATTTCGCCGCGCGATTGCAGGGCGCGCACCAGACGCAGCTTCTGTTCCGGCTCGACGCGCGCGAAGACGTCGGCTTCCTGGGCGGCCTGCGCCAGGGCATCATCGTCGAGTTCGGCCAGTTGGCGGCCGGTCAGCGCACGCCGGGCATTGATGCCGATCTGGGCGGCAATGGCGAGGGCCGTAACGGCGTGATCGCCGGTAATCATCTTGACCCGGATGCCGGCCGAATGGCAGTTGCGGATGGCCGATACCGCTGCCTTGCGTGGCGGATCGATCATGCCGACCAGGCCCAGCAAGGTCAGCTCCTGCAGGTTTTCGTCGGCGAGAGGCGTGCCGCGAGGATTGAGCCGGCGAGCCAGTAGCAGCACGCGCATGCCTTGCACGGCCAGGCTGGCGGCAAGGGCTTCGATCTCGGCAACATCGAGGGGGGCCGGCTGGTTCTGGCTGTTCAGGCGGTCGACGCAGCGCGGCAGTAGTTTTTCCAGGGCGCCCTTGAGATAGATGACCGGCTCGCCGTCGCCGGTATGCAGCGTCGCCATGTATTGCCGGCTGGTATCGAAAGGCAATACTTCCTGGCGGGGAAACAGCGCACGCAGTGTGTGTTCGTCGAGTTTCCCTTTCCTTGCCGCAACGAGCAGCGCCGCCTCGGTCGGATCGCCGGTAATCTGCCAGTGCTGGCCGTTGCGGGCCAGGCTGGCATCGTTGCACAGGGCGCCCGCGACCAGGCATTCGCGCAGGACACCGGTACTCGGTACGGCAAAATCGTCGAGGCGAATCTCGCCTTCCGGGTTGTAACCGTGGCCGCTCAGGGCGTAACGGTGGCCGGCGCAACAAAGCGCATGCACCGTCATGGCATTTTCGGTCAGTGTGCCGGTCTTGTCGGAGCAGATGACCGTCGTGCTGCCCAGGGTTTCAACGGCGGCCAGACGGCGGATGATGGCGCGCCGTTTCGCCATGCGCTTGACGCCGATGGCCAGGGTAACGGTGACGGCGGCCGGCAAGCCTTCGGGAATGGCGCCGACGGCGAGGGCCACGGCGGCCATGAACATGTCGAAGGCCGATTCGCCGCGTCCCAGGCCGATACCGGCGGTAAATAGCGCCAGACTGCCAATCGCCCAGAGTAGCCAGCCGGAGAAGGTCGCCATCTTGCGGGTCAGCGGTGTGGCGAGTTCCGGGGCGCTGGCGATCAGGTCGGCGATGCGCCCGGTTTCGGTGGCATCGCCGGTAGCGATGACCAGCCCGCAGCCTTGTCCGGCCACCACGGTGGCACCGGCATAGGCCATGTTCAGGCGTTCGGCGAGCAGGGTGATGGCGGGCAGCGCGTCGATCTGCTTGGCGACGGGCAGCGATTCGCCGGTCAGCATCGATTCGTCGGCATGCAACTCGTTTTGCTGGATCAGGCGCAGATCGGCCGGAACGCGGTCACCGGCGGTAAGCAGCACGATATCGCCGGGCACCAGGTGGACGGCATCCATTTTCTGTCGGTGGCCGCCGCGGCGCACGGTCACGGGGGTCGCGACGCTTCTTGCCAGTGCCGCCAAGGCGCCTTCAGCCTTCGCTTCCTGCCAGTAGCCGATGACGGCATTGACCAGGACGACGCCGAAAATGACGCTGGCGTCCACGTATTCGGCAAGCCCGGCGGTAATGGCACCAGCGGCGATGAGGACGATGACCAGCGGTTGTGACAATTGCTCGGCAAAGCGTTTCCAGGCCGCTCGCCCCGGTACTTGGGTCAGCGTGTTAGAGCCATGTATCGCCAGTCGGCTGGCCGCTTCATCCGCGCTCAGGCCATGTGCCGGATCGACGCTCAGTTGACGGGCAACGGCCTCCGGCGAAGCGGCGTGCCAGTCTAGGTTCGCCGGCTCGTCAGCAGCAGGAAGGGCAGCGTCAGGAAAGGCCATAGCGTTGCAACCAGTCTGGTCAGGCCGTTGAAATTCAGGAAGTGCCCCTGGCGCCAGGTGGCTAGCGCGGCCATCGAATACGGGTTGGGCGGGGCGAGGTTAACCAGTACGGTAGCAGACATCAGCGCCAGTGCGGCAAGCATTAGTCGCAGGGTAGCGGGCAAGGCCATGCTGACGGCGAGAAAGAGCACGGCGACGAGCAGACCCATCTGGGCGCCCGGGGTCAGCCAGGCCAGGGCTTCGTCGGGTGTGATCAGGATGGCCGAAGCCAGGGTGCGGACGACCAGGCCGAGCAACAGGAACAGTGGCACGACGAGGTAGGCCCAGAGCAGACGGGCAGTCAGGTGACGCAGGATGAGACCGACGGCGATGGTGTTGAGTGCGGTGATGCTCGCTTCAATGATGGCAAAACTGTCGGCAGCGAAGGGTACGGCGCTGGTCAGATCGAGCATCTGCCGGAGGTCGCCGGCACCGAAAAGCAGGGTTTCCGGCGAGAGCGGGACAAGCAGCCAGATACCGAGCAGGGTCAGGCCGAGTTCGGCATGCGATACCGGTGCGATCAGTCGGTGTTCAAGGGCGGTGATGCGGGCGAAAATGCGTGGCCCGACGTATTGCGCCCAGACCGCGCCAAGCAGCCCGCCCAGGCTGTTGCAGGCGAGGTCGACGTTGGACGGAACGCGCGAGGGCAGCCAGGTTTGCAGGCTTTCCAGGCCACAACTGACACCGCTGGCGAGCAACACGGCGAGGATGGGGGCAGTGAAGCGGCCGGGAACGGGGTATAGCGCCAGGGTCAGGAAGAAACCGAGCGGTACATAGACGGCGACATTGGTGACGAGATCGAACGCCGTCCAGTAACGTGGCCAGCCGCCTTCAAGAAAGGCGAAAGGCGAAATACCGGTGTCGCGCCAGCCCGAGAAGGGATGCAGGCTGCCGTAGATGACCAGGCCGCACCAGGCCAGGGCCAGGTAGCGGGCAAGCAGGATGGGGGCGCGTCCGTGCTGGGTCATGTCTGGATTTTATGGCTTAAGCGGCGCGGCGTCAGCCCTTAAGTTTGTGACAATGTTTTGTGGGCAGGTTAGGTAATGACACATTGTCATCAAAGTTGCTGTTTTTCAGGTGCTCTCACCGACAGCGTTATGGCTTCAGTGGTGATGCGTCGGCTCGGCTGCATGATGCGTTTCGGCTGCCGCCCGGTGATGGATGGCAGCATGGATGTCGGCCAGCGGCGTCGCCCGGCCGACCCATTGCGGCAACAGTGAGCCGGCGATCATGCCGGCCATGGCAACAGCGAGGCCAATCAGTTGTGGCGGGACGAGCTGGCCGATATTGGCCAGTGCATAGGCGTAGTCGCCGCCGGAGCCCGTGCTGCCAACCAGGGCTTCGACGATCAGCCACGAACTCAGACCGCCGAAAATGGCAGCCAGCGCGCCCTGCGTTGTCGCCCGCTTCCAGAAGGCGCCGAAAAACAGCGGCACGAAGGCACCGGCCAGCGTCACCTTGTAGGCACTCTCGACCATCTTGAAGATGCTGGCGTTGGAGTACAGCGCAAAACCGAGCACGATGCCGGCGAAAACGACGATGGCGGCGCGCATGACGCGCAGGAACTGGTGATCGCCCATATGCGGATAGAAGCCGCGCACGATGTTTTCCGAGAAGGCGACCGAGGGGGCGAGCAGGGTGGCCGACGAGCAGCTCATGATGGCCGAAAGCACGGCACCGAAGAAAATGGCCTGGGCGAAGACCGGCGTGTGCTGAAGAACCAGGGTCGGCAGCACGAGTTGCGAGTCGGTCTGCAGCAGGCCGTTGAACAGCGTCGGGTCGATCAGCGTCGCCGAATAGGCGATGAACATCGGTACGAAGGTGAAACAGAAGTAGATCGAGGCGCCGAGAATGGAGCCCCAGAGTGCGATTTTCTGGCTCTTCGCCGAGGTGATGCGCTGGAAGACGTCCTGCTGCGGAATCGAGCCGAGCATCATGGTGATCCAGGCGCCGAGGAAGGACAGCCATTGCCACGGGTCGGGCGGCGGGAAGAAATCGAGCTTGCCGGCGGCCGAGGCATGCTGGATCACCGTTTCGACGCCGCCGGTCAGGCCGGAGACCAGCCAGGCGATGAACAGCATGCCGCCCATGATGACGCCCATCTGTACAAAATCGAGAATGGCCACCGAGAGCATGCCGCCGAAGGTGGTGTAGGTCAGTACGATGGCGGCGCCGAGGATCATGCCGGCCGTCTGGCTGATACCGTCGTTAGTGACGACATTGAAGACCAGGCCGAGCGCCTTGATCTGGGCCGATACCCAGCCTAGGTAGGAGGCGACGATGCACAGCGTGGTCAGCACCTCAACCGTGCGGTTGTAGCGCATCCGGAAATAGTCGCCGAGGGTCAGGATGTTGAGCTTGTACAGCTTGTTGGCAAAAAAGAAGCCGGCAATGATCAGACACATCGAGGAGCCGAATGGGTCGGCGACGACGCCGCGCAGGCCGTCCTTGACGAAGGTGGCCGAGACGCCGAACACGGCTTCGGCACCGAACCAGGTGGCGAAGACGGTGGCGGTGACGACCGGTAGCGGCAGATGGCGGCCGGCGACGGCGAAGTCCTTGGCGCTGTGCACGCGGGTCGCCGCGAAGAGGCCGATGCCGATGGAAACGAGCAGGTAGAGAACGACGAACCAGATCAGCATGGGCGTACTGTTATCGAGGCCAAAGGATTGAAAACGCAAGGATTATAAGGTGATTGGCCGCCATCGGGCTGACCGGCCGAATTCAGAATGGCGGCGGGCAATGAAAGCTCAGGGCTTCCCCGGTCAGCGGGTGAATAAAGGCCAGGTCCATGGCATGCAGCAACAGGCGGTCGGCCTTGCCTTCGGCCGCGCCAGCGTAGAGGTCATCACCAAGTATCGGGTGGCCGAGTTCGGCCATATGCACGCGTAACTGGTGCGAGCGGCCGGTGATGGGTTCGAGTTCGACGCGGGTTACATTCCTGGCCGGATCAAAGGCCAGTCGCCTGAATTTTGTAAGTGAGCGCTTGCCTATCTCGAAATCCACCTTTTGCCGGGGGCGGTTCGGCCAATCGCAGATCAGTGGTAGCGCGACTTCGCCTTCCTCTGCTTCCAGATGGCCATCGACGACGGCGATATAGCGCTTGTCGACCAGGCGTTCGCGAAACAGGCGCGACAGTTGGCGATGCATTTCCTCGCCGCGGGCGAGCAGCAGCAGGCCGGAAGTCGACATGTCCAGGCGGTGCACGGTCAGCGCGTCTGGGAAAACGCTCTGGATGCGGCTGATCAGGCAATCTGCCTTGTCGGCGCCGCGTCCGGGCACGGAAAGCAGGCCGGCTGGTTTGTCGACCACGAGCAGGCTGGCGTCTACGAAAAGCGGTTCCAGGCCGGTATCGGCGGGTGGCAGGTAGAGATTCATCGGCTGGAAAAATCGTTGCAGCGGCCGTTGCGGTATGGGCCGCCGTCGCGATACCAGCCGTTGCCGGGCGAGGTTTGCTGGCAGACCCGGGCACCGTCTATTTTGCTTGCCCACCAGTACCACGGGGCGGGTCTGGCCCAGGCGGTCAGGGAAATCAGGGCGATGAGAAATGCGGTCAGGAGTTTCATTGGCATGGAAGTTGAATAATCCGCTTGCCAAGTGCTTGCGGTAAATGTACTGTGTTTATACCCAGTATCCGGCTGGCGATGTCGGGGCACCTGGCGAATATACCCTGCCCTTCCCCGCTTTTCCCGGATATTGCATGTAACGGATATTTGTTTGTCTTCGCCCTGGCCTCCTGCCAGCGCAGCAATTTCTATTCCATCTTCGGCCCCTGTGCCATAATCCGCTCAAATTTTCGAGGTACCACCATGGACGACAACAAGGCAAAGGCGCTCAGCGCAGCGCTGCAACAGATTGAAAAGCAGTTCGGCAAAGGATCCATCATGAAGATGGGCGATGCCGAGATCGATGAAGGCATCCAGGTGGTTTCCACCGGTTCGCTCGGCTTGGATATCGCGTTGGGCGTCGGCGGTCTGCCGCGTGGCCGCGTTGTTGAAATCTACGGTCCGGAATCCTCGGGCAAGACCACACTCTGTCTGCAGGTCATTGCCGAAATGCAGAAACTCGGTGGCGTTGCCGCCTTTATCGACGCCGAACACGCGCTTGATCCGCAATATGCGCAAAAGCTCGGCGTCAATGTCGGCGACCTGCTGATCTCGCAGCCGGATACCGGCGAACAGGCACTGGAAATCTCCGACATGCTGGTCCGTTCCGGCGGTGTCGACATCATCGTCATCGACTCCGTCGCCGCGCTCACGCCGCGTGCCGAAATTGAAGGCGAAATGGGTGACCAGATGGTCGGCCTGCACGCCCGCCTGATGTCGCAAGCCCTGCGCAAGCTCACCGCCAACATCAAGAAGACCAATACGCTGGTCGTCTTCATCAACCAGATCCGCATGAAGATCGGCGTCATGTTCGGTTCGCCGGAAACCACCACCGGCGGTAATGCGCTGAAGTTCTATGCTTCCGTCCGTCTCGACATCCGCCGCATCGGTTCGATCAAGAAGGGCGACGAAGTCATCGGCAGCGAAACCAAGGTCAAGGTCGTCAAGAACAAGGTGTCGCCGCCCTTCCGTGAAGCCATTTTCGACATCCTGTACGGCGAAGGTATTTCCCGTCATGGCGAAATGGTCGAACTCGGCGTCGCCCACAAGCTGGTCGAGAAATCCGGCGCCTGGTACTCCTACAAGGGCGAAAAGATCGGTCAGGGCAAAGACAATTCCCGCGAATTCCTCAAGGCGAATCCCGCGATCGCCCAGGAAATCGAGGCCGGCATCCGCGAGGCGGCCAGTACCAATGTCATCAAGCCGGTCAAGGCCGCCAAACCTGATGCCTGATCCGTCCGCTGCGCTGCGGGTGGCTGCCCTTCGACTACTCACCCGGCGTGACCATAGCCGGGCCGAGTTGCAGGGCAAGCTCGCCGCGCAGGCGGAATCCGAAGAACAACTGGCAGCGGTGCTTGATCGGCTGCAAGCCGAGCGTTTGCTCTCCGACCAGCGTTACGCCAGCCAGCGCGTCGTCGCGCGCGCCGGCCGTTACGGCAATGCCCGCCTGAAGCAGGAATTGCGGCAGTGCGGCGTCAGCGATGATGATATTTTGACTGCCCTGCCTGAAGGTGGCGACGAAGTGATGCGCTGCCGCGCCGTATGGGCGAGAAAATTCAGTGATTTGCCGCACAGTGCGGCAGAGCGTGCCAAACAGATGCGTTTCCTGCAATATCGCGGCTTTTCCGGCGATGCCATACGCCGGGTCATGCGCGGAGCCGAAGATGAGTGATTCCCGGGTTTCAACCCTGACAGCCCACAACCTGAAAAAGCGCTACAAGTCGCGCACCGTGGTCGAGGATGTCTCGTTCGACGTGAAAAGCGGCGAAGTGGTCGGTCTGCTCGGCCCGAACGGGGCCGGCAAAACCACCTGTTTCTACATGATCGTCGGTCTGGTAGCGGCCGATGGCGGCGAGGTCTTCATCGACGACAGCCGCCTGACCCATTTGCCGATG
>Ga0302294_10000696_pt1 | contig 10182 bp, 8 predicted proteins | sample III_Fen_N2_3_FD_194550 | JGI IMG/M metagenome (GOLD analysis project Ga0302294, IMG submission 194550) | Peat permafrost microbial communities from Stordalen Mire near Abisko, Sweden - III_Fen_N2_3 | ecosystem: Environmental > Terrestrial > Soil > Wetlands > Permafrost | place: Sweden: Abisko...
GCGTACCGATGGAAAGCCGGCTGCTGATCCTGCCATCTTCGAGCAGCAGGCGCGCAGACAACTTAAGTTCCTGAACTATGCTCCGCTCGTGTTCGTCTCGGCATCGACCGGCAAGAACATTCCTCGGCTCTACACGACGCTCGATCTGGTGGCGAAAGAGCGCCGCAAGCGCGTTTCTACCGGAGCGATGAACCGCTTCCTGGCGAAGGTCGATTTCGAGCGCGCCTCGGTTCCGATGAATAAGCGCGTGCGCATTCTGTACATGACGCAGGCTGCGGTTTCGCCGCCTACGTTCATTTTGTTCGTCGATCGCGCGGTGAAGCTGCACTTTGCGTATCAACGGTTTTTGGAGAACCAGATTCGCGAGGCGTTCGGTTTTGTCGGTTCGCCCATCTGGATCAAGAATCGTGCGCGAAATGAAGGCCGCGAGAAAAAGTAGTTAGGCTGGTTGCGAGACCAGCCACGATTGCAACCCTTGCAGCGCAAGCTCGCACACCATCGCGTGCCGCATTTTTTTGTCCCGCACTTTCCGTCGCGTTTCTTCGTCTAACGGTTGCAACAAATCAAACGTGATGTTCGCGGGCTGGAAGCTCTTGCCCTCAAAGTGGCAGATGTAATTCACCAGGGCACCGAAGGCCGTTGCGCGAGGTGGCGCCACCGGCTCGGCACCGGTCGCAATCGCCGCTGCCTGCATGCCTGCGAGCAGGCCGGTGGCGATCGATTCGACGTAACCTTCAACGCCGGAAATCTGTCCCGCAAACAACACGTTGGGGTGCAACTTCATTTGCAGCGTTTCCTGCAGCAGTGCCGGGCCGTTGATGTAGGTGTTGCGGTGAATCTGGCCATAGCGGAGAAATTTCGCATTTTCCAAGCCTGGGATGAGGCGCAGCACACGCGCCTGCTCGCCAAACTTCAGGTGGTTCTGAAAGCCAACAAGGTTGTAGGAATCGGCGCGCAGGTTCTCCTGCCGTAACTGCACCACAGCATATGGAATCTTGCCGGTTTTGGGATCGCGAAGCCCTACCGGCTTCATCGGCCCGAAGCGCAGGGTGTCGCGGCCACGGCGGGCAATTTCCTCGATGGGAAGGCAGCCTTCGAAATAATTCAGCTTCTCCCAGTCTTTCGCTTCTACTGATTGCGCTTCCAGCAGGGCGTCGAGGAAGCGATCGTACTCAACCTGCGTCATTGGGCAGTTGATGTAGTCGGCTGTGCCCTTGTCGTAGCGAGCGGCCATGTACACGCGCTCTCGATCGATGGAGTCCGCCTCCACGATGGGGCTGATCGAGTCATAGAAATAAAGCTGATCGCTGCCGCTCAGGCGCAGGATCTCTGCGGTCAACGCGTCGGAGGTCAGGGGTCCACTCGCGACGATAGTGACTCCGTCGTGCTCGTCGATGTGGGTGACTTCCTCGCGCACTATGCGAATCAGCGGCTCGCGCTCGATGGCGTCCGTTACGGCCACAGAGAAATTTTCGCGATCGACCGCCAGCGCGTGCCCGGCGGGAACCGCGGTTTGCGTGGCGATGTGCATCAGCAGGGAACCGGCGCGGCGCATCTCTTCTTTCAGCAGCCACGGCGCGGTGTTCTCGCTATCGGATTTCAGAGAGTTGGAGCAAACAAGTTCGGCGAAATGGGCGGTCTGGTGCGCGGGAGTCTGCCGGACAGGTCGCATCTCGTAGAGGTCGACGGGGACGCCGCGGCGCGCGCACTGCCACGCGGCCTCTGACCCGGCCAGTCCCGCTCCGATAATGCGAAGTTTTATTGCCATAACACCCACAGATTGCAAAGCATTTCCTATTAACTCATCTGGCGAGCAATTCCCAAAATGGGCAACGTCCGATAACGGGTACCCTCCAACCCCCTCCCCCTCGAGTTCATTGTTTTCATGGAGTTACGAACAAGATGCGCGCAAATTCTTGCAGGCGTAGGAGTTAGAGGCAAATTCGTCTGAGCAAAGGAGTTAGTAGAGATTCTTTGGAGATGTACGGGAGGTGTCGGCGACGAGATGAGCAAAAACGCAACAGCGAACTGAAGCAGACACAGGTCGAACCACCTACCGGCGATGCGGGGATGTCAGGCTGTCGACTCGTGGGACGACAGCTCTCCCTCATTCTTCTGGGGGAGTGTAGTGGAAGCCGGGGAGTGAGACCAAGTGCGTGCATCACGGTTCAGTGTGATAAAGCAAGAGGGCATTCACCACAGGGACGCAGAGGCACTGAGAAAATCTGGGCAAGAGTCAAGAGCAAAAGACAAAAGGCAGCCGCGGATGCACGCGGATAACACGGATCGAGCAAACCCGGAAGAATGGGTCAATCCCACATTTCCCAAGCCACGGAAATGTGGGCCATTCGCGACTGGAAAGCCCTTAGCGTGGCTTGCCGACGAGATGCTCTGCCTTTTCTACGCATACCATCTGCATCTCAGCTTTCCGTTCGGGTGTGAAAGGACATACCTCAAAATCGCCAAACACAAAATCACCGTACGGATTCTGTGGGGCGACGTTGAGAGTTTTCAACAACTCATGTGGCGCAATCGGAGCCTCGGCGTCATCGGCCGAGGCAGACGCCGTGATCCCAAGAACCCTCTTCGTTCCAACGACCCAGATTCTATGGGCAGGTGTCCCCATCGCGATGAATGCCCGTCCACGAACGACGTAACAGGAAGCAATCAGATTGGGGTTGGCTTTGCAATGCGAGTCCGCACCGAATGTCGGGAGTGTCAAGCACAGACATACAGCGAAAGTGAGCGAGCGTTTCACACCAGCACTTTACGCCCTTTGTCAAGGCGAGTTCCACGCCCAATGGCGATGACAGGCCATGTCGGGCGTACTCGCTCACGACACCGCTTTGTGCGTCCTCGTTTGCAGTTCCACCAACGCTAAAGCCCGCGAGGTTATGGTAGGCGTATTCACCACGCTGAAGCGTGGTGCTTCCACCCTCCTGTGTGCCGGGTTAAGACCGCGCATTTGGAACGATTGGCACGACTGAAGATGCTGCAGAAAAAGTCAGGAAAGCAGATTCCTCACGGACTAAAGTCCGTTCGGAATGACAAACAAATAAGGGGTTCGATCGGCGCAGCTAAAGCTGCGCCCCTTCAATATCGTGCTACAGGATCAGCCGTTCGTCTCCAACACGGCGCGTGACGCGTTCGCGGTCGAGATACTCAAGCAGGGGGATTGCGTACTTTCGCGAGACTCCCGTCAGGTCTTTGAACGCGATTACATTCAGCTTCGGTGTCTTTGCCTTCTGGGCGACAACTAATTTTCGCAGTCCGTCCAATGCATCGCGGTGGAATACCAGGTCGTCGGACACCTTCACCAGAACCCGGTCGCGTAGAAGCAAAGTCACAATTTTTTGCGCGCGCACTTTGTCCACCGGCAGCGTGGCCAGCACTTCTTTCAGTGCCGGAACCTTCAGTCCTGCGCTTGCGAATGCCACTTCGATTTGTTTCTTCGACTCGGCTTCGTCGTCGCGCAGCACTACGCTGCGGCCGGCTGCGTGAATTAGCTCGCCCGACAGCTCGAATTGTTTGTCTCGAACGAGGACGTCTTCGATTCCGCGATAGACATCGGGGGCGACGGCGAGTTTTTCGCGGAGCTCTTCGCGGCTGATGCCGGCGACGAGAGGGTTGGCCTGGTGAAAGGCGTCGAGGATGGACTTGATTGCCGTCGTCAATTGCGTCACGGTGGTGGCTGACAAGAGAATTTCGCCGAACTGGAGCAGTTGCTTCGAGGCGATCAATCCGGCCGCGAGGGATTGTACGCGGGTACGGAGCCAGCCGGTTTCTGCGATGGCCTCGACGATTGACAGGCCAGCCGAGGCGCGGCGTTCGACGCGCACGAGCAGGTTAGTGGAGGCGTCCGAGGTAGCGAGGGTTTGAAGGAAAGCGCGGCGCTCGGCTGATTTCGAAAGTATTGGCGCGGGGATGGGCCTCGCGGGCTGAAGCCCGCTCGGCCCGTTAAAAAAAGGGGTCTTATCGGCACCCTTCGACAAGCTCAGGGCAGGCTTAAAGTCGTGCCCTGATACAAAGCTGTCTGTTATGGCGCGTCTCGAAGTCGGGTTTGCACGGCGCGTGGGCTCGAGGGCGTCGAGCACTACCCCGCCGCCGATGGTGATTACCGGAGAGAACTGGCGAACGATGAACCGGTCTCCTGGCAGCAGCATGGCTGCATCATCCAGCTTGAGTCGCGCAAAGCCGGACTCCCCTGGCTTCAACTGCTTCGCACCGAGCAACTGCACGTGAGCAACTGTCTCGGCGGTGAACACATGCAAGTGCACTCGTGCGCCATCTTTCAACTGCTTTGCCGACGGCAGAAGGTTCAGCGTCACACTGATCTGCCGCGTCGGACGAAACAGATCGGCCGGGGTCAGCATCATGCCGCGCGCTAACTCTGATGTCTCGACGCCAACAAGATTCAGGGCAGTGCGCTGGCCGGCGATCGCTTTCTCGACCGCTGCGTCGTGTACCTGCATGCCTCGCACCCGCAGTCGTCTGCCGGTCGGGTGGACTTCGAGTTCCTGATCTTTGCTGACGCTGCCGGAGATGAGTGTTCCTGTTACCACGGTCCCGAAGCCCTTCATGGAAAACACGCGGTCAACGGGCAAGCGGAAGATGGCGTCCGGATCTTTTGCGGGCACCTCTGCCGCCAGCCTGGCCAGTTCCTTGCGAAGTTCGTCGAGTCCTGCGCCGGACTTTGCGCTCACCGCGACCATCGGAGACGTCGCAGGATCGAGAAACGAGCCCCGCAGATACTCCGACACTTCCATGCGTACAACTTGCAGCGTTTCGGCATCTACAAGGTCGCTTTTGGTGAGGACCGTGATGCCACGCTGCACGGACAACAATCGGCAAATGTCGAAGTGCTCACGGGTCTGCGGCTTCACTGACTCGTCGGCCGCGATCACCAGCAGCACGAGGTCGATGCCGCCAATCCCGGCCAACATGTTGCGCACAAAGCGTTCATGTCCGGGCACATCGATGAAGCCCAGCCGCAGCATTTCGCCTGAGGGGGCGGACAAATCGAGGTTGGCAAAGCCGATGTCGATGGTGATGCCGCGCCGCTTTTCTTCTTCCAGGCGGTCAGGATCGGTGCCGGTTAGCGCCCGTACCAGCGCGCTCTTTCCGTGGTCGATGTGCCCGGCGGTTCCAACGATGACGGCCTTCATACCATCAGTGTACCCAACGGTTTCTGGAACTTTGGCGGCCTCTGCGGTGAAGCACGGGATAGGCCCTAAATATGAGAAAATAAAGAATAAGAGACTTGCAGTAACCTGCCGGGTTTACTCTGGGTGCGCCGTCGAAGGGATGCGTTTGTCTCCCTGGGGATCGAGGGGCGCCGATGTAATAAAGCTCGAGCTTGCTTGATCCAAACGGATGTCACCCATCGCTAGTCCGCCCAGAAGACCAACCGGCACTCCTCCTCGCGACGAGCGACGTTCGTCGCTGTCTATGGGATCTGGCGGCGACATTCTCATTCCGCACGTTCTGCTGCAATTGGAAGATGACCTGGAGCGCTCGCATCGCCGCGAAGCCGCATGGATCTCGGTCGCAGTCCACATTTTCGCGCTGATCTTTCTGCTGCTGTCGCCGAAGATTTTCGGGTATACGCCGATCCACCTTCCCACGTCGGCTGACATAATGCGCAACAAGCAGCTTACGTATCTCGATCTGCCTCCCGACGCGCAGACGCCGCCGAAGCAGGTGCGGCCGGATGCCAAGCTGTCGGACAAGAACCGGATAGCCGAAAGCCGGCATCCTGCGGTTGATCAGAAGACACTGGAAGAATTGCGCAAGGCGGGACCGCCGCAGCCTCCTGGGCAACAGTCGCCGCCGGCGCAGCAGTCGTCGCCCGACGGAATGCAGGCACCGTCGCAGCCCACACAGCAGGCGCAGAGCATGCCTCCGGTGCAGGACCCGAAGCTGGCGCTGCCGCAGCAGAGTGACCAGAAACCGGCTATTGATTTCCGCGCGATGAATCAGACAGCCGGGCAGCAGATCGCGCAGGCTGCTCGCGGGGCTGGCCCCAGCCGTTCTGCAGGATCGTTTGGCGGCGGAGGCGCAGGCGGGGATTATGGCTCGGGACCTGGGGGGAGCGCTCGTACTGCCGGCAACCTCGAAGTGCTGAGTGACACGCAAGGCGTCGACTTCGGACCGTATCTGTCGCGCGTGATTCAGGCGGTGCGCATGAACTGGTACAACCTGATTCCTGAGGCGGCGCGTCCGCCACTGCTGAAGCGAGGCAAGGTCTCAATCGAATTCGCTATTTTGCCTGACGGAAAAGTGGCTGGCATGCGCATCGTGGGCCCCTCCGGCGACGTTTCACTGGATCGTGCCTCGTGGGGCGGCATTACGGCGTCGAATCCATTTGCGCCGTTACCCAGCGCGTTTCACGGACCTTATCTTGCTCTGCGATTCCACTTTTTTTACAACCCGCAGAAGGGCGATATGCTGGAGTAGCCCGGCGAGTAGAATGTCGCTGTGAACGCCAATCTGCCGTCTGCGCGCGGACCGAGTTCCAAAACTCCCGAGTGGCAAGAGCGCCAGAATTCACGCGAGCGCGTGAAACTGGTGGGGCTGCTGGTGATCGCGCTGCTGATTCTGATCATTGCGTTCGTGCGCTTCGGCAGAACCATTCCCTGGGGCGCGCGTTGAATGCTGCCGCAGTCGCCTGAGCCGCTGCTACTCGTCACTATTGGACCTACGGGTTCCGGAAAATCTGCGCTCGCTATTGCGCTTGCGGACCGATTCTCTGGAGAGATCGTCAGCTGCGACTCGGTTGCGGTGTATCGCAACTTTGAGATTGGGACTGCTAAGCCATCTCGTGGAGACCGCGCTCGCATTCCGCATCACTTGATTGACGTTGCCGATCCCAGCAAAGCTTTCACGGCCGGCGAATATGCCCGGCAGGCGCGTGCGGTTATCGGAGAAATTGCGCAGCGTGGTCATCTGCCGATCGTTGTCGGCGGGACCGGGCTGTACTTGCGCGCGCTGATCGAAGGGCTTTTCCCTGGGCCGCAGAGGTCCGACGAGCTGCGCGAGCGCCTACGGGGGCGTGGTGACGAGCGCGGCTCGGATTATCTACATCGCATCCTGGGGCGTCTCGATCCTGTCTCGGCCGCACGGATCCACGCCAACGACACGTCGAAGCTCGTCCGTGCCATCGAAGTGTGTCTTACCGCCCGCAGCCCGATGAGCGCGATACTGCAGAACCAGCAAAGCGATCCGCTCCGCGGATTTCGCATTGTGCGATTGGGGCTTAATCCTCCGCGCAAACAGCTGTACGACCGCATTAACCGTCGTGCCGCGCAAATGTTCGCCGACGGGCTGGTCGCCGAAACCCAGTCGCTGTTGGAACGCTACGGCGACTCGCGGGCCGTTACTCCTATTCACTCTCTCGGATACGAGCAAGGGCTCCAGCACCTCCGCGGCGAGCTGACGCTCGAACAGGCGATCGTTGCCTGTCAGCAGGGACACCGCAACTACGCCAAGCGCCAGATGACATGGTTTCGCCGCGAACCCGACGTCACGTGGCTCGAAGGGTTCGGGGACGACGCGGCGATTGTCACACAGGCGGCCAAGCTAGTCGATAAGTCTCAAAACTGGAAACCAGAAACTCGAAACTGAGTTGCGTGCTATCGTCTGTGCGTGATGTCTCGCCGCTGTCTGTCTTGGTTGGCCCTCGCTTTCGTTCTGCCGCTTGCGGGCGTCGTTGCTGCCCAGTCGTCGTATCAATCTCCCGGTCCAGTGCACCTCGATAAGGCGGGCGAGAAGTGGGCGCAGAAAACGCTGAGGAAGATGTCACTGGAACAGAAAGTTGGCCAGATGTTCATGATCTGGTCGCGGGCTCAGTTCCTCAACGTGAAAAATCCCGAGTATCTTGCCTGGCAAGACGCATTGCGGAAGTATCACCTCGGGGGGTTCGGACTCACCGTCGATTACGAAGATGGCTTTCTCTATAAGAACGAACCGCTGGAGGCCGCGATGGTCACGAACCAGCTCCAGCAGGACGCTGAATTTCCACTCCTGTTTGCGGCTGACTTCGAGCGCGGACTCGGCATGCGGCTTAACGGGGCTACGACCTTTCCGCACGCCATGGCCTTTGGCGCCACCGGCAACCTCGATTACGCTCGCCAGTCTGGTCGGATCACCGCAACGGAGGCCCGCGCCATCGGTGTGCAGTGGAACTGGTTTCCCGACGTGGATGTCAATTCCAACCCCAACAATCCGGTCATCAATACCCGCTCTTTTGGTGAAGATCCCACGCTCGTCGGCGCAATGGCCGCTGCCTACATCGAAGGTGCGCACGAAAATGGGATGTTGACCACGGCCAAGCATTTTCCCGGACATGGCGACACTGATACTGACTCGCATCTTTCCGTTCCGTTGATCAACAACGATCGTCAGCGGCTCGATGCAATCGAGTTACCTCCATTTGCGGCTGCTATTAAGGCAGGAGTTGATGCCGTGATGGTCGCCCACGTGCTGGTTCCTGCACTGGATAACGATCCGAAGCGAGTTGCCTCGATCTCACCCGCGATTGTGACTGGGCTTCTGCGCCAGCAAATGGACTTTCGCGGCCTCATCGTCACCGATGGAATGCAAATGAACGGGCTCATGCAGCTGTTTCCCGAGTCCGGGCCTGCGGCTTCGGCCAGCGCCGCCGTTGCCGCTGTGAAAGCCGGGAACGACATGCTCCTAATTCCCGCGGACATCGGCGCGGCATATAACGGAGTTCTCGACGCAGTCCGCCGCGGCGAAATCCCCGAGTCCCGCATTGACCAGTCCGTCCTCAAGATTCTCCGCGCCAAAGCTTCTGTGGGATTGAACAAGGCACGGCTCGTCGATATCAACGCGGTCAATCAAGTTGTCGCCAGCCCCGCAAGCCTTCAAGTCGCGCAGAAGATCGCGGATAGTGCTGTCACCCTGGTCCGCGATAATAAGCAGGTGCTCCCGTTGAAGCGCCTTGGCCCGGGAACTAATGCTACCTCCGCCGCGTATCATCCTGCAGAAGACACGCACGAGCGTGTTTTGGTGTTGATTTTCAGCGACGACAGCCGGTCCGATTCCGGCCGTGTGTTTGACCAGCAGGTGAGACATCGCATTCCCGACGCGCGCGTTATCTACGTCGACGTGCGAAGTGCCCCTGGCCTGACACAGTCGGTGGTGGACGCTGTGCAGAAGGCTGACAAGGTAATCGTTGCCATCTATGAGGTGCCAGTGTCGGGCAAGTTAGTCGCGGAAACGCCACGCAGTGGCAACAGCGTCAACGTACAGGGGGCGTCGGCATCACTGCTGCAGCAGGTCCTGCAAACGGCGGCGGAGAAAACGGTCGTGGCCGCGATGGGTAGCCCGTATTTTGTTTCACAGTTCCCCGAGGCGCAAACGTATTTCTGCACCTACTCCAACGTTAAGGACTCAGAAATAGGCGCGGTGAAGGCGATGTTTGGCGAGATTCCGATGTCGGGTCATCTGCCTGTTACCATTCCCAACATTGCCCAGCGCGGGGCGGGCCTAGGTGTCCCGGCCCAACGATCCACGGGAGGTTCACAATGAAAACGTTTATTCGTATGTCTTCGGTAGCTCTCACAGCCGCTATCATGGTCGCGCTATTGTCCGCCTGCTCCATCAAAGTTGACGACAAGGACAAGGAAGCCAAGAAAGTCGATATCCAGACGCCTCTGGCGAACCTGAAAGTTGACACCAGCGAAGCGGCAACCGATAACGGCATCCCGGTCTATCCGGGGGCGACGGCGCGGCCGGAGTCAGGTGGAGACAAGCATCGCGCCAACGTCAATATTGGCGGCCTAGGTTTCGGCCTGAAGGTGATTGCTGCTGAGTACGTTACCCCCGACTCGCCTGAAAAAGTGAAGGCCTTCTATGTTGACAAGCTTGCGACTTACGGCAAGGTGCTCGAGTGTCGCGGTACGGGAGGATCGGGCGAGGGCGATATTCACATCGGTGGCGACGAAGGAGACGCGCCTGTTTCCTGCCAAGGAGCCAAAGGCGATGGCTGGGAGATCAAGGTGGGAACTCGCAACAACCAGCGCGTGGTGGGTATCCATTCGGACGGGTCCAGTACTCGCTTTGGTACCGCCCTAGTCCAGATTCACGGCAAGGAAGGGGCGCTGTAACACACCGAAGTACCGAAAGGGAAGATTGTAATGTTCTGCTAAACGTTGAATT
>Ga0302294_10000700_pt1 | contig 10169 bp, 5 predicted proteins | sample III_Fen_N2_3_FD_194550 | JGI IMG/M metagenome (GOLD analysis project Ga0302294, IMG submission 194550) | Peat permafrost microbial communities from Stordalen Mire near Abisko, Sweden - III_Fen_N2_3 | ecosystem: Environmental > Terrestrial > Soil > Wetlands > Permafrost | place: Sweden: Abisko...
TCTCCCACGATCCGGTCATCACGCAGGATTTTCATGGCTTCGTGCGCGGCAACGTCCAGGTGCCGTTCCCTACGGTAAACAATGACGAAGCAACGACGGAAAACCGCTATCGGACCCAGGAAGCGCTGCGTCGGGTCGAGCGCAGTCTCGAAGATTGCCGCGGTGAAATCGTCGCGATCATCGTGGAACCCATCCAGGGCGCCGGCGGCCATCGCGTGGCCGAAAAGGAATTCTTCCAGGGGCTGAGCCGCCTCGCGCACGACTACGACGTCTTTCTCGGTTTCGACGAGGTGCAGACCGCTGGCGGCCAGACCGGCGAGTTTTTTATGGTCGACCAGCTCGACCTGCCCTACCCACCGCAGGCAATCGCCACCGCCAAAAAGCTCGGCAATGGCGTGCTCTACATGCTCCATCCGATGGAGGACGAAGGCGTGCTCGATTCGACCTGGGGCGGCTCGCTCGCCGACATGGTGCGTTTCGTCCAGGAATTGAAAATCGTCCGCGAAGAAAAACTCATCGAGGCGGTGCCGGCCAAGACCTCGCACCTGCTCACCCGACTGCGCGAGCTGCAGACAGAGTTTCCTCGAAAGATGAGCAACATCCGCGGCGCCGGTCTTTACCAGGGTTTCAGTCTGTCCTCGCCCGCGCAAAAAGCAGCGCTCGTCGAGAACGCCCTCCAGCAGGAGTCGCTCATCCTCCTCGGCGCCGGACGGCAAAGCGTGCGGTTCCGCCCAAACCTGAATGTCACCACCGCCGACATCGATGTCCTCTACGCGAAACTCCGGCAGCTGCTGCGGCAGGTCGACTGATCTCGAAACTTTGGAACGCGGACCGATGATCGTCTTGAGTCTTAACTGAAAAAGCCCAACCGATCTTTGATGCTTAGCGCGCTGGAAAACATTAAGTCGATCCGCCTGGCCAACCTGCCGACACCGCTCGAGGAAGCGCCGCGTCTGGCCTCGAAGTACGGGCTCGAAAAACTCTACCTCAAACGCGACGACCTGACCGGTCTCGCTGGCGGTGGCAACAAAGCGCGCAAGCTTGAGTACGATTTTGCCGAAATCCTAGCCGGTGGTTATGATGTCGTGATCACCGCCGGCGGCGCCCAATCCAACCACGCGCGCATGACCGCGGCCGCCGCCTGCAAACTCGGTCTTGAAACAAAGCTGGTGCTCGGCGGACCGGATTTTGCCACGCCACAGGGGAACCTTTTGCTCGACACCTTCTTCGGCGCCGAGGTGCGTTATCAGATCGATGACGACGCGAACGACTCGTTGACGCGCGCGATGGAGCAATGGGCCGGCGAACTGCGTCGCGCAGGACAAAAACCTTTTATTCTTCCTATCGGCGGCAGCTCGGGACGGGGTGCGCTCGGGTACGTGAAAGCGATGCGCGAGCTCGCGGGCCAGTTGCCCGATCCGAAAGTGCAGATCGTCGTAGGCGTGGGCTCTTGCGGAACGCTCGCTGGGATGATGGTCGGCGCGCGCGAGTTTCTCCCGGGCGCACGCATCATCGGCATCAGCGTCTCCCGCACTCGAGACGCCATCGTTCAACGTACGCACGAACTGATTCGTGAATGCCGCGCCTTGATAAATCTCGGCGACGACTCCCGTTCGACGACCATCGAGTGCTACGATCACTATCACGGCAGCTACGGTGAAATGACTGCGTCCGGCAAGCAGGCGATTCTGGACTGCGCCCGCTTGGAAGGCTGTATTCTCGATCCAATCTACACCGGCAAAGTCATGGCGGGGTTGGCCGATCTCGCGGCAACCGGCGTGCTCGATCGCAAACAACCTGTCGTGTTCATTCACACCGGCGGTCTTCCCATTAATTTCGCCTTCGGCTCCGACTTCGGCAGCTGCACCCGCATCATTCGCAAACACCCGAAGACGCCCACCGCCCCATGACGCGCCACTCGCTCATCGCCGCCTCCCTGTTGCTCGGGAGCACCCTCCCCGCGCTGAACCTTTTGGCCGAGCCTGCTAGCAACGTATTACGTTACAAACCACCTGCTATCGCCAGCTCGGCGACCGCCACGCCGGAGAGCATCGCAACCCTGATCAACCAGCTGTCGGACCAAGATCCGTTCGCGAATGGCGACGCCGCCACCCAACTGGCAGCGATCGGCGAACCAGCGGTCAGCGCTCTTCTCGCCGCTCTGCGCAGCGATGACGTCAACGTCCGCCACGGCGCTGCCATCGCGCTTTGGAAAATAGCACCACTCGGTGGTCTCTCGACGCTGGTTCCGCTGCAAGCTGCGCTACAGGACAAATCCGCCGACGTCCGCTGGTGCGCGGCGCTTGCTCTCGGCAAGTACGGTGCATCCGCCAAAGATTCGGCGCCGGACCTCGCTCGCCTGCTCCACGATGCCGACCGCGATGTGGCTTGGGCCGCCTACACCGCGTTGTTGAAAATCAGTCCAGCTTCGCTCCCAGGCGCGCCGGCTGGCGATGAAGTCATCGCTCAACTCGAATCGCTGACGCCAGAAGTGATGCGTGAGATGAAGGTGCCCGGCGTGTCGATCGCACTGATCAAAAATGGCGATGTTTCTTGGGCCAAAGCATTTGGTTTAGCTGATGTTGCCGCGAACAAACCAGCGACGTCAGACACGGTTTTCGAAGCCTGCTCCATGAGCAAGCCGATGCTCGCTTACCTCGTGTTGCATCTTGTCGACGAGGGCCGACTTGAGCTCGATCGTCCGCTCGTCACCTATCTGCCGAACAATTTCGTAGGCACCAACGAAGATTTTTCAAAACAGATCACCGCGCGCATGATCCTCGCCCATACCAGCGGACTGACGAACTGGCGGAAAGGCGGCGAGGAGCGCGACGGCCCCGTGCCGATCTTGTTCAAACCTGGTACGCGTTTCGAGTATTCCGGCGAAGGATTTCTTTATCTGCAGCGCGTCGTGGAGCACATCACCGGCGAACCGTTGGACGCGCTGGCGAAGCGATGGTTGTTCGATCCCCTTGGCCTGAGCGCGACGAGTTTTATCTGGTCGCAAGCACTCGAAGCGCACATTGCCATCGGTTACGACGACACTGGCGCCGCACGCGCCGGCGGCCACTACACTCACGCCAACGCCGCTTACACACTCTACACGACGCCGACTGAGTACGCGAAACTCATGCTCGCCATTGTGCAGGGCAATCCGACCGCCGGAGTCAGCCTCTCTCCCTCAGTAAAAAAGGACATGTTCACGCCGCAGGTCCGCGTGGAATCGCGTGAATTCATTGACCGCCCCGGTCGCGCGCTCGGACAGCAAGCTTTTCGCGGACTCGGCTGGTGCCTCGACGACACCATCACCGGGGACATCGTCTATCACAGTGGGGCAAATCAAACCGGCTTCCGTTGTTACGCGCAGCTCAATCCGCGTGACGGTTCAGGCTTGGTGATCATGACCAACGGCTACCGTGGAAATGACCTCTGGCACCGTTTGATCAGCGCGGTGGGCGATTGGTGAGTAAACAACCCCCGGGGCAAGGCCCGAGCATTCAATCGAACCAATTTGGTGTAGCCGGGGTCGCTGACCTCGAAACTTTTCGGAACCGGCCTCAGCGAGGCCGGCTACAACCAAACCGAAGCGAGCTTCGGAGAATGTGACCCAGAGGGAATCAACCTACGGTGTCGCCTTGGCAGCGGGCTTCTGAATCTGCTGGCGCAGGATGGTCGCGGCCAGGGCATCGTTTGCGCCGTTGCCACCCGTGCTTTCGACGAGCACGTCGGGTGTGATCCGGATGTTACCTTCCTGCACGAGGCGCAGGCTTTCGAGAAGCGTCACGCCCTCTTTGCCAATGGCGGACGCGAGCAGGTCGTAGCTTTGTTTCCGCGCGTCGGCGGTGATGCGAATACGTTCCGCTTCACCTTTGGCGGTTTCGACCTGGGCCTTGGCGCGCTCGCCTGCAGTCTTCACAGCAAACTCCGCCTCAACGAGCTGCTTCTGCTGATCTGCCTCTTCGCGCGAACGGATAAATTGCTGACGCGCCACCTCGGCTTGTTGCTGCTGCTGGTAGGTTGCGCGCTGGTTGCTGGCGACTTCTTTGTCGGTTTGCGTGAGCAATAGTTTCTGGCCGGCATCGTTGGCATCAAGTCCGATGGCGCCGATAAAAGCGCCGAGAAACGTGAGGTTGTACGGGCGGAATTCGCTCTCCACGAGTTTCGATGTCATCGTCTCCACGCGGCTGCGGCTGGCGACATATTCGAGCGCACCGAGTGTTTCGGCAACGTTGCGCAATGCCGCGCGAGCGGTGGGCAACACCAGGCGCGCCTCCAGAATTTCAAGCTCCTCGTCCTCCTGTTCGTCCTTCGACACACGATCGGGATCGCCGAGCAAGGCGACGAGATAAGGAGCATTTTCCGCGGCGACAGAGAGCGACAAACGCACGTCAACCGGGAAGGTAAACCCGTCCTTCGAGCGCACGCTGATTGAATAGTCAGAGCCGGGCTGATTCTGCCCACGACGATCACGGCCAGGCGTGGCGACGCGGTCGACCCGTTGGTAGGTATAAACGCGCTGCGTGGTTTTCACTTTGATGACTTGATAAGCGTCGGGGTGAAGATTGTAGGCACCCGGCAAAAGCGGTTGCCGCCAGATGCCGCGGAAGCCTTGCGGCACGATGTCCACGCCGTTCACCGTGATTTTTTCGGTGCCAGAATATACCTCGCCGGCATTGGCCTTCACGACCGCAACCTCGCCGGCCGCCACAAGCGTGACCGGCTTCAGCTCGATTCTGAAAAGACGCGGATTGATGCGGTAATTACCCGGCGTGAGAATTGTGAGCTGAGGGCCGCGATAGCCCGCGCTGTCGGTCAGATATTTCGTGGCATCGAGCATGTCGTCAGCCGATTTCCAGGCGGGCGCAAACACGGTGCCGCCCGGCAACACCTTGCCGTCGAGCGCGGTGACAACGCCGATCTGGCCGTTGGGCACCATGATCGTGCCAACTTTTTCCACTTCATAGGACCATGGCCAGTAACCGAAATGCCAGCCTGGCCCGAGGACCTTGGCCTGCGGTCCTTTTTCACCGGAAACCGCCACGATGTGTCCGGCCGGCAATTCCGAGCCGAGCGTGCGGATGACCACACCCGTCTGGTCGGAAGAAATGCTGACCGCGGAAGCCATGACAAAAACGCCGACACCCGAAATCGCCAGCGCCACCGCCAGCGTGGTCGCCGAAGCGCGCGTGACAGCCGATTGTGTGGAGTAGCGAACGACAAGGGCGATGAGACCGCCGAAGATCAGTAACGAACCAAGGAATAGGGCAAACATAAGGATTGGTGGGTTAAGCTAAACAGCGCGTAAACTACGTAAGGCTTCGGCTGGCGCCACTGAAATCAGAGCGTTTGGAAACTATCGGTTGGTTTTCCAACCGTGCGATTTGCGCAGAGCGCGCACGCTCACCGCTTGAGCGTTTCAAAAAATGGTGTAGCCGCGTCAATTAAGACGCAGGATTGCGTTCTCCTCGGGAGGCCGCTGCTTAATTGCAGCGGCTACGGCAACAGTTTTACTGGATATTCTCTAGTCGATGGTGATCGCGGGCTTCGCAGGACCGGTTCGCACAGAGCGAAGGTCAAGCTCCGCTTCTGCCCGCAGACGCAGAACTTCTCCCTTTTTCGCAAAAAAAAGGAGCGGGGTTTCCCCCGCTCCTTTCGGTCAATAAACTATATGCTACGATTTAGAAACTGACGCCGTAGGATAGGCTGAACAAGGCGTACGTCGGCACCTTGTATGGATCCATCGCAACGTCATTGGCGGTCGCGGCGTTCTTCCAGCCGAAGAAGTCGGACTGTTTTGTCAGATTCTTCACGTTGAGCTGAACGCTGTGAGTGAGCCCAATCGCCTTGAACGTATAACCAACGAAGGTTTCCAGGTAGAACGTCTTTGGATAAAAGCGGGTGACGGTCGAGCCGTCGGCCGCCGTTTGATAATCGGCCACCGCTTTTCCGGCGTATTGGTAACCCAACCCAACGTACAAGCCCTTGAGAGAACTGTCATCGAAGGTGTATTTGACGAGACCAGCCAACTGATCCTTCACGTGCCCGCCGTTGACCTGGCCCATGGTCGCCCCCTTTGTCGATTGCTCGGTGTTATGGGCATAGCTGACGACAAACTGGAGGGTTTTCGTCGGCTGAACTACGACATCTGCTTCGAAGCCCTTGGACTCCAGTTCCGCCGGTACGAGGTCGCCCAAAGCGCCGGTGACACCGTCAGCCGTGGTCACCTTGTCGCGATCGTGAGACCAATGCTTGCTGTCGATCGTTGTCCAACCGTCGAGCGCGCGGTACTGGTCCCACGACAATTTGTTTTGATTGTCAGCATGGGCATCGCGCACACCGCCGCCGGACTTCTTGATCTGATAATAACTCAAGGTGCCTGAGATTTTGCCGTTGAGCAGTTCGACCTTTACGCCGCCTTCATTGCTCTTGCCGATCTCGGGCGGCATCTGAACCCAGAAGTCATTCTTGTCCGTCGTCGGGAACAGCGAGGTCGAGTGTACGAAGAACAGTGAAACCTCCTTCGTGATATCGAACATCGCGCCCAACATCGGCGAGGTTTTGGAGATATCAACCTTATTGGAATAATCCCTGGTCGTGGTCACATCAGGCCAGATCAGGTTGGTGATCTGGGTATGGTTGATAGCTGCGTTCAACTTCAGACGATTGTCGATTGCGGAGACCTGCCAGCTGCCGAAGTAGTAGCTGTTTTGGTTGTGCTCACGATTTCCACCCGGAACGACGAGCGAATAGTCGCTGGGCTCGGGGGGCACGACTATATCAATACCCGCGCGCACCGGAAGATCCCAGTACTGGTAATTGGGCTGATCCTGGGTGAGATATTTGTGCGACGTAAAACGCTCGTCCCAATGGGCCCAGCCGGCAGTGAACGTATTCTTGATCGGGCCCGTTTCCAATTTGTAGACACCTGTGACGCCTTGGGCATGATCGTCATCCTTCCAGTCACGATAATGATAAGCCTTGCGGATGACCTCTTCGCCCGCGGCATTGGTGGTCCAGCCCGTATTGATATATCTGCCACTCACATCCCAACCGGCGCCGTTCTGACTATTGCCGTTGGCGTCCCAACCGGAGCCTGCGACATTCAACCGGCTGTTGTTTTGAAAATACGCGGTAAAATGAAGATTTTCTCCTACCGCCTGGTTTAGTGTGAGCTTGTACATGTTGGTGGCGACCGAAACCACGTTGTTGGTATCAGCCCAATTCCAGGTCCACGGAATCTCTGGATGCACCACTTGAAGCGGAGTGATGGCGCCGATGCCGGTACCGGCGCGACCATAGTAACCGAGTTCATTCGGCTTTTGGAACCAACTGTTCTCAACCAGTAATTGAATCTGGGTCCCTTCGAGCGGCTGGACCTCGAAATTAAACTGATTGAACCTCGTTTTGCCCTTGGAGTGTTCACGCTTGTCCTCCGTTAACGCACCCACGCCGTTATAGCGAAGGCCCACCTTCACGTTGCTCGTTCCGATCTTCTCATGGACGTTTGCATCGATCGTCGCCCGTTCTCCGCCCTGGTCGGTTGCCGTAAGGCGCAGGTCGGTGAAGTTCCTCGTCATATCCGCTCGCTTGGTGATCGTGTTGATGACGCCGCCAGCGTACGACAAGCCGTACAGCGCAGCAGCGGGGCCCTTCACCACTTCCACACGGGCAATACCCTGAGCATCGACTGCGTCGTACTCACGCACGCCGTCGCGCAAACCCCAGTTCTGGATGAATCCGCGGAAAAGAAACGAGTTGTAGCCCGTGCTAATTTCTCGGTTCGTGTCCGACGAACCGCCGTTTACCAGCGCGGCGTTGTACCGCGAGAGCTGAGTCTGGTCGGCGGTCAGAAGATCGTTCTGCAGATCCTTCGTGAAGACCTGAATATTCAAGGCGATGTCCTTGATCGGTGTATTTGATCGAGTGCCGCCGATTGAGTTGGATGCTTTGTAGCCGACGTCCCGCTCCGTTGTGATCGCGAATGGTGACAATTCGATCACGTTGTCGTCGGCGGGTTTGGTTTCTGTCGCAGTTTGAGCGGAGAGGCTCGTCGCGACCAAGGTCCACAGAAGAAGTGATGCCTTCTTGCCATGCCCGATTTTTTTAGTGGTTTCTATTTGCATACGGTTATACCGTTTTTGGGTTGTTGTTTTATCAAATCCGCCGGCTACGCCGACGGAAAGGGGTCCATGCTCCTGCCGCGCAAATGAACACCGTCGGACACACAGGAGTGTCCGCAAAAACTTTGCACCGCCACCCTCCAAAGTAATTTCCCAGCTGGTGTGAGCTTGCCCCCAAAAAACAGCGGTACGAAGAAACGGGGAAAATTTACGCCAACGGGACCATCAATGCGCATTTATCGTTCTCGCAAGTGACAGCTTATAGGACAGTCATGTAAAATGCTTCGTAGCGGTTGGCTAACACTTAACCTCCTCCCATCGCCACGACAGAATAGTGCGGACCTAATGCCAGTGCTCATTCGGCGCAAATTTACCCCGTTCACCTTCTTTCAATGTGCGACTCCACAATGCGAGCGCACGCCTGCCGGCCCGTGGTCGCCTGCCTCCGATGAGGCGAGCAACTCCGCGGATCCCTTGTAAACCGCCCCGCCGTTTTCGGATTGCGGAGCGGGCGGTTTGGCCTTCGCCTGACGCCTTAACCTCTACGCCTTACCATGTCGCTCAACGCCACGCCGCTCAAGAACCTCGATCCTGAAATATACGCCGCGATCTCCTCGGAGTTTGCCCGTCAGCAGAGCCACATTGAGCTCATCGCCTCGGAAAATTTCACCTACCCGGCCGTCATGGAGGCCCAGGGCAGCGTGCTCACCAACAAGTACGCCGAAGGTTATCCGGCGAAACGCTGGTATGGCGGCTGTGAATACGTCGACATCGTGGAGAACCTCGCCATCGAACGCGCGAAAAAACTCTTCGGCGCGGAACACGCCAACGTCCAGCCACACTCCGGCTCGCAGGCCAACTTCGCTGTTTACACGTCCGTGCTCCAGCCCGGCGACAAGCTGCTCGGCATGAACCTCAGCCATGGCGGCCACCTGACCCACGGCAACCCCGCCAATTTCTCCGGCAAGCTTTACCAGTTTGTTCAATACGGCGTCCGTGAAGACACCGGCCTGATCGATTACGATGCCTTGGCGGAACTCGCCCAACGCGAGAAGCCCAAGATGATCACCGTCGGTGCCAGCGCCTACTCGCGCGTGATCGATTTTGCCCGTATGGGTGAGATCGCGCACAGCGTCGGCGCCCTCCTTTTCGCCGACATCGCACACATCGCCGGCCTCGTCGCCGCGGGCGTACACCCGTCCCCGTTTCCGCACGCCGACTTCGTCACCACAACCACGCACAAGACCCTGCGCGGACCGCGCGGCGGCTTGATTCTTTGCAAAGCCCAATTTGCAAAAGCCCTCGATTCTGCCCTGTTCCCCGGTGCCCAAGGCGGACCGCTCGAGCACGTGATCGCCGGCAAAGCAGTGTGCTTCGGCGAAGCGCTCAAGCCCGAGTTCAAGACGTACTCTGCCCAGATCGTCAAAAACTCCCGGGCTCTCGCCGCCGCCTTCATTTCGCGCGGCTACAAGATCGTTTCCGGTGGCACCGACAATCACCTTTTCCTGATCGATCTGCGCGCCAACCTGCCCGAGCTCACCGCCAAAAAAGCGCAGGAGACGCTCGATCTCGCCAGCATCACCTGCAACAAAAACACCGTGCCGTTTGAAACGCGCTCGCCGTTCCAGGCCTCAGGCATCCGTCTCGGCACGCCGGCCGTGACGACACGCGGCATGGTTGAAAAAGACATGGATGAGATCGCGGCCTGCATCGATATCGTCCTCAAGGCCATCGGAACGCCCGACGAAGCAAACGCGCTCGCCACCTCTAAAAAGCGGGTCGTTGCCCTCACCAGTCGCTATCCACTGCCCTACAAACTCTAAGAACTAAGTTCATATTTTTTTTTGCAAAAAGGCGCTCCCTCACCGGAGCGCCTTTTTGCAACTCGTTTGGATTCATAATCATTGCTTCCACCCTAACGGCTCATCTTGCTCACGGTTTCCGTGGACGTCTAAACGACCACTTACCGTATGACCGCCCCCCAAGCCCGAACCAGACGCCTCCGCCTTTACATCCCCTGGCTCGTTGCCCTGCTCGGCATCATCGCTT
>Ga0302294_10000711_pt1 | contig 10099 bp, 6 predicted proteins | sample III_Fen_N2_3_FD_194550 | JGI IMG/M metagenome (GOLD analysis project Ga0302294, IMG submission 194550) | Peat permafrost microbial communities from Stordalen Mire near Abisko, Sweden - III_Fen_N2_3 | ecosystem: Environmental > Terrestrial > Soil > Wetlands > Permafrost | place: Sweden: Abisko...
CCAACGGCCCAGACGGTACCGTCAGCCTTGAGGAAGAGGCTGTACTCGTTGCCTGCTGCAATCGCCTGCACACCGGAAACTCCCTGTACCTGCACCGGTGTGGTACGTTGCGTGGTGGTGCCGTCGCCGAGCTGGCCGGAGGCATTGTACCCCACCGCCCAGACCGTACCATCGCTTTTCAGAAAGAGACTGTGGTAGTCGCCTGCGGAGACGGCTTGAACACCCGTTAGGTTCAGAACCTGCACCGGCGCGGCGTAGTGTTCCGTATGGATGGAGTTATTGCCGAGTTGGCTAGCTGTGTCATTGCCGACTCCCCAGGCGTTGCCGTTGCTGTCTAGGTACAGGCTAAAATCGAAGCCTGCGGCGATTTTTGGGGTGACTCCGTAGGTTGTGGCAGCAACTAAATAACAGAGGCACGAATAGGCTAGCAGGCCACTCAGTTTACGGAGGGGCTTTGTGGTGGTGGTTAGCATGGTTGAATAGATCGCTAAAAGCTAAGGCGTCCGGCTATTTCACCTTCGGGATGGGAAGCCCGTAGCACCAGACATGGACCGTAACCGGGCGCACGGCCGATGCAGTAAACCAGCCATCGCCATCTTGTCCTTTAGCGGGTGGCAGCGTCTGCGTGTCCACGGTGACATCCCTGATTGGGATGATGACCTGCACTTTGATTTCAGCCGAAATCGCCTCCTCCCTCAGTTGATTGATGGTGCGCGTGCGGAACAACCACGGAAGGCCATTATTGGCCCAAGTATCCGCCAACGACAAATCTGTCGGGATTAGCGGTTTGTCAGCGCACACGTCGCCCAGCTGAACGGTCGCGATCCCCGTGAACGTTTTCGCATTAGGTGCAAAATCGTGGGTCACGACCGAAAAACGTTTCAACAGGAACCAAGATTTTTCGATGCCCGGTTGCTTTGCCTGCAACTCGACGACCGAGAGGGGAGACAGCGTGGAATTTGCGATAACTTGGAACTGGCAGCCGTCTCGGCCTAGCGCGGCTTTCCATGCGCCCTCAATGTTCGACATGATCGTGACGGGCCGGGGTATCCCGTCGCTTCCCGTTACGGTTACCGTCGATTCGGTCGGCTGGACTTGCGCGGCTGGCGCCGCTGAGGGCGTGTCTATTGGTTCGAGTGATTGCAGCTCGAAGCGGAGGTCATTACCCGAAGTCACCTGGAGCGTCCAACGCTCCATCGTTACCTGGCGCCCCTGGTTCGACGCGACATCGAAAGGAATATCTCCGCTGAACTTCTGCCCCTGGACACCATTGTCATTTTTCGTGAAGCCTTTCGAGAAACCAGCAACCGTCTGAGGAGTGCCTCCGTGGCCGATCACTTGCCAAGAGTCTGCCTGCACTACCGACGACACAGAGGGCGTGCCCACCACGCTAAGAATTGTTCCATTTCCGACAACGACAGGACTCCCGATGGTTTGCAGTTCCGCAAGCCTCTGCGCATTGATTGACGGGATTGCAGCGCGTGCTGCGGCTAACGTTTCGAACGACGCTGTGTAGGTGTTTACGTCCGACTGCTGCATTGGTGGAGCCTTCGCATCGCTTGGCTTGAACAGCACTTGTCGAACGCCCGTCGTGACGACGTTGAATTTCGCATTGGGTGCGGAAACATAGATCAGCAACCAGTCGCCCCGGTAGCCCGCGCCACCACTCGCAGTAAAGGTGTAGTGGATCTGGGTGTTGTCGCTCGACACCGCGATCGACGCGTCCGGCGAGGCAAAAGCCCCGTCACTATTCAAGTTCCAGTGGCCAGGCCACGGGTTCCAGGTGCTAAGATCGCAATTGGGGAAGGCCTCCTGAAGCACGAAGTCATACGGCTGGTCTGAGCTTTGAGCGTAAGGTTGTAGTGAGATAATCGATACAAGCAGCAGGCCCCAGAGAAGCCGGCGAAGAAGAGAGCGTTTGGTTTGCATGGTGAATCCGACGATTAGCGGTGGCAGCAAGTTTAAGTTCCCGCAGCAAAAACAGAACCGGCTTTGGGCAGACAATTCAACACGTATGAATGCAAAAAGTTGTCATAAACAGCAAATATCATTGACAAAATTAATATGAAACAACCAATTGCCTCGTAGCCAACCAATTCCATAAACCTAATCTTTTGGGAATGCTGGCCCGGTCGGCTTTTTTTCTTTTCCCTTAGCAGTAACCGATGCCTATGGTTAGGGGAGCAACTGCGTCTCGCGTGTCGGTTTGGGTGTCTCCCTCGGCCAGGCTCGGGCTCCTGAGTGGTTCGACTCTGCTCACCACCCTGAGCACCGTCGAACGGGCTTGTCGACTGGGCCGCCCGAACCATCAAAACAACTCTATCCATCCAAGCCGAAGCAAGCATCGAGGAATGGACCCAGAGAGATTTAACTCCTGCCCTCATCGGATTTCGAGCGGACAGTTTGGGGATTTCGCAAATGTTTTTTGGGGTGATGTCAATGGATGTTGTCGAGCTGTTATGGTATTCCTAAAAGCCTGACAGCTGTCACCCCACCCCGGAAATGCCATGGACCGAAAACAATTCCTGAAAACCTGCGCCAGTGGCCTTTGCACCTGTGTCGCAGTCGGAGCATTAAGTCCGACCATCGCTGCCGATCCCCCGGCCAAACCCACCGACGATTGGCGATTGCCGTTCGTCAAGGAACGCTACGCCCGACTGCTCGAGATCCTGGGTACTACGGTCAGCCCTAACATGCTGAACGACATTCTCCGCCAGCTCGGTCGCCATTGCGCCAGCACGTATCCGCTCATCCAAGAGCACCGAGGCGATATCGAAGGCTTCATCATGGAGTTCAAGAAACGAACGAACGAGGACATTCAGTATGACTGCGAGAAAGGGATCGTGACCGTGGTCGGACCCGAGCGAAGCGACTGCTATTGTCCGCTCGTCGACCGACAAAAGATACCGGCTTCCGTCTGCAACTGCTCCCTCGGCTGGCAACAATTCACCTACGAGAACCTCTTGGGAGGGAACGTCACGGTGGAGCTAAAGGAATCGGTCGTGCGCGGCGGCAAACGCTGCGTCTTCGAAATCCGGGTATTGCCACCGGCCGCCCCCAACAAGACCGGGGAAGTCACCGGAATCGGCACCACCCCATCCTGAACGCGCAGCAAGATCTCGTCTGTGCAAGATCGCCCCTCAACACCCTCCCATCGATTGCTTCCCGTCGCGGGCGGTGACAATCCCTGCCCGCCCATGGTCGCCTCGGCGGCGGCGCAGACTGAGGCACCATGCGACCACCACGACAAGTCCAGCACCCTCGCGGCGATAGCGTGGTCCACCGCGGCAATTCTGCTGCTGTTCCTCGGATTCACGCATCTCGGAGTGATGGTCTGCTTCGGAGTCGGCACGAAAGTTTCGCCGCTGCTGGCTCCGGTGGCGCTGCTTCTGGCGTCAGCCGCTGGCGACTGGTTGTCGCGACGCGAGGGATTGAGGGGCAGGAGGCGGATAGCACCACCTGTTTTCGCGCTGTTCTCCGTGATCCTCTCACTGTTTCTGGCCTCTTGTTTCTTCGACCTGTCATGGGACGGTCAATGGTATCATCAGACCGCTGTCTATCAGATGGCGCACGGCTGGAACCCCCTGCGGGACCCGATGCATACCTTCTCCCCCGATCTCCAGGATTGGGTGCGACATTACGCCAAGGGACCATGGTATGGTGCGCTGGCCCTATTCGAAACCACCGGCCAGATAGAAGCCGCCAAGGCCGGCACGTGGTTGGCCTTGATGGCAATGGCTCTGGCGGTCTTCGCCTCAACCTTGGATTTCGGACTACGTCGGAGAACAGCCGCGCTCATTGCCACGCTCGTTTCGCTCAATCCGGTTGTCGTGTGCGAACTGGCTTCGTATCTCGTGGACGGCCTGTTGGCCTCTTATCTGGCGTGCTTCGTCGCCGCATTGTTCCGCTGGATCCGGCGGCCGAGTCCGCTGCTCTTCGTTGTCGTCGTCCTATCGGCAGTTCTCTGCATCAACGCCAAGCTCACCGGCCTGGTCTATGTCGTGTGCGCCGCCGCCGCCGGTCTCTATGTAATGCTTCGCCGTCGGGATCTGCTGGCGCGCTACGTCCTTATTCTCTCCGGCGCCATCGTGCTGGGCGCCGTTATCTTTGGCTATAATCCGTACATCACGAACACGGTCCACCGGGGCAACCCCTTCTATCCTTGGTCCGGCTCCGCCGCGTATCCAGGTTTCAGTGACAGCGCGCACGATCCGAATGAGCTTTATGAAACACCGGGAAACATGGTTGGCCGCAGTCGGTTGTTTCGGCTTGGCTTTGCACTTTTCGGTCGCCCCGGCGCCCAGCCGGTTTGTGGTGGCAATAACGCGCAGCTCATGTGGCCGTTCGCGGCAGGCTGGACGGATCTCCAGATGTACCGGATCCACGGATTGCGCATCGCGGGCTTCGGCCCGTTTTTCAGCGGCGCGTTTCTCCTCGGGCTCGCGGTGCTGGGCACTGCCCTGCTGCGCAGCCGCGGGACTCCGCGTGGAGTCACGATTTTGTTCGCCGGGACGATCGTCGCGTCCCTGTTGATCAGCACGCACACTTGGTGGGCACGTTATGGCCCGCAGCTGTGGTGGCTGCCCATCGTCGCTGTGGTCGCGGGCCTTGCGGCGCGGCCTCAGCGGCTCACGCACTGGACTGCCCGCAGTCTCGCAGCGCTGCTGCTGGTCAACGCGCTGCTGGTCGGCTTTGTCCATTTCCGCTGGGAAATAGAAGCGACGCGCACCCTGCGTGAGCAGCTTGCGCAATTGCGTCGGCAACCGGGCGTCGAGGTGGATCTGCAAGCCTTCCGCGAGCCATGGAGCGAGCGACTGCGCGCGGCCGGCGTTTCCTTCCGCATCGTGTCGCCCCTGCCGTGCGATCACTCGACCGAGCTGACAAGCGTCGCCCCCGGCTACCCCGGTCCCGTTCGCGCCTGCATCCGTGGCGACTAGCAGCCGCAGCCGTTTTCCATGAAACATTCCCCGAAAAAATCATCCCCAAAATCACCATCCCGTATGCAACACCTACGCTTGATCACACTCTGTCTGTTCACGTCGGTTGCGGTACCGATCCAGGTTCTATCGGCAACTCCGACAGAGGTGCCGGCAGAAGTCGCACGCCCCCTAGTAAGCGTGCCATCCAGCGAATCCGTGCCGCTGCATTGCACGAGCAACGACCGGGACTACGACTTGTACATCCGCTATCCGGACGGATATCAGGACGAAAAGAACCGGGAACGGCGCTATCCGGTCATCTATATTTGTGACGCCCAGTGGGATTTCTTCCTCATCAGCGGCATCTATCCGACGTTGGTTTTCGATCAGAAGATGGAGGAGTCCATCCTCGTCGGCATGGCCTGGGGTGGAAAAACCAGCAACTATTGGGTGTATCGAGGAATTGATTACACGCCGGCCCCGATGGCCGAACACAATCCCGGCGGCGGCGGCGCGGGGAAAACCCTGGCGGCTTTGAAAACAGAAATCATCCCCTGGGTTGAAAGCCACGTACGCGCCGATTCCCATCGGCGCATCCTGACCGGCAGTTCCTACGGTGGGCTGTTTGTCGTCTACACCTTGCTGAACGAACCAGACCTGTTTTTCGGCTACGTGGCGCCCACTCCGGCGCTGCTCTATGCCGAGAGTTATCTTCCACGCTTGGAAGCCTCCTCCGCCGACAAACGAAAACCCGCCCATGGGCGACTCTACATGACGGCAGGCGGGCTCGAGAGCAGCGCTTGGCAGCAATCGATTCTCGATCTGGAAAAAGCCCTCGGCTCGCGGAAAAACGATGGGCTCGTCATCAAAACGGCGATCATTTCAGGAGAGGGACATTCCGGCCAAAAAGCCGAAGCCTACACCCGCGGCCTCCAGTTCATCTTCGAGAAATAGTCAGTCATTTCCGGTGCCGTTGCGATTCTCGCTGAAGACCGCGACCGGAATTTTCGTTTCACAATTCCATGCTCACCGACCTCCGCCACGCCTTCCGACAGCTCGCGAAATCCCCCGGTTTTGCCGCGACCGCCATCCTCACGCTCGCGCTCGGCATCGGCACGTGCACCGCGATGTTCAGCATCGTCAATGTCGTCCTTCTAAAACCACTGCCGTTCCGCGAGCCCGGCCGCCTCATTTGGATCGATAACATCATGGGCGACGGTTTGGCCGGCCGCACCTCGCGCACCGACGTGTTCAACGGCTGGCGCGAGCTCAACAAATCATTCGAATCCCTCGCCGCTTACTTCGCCTTCTCCGATTACGGTCGCCTCAATCTCTCCGACACACGTGAACCCGAGCACCTCCGCAACGTCGGCGTCTCGGACAATTTTCTCCCCACGCTCGGCGTTCAGCTCCTGCACGGCCGCAACTTCACCGCCGACGAATGCAAATGGCTCGGCAGCGAAGGCGGAACGGCACCCGCGCCGAAACCCGGCGCCGTCATCCTCAGCTACAGTTTCTGGCAACGACGCTTCGCCTGTGATCCGTCCGTCATCGGCCGCGTGCTCGTCCTCAACAACACGCCCACCACCGTCGTCGGCGTGCTGCCGCGCAGCTTCGATTTCGATTCGATCTTCACGCCGGGCAAGGAAGTCGACGTCCTCACACCGTTTCCGCTCACGCCGGAAACCGCTCAATGGGGCAACACGATTTTCGGTATCGGCCGGCTGAAATCCGGGGTCACCAACGACCAGGCCCAAGCCGAACTCGAAGTCATCAGCGAGCAACTCCGCTCCTCCACCATCCGCAACAGCGGAACCTTCGGCGCACGCGTGTCGCCGATCAACACCGCGCTGCGCGGCCGTTTCCGCCGCACGTTTATCATTCTCGTCACCGCAGTCGCGTGCGTGCTCGCGATCGCCTGCGTGAATCTTTCGAACCTGCTCCTCGCCCGCGTCAACGTTCGACGTCAGGAATTCGCCATCCGCATCGCGCTCGGCGCCCAGCGTCGGCATCTCATCGCGCAGGCGCTGACCGAAAGTTTCCTGCTCGCCTTTGCCGGCTCGGTCGTCGGCGTGCCACTTGCGTTCTGGGCCACCAAAACTCTCGCGCACCTCCAAACCTTCGGCATGCCGCTGCTGCAGGATGCCACCGTCGATCCGCTCGCGCTGGCGGTCACGATCGGCGTCACGACGCTCGCGGGCATCGCGTGCGGCCTCCTCCCGGCGATCCACCTCTCACAGCAGCACAGTCAAACGCTGCAAAACGCCACTCAGCAACGCAGCGCCGGTCGCTCCTCCGCCTTCGCCCGCAACAGCCTTGTCGTCGCTGAAGTCGCGCTCGCCTGCGTGCTCCTCGTTGGCGCCGGCCTTCTCCTCCGCAGCTTCAACGCGCTCCTCCAAGTCAAACTTGGTTTCCAGCCGCAGCACGCAATTTCATGGCGCGTCGACCCGTCGCGCCCGTTTGCCAACACCGCCGCCACCAACGCCTATTTCGACGCACTCCTTGCCCGAGTCACCGCGGTGCCCGGAGTCGAATCCGCCGGCCTCAGCGATTGCCTGCCGCTCAGCCGCAACCGCATCTGGGGCGCCGGCGCGGTCGGCATCAATTATCCCGAAGGCAAATACCCAACCGCGTTCCCGCGCATCATCGACCAGCACTACCTGCAAACGATGCAGATCGCCCTCGTCGCCGGCCGCTATTACGACGATCGCGACACCGACAAAACCGAGCCCGTCATCATCATCAACGAAAGCCTCGCCAAAGCCGCCTTCCCCGACTGTCGTGATCCGCTCGGCCAAAAAATCGCTGTCTTCCAACGGGGGGCGACGGTGATCGGCATCGTCGCCGATGTTCGCCACGGCTCGCTTGAGCAAGGCGGCGGCGGTGAAATGTATCTCAATTTTCGCCAGGGTTACGGCTTCAGCGCACTCGAGATGGTCGTGCGCAGCCCGAGCCCTGCTGCCTCGCTCGTGCCCGACGTCCGTGCCGCGCTCACCGCGTTCGACGCGAGCCTCCCCAATGGCGAATACTACGAACTCGAAACGCTCATCGACAACGCCGTCGCCCCGCGCCGGCTCATCACCGAACTGCTCGGCGTCTTGTCCTCGCTCGCCCTCGCGCTCGCCGCGATAGGACTCTACGGCGTGATCGCCTACTCCGTCGTTCAGCGCACGCAGGAAATCGGTATCCGCCTGGCGATCGGAGCGCAACGCCGCGACGTGCTTTCGCTCGTCCTCGGCAGCGGCCTAAAACTCGTCCTGCTCGGCGTCGGGATCGGACTCGTCGGCGCATTTGTGCTCACGCGCCTGCTCCAAACGTTTCTCTACGGCGTCACCGCCACCGATCCGCTCGCCTTCATCGGCAACGCCATCGTGCTGTTCCTCGTCGCCACGCTCGCCTGCCTTATCCCCGCCCTGCGCGCCACGAGGGTGAATCCCCTCGTCGCTCTCCGCGCCGACTAGTTTCCACCCCATCTTTCTCGTTCTTCCTTTTCGTTCTCGAAGCCAACGCGCTCGCTCCGGCCAAAATCATCCTTAGCAAAACCACACCCTAAACCCAAAAAACCCGGCTACTCGAATGGAAAACATGAGCCCTCCCCCAATCGTCGAGCCCAGCTCCCGCATCGATCTCATCGACGCCCTCCGTGGTTCCGCCCTGTTCGGCATTCTCCTGCTCCATTCGATCGAGCATTGGGATTTCGACCGCAACCCCGAGCATCCCCCGGCTTGGCTGGAAACACTCAACCATTACGTGCGCGAAACCGGATTCTTCCTATTTGGGGGCAAGGCCTATGCGATCTTCGCCCTGATGTTCGGCGTCAGCTTTTTCCTGATATTACAGCGCTGGTCGCAACGAGAGATTCCGTTCCAGGGTCGCTTCCTATGGCGTCTGACTGTGCTCGGGATCTTCGGGTACCTGAACGGCCTGATCTATTGCGGCGACATCCTACTGGTGATTGCGCTACTGGGCATGCCATTAGTATGGCTCAACCGGTTCGGCACTCGCACCCTGGCGTGGATCTCAGTGGCATTGATGCTCCAGCTTCCCTCGCTGTGGGAAACCGCTCGCGTGCTCTTCGTGCCGGGATACTCGCCCACCCAACCTCTCCATTGGTCGATTTATGGGCACCTAGGCTATGTCTATACGAACGGCTCATTGCTTGACGTCCTCACAACCAATCTCTGGACCGGGCAAACTTCGCGGCTCATGTGGACCTTTGAAACTGGCCGCTACACCCAAATGCTGGGCCTGTTCGTCTGGGGCCTGCTACTGGGGCGCGCCCGGGTTTTTGAGGAGCCCGCCCGCAGCACGCAGCTGGCCCGGCGTGCGATCGTGTGGGGCGCGATCGGGTTCGGGATCTTCTTTCCGCTTAAGACCCATCTTGGTGCGCTGGGGCTCCACTACCTTAAAGTCGGCGTGATAGACAACTTGCTTTCCTCCTACTGCAACCTTGCCCAAATGGGCGTGTGGGCCGGTGGGTTTGTGCTGCTCTACCAGTGGACCCGCGCCCGGGCCGTCCTGCGGCTCTTCGCACCCTACGGACGGATGAGTCTGACCTGCTATGTCACCCAAGGAATGATTGGCGTGCCCCTGTTCTATGGTTATGGGTTGGCCCTCTACCGCCATCTCGGGTCCTTCTACAGCGTGCTGCTCGGCCTCGCGATTTTCACCGTTCAATGCGCTGCGGCGCATCTCTGGCTCCGACATTTTCGCTACGGACCACTCGAATGGCTCTGGCGCGCAGCGACCTTCGGCTCCCTCGCCACGCCGTTCCGCCGCCGGTCACCGGTCCCTACACCAATCACGCCAACTCCCGTCGACGCCTAGTCCCGGTTCTCACTTCGAGCCTCCCTCCTCGCTCAACACTCGACTGAGCACACAAGCCGCTGAGCTGGCGACAATCTGGCAGATCATGTTATAATCGACTCGCGTCGAGCGCCCCTTACCCTAACCCGACTTCGCAAGTCCCGAGTAATTCGATGGTCTGTACGAAAATCCAATTTTCCATCAACAACCCTATGTACCGTTACCTCACCCATATTCTATTGAGCGGGATCGTCCTTGGTGCGTGCAATCCAGCGATTGCGAAAGCGCCACACCTCACGACCCACGACACCACGACGCAATTGATCGTAGATGACCATCCGTTCCTCATCATCGGTGGCCAAGTACACAACTCG
>Ga0302294_10000712_pt1 | contig 10096 bp, 7 predicted proteins | sample III_Fen_N2_3_FD_194550 | JGI IMG/M metagenome (GOLD analysis project Ga0302294, IMG submission 194550) | Peat permafrost microbial communities from Stordalen Mire near Abisko, Sweden - III_Fen_N2_3 | ecosystem: Environmental > Terrestrial > Soil > Wetlands > Permafrost | place: Sweden: Abisko...
CAACCAACCGCCTTCATGCTCCTTTTCGACGTCTCGCACACCAGCCACACCCACGCGCAAACCGGAGTCCAGCGCGTTGTCCGTTCGATGTACGCGGCCTTGTGTGCCAGAGAAGTGATTGAGCCGGTTACCTACGATCCGCATCAGGAAACTTGGAGGTCGTTAACTCCGCGGGAAAAGGAAACACTCAGCAACACGACGGGGGCAGGCTCCGCCCATCGGAGTGCCAGCTGGCCGCATCGAGTCAGATTCGAAGGGTACGCGCGCCGGCTGCTCAATGCCCGCTCGAGCTGCCCGACAGGTACCGCGCTGATCGTTCCTGAGATTTTTTCGGCCAAGGTCGCCCGCGCCCAGCCTCGCCTTTTCGCCCGAGTCTCGGGTCCTCGCGTCGCCGTTTTTCATGATGCCATCGCGCTGAAGCTGCCCGAGTTTACACCGGCCAAAACCGTCGCACGGTTTCCCTCGTACATGCACGAGCTGCTGATGTTCGATGGCATCGCCGCCGTATCCGAAGACTCACGACAATCGTTGCTCGACTACTGGCAATGGCTGGGGGTACACGACGTGCCTCAAGTGGTCGCGATCACCAATGCGGTCGAAATCGGAAAACAGATCGCCGTTCCGCCAATCGGGCTGCCTGCGAAGCCCGCCCACCCCACGATCCTTTCCGTCGGTTCGCTCGAGGGGAGAAAAAACCACCTCGCCCTGCTCGACGCGTGCGAACAGCTCTGGGTTCAGGGCCAGCGTTTCAATTTGCATCTGATCGGCCTCGCGCATCCCCAGACCGGCCGGGCCGCGCTTGAAAAAATCGAGTCGCTGCAAAGGGCCGGGTATCCAGTCCGCTACGACGGCCCCGTCGATGACGCCTCATTGGTCGCCGCCTATGGCGCATGCACGTTCACCGTTTACCCTTCGCTGATGGAAGGCTTCGGGCTGCCGGTTCAGGAAAGCCTCGCTCACGGCAAACCGTGCATCTGTTCGGGTCGCGGCGCGATCGGCGAAGCAGCCTCCGGGGGCGGATGTCTGACCCTCGACAAGGTTGACTCAACCAGTCTCTGCACTGCCGTAAAGCAATGGCTCGGTCCGAACGCCGTGCTCACCTTGGCCACTGAAGCGGCCCGAACCAGACGCATGAAATCATGGCGGGAATATGCAAATGAACTCAGTGGATGGATACACGAGTTACCTCGCCGCACGTAATTTCCGGTTCTTAACTTTCCCCTTTCATTCCCCCTCCAGAGGCGATTAATCTCTGTGTTATCCATGGCGTTCTCCCTGTTTTCCAAAAACAAAAAAGTAATCCTCGATCGTTGCCACGATGATTATGCGACGAAAATGAGGCTCAAATACGCGCCTTATTACCACGCGATGGAGTCACAACTGGGCACAAACGTGCGCCTCGACGGCAAAGACATGATCATGCTCGCGAGCAACGATTACCTCGGGCTTTCCTTCCACCCCAAGGTTATCGAAGCGGGTCGCGCCGCCCTGTTGAAATGGGGCACCAGCACCACCGGCGCCCGCACCTCGAACGGTTCCCGCACTTATCACCTCGAGCTCGAAGAAAAAATCGCTGCATTTCTGGGCCGTGAAGCCTGCCACGTCCACGCCGCCGGCTACCTTTCCTGCCTTTCGAGCGTAGCCGCGTTCGCCCAAAAAGGGGACGTCGTGCTCGCCGACAAAAACATCCACTCCTGCCTCTGGGATGGCATCCGCCTCTCGATGGCGCAGGTCGAGCGTTTCTCTCACAACAATCCCATCGATCTGCGCGAAGTTGTCGCCACGGTCGACCCCAAGGCACCGAAGATGCTGGTCGTGGAAGGCGTTTACTCGATGGAAGGCCACATCGCAAAACTGCCCGACCTCATTGCCATCGCCGAACAATACAACTGCTTCACCGTCTTGGACGATGCCCATGGGTTCGGTGTCCTCGGCAAGCAGGGCCGCGGTACCGCCGATCACTTTGGACTCAACGACCAGGTCGACATCATTTGCGGCAGCCTCTCAAAATCACTCGCCAGCACCGGCGGATTCATCGCTGCTTCGCGCGAGGTGATCGAATACCTGCGCACAAATTCCAAGCAGACCATCTTCAGCGCCGCCCTCAGCCCCAGTCAGGCGGCCTGCGCTCTTGCCTCTTTGGAGGTGATGCAGACCGAGCCGGAGCACCTCGAACGTCTCTGGAAAAACACTAAACGTTATCGCGAGATCTTGCATGACCTCGGCTTGGATACATGGGAAAGCGAAACCCCGGCCGTGCCAATCGTGCTCGGCACAAAGGAACGCGTTTACCCGTTCTGGCAAGCCCTCCTCGAGAAAGGCGTCTTCACGGTCATTTCGATCGCGCCCGCCGTCCCCGCCGGTAAAGACCTCATCCGCACCGCCGTCTCCGCGCTGCACACCGACGAACAGCTCGACAAGATCGCTGATGCGATGGCCTACGCGGTGAAGAGACTCTGAGTGCCGCCACAACCTGGCGCTCAACCCAAACGCACCAGTAACGATTGCGCCGTATCGGCCCAGGTCGGCAGCGGACGAACCGCCAGCTGCTTGACGAGTTCCCGATGATGAGCTGCATCGGTCAAAACCCGTCGTAGCGCCGCTCGCCAGGCCTCAAAATCGTTCGGCAGAACCGGCACACAGCCCCCTGCGTCGGAGTTCTCTCGTAAAACCGGCAGGTCACTAAAAATACACGGTGCACCTAACCAAAGGGATTCGAGCAAAGGCAGGCCACACCCCTCGGCCACCGTTGGAAAAACGCTGGCCCGCGCTTCACCGTATAGGCGCGCCATCTCGTCGTCGCCGGCCGCTGCGTGATAATGCAGGCTGCTCCAGCTTTTCCGCAGCTGCTTGATCTTAGCCAATACCGGTTTTCCAAAATGGGGATTCACCCGGCCGACAAGGTGAAGATCGAAGGCCAGCCCGTCACGCCAGAGGCTCTCGCACACGTCCAGGAGGAAGGTCTGATTTTTTCTCGGCTCTAGAATTCCAACACAAAGCAAACTCGCCCGCCCCGCCTCCGTGCTGTTTGCGACCCGCGGTTGCCGCGCAAAATCCGCCCCCAACGTAACCGTCTCGACCACGGCCCGGGGCTCAACGCCTTGCCAGCGCCAAAACTCCACCAACTCCTGCCGGCTCGCCTCGGACACCGCAAACACGCGGTCAAATTCCGCCAGCATTTTCATATACTCCGGATGACGGCCCACACTTTGCGGCCAGGTCACGTGCGGCAACTTGAGCGGGATCGCATCGTGAAAAATCGCCGCCAGCCGGCAACGCCGCTCGCGAATGAAAGCCCACATCCCCGGACATTCCGCCTCACAAAATAGTTCAGCCGTCAGAAACCAATCATTAGCGCCAGGCTGAAAATCAGCCGACGATACCGTCGGTCCCCTGCCCGGCATCAACACTGCGACTGGCCGGGCCGCACTTCCCATCTCTTCGCACAAACGCGCCGTCACCCGGGTCAAACCGGAGCGATGCCTGGCCTGGCGCGTACGGCTTTGTTCGAGGTAAATCATCGGGCAACGGTTTGCAGGAAAAGCTGGTGGAGTCGCGCGGAGTTTTTATGCGCATCGTAATTCTCATCGACCCAGGCGCGGGCGGCCGTTTGTAACCGCTCCGCCAATACATCATCCGATGCCAGCCTGCGCAAAGCGTTTTCCCAGGCTCCAGCGTCTGTCACCTCTGCGACCAAGCCCGTCACTTCGTCTGCAATCGCTTCGGTCGTGCCAGCCACAGGCGAAGTCACAACCAGCGTTCCCGCCGCCATGGCTTCCGGGATGACGTTGGGCAGTCCGTCGCGATCGCCGCTCGGTGCGATGACGCCGGTATGCACCAGCACATCCGCCCATTCGAGCTGCTTCCAAACTTCCGCCAGAGGCAAATGACCAGTCAGCTCAACCTGACCGCCAAGCTCCAGCTCAACGATCATACGCTTCAAGGCTGGCCGCAAAGGGCCGTCGCCCACGATCCGCGCAGAGAAATCCAGTCCATTCTTCTTCAAGCGGTCATAGATCTTGAGCTGATGATCCAACCCCTTTTTTTCAACCAGTCGCGCCACACAAACGATGCGCAACGGAGAACGCAAAGCGCGCACGGGTTTGAGCACCGGGAAGCGTTCCAAGCCGCGACGGATTACGTGAATCTTGTCGGCGTTGAGACCGCGCTCCAGCAACGATGCTCTGCCCATTTCGGTTGAAGTATGAACGAAGCGGGCATCGGCCAGCTTTTCGTTTAACCACCAGTCCCCGCCATGTTCGTAGATGTCGTAAGCATGCGCCGCCGCACTGTAGCGATGGCCATTCATTCGCGCCAGACACCAGGCAGCCGTCGCCGGTGCCCCACCCCACGCCGCGTGGATGAGATCGGGCGGATCGCGACGAAACGCACGGTAGAATACACCGGCAAAACCGGCGCCGAGCATGTTCTCCCAAAAATTAAGCCAGGACGGCGCTTTGCGCGTGAACAAGCCGTGCAACAAAACCCCAAATAAATCCCACCGGGTCAGCGCCACCCACGGAATTATCCAGAAAAGTTCAAGCAACCTCCACTTGTTGAATACAACCACCGGCTGTCCTTCGAACTGCGGACCGCCGCCCCAGAGCGAATAGATGCGCAGGTCCACGCCCATCTTCTGCATGGCCACGATTTCACGCTGCAGGAAGGTCTCCGTCGATTTCGGAAACGTCGTGTACAAATAGGCGATGGTGGGACGTTCGGTACTCAACGGCGGAGCGTCGATGGAAACGGATTGCGGGAAAGCTTTGGGTGGTTGATTTCAGAGGCGAGAGCCACCAGTTCGTCGATCACGATCGTAGGATCTTCTTCGTAGCGGAGCTGAAGAAACGTCTCACGATAAGCAGCGTAGCTGGCTGGATCAGCCATCCACTGATCGATCACCTGGCCAAAATCTCCTGCATTCTCGATCTTTTCCGACCGGGCACCATTGCGGAAAAATTTCCAGGTCAGCGATTCCTGCGGCATGATGCCACCAAACGCGTTGAAAATAATCGGACAGCGAAAATGCAGCGCCTTGGCGCAGGTCGTCGTACCGCCACGCGTCACGATCACATCGCTGCATTGCATCAGCAAATGCACCGACTCCGAATAGCCTTCGATATAGCAATTCAACTCGGGATGCTCGGCGCGCCAATGGAGCAACTCGTGAAACGTATCCTTGTCGCGACCACAAATGACGATCACCTGGCAGCACTCCGCGTAACGCAGAACGGACGGCAAAAGTGCGCGATGGTTGTTGGCCCCGTTACCACCGGTCGCGAGAAACACGGTGAACAGATCGGGGCGCAGGCCGAGTTTCTCCTCCATGTATTTGGTTCGAGCAGCGGCGTCCAGAACCTCCAGATGCGACCGCGGGCGCATCATGTGTCCGCGCACCCGGGTCCTGTCGGGCGGAATGCCTTTTTTCACAGCATAATCGCGAGCGGTCGGCGTACGGGAAATATAAAGGTCCACCGATGGTTCGATCCAGTTGGCGCTGTAGCCCCAGCCGCCCGAGAACTCGCCACAATAGGTCGCACAACGAACCTTGTTTGGACCAAGGATCTTGCGCGCAAGCTGGAAATAGCCGCGGTTCAAACAGTCATGCACGCTAAAAACCAGATGCGGCCGGTAGCTCTCCAGCGCCTTCACGTAGTATGCCTTGCCCAGATGAACATTGTTTCGGTTCAGGTAGCTCAGCAGTTCGATAAACGCGTAGTAGGCTGTATGCAGAAGAGGGATACGTTTCTGAATCCAGTTGTAGAAATTTACGCCGGCCCGGTTTACGACCGATGATTTTTCAAGCATCTGCTCGATGCGCACATCGACCGCATGCCGATAGAGCAGAAAACACCATTCGGCAAACGCCTCGGCGCGGGCGTCGTGGCCGCCACCGGTGCTTGAAGTAAGGACAAGGATGCGAACTTTTGCCATCGTCAGGAGATTCCGAAATAACGTGCCATGACCGACCGGCGCAGCCAGGCCGGGGCAAAGCGCACCAGCAAGGGTGCCAGCTGGGCCTGAAAAAACGAACCACAGCGCACCGTCGCGGATTTGCGGCGCAGGAGGGCCGTTCGCAGCCCTTTCACCGCAGCGTTTGGCGCTGGCGCTGTGTTTAGGTTTTTCTCCAGTGTCTGCCAGACCCGGTCCAGTCGCGCGCTCTCTCCCGCCACGTCAAACGTAGACCTGGGCTGCATGGCCCGGTTGAACCCGGTCTGCAAATCGCCCGGACGAAAGTCGATCACCGTCACACCCGTGCCACGGGTCTCAAACATAAGGCTCTCCGTTAGGGCCGACAAACCGGCCTTAACGACATTGTAGCCGCTCATAAAAGGGATGGGGAAATCTGTCGCCAACGATGAAACATTCACGATGCATCCGCGGTTTCTCGTCAACATGCCCCGCAGCGCAGCTTGGGTGACCCGGCTGGTTGTGCCCAGCATGGAGTCGATTTGCGTTTGCCAGACCGCGTGATCCACGGCGGCAAAGGGCGCGAAAACACCATAACCGGCGTTGTTGATGACCAGATCGAATGAACCGCCAGCCTCAGCCGCGGCGGAAACAAACGCCGCCTCAGCGTCGCCAGGTTTCTCCAGATCCAACACGACCGCCCTAAATCCAGCTCGCACGGCCAGCGGGGCAAGCCGGGGCACATCGCGGGCCGTCCCCCACACCTTCACGCCTTCGGCGAGCAGCATTTCCGCGAAGGCCCGACCAAGTCCGGTGGAGGCTCCCGTGACAAATGCCGTGCGATATAGGGTCGAAAACAGGGACACGTTAGCTCGTCCGCCGGAGCACCAGGCTGACGTTCGCTCCGCCAAAGCCGCTGCTGTTGTTGAGCACTACTTCGACCTGCCGCGTCTCAGTTTTCAGAGGGATGTTCAGATCTGCGCAGGCCGGGTCGATCGTTGTGATATTGGCCGAGCCCGGCACAAAACCATCGCGCAGAGCCAAAGCACAAAACCCCGTCTCCATCGCGCCGGCCAGAGAGAGACCGTGACCGGTGAGCGCCTTGGTACTACTGAGGGCGGGCTTTAATCCCGTGGGCGAAAACACGGCTCGAATCGCTTTGGCCTCTGAAAGATCACCGATCGGCGTGGAGGTGCCGTGGGCGTTAATGTAGTCGACGGCCGCAGGCCCAATCTTGGCGGCCTTGAGCGCCCGCTCGATGGCCGAGCGCAAGCCCGTGCCTTCAGGATGGGAAATGGCCACGTTGTGACCGTCAGAGGCCTGCCCCCAACCAATGACTTCGCAATAGGGCTTCACCCCGCGCCGCAGGACCTCCTCTTCGCTTTCGAGCACCAGCACCGCGCCGCCCCCTGTGCCGACAAAACCATCGCGCGCAACGTCAAAAGGACGCGACGCCTTGTTAGGATCTGTCTGAAGAGAAAGCGCCCGCATACCCGCAAAGGGCATGATGCTGTCGACGTTTCCGTCTTCGGCACCCACCACAAACATCCGTTTCTGACGGCCGAGCATGATTTCGTCGCAGGCAAACCCGACCCCGTGCGCCGACGATGCGCAGGCGGATGAAAAGCCGGTGGACGCGCCTTTGATTTTGAAATGCGCAACGAGATTAAAATTAACCGTGCCAGCGATCGAGGCCACGATGCCAAGCGGAGGGCACTTCATGACGCCGTGCGTGCGCATGCGCTGCATCAGGCTGCCGAGCATATAAGGCGAACCACCGGAAGCAGCATAAAGTCCGGTGTCATCATTGGACCAGTCGGCCTCGGTCAGTTTTGCGTCCTCAACCGCCTGCAGCATTGCACAATAAGCGTAGAGCACATTGGGGCTCATGCCGCGCAAAATTTCGCGTTTGACGTAATAGCGTTCTGGATACGTCCAGTCCTCACAATCGAGCGATTCGGTTTGAAAGCCCTTGATCGGTGCCGCCACCTTCACCGGAAATTCGGGTTTCTGAAACGGCGGGTAGACTTCGATCCCGTGCCGCAATTCACGCAGGCTTTGGGTAACCGCGGTAGCGTCGTTGCCTATACTCGTGATAAAACCGAGACCTGTGATGAAGACCTTGGACATGAATATTGGCGTTAATAAAATTTCCTGGAAGGCGGAGGATAGAATGCAGGCGAAGCTGAAATCAACCTCGGGAAATGCATCCCAACACGAGAGGTTCAACGGATGAGCGGCTGCCCGCGCAACAGCAAATCCTCTGCTGGTCCAGACTTTCCGACCGCGCCATACCCCCGGTCCCCAAAAGCTTAGGTGCCCATGGCGGCAGCTAGAGGTTCTGCCGTCGGTCGGGAGACTTCCACGGGAATCGGTGACGCGGCTTGTGCTACCGGAACCGGCGCAGCAACCGCATCCATGAAACCAAAGGTGAGTGTGATTTCTTCGACGATGACCGCTTTTTCCTGACCAACGCGGATCGAGCCCTCGAATGTGGCCAGCGGCATTTTTACCCGCTTCGGCTTAACCGATAGCGTGAGCACATCACCCGGCCGGCAAATCCGGTGGCAACGCACGCCCTCGCAGGAGGTGAAGAAAATCGTCTTGGGATCGACGACCTTGCCTTCATCGACCGGGATGACGCCTTCAAGCAGTGCCAGAACGCCAAGCTGGCCGATCGCCTCAAGCATGATGGACGCAGGCATCACCGGGTTGTCCTTAAAATGGCCCTGGAGGAAAAACTCCTGACCGGTGATTCTGTATTTTCCTTGTGCGCCTTGGTTGTTAACCGCGGCTTCGTTTAGAAAGAGAAATGGCGGCTGAATCGGCATGACAGCCGCGATCTGCTCGATCGGCAGATGCCGCGTCGGCTTTGGCGGTGGCAGGCCACGCGCTTTGCAATCGATAAAAGTCTTCACATCGCCGACCGTGCGCAGATTTCGCAGCTCTTCATTGTTGATCTGCATCTGAAGGACGTCTTCGACTAAAATGACGATCTCCATCATGGTCAGGGAATCGATGCCCAGATCTTCGACCATGCGCAAATCGTCATCAGCTGTATGCAACTTGGGGCGCAAGCCGGGCTCGACGAACCTCTCAATGACTCCAATAACCACAGCCGGGACATGAGTTGCATCATGGGTCTTGCGAAACTGGAGTGCTGCCTCCACCGCAGCGGACGAGCATCGTTTCAACGACTCACGCAATGCGCTTTCATCTTCGGCCGTGAAAGCCTTCGATTGATTGGGAGTCTGGGTCGCTGGCCCACCTTGGTTCAGAGCTGTATCAGCCATGGTTATCGCGAAGTAAGTTGTCGGCTTGGAAATTGTAAACGCTATTCTAGGCACACAAGTTATGGGAAACAGAAAAAATCGATAGCGCGCCTGGCGGCAACATCGGCTTCAGTGCCCCTAAAGACAACGTTCACCTGCTCGGTTCCACGATTTTTCTGATCACCCCAGCAAACATTTTAGGGCCAGCGCATTCAGCGAGCGGATACTTGCATATAAACGCAAAAGTCTCTTGCTAGCGGGTTGAACGCCAAGGGACCAAGATGAGCGCCGCTCCGTCACTGAACTCTGTTTTTCTAATCACGCACGAGTTTTACCCAAAACGAGGTGGCATTGCCACATTCACTGAGGAGATAGCCAAGGCCACGTGCAAACTCGGATACAACGTCGAGGTGTGGGCTCAATCCGCTCCCCCGGAAAAAGAAAAAGACTGGCCGTTCAAACTCCATCGGCTGCCTGTCAAAGGCACGCACGATCTCACCTGCCAGCTCAAACTCGCCACTCAGCTTATCGCCGCCCGGCGACGCCTGCGGTATGCGACCGTTTACCTGCCAGAGCCCGGTCCGATGCTCGCGATGATGATGCTCCAGTTTTCCCACGCCTTCCGTCCGCATCGGCTGATTCTCACTTTCCACGGCTCGGAAATTCTCAAGTTCCATGGCAATCCGCTGACGCGCATGCTCACCCGCCGGTTGATCGGGCACGCCTCTCGCATCAGCACGCTGACCCATTACACGCACGAGTTGCTTTGCGAGAAATTCCCTGAAGCGGCGCAAAAAACTTTTCTCACCCCCGGCGCCTTGCGCTCGGATTTTGCCGTGGTGCCAAGGACAAAGGCCAGGCAGAACAACAAACTCGTGGTGCTCACCGTCGGCCGGCTGCATCCGCGCAAAGGC
>Ga0302294_10000715_pt1 | contig 10068 bp, 10 predicted proteins | sample III_Fen_N2_3_FD_194550 | JGI IMG/M metagenome (GOLD analysis project Ga0302294, IMG submission 194550) | Peat permafrost microbial communities from Stordalen Mire near Abisko, Sweden - III_Fen_N2_3 | ecosystem: Environmental > Terrestrial > Soil > Wetlands > Permafrost | place: Sweden: Abisko...
TAACCCCAGGCGGCGAGGTAGGTGTAGCGGCCATTGCCGCCGGTTTTCGGGTTCACCACGATGACTTGAATGCCGGGCTTGACCAGATCGTCCCAGTCTTTGATGCCTTTGGGGTTGCCGTTGCGCACCAGAAACAGCATGGTCGAGGTCGTGGGCGCGGCGTTGTCCGGGAAGCGCTTGGCCCAGTCTTTAGCGACCACGCCCGCGTTGGCGAGGAATTCCACGTCGGTGGAGGTGTTCATTGTGACCACATCGGCATCCAGCCCGTCGGCGACCGAGCGCGCCACGGCGCTGGAGCCTGCGTGCGACTGATCAACCTTCACGTCTTTGCCGGTGGTTTTTTTGTAATGGGCGATGAAAGCGGCGTTGTAGTCTTTGTAAAACTCACGCGCCACGTCGTAAGAGCCGTTGAGCAGCGTCTGGGCCTGCGCCGAAACGATGCCGCTGGCGGCCAACGCCAGCGTGACAAGTGCGCGTTTGAATGTTGAGGTCATGCCGGGAAGGCTCCAAAAGGTAAGGTTGAAAAATCAGAAGGGGCTGGCATTGTCAACGACGAGCTGCCCACCAGCGACTGCAGCAGCGCCATACCCAGCGGCCATTCACCGTGGCCCGATTCGGTGTTGATATGGCCCGCGTCCGGGAGGCGGACAAATTCGCTGCCCCAGGCGCGCGCATAGGCGCCCGCCAGCCGTGCCGGACAATAAGGATCGGTGCTGCTGGCCACCAGCACATGGCGGTAGGGCAACTTTTGAAATGGCACCGGCGCAAAGTCGCTGAGCACGGCCAGGCGCTCCGGGTCAGCAGGCGCGACCAGCAACGCGCCCTGAATCCGCGCCACCGCCTCGGGTGGCAGATGTGCCGTGGCGATGCAGCCCAAGCTGTGCGCCACCACGACCACCGGGCCATCCTGCACCAAAATTGTGCGGGAAATCGACTCGACCCAAGCCTTGCGGTTGGGCGTGATCCAGTCGTCCTGCTGCACCCGCACCGCGCCAGGCAACTGCTGCGCCCACAGGCTTTGCCAGTGGCCGGGGCCGGAATCGCGCCAGCCGGGAACAATGATGAAGCGCAGAGGGGTCATTTTGAGAAGGTCAGTTGCAGGAATGAGGCATTGTTGGCAAAAAACCTTCAAACTCAAAAGAATATAAAGCTCTTAATTTATACAAATAAAAGAATATTAAACAGCAATTTTTCTCATGTTTTTGCAACAAAAAAGATGAATAAGTAATTAAGAAACAAAAACTCGGTAGTTCTCATTTCAAATCTGGCCCGCCAGAATCCGTGGCACTGCTACTTTGTTACGAATCAAGGACTTCCATGTTTCACCATCGCCGTCTTTTTAATGTCACCGTCGCCGCCGTTCTGGCGGGTGCCGCCTGGGGCGCCAGCGCCCAACAACCCCCCGTCAACTTGCTCAACGTGTCGTATGACCCGACCCGCGAGTTGTATGTCGAATTCAACGCCGCTTTTGCGAAAAGCTGGAAAGCCAAAACGGGTCAAGACGTGACCATCAAGCAATCGCACGGCGGCTCTGGCAAACAGGCCCGCTCGGTGATTGACGGGCTCGATGCCGACGTGGTGACATTGGGCTTGGCGGGCGACATTGATGCCTTGGCCAACAACGGCCAGTGGGTTCCCAAAGACTGGCAAAAACGGCTGCCACACAACTCGGCGCCCTACACCTCGACCATCGTGCTGGTGGTGCGCCAAGGCAACCCCAAAGGGATCAAGGATTGGGACGACCTGATCAAGCCCGGCGTGAGCGTCATCACCCCCAACCCGAAAACCTCAGGCGGCGCCCGCTGGAACTACCTCGCGGCTTGGGAATTTGCCAAACGCAAATTCGGCAGCAAAACTGACGGCGACGCCAAAGCCAAAGAGTTCGTGACCAAGCTGTACGCCAATGTGCCCGTGCTCGACACCGGCGCGCGCGGCTCATCCATCACCTTTGCCCAGCGCAACCAGGGCGATGTGTTCATCTCTTGGGAAAACGAGGCGCACCTGCTGGAAAAGGAATTCGGCAGCAAGGTGGACATCATTTACCCGTCACTGAGCATCCTGGCCGAGCCGCCAGTGGCCGTGGTGGACAAAAACGTGGACCGCAAGGGCACCCGCGCCGTGGCGCAGGCCTATTTGGAATACCTCTACACCGACGAGGGCCAGGACATCGCTGGCAAGAATTTTTACCGCCCGATTTCGCCCAAAGCGCAGGCCAAATACGCTGGGCAACTGCCCAAAATCAAGCTGTTCACCATCGAGCAGGCTTTTGGCGGCTGGACCAAAGCCGACAAAGACCACTTCGCCGACGGCGGCAGCTTTGACCAGATTTACCTCAAGCACTGAAGCTTAAGACAGGCTCTCTGACAACGCCCGTACCATCGGCAACACCGATGGTACGGGGCACTTGTTAAAAATCCCCATTCCAACAACCTTGTCGAAAAGTCTGCAGGCGGCTTGGGCCTGTCCCTTCTCTTCATCAGCAAGGCACCACTGTGAACAAACTTCTCACCTTCCCGGACTCCGCTGGCATGGCGCTGTCGATACGCGCCAAGGCGCTCCTGTTCCATGATCCGCGCTCTTGCGAGTTGCTCGAACAGGTCGAGCGCATCGCGCGCAGCGATGCCACGGCCTTGATTGTGGGAGAAACCGGCACCGGCAAGGAACTGGTCGCCCGCCATATTCACACCCAGAGCGGGCGCAAAGGGCCGTTTATCGCCGTCAATTGCGGTGCCTTCAGCGAAACGCTGATTGATGCCGAATTGTTCGGCCATGAGTCGGGCGCTTTTACGGGGGCCACGCAGGCGCGTGCGGGCTGGTTTGAGGCGGCCAATGGCGGCACCTTGTTTCTCGATGAAATCGGCGATTTGTCGCAGGCTTTGCAGGTCAAGCTGCTGCGCGTGCTGCAGGAGCGCCAAGTGGTGCGCCTAGGCTCGCGCCGCCCGATTGCGCTGGATGTGCGCCTGGTGGCCGCGACCAATGTCGATTTGCACAAAGCGATTTTGGCGGATCATTTTCGGGCCGATTTGTACTACCGCCTGAGCGTTGCCACCATTCAACTGCCGCCGCTGTGCGAGCGCCAGGGCGATATTTTGCCGCTGGCGCAGCATTTCATTGAGATTTACAGCGCCAAAATGAAAACGACGGACATCAGTTTGGCAGCGGACGCCAAAATGGCCTTGCTGGCCTATGAATGGCCGGGCAACATCCGCGAGCTAGAAAACGTCATTCATTACGCCTTGATTGTTTGCCAGGAGCGGAAAATCCGTGCCGATGATTTGCGGCTGGTCGGCGCTTTGCACCGAAACAGCGGCACAGCGACTCAGCAAGCGATGGCCACCGCGCCCGCTGCCCCAGTCGATGCGCCCGCGCTAGCTGCGCCAGAACACACCATCGTCAGCATGCACCAGCGACTCCAGGCGCTGTTTGGCGAGTTGATCAAGGCCGACAGCCCAGGGCTTTTTGATTCAGTGGAAGAATCGTTGATTCGCACTGTGTTTATCCACTGCCATCAAAATCAAGTGCAAAGCGCGCGCGTATTGGGCGTGAGCCGCAATATCTTGCGCACACATTTAAAACGCGTCGGTTTGATTGGCCCTGATGCTCACGCGGCGCTCGTGCCCGATGAGATGTCAGAAAATGTGCTGGCAGCGCCCTGAAGCAAGCCAATGACTCTGCAGGCTTGCAATCTCGCCGCTGTGCGCGGCAATCAGCCCTTGTTTTCCAATATTGACCTGGAAATCACCGCCGGAGAGGCGCTGTGGCTTTCCGGTAGCAATGGCTGTGGAAAAACAACCCTGCTGCGGCTATTATGTGGATTATCATTTCCGGCAGAGGGACAGGTTAACTGGAATGGCGATTCGATTTTTTCGCAGCGTGAGGATTATTGCCGCGATTTGATTTATTGCGGGCATGCCAGCGGCGTCAAAGATGATTTGAATGCCTGGGAAAATCTGCAAGTGAGTACCCGTCTGGCGGGAAAGTCCTGCAGCCAAAAAGAGGCTTTGGAGGCCTTGGCGCAAATGGGCCTGGCCAGCTTTGCGCATTTGCCCGCCAGGGTTTTATCGCAAGGCCAGCGCAAGCGCATCGCTTTGGCCCGCCTTTGTCTGCAGCCGACGGTCAGACTCCTGATTCTTGATGAGCCGTTTAGTGCGCTGGATCAGCAGGCCATTGCCGCCGTGAGTCAACGGCTGAACCAGCATTTGACGCAGGGCGGCATGGTGGTTTATACGACGCACCAGGAAGTGGCCCTGCAAGCCAAGCGCCTGCACCGGCTTGCGCTGAACCGGGCCACGCCATGCTGAAGGCGCTGGTTTATGTGGTGAGGCGCGATTTGCTGCTGGCGTTCAGACGCCGCGCCGATGTGCTGGTCACCCTGTTTTTTTTCATGATTGTCAGCGCCCTGTTTCCGTTGGGCGTGGGGCCGGAGCCTGCATTGCTGCGCACGATGGCGCCGGGCATTTTGTGGGTGGGGGCGCTTTTGGCCTCCATGCTGTCGCTGGGCCGCCTGTTTGCGCTCGATTTTGCCGATGGCACGCTGGAGCAAATGCTGCTGTCCGCCGAGCCTTTGAGCGTGATGGTGACAGGCAAAGTGCTGACGCACTGGTTGACATCGGGCTTGCCGCTGGTGCTTGTGGCACCGTTGCTGGCGCTGCAGTTTGACTTGCCCGGCCCCGCCATCGCAGTGCTGCTGGCGAGTTTGCTGATCGGCACGCCCGTGCTCAGTTTGCTCGGCGCTATCGGTGCGGCCCTCACGCTAGGGGTGCGCGGCGGTGGCGTGTTGGTGGCCATTTTGGTGTTACCCCTTTATGTGCCGATCCTGATTTTCGGGGCCGGTGCCGTCGGGGCGCAGCTCAATGGACTGGATAGCAGCGGCCATTTGCTGCTGCTGGGCGGACTTCTCGCCGCCTCTGCTGCGCTCGCGCCCTGGGCTGCTTCAGCCGCCCTGAGAATCGCGCTCGAATAAGAGCCGCAGAACCGATGATGAAATCAAATTTAATATGAGTACACATAAAATCCGCGCGCCATTTCAATATGCCTCGCCGCAAAATTTTTATCCAGTGGCGGGAAAAATGATTTCATGGCTGATGATCTTGGCTATTCTTCTTTCGGCGATTGGGTTTTATATTGGGTTTTTTATAGCCCCAACCGATCACCAGCAGGGCGAGGCCTACCGGATTATTTTTGTCCATGTGCCTGCCGCGTGGCTGTCGATGGTGATTTATTTGGCGATGGCTTTTTGGGCGGCGCTCGGTTTGGTGTTGAACACGCGCCTGTCGTCGATGATGGCCAGCGCCTTGGCGCCAACGGGGGCGCTGTTCACCTTTTTGGCCCTGTGGACGGGCGCGCTGTGGGGGCGGCCCACTTGGGGTGCCTGGTGGGTGTGGGATGCGCGCCTGACCTCCGAGCTGATCCTGCTTTTTCTGTACGTCGGCTTCATGGCTTTGCAGGCGGCCATTGATGATCCGCGCCGCGCTGACAAGGCTGGCGCGGTGCTGGCGCTGGTCGGTGTGGTCAATGTGCCGGTGATTTATTTCTCGGTGCAGTGGTGGAACACCCTGCATCAAGGCGCTTCCATCAGCTTGAAAAGCGCGCCCAGCATGGCGCTGACCATGCTGCTGGGCATGCTCATCATGGCGCTGGGCCTGTGGGCTTATTCCATCGCGGCGGCCCTCATGCGTTTGCGCTGCATTGTGCTCGAAAGAGAGTGCCATGCCCCGTGGGTGGCCCATTTGCAGGAGGTTCAATCGTGATCTGGAGCAGTTGGCGCGAATTTTTCGCGATGGGCGGTTATGCGCTGTACGTGTGGGGGTCGGTCGCCGTGGTGTTGGTGGCGCTGGTCGGGGAGTCGCTGGCATTGCGCTGGCGCAGAAAAGCCATCCTGGCCGCAAAAGCAGGACGGCCCCGCCCATGAAAACCCGTCACAAGCGTTTGATACTGGTGTTGACAGGGCTGACGCTGCTCGGCTTGGGCGCTTGGCTGGTGCTGTCAGCGTTTGAAAAAAACCTAGTGTTCTTTTTCACGCCCTCGCAAGTCGTCGCGGGCCAAGCGCCGCACAACCGCAGCTTTCGCATCGGCGGCATGGTCGAAAAAGGCAGCCTGCAGCGCCAAGCCGATGGTGTCACGGTCAGCTTTTGGGTCACTGACACGGTGCAGCGGGTGCGCGTGCATTACCGGGGCATGCTGCCCGATTTGTTCAAGGAAGGCAAAGGCGTCGTTGCCCAAGGCAAATTAGGCCCGAACAGCACGTTTGCCGCCGAGGAAGTTCTGGCCAAACACGATGAAAACTACATGCCGCCCGAAGCCGCTTATGCGCTGACAAAAGGCCAAGAGATAAAAGCCAAAACCGGCACCGCCCCCGTGACCGCCGCCTCAAAGGACGTGAAATGATTCCTGAACTGGGCAATCTCGCCCTCATGCTCGCCTTGTGCCTGGCAGGCGTTCAGGCCACCTTGCCCATTGTTGGCACGTTTCAGAACAATGCGCGCTGGATGGCTTTGGCCGGTTCGGCGGCGGCTGGGCAATGCCTGTTTGTCGTGCTGGCCTTTGCCAGCCTGATGGCGTCCTTCATCCAGAATGATTTTTCCGTGGCCTATGTGGCGGCCAATTCCAACTCCCTGCTACCGGTGTTTTTCCGCATCGCGGGCGTATGGGGCGGGCACGAAGGATCGCTGCTGCTGTGGACGCTGATGCTGGCGCTGTGGACTTTGGCGGTGGTGCTGTTGAGCCGCCAGCTGCCTCGGGCGACGCTGGCGCGCATTCTGGGCGTCATGGGCTGGATCAGCATCGGCTTTTTGGTCTTCATGCTGTTCACCTCGAATCCGTTTGAGCGCACGCTGCCGGGGCCAGTGGACGGGCGCGACCTCAATCCACTGCTGCAGGATCTGGGCATGATCGTGCATCCGCCCTTGCTGTACATGGGCTATGTCGGGTTTTCCGTGGCCTTTGCTTTTTCCATCGCGGCGCTGATCAGCGGCGAACTCGATGCCACCTGGGCGCGCTGGTCTAGGCCGTGGACGCTGGTGGCGTGGATGTTTTTGACGCTGGGCATTTTTTGCGGCAGCTTCTGGGCCTATTACGAACTGGGCTGGGGCGGCTGGTGGTTCTGGGACGCGGTAGAAAACGCCTCGTTCATGCCCTGGCTGCTGGGCACGGCGCTGATCCACTCGCTGGCCGTGACCGAAAAGCGTGGCAGCTTCAAGAGCTGGACGGTGCTGCTGGCCATCCTGACTTTTTCGCTGTCGCTGCTGGGCACGTTTCTTGTGCGCTCGGGCGTGTTGACCTCAGTGCATGCGTTTGCCACCGATCCACGGCGCGGTTTTTATATCCTGATTTTTCTCGCCATCGTCACGGGCGGCTCGTTGGCGCTGTATGCCTGGCGCGCGCCCAAAATCGGGCTCGGCGGCCAGTTCAGTCTGTTTTCACGCGAAGCCCTGCTGCTGGTGAACAACGTCTTGCTGGTCGTGGCGGCTGGCACCATCTTGCTGGGAACGCTCTACCCTTTGTTTCTGGACGCCTTGAATCTGGGAAAAATATCGGTCGGGCCGCCTTACTTTGAAGCGGTGTTTGTGCCGCTGATGATTCCGCTGCTGCTGCTCACGGCAGTCGGGCCGTTTCTAGCCTGGAAAAACGATTCGATTCAAGCCGTGCTGGGGCGTTTGCGCTGGCTGGCGCTGGGGGCGGCTGTGGTGGCGGCACTGGCTTTGCTGGTGTTCAAAACCTCGGTGATGGTGGCCGTTGGCGTGACGCTCGCGCTGTGGATATTGTTCGCAACCCTGTGGCAGGTGGTGCAGCGCCTCTGGCATGCGCCCGCTGGCACTTCGCTGCGCCAGCGCATCAGCCGCCAGCCGCGCAGCTATTGGGGCATGGTCATGGCGCACGCGGGAATCGGTATTTTTGTGGTCGGCGTCACGCTGGTCAAAGGCATGGAAAGCGCCCAGGATGCGAGCCTGCACGTTGGCCAGAGCGTCACGTTGGGCGCTTACGAGTTCACTTTTTCGGCGCTGAAAAAAATCCAGGGGCCGAACTACATCGCCGCGCGCGGCACTTTTGAGGTGCGCCGGGGCGCTGACAGCGTTGCCACGCTGCATCCTGAAAAGCGCTTTTACACGGTGCAGAAAATGCCCATGACCGAGGCAGCGATTGACCGGGGTTTCACCCGTGACCTGTACGTCTCCATCGGTGAGGCTGCCCCGGACGGCGCTTGGCTGGTGCGCGTGCAGCACAAACCTTTTGTCAGCTGGATTTGGGCCGGTTGCCTAGCCATCGCCTTGGGGGGCGCTTTGGCCGCCTCTGACCGGCGCTACCGCATGGGCGCTCGCCAGCGGGCAGCGGCGTCCCCGCCGATCTCTAGTCCTGTTCACTCTTTTGTTTAGTCCGGTATGAAACGTTTCGCTCTTCCACTCGGTATTTTCCTGATCCTGCTGGTTTTTCTCGGCATTGGCCTGCGCCTGAAACCCCAGGAAATTCCTTCGCCCTTTATCGGCAAGCCAGCGCCCGCCTTTACCCTGACGCTGCTGCACGATGCCCAGAAAAGCTTCAGCCCGAAAGACATGCTGGGCAAAGTCTGGGTGCTCAATGTCTGGGCTTCGTGGTGCGCGCCGTGCCGCGCTGAACTCCCAGCCCTGATGGCGTTGACCAAAGAGGCCGCCATTCCCATCGTCGGCCTGAACTACACCGATACGCGCTCGGCGGGCAACAAATGGCTGGCCAGTTTTGGCAACCCGTATCAGCTCTCGGCTTTTGATTCGGACGGCAAGGTGGGCATCGACTATGGCGTGTACGGCGTGCCAGAAACCTTTGTCATCGACAAAAGTGGCTTCATTCGCCTGAAGCATGCCGGGCCTGTCACGGAGGACGACATCAAGGACAAATTTCTTCCCCTGCTGAAGGAGTTGAGCGGTGGCTAAAGCACCATTTCGCTCGCTTTGCACCGCGCTGCTGGGACTTTTTTGCGCCGCCTTGCTGCTGTGGACTGGCAGCGCCCACGCCGGGCAAGGCGCGCCTGCAGCCGTGAACCCGGCGCTAGAGCAGCGTGTCACGCAACTGGCGCAAGAACTGCGCTGTCTGGTTTGCCAGAACCAGACCATCGCCGACTCGCAAGCGCCACTGGCCGTCGAGCTGAAAAACCAGGTGCGCGAGCAGTTGGCACGCGGCCAGTCGGATCAGGACGTGATCGACTTCATGGTGCAGCGCTACGGCGACTTTATCCTCTACCGCCCGCCGGTCAAGGCCAGCACTTGGCTGCTGTGGTTCGGTCCTTTTGTGTTGTTGGCGCTTGGCCTGCTGACCTTGCTGCTGAAACTGCGCCAGAAACCAGCCGCGCCCGCCGACAGCCTGACAGCGGCAGAACTGGCGCACGCCGCTGCGCTGCTGGCGGGTGAATCGCCGCCCGGCGAGGTCGCTCCAGCCGCCCGCTCAATCCCAGCCATCACAACCGTTTCAAATGCTTCAACCGCCGCCACCGCTTCAACGGCCTGAATGCCCAAGCCCATCGCCATGACACTTTTTTTGTTACTTGCTGCCGCGATGCTGGCGTTGGCCCTGCTGTTTGTCCTGCCCGTGCTGTGGCGCGGGGAAGCCATTCCGGCTGGCGCGCCGCCCGGCCCGGCGCCACGCGATGCGCTGAACTTGGCCGTCCACCAAGACCAGTTACGCGAACTCGAACTCGATGTCCGGCTGGGCAGCATCGACGAGGCCAGTTACCAGCACGCCCGCCAGGAACTGGCGCGCCGGGTGGCCGAGGAGATCAGACCGGCGGCGCTGGCCTTGCCGCCGCTGGCCCGCCAGCGTTGGCCGGGCGTGGCGCTGGCGCTGGGCTTGTGCAGCACCAGCGTATTTTTGTACGCCATGCTGGGCACGCCCGCCGCCCTGCTGCCCGGCGCGACCGCTGCAGCCGTGCCCGCGCCAGTACCATCCGCCTCCGCCTCCGCAGCCGCAGCCGCAGCCGCGCCCGCCGTGGCGGATGGTGCGGCACCCGTGACCTCCGCGCAAATTGAAGGCATGGTTGCCCGGCTGGCTGAAAAAATGAAAGCCAATCCGCAGGACGCCGACGGCTGGCGCAAACTGGCG
>Ga0302294_10000722_pt1 | contig 10030 bp, 8 predicted proteins | sample III_Fen_N2_3_FD_194550 | JGI IMG/M metagenome (GOLD analysis project Ga0302294, IMG submission 194550) | Peat permafrost microbial communities from Stordalen Mire near Abisko, Sweden - III_Fen_N2_3 | ecosystem: Environmental > Terrestrial > Soil > Wetlands > Permafrost | place: Sweden: Abisko...
GGAAATCGCCTGGGTCGGCAAGACCGAACAGCAGCTCAAGGCTGAGGGCATTGCCTACAAGCCGGGCAAGGTGCCGTTCATGGCCAGCGGTCGTGCCCTCGGTCATGGCGACGCCAGCGGTTTCGTCAAGGTTCTGGCTGATGCCAAGACCGACCGTATTCTCGGCGTCCATATCATCGGCAACAATGCTTCCGAGCTGATCGCCGAAGCCGTGGTCACCATGGAGTTCGCCGGTGCTTCCGAAGATCTGGGCCGTATCTGTCACGCTCACCCGACCCTGTCGGAAATCGTGCACGAAGCAGCCCTGGCTTGCGACAAGCGCTCGCTGCATTTCTAAGCCTCAAATTAGCTTCGCCAAAGGCGGGTTGCGGTAACGCACCCGCCTTTTTTGTTTCCACCGAAGCCCTTTGGTTTGGCAAAATACGTTTCTACCCAACAGCAATGCACAGAGATGCCACATAAAAAATTGAACGTCGCCGCCCAAGGCATGCTCGACGCTTACAAAAACCTGCTCGACGTCCGCGGCTATATGGCCGATGCCGCCCAGATGACTGCCGCCATGGCCTTGCAGGGCCTGTACACCAACCTGCTCTCCTTCAAGGTCAATCGCAGCAGTACCTTCAAGCGCCTGCTCAATCCGCCCAAGCCGCCGAAGGGCGTCTATTTCTGGGGCGGCGTCGGGCGCGGCAAGAGTTTCCTGATGGATTGCTTCTACGATTCCGTGCCGTACCGGCGCAAGCGTCGCATCCACTTCCATGCCTTCATGCAGCAGATTCACCACGATCTGGAAAAATACAAGGGCGAGCCGGACCCGATGCTGAAACTGGCCGAGCATATTGCCAGCGAAGTCCGTCTGCTCTGTTTCGACGAATTTCATATCTCCGATATCGCCGATGCGATGATTCTCGGTCGTCTGATGGATGGCCTGTTTGCCAATGGGGTCATCGTCGTCATGACCTCAAATTACCCGCCGGACAAACTTTATCCGAACGGCCTGCACCGCGAGAGCTTCCTGCCGACTATCGCCCTGCTCAAGAAATATCTCGATGTTTTCGAGGTCGATGCCGGTGTCGATTACCGCCTGCGCGCGCTGGAGCAGGTCGAGATCTACCATCACCCGGCCGATGCCGCCGCCGAGAAGAAAATGCTCGACTACTTCCGCATGGTGGCTGGCGAGGAGGGCAAGAAAGGTGGGTATATCGAGGTGCTTGGCCGTCAGGTCGAAACCTTGCGCCGCAGCCATGGCGTGATCTGGTTCGATTTCCGTACCCTGTGCGGCGGACCTCGTTCGCAAAACGATTACCTGGAAATTGCCCGTGGTTACCATACCGTGCTGCTCTCGCACATCCCGAAGATGACTACGCACCAGGCCTCGGAAGCACGGCGCTTTACGTGGTTGGTCGATGTCTTCTACGATCATCGCGTGAAATTGATCGCCACGGCGGATTGTGCGCCGGAGGCCCTTTATGTCGAGGGTACCCAGTCCAGCGAGTTTTTCCGCACGGTGAGTCGTCTGACCGAAATGAATTCACGCGAATACCTGACCCTGCCGCATCTGGTAAGCTGAGACATGATCACGCCAACCCAACCCGCCGACCTTGCCATTGACCTGCGGCAACTGGTCATCACGATCGCCCACACGGTAGATCTCGTGGGTGTGGACGACGTTTTGCACGGCCGCCGCGTCGGCATGCTGGCACGCGAACTGGCGCGCTTCATGGGCTGGCCCGAGACCGAGCAACTGCTGCTTTACGATGCCGGCTTGCTACACGATTGCGGCGTTTCCTCCACCCGTATCCATCACCGTCTGGTGGTCGATCTCGAATGGTCAGGGGCGGACGAGCATTGCGTCTGCGGCTACGATCTGCTGGCGGATTTTCAGCCGCTGGCCCATCTGGCCAACATCATCCGCTATCACCACAGCCGCTGGGAGTGGCTTTCCCGACAGGAACTGCCCGCCGATCTGAAGCGTTTTGCCAACCTGATCTATCTGGCGGATCGTATTGACGTGCTGGCCGCGCCCTATCACGCCGACCAAACAGTGCTCTCGCACGCTGACGAAATCCGGACTCGCCTGACCGCCGAGCGCGGACGCCTCTTTTCCCCGGCGCTGGTCGAATCTTTCGAGAAATTCTCGGAAGGCGAAGCTTTCTGGCTGGCTTTGCAGCCGGACTGGGTGCAGCAGTACCAGCGCGACATGGAATCGCACGGCGAACTGCGCATGGTCAACTGGGCCGAGTTCAAGCAATGCGCCGAGATATTCGCCCGTATCATCGACGCCAAATCGCCTTATACCCAACGCCACTCGCGCGGGGTGTCGCGGCTGGCCCGGCACCTGGCGGAACGGCTCGGGCTCGATGCCGTGACCTGCGAAAAAATCGAGGTCGCCGGCCTGCTGCACGATATCGGCAAGCTGCAGATTCCCGATGAAATTATCGAAGGCCCGAACGCGCTGACTCCGCATGAGTTCGATATCATGAAGAGCCACAGCTACGGTACGTTGCAGGTCCTCAAGCGCCTGCCAGCCATTGAGGAACTTGCCCAGTGGGCGGCCTTCCACCACGAAACGCCGGATGGTCACGGCTATCCCTTCAAGGTTAGCGGTAGCGCCCTGCCAATGGAGGCGCGAATCATCAATGTCGCCGATATTTTCCAGGCCCTGGCTCAGGAGCGGCCTTACCGCAAGCCGATGGCGCCGGAAGAGATCATGGCCATCCTGCAGGAGCGGGCCGATCTTGGGCGGGCGGATCCGCAGGTCGTCGCCGAGGTGGCCGCCGATCTGCTCAATTGCCACCGGATAGCGCTTTGTATTAATTAGCCTGTGGGCGTGTTTGAAATAGGGTAGGCGATGGCGCGTTTTCTTCTGATTCTGGTCTTGTTCTTCAGTCTGCCAGCGTGGGCGCAGCAACTGGAAATCATCGAACTCAAAAGCAAAACTGTCGATGAGGTCTTGCCGGTCCTGCTGCCGCTGGTCGAGCCGGGCGGTAGCCTGAACGGCATGAATAACCAGCTTTTCCTGCGCGCTTCACCGAGAAACAGGGCCGATATAAAGCGGGTGCTGGCCAGTATTGATACGCCGATGCGGCGCCTGATCATCCGCATTTCGCAAAATCGTTCGGCCGAAGATAGTGCACGGGGTGCCGAGGCTGGCGGCCAGGTCGTGCTCGGCAGTACCCGCCGCTCGAACGTCGAGGCGCGGGTTTGGGACACCAAGAGCGTACGCGGCGAGAGCGCCGCCCAGATGGTGCAGACGGTTGAGGGCGGGCAGGCTTTTATTCAGGTCGGTCGTTCGCTTGCCTTGCCGATGCGTCAGGTGGTGCTCGGGCCGGGCGGTGCGGTCATCAACGAAACAGTGGTTTATCGCGATGTCGGGCGTGGTTTCTATGCCGTACCGCACCTCAATGGTCAGCGCGTCAGCCTTGAAATCAGCCAGCGGGCCGATAGCGTCGATGCCTACGGGCGCGGTGCGATCAATACGCAACGTTTGTCTACAACCGTGTCCGGCCGCCTCGGCGAATGGATCGAATTGGGGGGCGGCGGTAGTCAGGCCGCCGCGAGTCAGGATGGGGCAATGACGCGATCGACCAGCGATGCGCGCGACAACCGTGCTATCTGGCTGATGGTGGAAGAAGTGGAGTAAGGAAAAATCAAGCCAGAATAAAAAGACCGCCTCGAGAGGCGGTCTTTTTTTGCACTAGCCTCAGATCTTGTCAGGCGGCAGCCTTGACGACCTGTGGCGCTGCGGTTGGCAGCGGGCCCTTGGCGATGAGTCCCAGAGGCTTGCCCAGCGGCAGCATGGTGCGGCCGAAGAAGTTGTTCAGGAAAATGGCGCCGGCAGCGTAGAAGCCGAGCAGGGAAATGCCCAGTTCGGACCAGGCGGCCAAAACGCTGAACAGAGGTGCATTGACGCCGAGGATGGACAAGGCCAGCGAAGGCAGCAGGACGTTGATCAGGACCAGGATGGCGGCGAACACCTTGTTGGCTTCAAAGGCAGCGACCATGATGAAGATCGAGAAAATGAAGTAACCGATGCAGGCGAAAGCCAGTTGCTTCGGGTCAGCCTTGTCGCTGACAGCGCCAAACCAGCCCTGGCTGATCGCCCAGTGCATGGCGACGGCAGCCCAGAACAGGCCATAGGCGCCGAGCACGATGGAGCCGAAATAATTGTTCTTCTTGAAGTCGACCATCGAGGCCCAGATTTGGGCCATGGAGCCAAGGAACAGTGCCCACGGAATGATATAGGTGACACCACTGGTCCAGCCCATCTTGGCCGAGGCCGCGACGAAGGTGACCATGGCCAGCCCGAAGACGCCGAGCGCGGTCGGGTCGGACATGACGATCTTGATTTCGTTTGGCTGCTGCATTGCGCTTCTCCTTTTTGGTCGTTTAATTCTTGGCAGTCGTGACGCGAAGGGCCGACTTTATCGGGCGCTATTCTCGGAGTGGGAATGGACGCTTCGTATGATCCAGATCAAGACTTGGCGCGTTAGACAGAGAAACAGAGAGTTCTGGCAGCTGTTGTTTTAAATTATTGAATTGGTTATGAATTGTTGAATTAATTGGCTTGTTGGCGGCATAAAAAAACCCGGCGCCAGGCCGGGTTTCGATACGCGAGGCCTACTGTATTAGGCAGCGTTCAGCGCCTGATCCAGATCGGCGATCAGGTCGTCGATGTGCTCGATGCCGACCGACAGCCGGATCATGTCTTCGGAGACGCCGGCCTTGGCCAGTTCTTCCGGCGACAGCTGGCGGTGCGTGGTCGAGGCCGGGTGGCAGGCGAGGGTCTTGCAGTCGCCGATGTTGACGAGGCGGGTGACCAGTTGCAGGGCATCCTGGAATTTGCCGCCAGCCACGCTACCGCCCTTGACGCCGAAGTTGAGGATGCCGGAAGCGCGGCCGCCCATGTACTTCTGGACCAGCGCGTGGTCCTTGTGGTCGGGTAGGCCAGCGTAGTTGACCCAGCTGCATTTCGGATGGCTCTTCAGGAAATTGGCGATCTTCAGCGAGTTTTCGCAGATGCGGTCCATGCGCAGGGCCAGAGTTTCGATGCCTTGCAGGATCAGGAAGGCGTTGAACGGGCTGATCGCGGCGCCCATGTTGCGCAGTGGGACGACGCGAGCGCGGCCGATGTAGGCGGCGGGGCCGAGGGCTTCAGTGTATACGACGCCGTGATAGGAAACGTCCGGCTCGTTGAGGCGCTTGAACTTGGCCTTGTGTTCGGTCCAAGGGAATTTTCCGCTATCGACGATGATGCCGCCGAGGCTGTTGCCGTGGCCGCCGAGGTACTTGGTCAGGGCATGCACAACGATGTCAGCGCCGTGTTCAAATGGGCGGCACAGATAGGGCGAGGGTACTGTGTTGTCGACAATGACCGGCACGCCATGCTTGTGGGCGATTTCGGCCAGCTTTTCGAAATCGACGACATTGCCCAGCGGGTTGCCAACGGATTCGCAGAAGACAGCCTTGGTCTTGGCGTCGATCAACTTTTCAAAGGCGGCTGGATCGCGGTAGTCGGCAAAGCGGACGTCGATGCCGTATTGCGGCAAGGTGTGGGCGAACAGGTTGTAGGTGCCGCCGTACAGCGTGCTCGAGGTGACGATGTTGTCGCCGGCTTCGGCGATAGTCTGGATTGCGGCGGTGATGGCCGCCATGCCGGACGCCAGGGCCAAAGCGGCGATGCCGCCTTCCATTGCGGCGACGCGCTTTTCCAGCACATCCTGAGTCGGGTTCATGATGCGGGTGTAGATGTTGCCGGCGACCTTGAGGTCGAACAGGTCGGCACCGTGCTGGGTGCTGTCGAAAGCGTAAGAGGTTGTCTGGTAGATGGGTACGGCGACAGCCTTGGTGGTCGGGTCCGGCGAATAGCCGCCATGCACGGCCAGGGTTTCGATTTTCATTCAGGTATCTCCCTTGTTGTGTAGGTGTTGGTAAATGATCTTAGCATCGCCCGTGCGGGCGCCTTAGAAGCAATCCGCATTAGCTTATTTGTTGCACGCTTCCTTGCTCGCCCACCAGAAAGCGGCCGGGATCGACAGCGTCGACCAGGTCGTTTTCGAGTGGCAGCGGCTCGCCTTCAAGCAGGCTGAGCAGCAGGTCGGCCATCAGCATCGACCAGACGATGCCGCGCGCGCCGAATCCTTGCACGCACCACAGGCCGGGTTGGCGGGGCAGGGCGGGCAGGCGTGGCGAACCGGCAAAGCAAGGTGTCGGTACGGCGCCGACGATCGGCAACCGGTCCGGCGACATTGGCCGAAAACCGACGCGACCGTGCAGGCTGCCCGGATCGATGCCGGCAGCGAAGCCGGGCAGGTTGGCGGCGATTTTTTCCAGATTCTCGACATGGTCGGCCAGACGTTCCGCCGGGTCGGGGTCGTCAAGCTGGCTGGTGGCGCCGATCAGGCGCCGGCCATCGACTTCCGGCATGGCGTAGCCGCCCTGGCGGCAAACGACGATATCGAGCGGCGGCGTCGTGCCGGTCGGCAGGTGGCTGACCTGACCGCGCGCCGGGCGTTGCGGTAGCCAGGAAAACTGCGCAAAACGGGTGGCTGCGGCGCCGCTGGCCATGATCAAGGTCGGTGCACTGGCCAGCGTCTGGCCATCGGCATCCAGCGCATGCCAGTTGCCGTCGATGCGTTCCAGGCGGCTAACCGGCGTATTGCAACGCAAATCAATGTTGTCCGGGAAGGCGGCCAGCGCGGCGCGGCAGACCGAGGGCGGCTGCACCCAGCCGGCATTCGGGAACCACCAGCCGCCGGTCGGTACCGGCTGGCCGAGCATTTCAGCGGCTTTGGCCTGGTCGACGTACTGCACCAGTTCTGCGGGTTGTTGCAGGCGCTCGACGGCTTTCTCCTGCTGCTCTTCATGTTCGGCATCGCGTCCGAGATGCAGTACGCCGCAGGGAGCCCATCGTGCATCGGGCAAGGAGGCCAGGCGGGCGCTGGTGGCGAGGAAGCCGGCACGCGTCAGGCGGGCGATGCGGTTGTCGTCCACACTGGGCAGCGGGCGCAGCATGCCGGCCAGGTTGCTGGACGCGCCGGTAGCCGGCGATTCGGCCTGTTCGAGGACGGTGACCTGCCAGCCGGCGGCGGCCAGGGCGTAGGCCGTGGCGCTGCCGGCGATGCCGGCGCCAATAATGATGGCGCGCCGTTCAACCGGCGGCTGGTGGCGGTTCGGTCGGCGCGAACGGAAACGGCCAGCCAGCATCTGGCGCTTGCCGGCGAAACCGGGGCGTTTTTCCAGGTCGAACTCGGCATCGAGCAGGGCTTGCCGGACATGTCCGGCGACCGACCAGGTTGCCAGTGTCGTGCCTTCCGAAGAGAGGCGGGCCAGGGCCTTGCATAGTTGCGGCGTCCATAGCTCGGGATTTTTGGCCGGCGAGAAACCATCAAGGTAAAAAGCATCGACGGCGGCGTTGACGGAGCGTAACTGCGTCGTCGCATCGCCAAAGAACAGGGTCAGGATGACATTGCCGCCATCCAGGTGCAGGCGATGCACGCCCGGCGTCAGCAATGGCCAGTGTTGCTGCAGCTCACCGGCCAGTTCGGCGAATTCCGGCCAGGCCTGCTGGGCGATGGCCAGATCGGCAGTGGCAAAAGGGTGTTTCTCGAAGGAAACGAAATGCAGACGTCGGCAGCGTTGCGGGTCGGCACGCCAGGTCTGCCAGGTGGCGAGAAAGTTGAGGCCCAGCCCGAAGCCGGTTTCGAGGATGACGAAACGGTCCTTGTCATGCCAGCGTTGCGGCAGGTCGTTGCCGGCGATGAAGACATGCCGGGCCTGTTCGGGGCCGCCATGGGCCGAGTGATAGACATCGCCGAAAGCGGCGGAATACGGTGTGCCGTCCGGTGCGAATTCGAGGCGGGCGGGCTGGAGTATTTCCACTAGTGGAGCAGCGATTTGCCTGTGGGTGCACTGATTGCCGAGGGGGATTCGTAATTCAGGTCGAGATCCCATTTGGCCTGTTCGGCGCCGGCGCGCAGCATGGCGCACAAGGCTTGCAGCAATTCCGGATTGAGATTAAGGCTGAAGGTGCGCTCCCGACCTTCGCGCAGAACCAGTCTGGCCATCTCGTCGCCTGCTTGTTCAAAACTCGCTTCCGAGGCCAGCAGCGGATTGGCGCCGAGCGGGTAGCTCGGATTGTCTTCCTTGAACGCTTGCTCAAAGTTGGCGCCATCGTTGTCTGGCGATTCCCCGCCGCCCATGGCCGGTGCCGCTTCAAGTTGCCTGGCCAGCAAACGGCTCAGGTGCGGCCAGACTTCGCGCAAAAAACGCCGCGTGAAGAAAATCCGGAATTCCTCGTTGGCCTCGGTGGCAACGCGCAGTACCAGTCGGTCCTGCACGCTGTCGTTGGCAATTTGCATCTGGCGAATCTGCATTTAAGCTGTCCGGCGAATGCGTGAGCGAGCGCAGCCAAGACAAGGCGCAAGCGACCGCCGCATAGCAGCGCTATGCAAGGTCGTTTGCAACGCCGTATTGGCAAGCGCAGCCATGCATTACTCGGGGCGCATGGAGGGGAAGAGAATCACATCGCGGATGGCGGCGGCGTCAGTCAGCAGCATGATCAGCCGGTCAATTCCGATGCCGCACCCGCCAGTCGGCGGCAGCCCGTATTCCAGCGCCCGAATGAAATCAGCGTCGTAATACATCGCCTCTTCGTCCCCGGCATCCTTGGCCTTCATCTGCTCATGGAAGCGCGCTGCCTGGTCTTCAGCATCATTCAGCTCGGAGAAACCATTGGCAATCTCGCGCCCGACAATGAACAACTCAAAGCGCTCGGTAATCTCCGGATTGCTGTCGGAAGCCCGCGCCAGCGGCGAGACTTCTACCGGGTAGTCGATGATGAAGGTCGGTTCCCAGCACTTGGCTTCGGCACAGGCTTCGAACAGCTGCAGCTGCAGGCTGCCCAGACCGCCCGGCTTGACCTTCTCGCCAAAGGCGTTGATCTTGGTCTTGAGGAATTCGGCATCGGCCAGTTGGGCATCGCTGAAATCCGGCTGTTCGCGCTGGATGGCCTGGTTGATGGTCAGGCGATGGAAAGGCTTGGATAGATCGAGTTCGCGGCCCTGATAGATGAACACTTCCTTGCCCAGCGCTTCGCGCGCCGTGTGGCGCAGCAGGCCTTCGGTGAAGTCCATCAGCGTATGGTAGTTCGCATACGCCTCATAGAACTCCATCATGGTGAATTCGGGGTTGTGGCGCGGCGAGAGCCCTTCGTTGCGGAAATTGCGGTTGATTTCGAAGACCTTCTCGAAACCGCCAACCACCAGACGCTTGAGGTAGAGTTCCGGCGCAATGCGCAGGAACTGCTGCATGTCGAGGGCGTTGTGGTGGGTGACGAAAGGCTTGGCCGAGGCGCCGCCGGGGATCGGGTGCATCATCGGCGTTTCGACTTCCATGAAGCCGTGGCCGGTCATGAAATTACGGATCGACGAGACGATGGCCGAACGGGCGCGGAAGGTGAAGCGCGTTTCCTCGTTCATGATCAGGTCGACGTAGCGCTGGCGATACTTCATTTCCTGGTCGGCCAGACCATGGAACTTGTCCGGCAGCGGGCGCAGCGACTTGGTCAGCAGGCGGATCTCGCTGGCCTGGATCGACAGTTCGCCAGTTTTGGTCTTCATCAGCGTGCCGACGACACCGACGATGTCGCCCAAATCCCAGCCCTTGAAGGCGGCATAGACATCTTCGCCAACCTTGTCGCGGGAGATGTAGAGCTGGATGCGGCCGGAAAGGTCCTGCACCGTGGCAAACGAAGCCTTGCCCATGACGCGCTTCAACATCATGCGACCGGCAACCTTGACTTCGACCGGCATACCTTCGAGTTCTTCAGCCGATTTCTCGCCATAGCCTTCATGCAGCTTAGCAGCAGTGTTCTCGCGCTGGAAATCGTTCGGGAAGGCGGAACCGGTTTTGCGCCACTCGGCCAGTTTGGCGCGACGCTCGGCGATGAGCTGGTTTTCGTCTTGCTGGACCGGGGCTTGCTGTTCGGCGTTGGACATGAAGAATCCTTGGGAAATTGGGGTTGCTGCGGGCA
>Ga0302294_10000723_pt1 | contig 10025 bp, 7 predicted proteins | sample III_Fen_N2_3_FD_194550 | JGI IMG/M metagenome (GOLD analysis project Ga0302294, IMG submission 194550) | Peat permafrost microbial communities from Stordalen Mire near Abisko, Sweden - III_Fen_N2_3 | ecosystem: Environmental > Terrestrial > Soil > Wetlands > Permafrost | place: Sweden: Abisko...
AGGTGGTAGAGCGCAGCCCTGAAAAGGCTGGCGTCGGGGGTTCAACTCCCTCCCTGGCCACCATCATTCCAAGAAACTTAGCGGCGCGGATGGAATCCTCGCTCCCCTGATCCAACCCACGCGCACCGGTTCCCCATCCGAGCGTGTGTTTCGGGGCGCGCTGGTTTAGCGACCTTCCCCTGCGTGTAACTAAGCCCGTACCATCCCTGATGCCGGAGCTACTGCAGACAAGGCTGCGCCGAAACGGGTCTTCCCGGGCTAGACGGATTGTCCACGCCGCAGCCGGCCCAGTTGCAGGAGAGTTTCAGCCGTGCGTTCGTACTGGTGAATCAATGACGGAGGCGACACGTTCTCCGTGTTCGGCAGCAAAGCTCCCCGGAGCAGGCGAAAGCAAGTCTGAACCGCATACAGGCGAAGTCGCATTGCACTCTCGGAAATCTGAGCACCAGACGCTGCCATTCTTGGATCAGAACTTCGTTGCGCGGCCTGGCCAACACTGGCAAACAGGGCGGCAGCCCGGCCTGCACACCAGACGTAGGTGATCGACGCCCGCGCGCGCTGCCGCTTGATCTCCCGGAACTTCTTGGGGGGCAGATTGCGGCGAAGGAATGCCTCTTCGCCCGGGTCAACGAGGTTTCTGAAGGCCTCAATATCAATCGAGCGGAGGGTGCGAATCGCTTCATCAACATCGGCTCGATCCCTGCGGTTTCGCATGGCAACATACAGCAACACCGCCAATGCGAACAGCGCACCGATTACGAGAATCCAGGCAGTAGTCATGGTCTGAGCAGCTGTTGCAGCTCGCTGTTCCAGTCCTCCAAATCCTTCACGGAAACGCTGCTGAGAGGGGCAGGCTCAGGTTCCGGCGCCAGCAGGTAGACCAGCCAGACCAGAACGCAAACCAGGTAAGAGCCGGTGGTCAGGGTGTTCAGGAGCGGGGTCCACGACTCAGCCAATTCCGCGCGCAAAGCGAAGGTCGCGAGATCCACGGTCGATAGAACACCGAGGCCTACAGCGATTCCGAATGCATAGTTGCGGCGGGACAGGCCGAAGAAACGGCAGAAACAGAGGAGGAACAGCAGTACGCCGCACTGAATCATGGCCACTCCTCTGCTCGCCATGAATAGTCCTCCCATCAGCCGGTCGCCGTTCGCCGGTGCGCACACAGCAAACAACAACGCCGCCGAGGCAAGGACGATCTTGATCCAACGAAGCTGACGCTTGGGGAGCGCCTTCAGGAATTGACGGTCGCGAAAAAGGTTTTCGACGACCTCCTCGATCACCCCGAATCGTAAGGCAATGCTGAGCACCAGGCTCGCCACATATGCGTACTTATATTGCGGTCCGGTGATGCTTGGGATAGAGACCAGCGTTAACAACACGATAAACTCGAACAACTCATACAGCGTGTAAACCAGAAACACAGGGAATTCACGGTACAACCGGCGCCGGTAAATCAATACTGCGACTACGGCCAGAAGGGCGTGTGGCGAGATCCACAGGCAGAAAGACAGGAGTCTGTGCCAATCCATGGAATTGCAAGCACTATAACCCCTGCCGCACTAACTTTCAACTGGGACCCCGCCGCCGACTTCGCTGAGTCACCCCTACTACAACGGCTTCTTGCATCCCTGCGCATTGCAGATCGGGGCGGGGTTGCCGTCCGCCAGGCTGGGAACTGGGGTGGTGGTAAGGAAAACGGCGACCGCGGCCAGAATCAGGAAAAGTCTCTTCACGATGGAGCTCCTTTGCGAAAGAATTCGCACCGTGGTACCTTGCATGCGGTAAAGTGCACTCGCACATTTAATGAAATTGAGATGTCTTTACGGAAATCGTAAACCTGATGACCCTAAGTTCCGCTCTCGAGGATTTTGAATCGAATACCCTGGAAGCCGTTCCAGGGTTGCTGGGAAAACTCTCCTACACCAGCTCGTTGCATGACGGCAGTGGCGCGTACCGCCATTGGGGTCTGGAAAAAGTCTATGGGGCCGATGCCGCGCAGCGGGCCATCAGTTCCGCGCATCGGATGCTGCTGTCTCAGGTTTTAAAGACGCCGTTACCGGTTCTACTCGACGATCTGCGGACGTCTTGCGGAGAGGAGCAGCGGGCGGAAACGGAGTTCCTCTGTTCTCTCACCGAGACGCGCTCCCTGCCCAAGCCCATCCCCCCCGCTTCTCCGGGGCACCTCAGATCAGTGCTGCACGCGCTCTCGGCACTGCTTGAGAATCGGCATGCTGCCAGTCCCCGAGGCGCATAGCGACTCCCACGACTTGCCCGAGCACTTCCGCCTCCTGGGGATACTTCAGGACGCGGACCGGCGCCGGCGAAAGCGGGTGCGACTGCAAGACAATGGTGTCGCGCTTGATGGAGCACCAACAACAGGTATATCCGTCGCGCATCTCGACAAAGTAGATGGGCCGCTCGAACTCCGAACGCCACATCCCTTCCGCCACCTTGTTTTTCGTCTCATCCACCTGCACGAAACTTCCCGGCGCGAGAATCGGATACATCGTGAAATCTTCCGTCCCAATGTACCCGTAGGTGTAGCGGTCTTCGGCGAACAACGAGAGATAGGCCATGGGAATCACACCCCATTGCTCAATCACGCGCTTCAGGTTGGTGGTCTTTTGCAGCGAAAACCCGGGGTCCAGCTTGGTCGGCATCCGTATCTCGGTGACATTTCCCAAGGCGTCAGAAAGATGCGATCGTTGCGGGCGGCCCCGGTCAAGATCGGCCGAGATGGCATCCAGCTCCACGCCGTACCAGGCTAGAAATTCCCGATACTGCCGGCGATAGATGGCGGCCAGGGAATAGAGCCGGAAGATACTGGGTACGATGTTCTTGGTTTCGATGTCGGACAATCGGCTGGGGGGAATGGCAAACTCTTCGTTCTCGAACCTTCGGGCGATCTGGACGCTGGCCACCTCGACGTCCCTCATCCTGAAGCCGAGTGCCTCCCGCACAACCCGCAGTTTTTGACCACCGTCGTTGACCCGCAATTGTCCCGACCCCAACTGGGAGGATTCTACCATTTGCGGGAGCCGTGGTTCCGATTGGTTCGGGAGTCCAATCCCGAGACCGAAAGCGGCTGTTCGGATTACGGAACGGAACCAGGCTTGTTAATACTGGCTGCGGTAACCCAGGCCCGGGCGATGACTTTACCCCCTGCTGACAACGGTGCAAGCCCGCTTCGGCGACCGTCCGGTTTTCGTAAAAGGAAATGCACCCAGGTTCTGACCCAGTCGGAGGCGCATATGGTTCCAACAGTTGCTGGTGTGGGAAGAACGAATTGAGCGGTGCCCTGCCTGGCGGGCCCTGCCTGAAATGGCGGACGAAGCCGGCACCCCAAGAATGTTCTATGCAATCGAACTCGGGTCCTAGTCTGGTCGTCAACCCGCGGTTTTTGAGTCGCCAGATCGTCGCTGCAGCCGCCCTCATTTCCGCCCTTGGCATTGGCGGAGGTTTGCTGTGGAGACACTTCGCCGAGTACCTGCTCTCTTCGGATTTCCTCCCGCACATGTACTGTTACCTCGGAAACCGCGGCATTGCGTGGACTCATGTCCTCTCCGATGTACTGATTGCGGTTTCGTATTTTGCGATTTCCGGAACGCTCGCCTACATGATCTACCGGGGGCGTCACGAAGTACCCTTCCTCGGGATATTTTTCGCATTCGGCCTGTTCATTGTCGCCTGCGGTAGTGCCCATCTCGTGGAAGCAATCACCGTTTGGCGTCCCTACTATGTACTCTCGGCGGGAGTGAAGGTCATTACCGCCATTGCCTCGTTGACCACCGCCGTGTTGCTCCCCTTCACGGTTCCTCGCGTCCTCTCCCTGGTTCATGAAGCCAGAGTCTCCGAGGATCATCGGCGTGCCCTGCAACAAGCTCTCCTTGATCGTGACGCGGCGCAGCTCCAACTGAAGGGAAGCCATGATGTCCTGGAGCGGAGCGTGGCCGAGCGTTCGGCGCAGCTTGTCGAAGCGAACCAGCAACTGACGGCCGAAGTTGCCGAGCGAAAGAAGGCTCAGAACCGGCTCAGTCATCTGGCGTCCATCGTGGAGTCCTCTCACGAAGCGATTCACTCCGAAAATCTTCTGGGGAGGATCACCAGCTGGAATCAGGGCGCAGAGCAAACCTACGGCTATCGGGCGTCGGAGGTGATCGGCAGACCGGTCTCTATCCTCGCGCCCCCGGAAAGGCTGCACGAGGTTGAGGAAATCCTGGAGAAAGTTCAGCGGGGAGAACGGGTCCAGTACGACGAAACCGTCCGCGTCACCAAGGGCGGGCAGTACCTCGACTTGTCGATGACCGTGTCTCCCTTGCGGGATTCTTCGGGAACAATTGTCGGAGCATCGGTGATCGGCCGGGATGTAAGCGAGCGCAAGAAAGCGGCCGAGGCCCTGCGGCGGTCGGAGGAACAATACCGGCTGTTCTTCGAAAGGAATCCGCTTCCCATGTGGGTATATGACCGGGAGACTCTGGACTTCCTGGCGGTGAACGAAGCAGCTGTGCGCCACTACGGTTACTCCGCGCAAGAGTTTCTCGACATGAAGATCACGGAAATACGGCCGGAGGAGGATGTTCCGGCTGTCCTGCAGTTGAACGCGAACCTTGGCGAAGGCCTGACACCGGCGGGTGTGTGGAAGCACCGCAAAAAGAATGGCACGCTGATCGATGTTGAAATCAACACGCACCGCCTCACTCTGCATGGTCGATCTGCCCAGCTCGCGCTGATCAATGACATAACCGGGAAGCTGCGCAATGCACAACAACTGCGGCAATCCGAAGAGAGATTCTCGAAAGCATTCCGGTCAAGCCCGCTCGCCATCACGATCTCGACCCGAGCGGAAGGGCGGTATCTGGACGTCAACGACGCATTTCTACGGCTGCTGGACGCCGAAAAGGCAGCGGTGATCGGCAAGACTGCGGCTGAGCTCAACATCTGGGCGAATCCCAAAGACCGTGAGCTCATGCTCGAACTGCTCAGCCAGACCGGCAGGGTGGTTGCGCTGGAAACGGTGTTCCAGACGCGTTCCAAAGAAGCAAGGAGTGTGGAAGTGTCAGCCGAACTCGTTCAGCTGGATGGGGAAACATGCATTCTGGCGATCACCAAGGATGTGACGGAATCCAAGCGCCTTGAACAGCAGCTGCGAGGGGCACAGAGGATGGAATCGATCGGCCGGCTCGCGGGCGGGGTCGCGCACGATTTTAACAACATGCTGGGAGTGATCATCGGATATAGCGAGCTCCTGCAAGAGCACCTTCCGTTGATGGATCCCTCCCGGAAGAACGTCGACGAGATCAAGAGAGCGGCACAACGCTCGGCAACGCTGACTCGCCAGCTTCTTGCCTTCAGCCGGCAGCAAATTCTCGATCCCAGAGTTCTCAACCTGAATAGCGTGCTTGACAACATCAGCTCCATGCTGCGCCGGATGATTGGCGATGATGTGGAACTGGTCCTGGCGCCAGAACCCTCGCTTGGCTCGGTGAAGGCGGATCAAAGTCAGGTCGAGCAGATTCTGATGAACCTGGCGGTCAATGCACGGGATGCCATGGTGCAAGGCGGAAAGCTCATCATAGAAACTGCAAACGCGGAGCTCGATCAAGCCTACTTCCGTGCCCATCCGGGCGCGACCCCAGGACCTTATGTCCTGATCTCGGTGAGCGATACCGGACAGGGCATTTCGCCAAAAGACATGCCACACATTTTTGAGCCCTTCTTCACCACCAAAGGTCCCGGCAAAGGCACTGGACTCGGCCTCTCCACGGTCTATGGAATCGTCAAGCAGAGCAGCGGATATGTCTGGGCTTACAGTGAGGAGGGCCGGGGGACGACTTTCAAGATCTACCTGCCGCGAATCTACGGGCCGGTGGACAAACCGGAGCAGCCCAGCGCCAGCGCGGGAGTAGCCGGCGGAGCCGAGACAATCCTGCTGGTGGAAGATGAGGACGCGCTGCGCGAACTGACGCGCAATTTGCTCGTGGGCGGCGGGTACTCGGTTCTGGAAGCCGCGGATGCAACGATTGCACTCGCCATCGGGCTCAACCATAAGGGCAAAATCGATCTGCTCCTGACCGATGTGGTCATGCCCGGCATGAACGGGTACGAACTGGAAAAGAAGCTGCAGGCCAGTCGGCCAGACTTACGAACGGTGTACATGTCCGGCTACGCGGATGAGATGATTGTCCACCATGGCGTGCTTAACCCAGGCGTTGAGCTCCTGCTGAAACCCTTCACGAGAGACTCTCTGTTCAGCAAGATGCGTAGCGTCCTTACTCGACCCTAGCGACCGCTACGCATGGCGCCGCACAAACACGTTCCCTTCCCGCAGTCCTCACTGCACGGTAAGCGTGATAGCCGTGGTATGCGAGACACTCGTCGAGGCGGCGGTCACTGTCACCGAATAGACTCCCCGAGGCGTAAGAAGGTCCTTATTGCCGGATTGCAGACCCTGGCACCCCAGCAGCCCAGTCAGGAGAATCATTGCCAGCAGAACCAGGCAAACAAGCCTTGCCCGCCCGCCGGAGTATCCCTGAGCCCACTGCCGACGAGGCACAAAGACCAGGCCCAGCATGCCCGCGCTGAAGAAACCAGCCCCGGAAGCAAGCAGGAATGGGCTGCCCGGCCGCTGGCCTGCCGCTGCTGTGGCGACCCCAGTCGAGATTGTCATCACCGAATGTAAAGAAGCGTTGGAGCCGTCGGCGTTCAACGATGATGGTGAGAACGAACAGGTCGAATGTGCCGGCAGGCCGCTGCAATTGAGACTGATCGCACCGCTGAAGCCGTTGGTGGGGGCCACCGTGACATTGGCCGTTCCCGAATTGCCACTGACGACCGTCATGGACGCGGAAGTTGAAACGGCAAAATCCTTGGCGCCCGTGACCGTGAACTGCGCTTGGGCGCGCGTCAAACCGGTACTGCTCGCCGTGATCGTGTAGCTGCCTGCCGCGTTCAGCACGACTGCTGTCAGATTGAATGTCGCCACTCCGGCGTTGGCATTGAGCTGGGAACTGTACCCGGCAAATCCAGCCGGACCTTGGATCTGCAGAGTGACCGCTCCACTGAATCCGGCGGCCAGATTGCCCTGCGCGTCCAAGGCATCCACCGGGACCGAGCCCAGATTCCCGTTCAATGACAGGGTTGAAAACTGCTTTGCAAATATCAGTTGAGTAGGAGGGGGAACAAAGCCCTGGCCTTTCAGGTTGATGACGTGCGGACTGCCCGGCGCATCGTCATTGAACGTGACCGTGCCGGTGATACTCCCACCGGCCGAGGGGCTAAAAGAAACATCCACGGAGCAGCCGGTGCCAGCCGACAGGGCGGTACTGGTCGAGCAGGTCGTCTGGATCCCAAAGTTGCTGCTGGCGATGACGGTGCTGAGATGCAGGTCCCCGTTCCCGGCATTGGACACCAACACGCGGATCGGACTGCCCGTCTGGCCAACCGTGACCGTACCAAAGTCGAGGGTTGTCGAATCCACGCTCACCTCGCGAATGACGTTGTTGCCCGTGTCGCCAATCAGGAGATTGCCGTTCCCCGCCAGAGCGATTCCGGTGGGCCCCTCGAACCAGGCATTGGAAGCCAGTCCGCCATCTCCGGCGTAGCCGTAATTGCTGCCCGCGATCGTGGTGATCGTGCCGTTCGCGTCTACCTTACGAATAAGATTGTTGGATGAGTCCACGATGTAGAGATCGCCGCCGGCGTCAACCCGGACATCGGTGGGACCATTAAATTGCGCACTGGTGGCCGGGCCACCATCTCCGCTGTAACCAAAATGCTGGTTGCCGGCAACCGTCGTGATGATTCCATTCGTGTCGACTTTGCGAATGTCGCTATTCGAAACTTCCGCCAGGTACAAGTTGCCCTGGCTGTCGAGCGCAAGCCCGGCTACTCCGGAGGTTTGCGCGTTGATGGCCGGGCCGCCGTCGCCACTGAAGCCTGGGTTCCCGTTGCCCGCGATTCTGGTGCTCACTCCCTGCGGGTCCACCTTCCAGACGCCTTCCGACCAACTGGAGTAATAGACGTTCCCCGCGCTGTCTGCCGTCACGCCCCGGACCAGGGCCCCGGTCGCGAGCGTGGAAATCGTTCCGTTCCCATCCACTTTGCGGACACAGGAGTTGAAGAAATCGGCAATGTAAAGATTCCCCGCGGCGTCCAATGCCACGGCGGAAGGGTAGTAAAGCTGGGCGCTGGTTGCTGGACCGCCGTCCCCACTGTAGCCGGGCGTGCCGTTTCCGGCCACGGTGCTGATGGTGCCATCGCTGGCGAACTTGCGCACGGCGTTGTTGGAGAAATCTGCAATATAGAGATTGCCCGCGCTGTCGCGCGCTACGCCCATGGGAAAATTCATCTGGGCAGACAGGGCCTGGCCTCCATCGCCGCCGTAACCGCTTGTTCCGTCACCGGCTACCGTACTGGCCATTCCCGGGGTGAAGGTCAGAACCGGACCGACTCCGTTGCCCGCCGGCGCGAGAGCATTCTGCGCCCAACCGGGCGAACTGAGGAGCAATATGGCGAAGGCGACTACCACCGCGATCCCGAGTACCCTGCGTTGAGTTGAAATTGCCTTTTCCATATTGTTTTCCCCCATCTTCCTTCCGGGGCTGAACCCCGCCCCCACCACCCGTGTGACCCAATGGAAGATGCAAGCTGAGCGCCAACCTCAAGCTTCGGGAGTATCTCTAAGTTACTGAATTAGTGAAGCTTGCGAGTGCTAGACGGCGGACAAAATGACCGGCCCCCTCGTCCCCGTCTGCCTTTTGGAAGGGGTTCCAGAAATCGGAGTCACGTGGTTTGAGAAGCGCTGCAAATGGATGTCCGCCGCACCGGGGCCGGGGAGACAGGGAGATTGAGCATCCGCCCCAGCGAAACGCTGGCTTTGAAGGCGGTTTACAGGTGCAGGCGGGAAATTTTCGGACCAGGGTATGCCGGAAGGACGCTTCGTGGTGTGTTCTCCGCTGGCGATTCAGGCGCTGGCGGTTCGCTGGCGGGCTGGGCGGATACCCCGAGCAGCCGGACGCCAGCTCGAAAGCTGCGGTCCACTTGGCATTCGGAGAGCCAGAGGATCGACGTAATCGCGATGCAGCCACGGAAACTAAGGGCGATCTCCACTCCCGGTTGGATCCACCGCCGGAGTTCCGTGATCAGCCTGCTCTCCTCGTCGTTCTGCCCGGATTCGTCCGGCCCCTGGCCGGACGTCGAAAGCTGAATGACCAGATCGGTATGTGTGTCCGCCATAACCCCTTCTCCCAAGGCCCGTGATTAAGTTGCGTTGGTGCAGAATCTTCAGGTCCGGACCGAATCAGCCGCCGGAGTGCACCGGTTCAGCATGCGTTTAATATGCCTCCTTCCTAAAAGACAGTGGCGAAGCTGTGTTTGCGCAAGAAGGCTTTGCGCTCAGCGTTGAGAAGGGTGTCCGAGATCCTGGAACCGTGGGCGAACTCTGCCACCCCATAGCAGAACGCGACTTCCGTGTTGCAGCCAGGTTCCGAGTTGTGACGAATCACTTCTGCGTCGAGTCGCTTGATGGCAAAGTCAACCTGCAGCTCCGCTGTTCCGGGCATGATTACCAGAAACTGCGCTTCCTTGTGGCGAAACACCATGTCGGAGCCACGAAAGGTATTTTTCACAACCTGCGCTGCCTGATAGAGAAACTGCTCGGATTCCTCGGTGCCGCAACGATCGCTGATCGCTTCGAAATTGGAGATATCCAGCACCAGCACGGAGAGCGGGGAACCCAGCCGGTTGGTCCGTGCCACCTCGTGAGCAACCAGTTGTTCCATTGCCCGTCGATTGAAAAGCTGGGTGACGGGGTCAATCAGAGATACGGCTTCCATCCGCTCGTTGAAAATGAGTTCCTCCACCAGGCGGCGGCGAGTCGTACCGAGTTCTCTCTTCTGCAGCAGAATGTACACGTTGAAAAGGATGATCAGGGTAGTCAGTCCGAAGAACAGCTGCGGGAGCAAGCGCGCATCGGCGTGGACAGTCTGGGAAGTTGATAACAGATTGGGAGCGACCAGGGCCAG
>Ga0302294_10000725_pt1 | contig 9994 bp, 13 predicted proteins | sample III_Fen_N2_3_FD_194550 | JGI IMG/M metagenome (GOLD analysis project Ga0302294, IMG submission 194550) | Peat permafrost microbial communities from Stordalen Mire near Abisko, Sweden - III_Fen_N2_3 | ecosystem: Environmental > Terrestrial > Soil > Wetlands > Permafrost | place: Sweden: Abisko...
TTGCTCAACACCGTTCAAACTCCACAACACCCTTCTCTCTCCCCGCCCCGCCAAAACCGCTGCGCTGCAAGGAGGTGCGCATTATATAGATATCAAACACCCCGTCAATACTTTCTTCGAAAATACTTCCAATGTGTTCTTTCAGACCCTTTTCGCTGTTTACTCCGATTCCGTATCAGTAGACAAAAAAAGCCCCGGAATCGCTTCCGGGGCTAACGAGGTTACTGCGGAGAGAGAAGGGTTGCCGTCAGGCGTATGTCGGGGCAAAGGCGGCTTCGGGATTGGCTGCAGGTCCCTTGTCCGTCCAGTATGGTGACAGTTTGCGCAACTGGGCGATGATCGGCGGCACCGCCTCGATCACCCGGTCGACTTCGGCTTCAGTGTTATAGCGCGACAGCGAGAAACGGATCGTGCCATGGGCGGCCGTATAGGGAATACCCATAGCGCGCATCACATGCGAGGGTTCAAGCGAGCCGGATGTACAGGCAGAACCGGAACTGCCCGCAATGCCCATCTTGTTCAGTAGCAACAGGATGGCTTCACCTTCAATGTACTCGAAGGCAATATTGCAGGTATTCGGCAGACGGTTGCTGACGTCGCCCGTCGGGAAGCAATGGGTAATCTGACTGAGCAAACCTTTTTCGAGTTTGTCGCGCAGATACTTGACTGAGGTGTTTTCCTCGGCCATATGCTGCATGGCCAGTTCGCAGGCGACACCGAGGCCGACGATGGATGCCGAGTTTTCGGTACCGGCCCGACGACCGCGCTCCTGGTGCCCACCGCGCAGTAGCGGACGGAAGCGACAGCCACGGCGCAGATAGAGAACACCAATACCTTTAGGAGCGTGCAGCTTGTGACCGGACAGCGAGAGCATGTCGATCTTGGTGTTCTTCAGATCGATTTGAATCTTGCCCACAGCCTGGACGGCGTCTGTGTGGAACATGATGCCTTTGGCGCTGGCCAGTTCGGCCATTTCTTCCACGGGGAAAATCGTACCAGTCTCATTATTGGCCCACATTACAGAAACGATGGCGACACGGTCGTTTAACAGCGACTTGTATTCGTCGATATCGATACGCCCCTTCTTGTCCACTTTGAGCTTGTGGACGATATAGCCCTCCTTCTCCAGCCACTCACACAGCGTCAGGATGGCCGGATGCTCAACATTGGTGGTAATCACCGTGTTGCGTTCCGGCTGCGCCTTGAGCGCCGAAAGAATGGCCGTCGAGTCGGACTCGGTACCACATGAAGTAAAGATGATTTCCGAGTCATGCTCGGCGCCGAGCAGCGCCTGAATCTGACTCCGGGCTTTCTTCAGCGCCTTGCCGACTTCACTGCCGAAGGCATGAATCGAGGACGCATTACCAAAATGTTCGGTGAAGAAAGGAAGCATGGCTTCCACAACGGCGGGGTCGCAGCGCGTCGTGGCATTATTGTCCAGATAGATCGGTTCCATGGCGCAGTCCTTTAGGTTCTCTGTCGGGATTGGGGATTCTTACGCGTCGGCCGGCATGTGCGAGGACGGCAGGACCTGCACGAGTTCGCCCAGCGTTTCGATCATCTTTTGCTGAATGCCGCCCAGGGTGGCCGCTTCCATCATGCAACCGGAACAGGCGCCCTTCAGGTGCACATAGATCTTCTTGCCCTGCACGTCGGCCAGTTCGACATCGCCATGGTCACGCTGCAGCATTGGGCGGACCGACTCCAGCACTTCCTGAATCTTGGCAATCTTCTCGACGATCGACAGTTTCTTGCTTGGCGGCTTCGGCGCTTCCGGTGTTGCCGGGCAAGCCGGCGGCGGCGAGACTTCGCCGGGGCCGGCGCGATCAGCCATGACCTTGGCGAGGATTTCCTCGATACCTTCGTGGCAGGCGGCACAACCACCGCCGGCCTTGGTGTAGAAGGTGACTTCCTCGACGGTATTGAGGTTGTTGGCCTTGACCACATCTTCGATCATCACGGCGTCGATGGCGAAGCACTTGCAGATCAGCGCACCTTCTTCATGGTCGTCGGACCACTCTTCGCCACGGTAGTTGGCGATGGCAGCCTGCAGGGCTTCGCGGCCCATGACCGAGCAATGCATCTTTTCCGGCGGCAGGCCGTCGAGGTAATCGGCGATGTTCTGGTTGGAGACTTCCAGTGCCTGATCCAGCGTCATGCCCTTGACCATTTCGGTCAGTGCCGACGACGAGGCGATGGCCGAACCGCAGCCGAAGGTCTGGAAATGCGCGTCGAGGATGACTTCGGTTTCCGGCTCGACTTTGAGCATCAGGCGCAGCGCGTCGCCGCACTGAATGGAACCGACGTCACCGATACCGTTGGCTTCTTCGAGCGGGCCGGAATTGCGCGGGTTGAAGAAGTGTTCGCGAACCTTGTCAGAGTATTCCCACATGCTGTCTGCTCCTTAGACCGAGAACGAGGAGCCGCAGGAACACTGGGCGCTGGCGTTGGGGTTGTCGAATTTGAAACCGGTGTGGGTCAGGGTGTCGACAAAATCGACAGTAACGTTGTCGATCATCGGCATCGTCATCGCGTCTACCAGCACCTTGACGCCATCGACTTCGAGTTCCCAGTCGTCTTCGGCCTTCTCGGTTTCAAGCTTCATGCCATATTGCAGACCGGAGCATCCACCACCCGAAATGGTCAGGCGCAGCCCGAGGACGGGCGTTTCAGCACCACGGATGAAGCGTTGAACAGCTTTAACAGCGGCGGGGGTCAGATTGATCATGGCGTTTCTCCCAGAGTAGATGGACTAATCATTGCAAGCCCTGTGCCATGCCGAGAAAAAACACTAACCCACTGAATTTATTTAATTGTTGCAGCGCAATGCTTTGTCGTATTTGCGACAATCACCCCAATACATGTTCGTAAGTGCGCCGCAATAGTTCGCGTTCGACGAGCGGCAGGCGGCGCGCCTCGGTAATGGCGATGAATTTCCCGCCCTGCTTTTCCGCCGCCTCGAATGGAGGATCAATACTGGTACAAGCGGCCAGCAATACAGCCTGGTCACCATCCGGGGTATCCAGCCAGATGCAGAAATCAGGCACCGGCTCCAGTCCCCCCTCGGCCAGACCCAATGTTTTCTCGGCAGCACGCAGCGCCGCGCTCGGGTGAAACTGGATCGTCGAGGAATAATCCTCGGCGTGCAATACCGCTGATTCCGGCAATGGCGAGAAAGCCAACACGCTGTCGCCCAGCGTCATGAAACGAACCCGGGCACTGGTACTTTGCTTGTGCAGGATGATGAGACGGGGAAGTGCGATGGTTTCGCTCATATATATATGCAGCTCCGGTCGAAAAAGGATCAAGCGGCAAAAGCGGCAATCACCGGATCGCCTTTCAGCGCGCCGGCCCGCCCCCAGACCTGGACGGCCTCGACGTAATAACCAGGCTGTGCCGGGTGCGGCAGCAGCACTTGGTATTCGGCAAATACCCGACCATCCGGGAACAGCGTCACCGTGCCGTAGCGGGCCTTGCCGCGCCAGGTGCCGACCAAGCTGTGTTCACCCGTATAGGGATCAGCCTGCTCGACAAAGCTGGCCTCGGCCCAGACCGGCTCGTCGCCGAACATCAGGCCGAGTTTTTCGACCTGCCGGCGGATGGCCTGGCAAACCTCGGCACCAAGGACCGGGTCCGGCCGGGCTGATCCGCTGGCGGTCGACATTGCTAGCCGACTCAGGCGGCGAGCGGGGCGTAGCTGTAGCAGGTCTTCGGACAGACGCGACCACAGGCACCACAACCGATACAGTCGTTGATGTCCTTGATGGTCATCTTGGCAGAAGCGCTTTCGTCTTCGTCGTCATCGGCATCGGAATCGATCAGGTCGAGCACGTCGCGCGGACAAACTTTGTAGCAACGGCCACAGCCGATGCACTTTTCCTGATTGATAGCGGTGACGAATTCGGGGACCCATTCGGCGCCGCCACGGGTAAGAGCAGTATAGGAACTCATGATTTAACCTTTCTGAATGGCTGCCAGCTTGGCATTGGCTTCTGCCCATGCCTTGCAGGCGTCGTACGTAGATTGGGCAAGGCCCGGGATTTCGAGATAGCCGGCGGGCAAACGATCTTCAACAAGATCGTGCATTTGCGATGCCCACTCGGACGAGATGCGTTTGAGCTTTTTGACTTCCTTGTCCAAGTTTTTGATTTCTTCCTCGGTCAAGCTAACCTCCTGTAGCGAAAGTTCAATAATGAAAGCGGTGGCCCCGGTTCAAAGACCGGCGACTTCCGGGTATTGGCCGATGCGCTCAAGGGCGATGCCGAGCAGCTTGTCGGCTTCATCCTTCATCTTGGACAGGCTCGGGAAGCCGAAACGATGCACGTCGCGCAGCGTCTTTTCGACAGCGACCAGCTTGCCGACAGTGATAATCGAGCGACCAAAACCTTCATGCGTCAGATGGACGAGCGGCACGGCCAGCAGCTTGCATTCCTTCTCGATCAGCACGGCGATGGCGTTGTAGAAGGCCTTGACGCGGGAAATGGTTTCGTCGTCCGGATCGCCGATCAGCGGAATGCCGGCCTTACGCTCCTTGGTCAGGATGTAGGGATCGAGGATCTTCTCGACGGTCCACCCGGTATAGGTACCGTAGGTATCAAGAGCGCGCATCTGGCGGGCCATTTCCTTGACGAAATCGGTTTCGAAAATGGGATCAGCGGCAATGGCTTCGGTCATGGTGTTACTCCTGGGAAAAATTGGCGGATGGAAGGGAAGTGGGAATAAATTGCGGCCGGGGCGACAGGCCGGGCGTAAAGGTGATGGCGAAGCGGGCAACAACCAGGGAACCGGCAAACCCGGCGGCCGCCCCCAGCGCTGTCGTGGCATCCGTGCCACCTGAAGAAATTCCGATCAGGGCGCCGGCCAGCGTAGCCAGCGCAGGGAACAGATAGCCGAGCAACGCGGCGAGCGTGAGTCCGGATTCCGGCAATCCGACATTGACGAAGTCGCCGGCTTTCAAACCATTGGGAGCAGGCAGGTTGAGCACAGCCGCCTGACCAGCGACGGCATGCTTGCTCATGCCGCAATGACCACCATGACCGCAAACACCGCAGGCAGTCCGCTCCACGACGACGGTGGCCTGGCCATTGTCGACGTGTTGGACCATGCCCCAGTGCTCGATCATGCCGGCTTTCATCCCTGCCACCCCTCTTCTTCCATGCTGGCAAAGCGGTCTTCGGTCTTCTTGGCCTGCGCTGCCACGGCACGATCCACCCAGGCGACACCGCCTTCGGTCATCGCCTTGGAAATCTCGGCCAGCAATTCATCGACGGCATCGACTTCCGCCGTACGAATCGGCTGAATGCCCTTGGCCATCAGTTTCTTGATCGCCGAGGCGCCGACCGCCATGACATAGACGGCAGCGCAGCCTTCGAGGAAATCGACCTTGGCGATCAGCTTGTCCTCATTGCCATCCATGGCCTCTTCGGCAAATTCCGCGACACCGACCAGGGTTGCCTTGTCGGGCGTCACTTCATAGATGGCAAAAGCCTCGGCGGCGCCGAAGTGCTGATTGACGCGCGCGCGGTCGGTGGTGGCAAAAGCAACCTTGATCATGGCAGCGGGCTCCTGCTTAATGGACCAGACCAACTGCAGACGACGAGATGACATGTTGTTCACCGGGGCGAGTGTCTGCCCAGTAGCTTGATCGATAGGGTTCGGTTTCATGGTGTTGCCCCAGCATCAGGTTGGCGAGATCAAAAAGGGCTTGCCGCGTGCCGCGGTAGCCCACCCAGGTGCGGGCATAACCGCCCACATGGTCGTACTGCGGAAAGCCGGCACGCAACAGCGGCAGGCCAAGACGGTGCGCCGTATCGACGGCGTGGGAATTGGCGATGACCAACTGGGCGCCCGCCGCCCTCGCCTGCTTTTCCATGTCTTCGAGATCGCCGACGATGACGCTCTTGATCGGCAATGTCGTCAAACTTTCATGCTTGGCCGGGCTGACGGCACTGACAATCTCGGCCCCCATGCTGGTCAGGAAACGCACCTGCATGCCGAGCAGATCGGGATCGGCAGCCAGCGCGACGCGGGCGAAGCCGATCATGAAGTGGCTATCGACCATGGCGTCCTGCAACTGGGCGCGGTGACGTTCGATCTTTTCCGGCACCGGCTTGCCCGAGATATCGGCCAGGGCCTGCGTGAAGGCATCGCAATCGTCGAGCCCCATGAGGCCGTCGAAACGGTAATCGGGCACGCCGGTACGGGTTTTCAGGATGTTGGCGGCCTTGCCGAGCGACGGGCCGATAACCAGCGTCGCAATCGATTCGCCCATGCTTTCGATTTCGACGCGCGGCGTGCCGCCGATGGTCAGCGACGAGGTTTCCGCCTCGACCAGATGACCATCCAGCGAATCGCCGATGTCCGGCACGACGACCGGACGCAGCCCGAAGGCTTCGACCCAGTCCTTGATCGCCTCGATATCACCCGGCGTCAGCATGGCCGAAGCCAGCACATTGACCTGTTTCGGCCGCTTGCCAACGGTGGTGCTTTCCGGCACCAGCGTCTGGATCAGCGACTCGATGGCCAGCGCGTAACCGCTTTCCAGGCAACCGACGTAATCCGGCGTATTGACCGGCACCACGGCAACATGAGCAAACTCCGGATGCGCGGCGCGGAATTCCTTGACGGCGCGCAGGATGTCGGTGCCCTGGGTTTCCGAGAGGCCGGTGGTGACTAGGCCGATGATTTCCGGCTTGCTCTTGTCTGAGAGGGTGCGCAACGCCTCAATGATGTTCTCGTCGGCGCCCATGATGGTCGACACCTGATCCATCGCCGTCGTCTGCAGCGGGATCGGTTCGCGGAAGTGGCGAACGAAGAAGACCTTGCCGAAAGCCGTGCAGCCCTGCGAACCATGCATCAGCGGCAGGCTGCGATCAAGGCCGAGAAAGGCCAGCGAGGCACCAATCGGCTGGCTGACCTTGAGCGGGTTAACCGCCAGCGCTTTCTTGGAGAGAATGATTTCTGCCATTTGGACAAGCCTCGTTGAGATTACCCTCCTCCCAGCAAGGAATGCGCCAAGCAGCTATTACTTTTAAATCATAAAGTTACAAAACAATGTCGTGTAAGAAACACAACAAACGCCGGTCGATGACACCACAAAGCTCAATAAGTTCACCACATCACGGCATCAGGAACGAGGCTTTTTCGCGGACGCGGATATCCGGATTTTCCGCCGAGACAATCTCGAAGAAGAATGGATTGGCACCCTTCGTACCGCTCTCTGCTGGCGCCCGGACAAGAACAATGACCGAGCGGGACGCGGCAGCAGGCACTTCGATATCACCACTATCGGCCACTTCCACGCCAGCCAGGCCATTGACCGCAAGTTTGTAGCGATGCGCCTGCTCTTCGGTGTTCATGACATTCAAGGTAAAGATGTTTTCGATACGACCATCTTCGATTTCCCGCGACATCATGCCGCGATCGCGAATCACATCCACCTTGAGGGGAATCCGATGCGCCAGGAACCAGGCCGCCAGCAGCATGACCAAAACGAGAACGGCGCCATAACCAAGAACGCGCGGACGCATGATGTGACTGACGATTTCCTGCCGGCCGAAATGACTGGCCAGCGCGTTTTCCGTCGAATAACGCACCAACCCGCGCGGCTGACCGAGCTTGTCCATGACCTCGTTGCAAACATCGACGCAGGACGCACAACCGATACACTCGTATTGCAGGCCGTTGCGAATGTCGATGCCGGTCGGGCAGACCCGCACGCACAAACCACAATCGACGCAATCGCCCTGCCCGCCTGCCGAATCGGCACTGGATGACCGTTGCCCGCGCGGCTCACCGCGTTGATTATCGTAGGTGATGACCAGGGTGTCCGGATCGAACATCGCGCTCTGGAATCGTGCGTAGGGGCACATGTGCCGGCACACCAGTTCGCGCATATTGCCGGCCAACAGGTAAGTGAAGCCGGCGTAGAAGAAAATCCAGAACGTTTCCCAGCCGCCGAGATTCCAAGTCAGCAGGTTATGCCACAGCTCCCGGACGGGGCTGAAATAGCCGGCCAGCGTAAACCCCGTCCACAAGGCCAGCGCCCCCCACAGCAGGTGCTTGGTCAGCTTGATGCGGATCTTGCGCAGGGTCAGCGGCCCGTTGTCGAGCTTGATACGGTCGTTACGCTCACCTTCCACCCAGTTTTCTATCCACATGAACAACTGGGTATAGACCGTCTGCGGGCAGGCATAGCCACAGAACAACCGGCCCGCGATGGCTGTCACCAGGAACAGTGCGTAGGCTGAGACGATCAACATGGCTGTCAGGTAGATGATGTCCTGCGGCCAAAAGACCAGGCCGAAAATATAGAACTTCCGCTCGACCAGGTGCAGCAACAGGGCTTGCCGACCATTCCATTCGAGCCACAGACCGCCATAAAAGACCGCCTGCGTCAGGATGACCATCGAAATCCGCCAGTTATCAAAGAAGCCGCGCGCCCGCTTGGCGTAAATCTTCTGGTACTTGGTGAACATCAGGACGCTTTGATAAGCGGCGGCACTGCTTTCCTGTTTTTTTCCGGTCATGATCGTTCTCACTGCGTTGCTGTCTGCCTGAGCGGAAACATCGGCGGCATCAACCAATATTTCCTGCTCGAGCCACACTAGCAGATTCAGGATGGGACTCGGAAATCATCTTATCGTCAGCAATTCCGGCGATATGTAACCTGAGTCACACAACCCCGAAATGTTTGGCCTTGGCGCACAAAATGCAACGACGAAACAAACGGAAGCTGGGTACAAGAACAAAACAATCGTCATCAGGCGGAGTTCGCCCATTAGCGGCCCGCCATGGTTCAATTTAAAACGCATAGCGAATGATGCTAGTATCATCAAATCTCTCCAACCAAGGAGATCACTCATTAACCAAGGAATAGATTACATGCGTCATGTCTTGAGCAGAAATGTTCGTCATCCACATAATCTCGTGGCTCTCTGCAAAACTATTGCTTCTAGTTCACTAGTGCTGGGACTTGCAGCATGTGGCGGCGGAGGGAGTGGAGGTAACTCGGCTGCAGTGAATACAGCGTCAATAACGACTTATAACTTCGCTACACCGCAAGTAAACTCCCAACGGACCTACACCAAGACAATCATTGACAACTCCAACAATACCGTCATCGAGACAATTCAAGACACTATAACTACGGTTAATCCAGATCTGTCATTTGTTGTTTCAGAGAGTGACCCAAGCAACAACACCTATATTGTCGGTGGGACAAATTATTCAGTGCCACATGGGACTATTACCAGAAACAATTCCGGGCAAGAAATATCGGCTAGCCTTTCAGTTTCTGGTGGTAGTGCAACAACATGCACCTTCTCTCCTCATGGAACAGGTCCGAATTATCCGGTTTCTGTTGGGCAAACTTGGTCAATAAGCTTCACGGAGACTTGTGGTGCGGCTGCACCAATTTCTTTCATTCAAACAGGATCTGTAGTCAACGTCGAACAAGTAATCGTTCCAGCTGGCACATTTACAGCCTTGAAACTGCAAAGCACTCTTTCTTGGACAGACTCCAATGGGACAACTCATACTGAGTCGATAACCAACTGGCGGGATGTGAACAATGGCTTCTCCGTAAAGCAGAATATTTCCTTCTCTTACGGTGGGACAGCCCAGATCAATGGACACCCAGTGACAACATCCATAGTGCTTCAGAGTTTGTAGCGCTCTGATTAAAGAATACTTCGCCGCGCCAGTTTTACTGAAATTCGGAGGCCAAGCAAATATCCGCTCAAGCGGCCAGCACAGTCCCCGGCCCGCTCGCCTTGGCCCACGGCGCCGGTTTGCGCACCGCTGCCCAGACCGGGCTTTCCATCGATAACGCTAGTTGCCGGGCGAGTTCGACCATGCCGCTGTAGCCAGCGTAGCCGAATTCGCGTTCCTGGTTGATGTCGAGGAAGGGGATGCGCGCCTTGAGCGCAGTGTAGAGATTGCGGCCGCCAGCGATCAGGATGTCGGCCTTGTATTCGTGATAGGTCGACAACAG
>Ga0302294_10000726_pt1 | contig 9992 bp, 7 predicted proteins | sample III_Fen_N2_3_FD_194550 | JGI IMG/M metagenome (GOLD analysis project Ga0302294, IMG submission 194550) | Peat permafrost microbial communities from Stordalen Mire near Abisko, Sweden - III_Fen_N2_3 | ecosystem: Environmental > Terrestrial > Soil > Wetlands > Permafrost | place: Sweden: Abisko...
GTATCCGGAGACAGCCTTTTTGACCTTTTCGCTGGAGCCCATCAGCCACAGAACAATGAACAGCGACATCATGGCGGTGACAAAGTCGGCGTAGGCCACCTTCCACGCACCGCCGTGATGCCCGCCGTGGCCACCCTTCCTCTTGATGATGATCGGTTGCGTTTTGGCTGACATGATCTCTTAATCTCTCCCTGGAATTGCATGCGAGCTTACGCAGCAGCGGCCGCGGGCGCTTCAGCAGCGGATGAATGGTTTTTGCAGCTCTTTTCCATCTCGTCGAAGCTCGGCCTCACGTGAGCCGGAATTGCGCGGCGGCCCATCTCGATAGCGATCATCGGCGCCGAGCCCTTGAGAAACGAGAGAATCAGCACACGCAGCACATGTAGGTATTCGTTGTGCGAATCGGCGGTCTTGGCCATATTCGCGGCCACGGGCCCGACCGCGCCGTAACAGAGCAGAATGCCCAAGAAAGTGCCCACCAGAGCCGCCGCCACCTTTTCGCCGATCTCCTCTGGCGGCCCGCCCAACGAACCCATGGTGATGACCACGCCCAGCACAGCGGCCACAATGCCCAGGCCGGGAAGCGAATCGGCGACCGTGGATAAGGAACTGACCGGCATCGTTGCTCCGTGGTGATTGACTTCCATATCCAGTTCCATCATCTGGTCCATGTCGAAGGGGTCCACCCCGCCGGTGATGGCCATGCGCAGCGTATCGCAGACAAAGTCCCGCGCATGGTGGTCGGCGAGAAAAGCGGGAAACTCTTTGAAGATCAGGCTCTCGGCGGGCTTTTCTACGTCCATTTCCACGCTCAGCAAGCCTTCTTTGCGTACCTTGTTGAGAAACATGTACATCATCCTGAGGGTGCTCAGATACCGCTCCTTGCCGAAGGGCGAGCCCTTGAGCACGCCCGCCAATCCCGCGGCGATGGCCTTGATCACATGCATGGGATTGGCCACCAGCAGCGTCCCGGCGGCCGAGCCTGCAATGATGAGCAGTTCGGCCGGCTGAACGAGCACCATGATATGTCCCTTTTCCATCAGGAACCCGGCGATGATCGACCCAAACACAACGACAATGCCTATGATGGCGAACATGCTTTGCCTCCCGGCGCGGAAGTGATATGGTTTCCGCCCGCATGAAAGCTGGAGCGCATAGCGGACTTTGCCCGCTCCAGCAGATCGACTAAACTCCCGTCCCGTTCCGCCTGCGCCGCGCCAACGCTCACGGTGAGCGATAGACGGTCACCCCACCAGCGGAAGTCCGTTGTGCGAGCCAGGCCTGCCAGCACCTGAGCGTGAGCCGCAAGCATCTCAGGCGTACGCTCGTGCGAAAGGACCAAATACTCGTCGTCGCCCCAGCGCCCCATCTCTTCGGTTGGCCGCAGCCCATTTGCCAGCACCTGCTCCAGTTTTTCGAGCATGGCATCGCAGGCGCCCGCGCCATGGGTCTTGCGCAGGTCGTGCGCCTGGTCGGCGGTGATCCACAGTACGCCAAAGCTCTCCCCGCCATGACCAAAGTCCTCAAACGCGGCGGCAAGCCTCTCTTCGAATTTGGCCCGATCTGCCTCTACCAGCGAGTCGTCGCTGCATTCTCCATGCGGCAGTGCATCCAGGCTTTCGGCGGGATGAAAGACGGCCGCCAGCCCGATGCGCCCACCGAGCCCATCGCGCAGCACCAGGGCCCGCATCATGGTCGGCACATCGTGCCCCATCGCATGCCTCAGATGAACCAGCGCGCCGCTTCCCGGCTGCACTCCAAGGCACGGCTCCTGCTCTCCTGGCCGCTGGGTGATGAGCAGCGGCTCCAGCGCGACGGCGGACGGGCGCTTCAACAGACCCGCGCCGGCGTACCCGGTGATGGCCTCCGCAGAGCGGTTCCAGAAGGCCACCCGGCCGTCGGAGTCGATCAGAGCAATCCCCTCCGGAAGACTATCCAGCGCTGCTTCAAGCAGTTCCGTGCGATCAGCCATCCATGCCCCTCCCATTTCTTTCATCGGCGCGGAGCAGAGCAACTAGACCAGCCTGACCTGTGAAGAAATATCTGATTTTGCTCGATGCCTTCGATGAGCAGGCCTTAACGGACGAGTCCGTGGCGGGGCGGGAATGAGGCAAAAAACCGCCGGCGAGGCTCTCGCGTAACTTCTCAGTCAACAGACGCCGTCTTGACCGGCCACAAAATTCCGTGACCTGGATCGCCAACTGGCTGTAATCTCTTTGGTAGGAATATTGCGAGAGCGTAGACTTTGTATCGGGACCGGCCAAAAGACGAAGAAGGCCCGATGTAAGCGTTGCACAATGAGACACCTTGAGACACTTGCGGTAATCTGCCGATAGTATTGAAAAGAACAGAGGCATCCACCCGAGATCTCCAGTTCCCGGCGCAGGTGTTGTTGCGGGCAAAATGAGAGACCGATGGGCTTCTGAAGTTACTCAGAGGATGAGGCGCGCATCATGAACAAGATCATCCTGGCCGATTCGCAGGCGATTTTCAGGGCAGGCACTGCCAAGGTGCTGGCTATGGACGAGGACGTGCGCATCATTGCTCAGTGCACCGACCTGGACCGCATGAATCACGCCATCACTACATTTCCTGGCGCAATCGTCCTGTTTGCCGCCTCGCTGCGTCCGGATATGGAGCGGCTGCACACCCTGCTCGAGTCCGCTGGCAGCCGCGGCATTGTGATGGCAGAGAACAACGACGCCGCCGGCACCTATCTGCAACAGGGCTTTCGCGGTGTGGTCTTCCGCAACGTCACGGGCGCATCGCTAGTCGAGTGCGTGCGCGCGGTAGCCAGTGGCGACACCTGGCTGCCTCCGCAACTGATGGTGGCCGACTCTCCCGAAGAGGATATGGTGGGCACGCGGGTGCGCGACCGGCTCACCCCCAAGGAGATGCGCATCGTCGCGCTGATCGTTCAGGGATGCAAGAACCGCGAGATTGCCACACGCCTCAAGACGACCGAGCAGGTCATCAAAAACTACCTGCGCTCGGTCTACGACAAGACCGGGGTCAGCGACCGTCTTGAGCTGGCGCTGTTCACCATCCACCACCGCGTGCTGGCACAGGCCGCCGCCGAAGTGGGCAGCAAGCTCGAAGCCGAAGAAGCTGCGGCCCCCCAGCCCATGGCCTAGCAGCTACTGCTTTACGAGCTCCACTCTGCGATTGCGCGCCCGGCCTTGCTCGGTGCCGTTCTCGGCGATCGGCTTGGTGTCTCCCAATCCAACTGCGGTCAGTTGCGCCCGCGGGATGCCGTTTTCAACCAGCCATGCCACCACGGCCGCGGCTCTTTGCCGTGAAAGCGCCTGATTGCCCGCCTTGGTGCCGGTCGAGTCGGTGTGCCCCTCAATCGTCATCTTCCAATCCGGCTGTGCCTTGAGCAGGCTCAACACGTCGCCCAGCACCTTTTCAGACTCCGGCCGGATCGTCGCCTTGCCGGTGTCGAACTCGATCCCATACACGGAAGCGTGTCCTGTCTTGCCGATCTCAGCAGCCCATACCGAGGCGTCCGAGCTCATCTCCTGCTGCATCGCTTCAGTCAGCACCGTGGTCACGACGTACGAGCTGTCGCCTGTCATCTCCGACGCAACCACAGCCACCCATTGCGGACCCTTGTGGGCGGTGACATAGTGCTCGGGCACATCGTAGCCGGCGAAGTCCTGCTGAAAGCCGGCGGCCCGGAGTGCCTGCTCGGCGTTCCGGCGGACCTGCAGGGCCGATTTTCCCGTGCAACTGTAATGAATCTTCTCGATCTTCCCTTCCACATGAGTCTTTCGCGGATCTTTGCTGAGTGAGGTCTGCAACTCGGCGGAATCGAACTCCGACTTGCTGCAGTCGGCGATCGAGCAACCTGTCATGCGCGTCAGCAAAGGGGAATCCTTGCACCCTTCCGCGTCTTCTTGCGCAAAGAGCGCAAGTGGCGACGCCAGCAGCAGCAAGGCGGGCAGCATCAATGACTGCAATTTCATGGGTTTCTCCAGACGGGGAATCACGACGCTCGAACGCTACCAGCCGAACCAGACCCTCGCGGTGACAGCCGTCACGGCGTAGATTAGAACGCGGCCACTTCCGCATTGGTTGACGGAAGACAACTATCTCCGCCGCTCCAAGGCCTGTTCCCGCCTCCAGGTTGTCTCCCTCATTCGCATTCGACTAGGTCGCAGCCGACGGCGGATTTGTATGCAGATTCCAGCAGATTCGCCATTTCTGTTATCTTGCCGCTCCAAACTCTCACCGACTCTTCGTATAATCATCCTCATGAAAGCAATTGCGACGGTCCTTGTTTTGTCCGCTAGCCTTCTGGTCCAAGCCCAGACCCCGGCACCCAAGAGCGCTCCCGCTAAAAGCACTCCCTCAAAGACCAGCGCGACCCACGCTGCAGGCGCGCGTCCTTCCCTGCTCAACCCGGCATCGTTCACGGCCAAAGCTCCGGCGGTTTTCAAGGCCAAGTTCTCGACCACCGCCGGCGACTTCGTTGTCGAAGTCCATCGCGACTGGGCACCGCTTGGCGCGGACCGCTTTTACAACCTTGTCCGCTCCGGCTACTTCACCAATGCGGCCTTCTTCCGCGTTGTCTCCGGCTTTGTCGTACAGTTCGGGCTGAACGCCAATCCAGCGGTCAACAAGGTCTGGAGCACCGCCAGAATCCAGGATGATCCTGTTCTTCAGAGCAACAAGCGCGGAAGTCTTGTCTTCGCCACGGCGGGCCCCAACACCCGCACGACCCAGCTCTTCATCAACTATGCCGACAACACTCGCCTTGACCACATGGGCTTCGCTCCCTTTGGCACGGTCGTCGAAGGCATGGACGTGGTCAGCAAGATCTATCCCGGCTACCGTGAAACCCCTAGTCAGGACCTGATCACCTCACAGGGCGACGCTTATCTGAAGGCCAACTTCCCAGACATGGACAAGATCAAGCTGGCCCGGATACTTCCTGCCGTATCACCCGCGACGCACGCTCCGGCGGGCGCCAAACCAGCGGCCAAGCCATCGCCCAAGCCCGCAGCTAAACCGACACAGCGCTAGGGTCTGAAAGAGGGTTTCATCAGCCAAAGACAAAGACAGAATTTGGCACCTCCTGAATCGCGGATATCGACACTACCAGCATCCGCAAAGAGCGGTGAGTGATGATGTTGCCCAGCGAGTTCTAAACTGATAGCGTACGCATTTCTGCAAGACAAGCGATCGGTCCAAATGATCCATCAAGAACCATATCGAGGTATAATTCCATTGAAGCGGGAGTAGTTCAGTGGTAGAACGTCAGCTTCACCACTGATTAATTTTACCTCTCCAAATCTAACAACCTTATGTATCAATCAAATCCTTCAAAATAAAAGACATACTCACCAACACAGATCGCCATTTTTCGATGCACAAATGTTTACTATTTTATAAACTTTTTGCCATTTTTGGACAGGTGGCTAGTAAAAATGGCTAGTAAGGAGCAAAGATCGCCCAGTCGGGGAATCAGTGGTCGCTCGTCCATTCCCTCCCCTGAAGGAGAAAATGGCAAACAGATTGGGTGGAAGGCAGCCGTCGCATTAGAGCAGCCTAGCTGGACAAATGCAAAAAATGGCGTTGACGTAGGGCACTTCAAAGCAGAAGTCTTGAGGCAACATGGATCGGCGAGAAATCAGTCGTCTGCGAAGGCAGGAGGAACCCTAGATCCCGCCGACTTCCCACTACAAGTCTCTCTCAATACATGGTTTGGGGACTTGGTAGGTACTGAGGGTCAAAAGTCGAGCGCAGTTAGCTGACGCGGGCGCAACTGCTTTCTTCCAGATAGCTTACGAAGCACAGGCAGGCCACATTCAAGTCGTACTCACCTTGCGCCTATGTGGCCGTCTGTGCCGCATGGCGGCATTCGCAAACAGGGAATGCAACAAACGCCATTGTTCTGCTTCCCGACTCAATCAAACTCACATATAATCCCTGCACTAGTGGAACCCAACTTTTCCAGCCTTATCACGAAGTTCGAGGCCGGCGATCGCTCCTCCTTGGACGATCTGATGCCTGGCGTTTACGCGGAATTGCGTCGCCTCGCTGAGCGTTGCATGGGCCGGGAGCGTGTCAACCACACATTGCAGCCCACGGCGCTAGTGCATGAAGCTTACATGCGCATGGTGGGTCAAAGAACGGTTGACTGGCGCAATCGGGCCCAGCTGGTGGCGATTGCAGTTCAGATGATGCGGAGGGTTCTCTTGGATCATGCTGAGGCTTGCAATGCGAACAAGCGCGGCGGGAAGCTATTGCGTGTCACTTTGACCGATGCGTCTTCTCTGGCTCCCTCTGGAAGCGTCGATCTGATCGATTTGGACAATGCGCTTCAGCAGTTGTCGGAGGTCGATTCGCAACAGGCAGCGGTGGTTGAACTGCGCTTTTTCGGGGGAATGAACAACGATGAGATCGCCGAGGTGCTCCAGACATCGTCGGTAACGGTACAGCGCCGCTGGGCCTCCGCGCGCCTATGGTTGGCGCGGTGTCTGGCAGAGGCAAGACCGCAATGAAGGCTGATCGGTGGACCGTAGTCCGCGAAATTCTCGAAAATGCACTGGATCTGGAGCCGACCGAGCGAATCAAATTCGTCGCCGACGCTTGTGGCAATGACACAGAATTGCGGAGTGAAGTGGATGAATATCTCCGCTATGAGGGGGTTTCCGAGACCGACTTTTCGCTCGGCCGATGGATTTCCGTCGAGGCGGCAGACGAGGTACAAGATCCGGAACGAATTGGCGTCTACAGGGTGTTGCGCAGGCTGGGCGAAGGCGGCATGGGCGTCGTCTATCTTGCCGAGCGAGACGACGATGAGTACCGCCAGCAGGTCGCGATCAAGGCTCTCAAACCCGGTCCGCAGTCGGCGCGCTTGCTGTACATGTTTCGCCGCGAGCGGCAGATTCTGGCCCAGCTGCAGCACCCTAATATCGCGCACCTCATGGACGGGGGGACGGCAGACGGGCAAATCTATTTTGTGATGGAGTACGTGGACGGCTTACCGGTCACGATGTACTGCAGGGATCACAAGCTCACGGTTCGGCAGCGACTGCAGTTGTTCTGCCGGGTGTGCGAAGCCGTCAGCTATGCACACGGAAAGCTGATCATCCATCGCGATTTGAAGCCGGGCAACATACTTGTCACGGTCGATGGCGACCCCAAGCTGTTGGATTTCGGTTTGGCAAGGATGTTTCTCGACAGCACCGGCGTCGAGCCGACGATTCAGATGACCGGTGCGATGCTGACGCCGGCTTACGCCAGTCCCGAGCAGGTTCGGGGTGAACCTCTGGGCACTGCGACTGATCTCTACTCGTTGGGAGTATTGCTTTACGAATTGCTGACAGGGGCGAACCCTCAGGCCCCCGAAAAGATGAGCCCGATCGAGGTTTGCCGCACCATTCTGGAAGCGGAACCGCAGGCGCCCAGCCATGTTGCGGATCATGCCAACAGGCGGGAATTGGCCGGCGATCTCGATAACATTGTGTTGAAAGCAATCCGAAAAGAGCCGGAACACCGGTACGCCAGCGTCGATGACTTCCGACGGGATATTGAGCGATACATCGGTGGATTTCCAGTTCACGCCGCGCGCGGATCAACCTACTATCGCACTCGCAAATACGTTGGGCGACACCGCTGGGGACTTGGCGTTTGCGTTCTTGGCTCGATGATGGCGGCGGGCGCGGCGACCATGATTTGGTGGCAGGGACAGCAGGCCAAGATGCGCTTCAATGATGTGCGGGATCTGGCGCATTCAGTGATCTTCGAACTCCACGATGCTGTGCGCGACCTTCCCGGCTCTACTAGCGCCCGGAAGCTGATCGTTGAACGCGCCCTCCAGTACCTGCGAAAACTTGAAGCGGCGGGTGGCAACAAGCGCGACCTGCAAATGGAGATGGCAGCCGCATATCAGAAGATCGGAGAGGTCCAGAGCGACACCTCCAGAGGCAGTCTCGGCGATACGGCAGGCGCGTTGGAAAGCTTTGTCAGTGCGCGCAGGCTTCTCGATCATCTAGTGCGAACCGATGCCAACGACTCCGAAGCGGAGCAGATGTTGAGCAATGTGAGCCAGGAACTGGCTGAAGTGTATGAGCTGCGCGGGGATGAACCCGCCCGTGCTGAAGCCGCTCGCAAGGCGGCTGAGTTGCAATGGGACTTGGCCAGGCGCCATCCTGAAACGCCAAAACTGAAGGCAGCCGCACTGCGTTTGTCTGCCAACAATCTGGGTAAGCTTGCGGATTGGAAGGCGGCACTGCCTCTGTGGCAACAGGCGGCGGCAGCTTACGACGAAGCCGCTTTCCAAAGCCCAAATGATCCTGAGGTTCTTGAGAGGCAGGCCACCTCGCACAATGGCCTGGCGCAGACTTGTAATCAACTAGGACAGTTGACCTGCGCGCTCGAGCAATACGAGGTTGCTCTGCGAATCGATTCAGCGCGGCTTGCGGCCACAGGACCGGACCACACCCGGTTGGCGATGCTGGTTTCGTTCCGGCTCGTTGACCTCGGATGGATCGAACACAGCCTGGGCAAGCAAAGGGACGCTGTAGCCCACGAAGAAAGAGCGCTGGCTCTGCAGGAACGAATCGCGGAGGCGGATCCGCAGAACACGATGGCGCGTCTTGAATCGGCGAAGACCCTGATAACGACCGGGCTGATTCAGCGTGACGGTAAAGACCTTAACGGAGCCGCCCAGTCTCTGCAGAAAGCGAAAGCGATCTTCGAATCCATGCTTGAGCTCGATCCAAGCAATCAATCAACCCTATTCCATCTGGCTTGGTCGTCGGCTGAGTTAGGGGACGTCATTGTTCGTGGGGCTGAGGCGCCCGGCCAAGCCGAGGCGCGCAGTCAACTTGCCTGGAAGAGAGCGACTGCCGCCTATGAACGCTCCGCGCAGTGTCTGGCGCTACTCAAGCTCGACGGAAAGCTTGATGGCCTCCTCGATGATCGATCGCTCAGAGCCGCTGTCCCGAAGAGGTTGCGCGAGTGCAGGGCCCATCTCGCCAATGGCCACCCTATGGCAGCTAACCACTGACCTCTCAGCTCTGACCCCGCCATCTAATCAAGCTCAATCTGACCGTCACGCTCAAGCGATGGAATGGCTGTTAGCGCGCCAAAATCCGCGTTTTTTGGACTGAGCGGCGTTTCCTGACTCTTTCGTGATCAAGTTCATTCGAATTTCCCGCGTTCATAAATAGAGGCCAAAACTCCAGTTCATCAGCGCGACCAAGCGCTGTGAGGTCTCACACAGCCCTATTCACCCTTGTTGCGGCCCACTCCGTCACGGGCCGGGAAAGTACCGATCATGCGCGCTTCGTGGTTTCGTCCCTTGGTTTGCATTTGCTCCGTCCTGCTGATGGTTGTTCTAGCCATTGTGCCTGGTTTTGCGCAGATTGCGCTGCAATCCGGAGCTCCGAATTTCGGCGTTCAGTCAGTAGGCTCCTCCCAGACGGCCACTCTGACCTTTGCCTTCGATGCCTCCGTCACCGTGGGCGCGCCGGAGGTGGTCACCCAGGGATACACCGGTCAGGACTTTACCACAGCAAGCGCCACATGTGTCGCAAGAGCATATTCCACCGGCCAAACCTGCACGGTGGGTGTTACATTCACTCCCAAGTATCCGGGGCAGCGCGCGGGAGCCGTCGTCTTCAAAGACAATGGCGGCACGGTGATCGCAACCACATACATTCAGGGCGTGGGCGACGGAGCGTTGCAGGCGATCAGTCCGGTCTCATCCGAAGCTGGTCTTTCGTTTCGCCCGATGGGGCTCGCGGTTGATGCGGGTGGATACATCTACGTCGTCGATCCAGGCGCCAGCTACGGCAATGGAAAAGTATGGAAAATTGCTCCGGATCTCACTGGAGTGGCGCTCGCCGCCAGTGACTTCTACGCTCCGGTAGCAGTGGCGCTGGACGGGGCTGGCAATCTCTATGTAGCGGACTCCGGCTGCAACTGCGTGTGGAAGGTCACGGGCGGGGAGGCAAAGAACTATTCGTCGGGCCTTT
>Ga0302294_10000729_pt1 | contig 9979 bp, 7 predicted proteins | sample III_Fen_N2_3_FD_194550 | JGI IMG/M metagenome (GOLD analysis project Ga0302294, IMG submission 194550) | Peat permafrost microbial communities from Stordalen Mire near Abisko, Sweden - III_Fen_N2_3 | ecosystem: Environmental > Terrestrial > Soil > Wetlands > Permafrost | place: Sweden: Abisko...
GCTTCAACACATCGTCGGAAGCGCCACGGATGCCCGCTATCGCTCCGGCGCTGCGTGCTTCGCTGCTGGGCCTCATCGCGCCGCCGATGGCCGGGAGTCGTCACCCTGGTCATGTGGAACATGAGAAAAAGACTTTTTTCTCATAGATGAAAAACACCCGCAGCGAGGACGGCGGTCAAGGGCGCACGCTCTGTGTGCGTCGCGCTGGCGCGAGCGAAGCCCCTTGACGGCTGCCGCAGCGGAGGGTACGCGGCGTCAGCCGCGCCGGGATGCTCATTCAGCCTCGATCCTTTGCTTTCAACACGTTAACGCCGCAGCAACCCACGGTTACTCCCGCAGCAACCTTGAACAGCCCATTTTCCCCTTAGCTGATTTGTTTTCAACATGTTTACGCGCGTAAACACGTAAACGCCAGTGTTTGCGCCCCTCGCCGCCTGCATCGCATTGGCGCGGCTCACGTTAACGCCGCAGGAACTTTCGGTTACTCTGCAGCAACCCGCTGGGGGTGACGTGTCGTAGCGCCAACAGCCGATGCCGTAGGCAGCGCGGGCTGCGGGATGCGGGCTGGACGAGGACGCAGGGGGGCAGAGTCCTAGTTGGGATTGCCCCCTAGTTGCGTGAGCCTCCTGAGAAGCTGGGGGGCATGATGTCCGATACTGATTCGTGCGGCTCTGTCTTTATCGGTTTCGCCCTCACCCTCAGAAGTATTCTGGAGCTCATTTGTTAGTTGTACGAGGCGCTCTAAATCAGCTTTCGGCAGGAACTCCGGATCTTCGGCAAGATGATAAGGCAGGTATTCAGTTACAAGCGATAGTGAGGCATCAAGTTCACCCATTGTAAGTGGGCGTGGGCGATCCGTCAGGACTGCTACGGCAGTCTTTGTGGCCAGTCCCGATCCTGTGAAGGAAATTGCGGCGATTAAGGCCTCATCTGGATTGCGAGAGACCTCTGCACACAGCGTCGCCATAATTTCCTCAGCTGTCTCCTGCGACAGCCGAAGTTCAGCGAGTTCCGGGGGCAGAATCTGGCGATAGTGATCGTCGCCACTGTCTAAAGGGGACGCTTTCTCCAGCAGCATTGCCAGATGCAATGGCAACTGCCCCCGCTCGCCAGCAAGCAGTCGCCTCAGAAGATCAGTTGCGGTATCTCTCTCAGAATTCATTGGCGTAAGTTGGTACCATTCAAATTGTCGAGATCAACCCGCCAGCCACTGTTTCCGACGTCTGCCGAGCAAAGGCTCCTTGTAGGAATGCCGTAACCAGTCGGAGCAAACTTCCCTGCACATTGGCTAACGCTGATGATTGCCGACCTGAGATCCCTCTGGTTGGAGTTGAAAGGAAAGCCCGCCGCTCCACTCGCGGCTGCGTTCCATAGCGCGTTCAGAGAGGAGCGAACCTGAGCAGTGGTCACTCCGGGCGGATCGTCATTAACCATGACTTGCGTGGCGGGAGATGTCGCAGTAAGTCCCTTTTGGAGTTGAATACGCATTCGACCCTTACCCTTCGCCTTGCAGTCATTCGGATCCTCCGTAATATCAAAATCAAAGGCAACTTTCAATGCAATCACTGAGTAAGTGATATTAGTTCTGCAACCTAGCGCCTTTAAGGCAGGTTGTGCGGCGATATCGATAATGCCGATGATCATGGCGTACTCGAGAATCGCTGCGCTTGGTCTTGGCTGTGGCGACGGTACCGGAACTGGAGCAGCAGCTTCGCCAGTAGGGTCAGACAAATCGACAGGATCGCCGTCTGCATAACGATACTTATGCAGCGACGCCGGACCATCCGACTGACCTTCCAGCGGGTCTCTGGAGAGGAATCTCCCAGTCATTGGGTTGTAGTATCTGGCGCTGTAAGTTTCCCTGACGCCGTTTTCAACCACCGTTGCCTGCAAGCCTAACGTCACTGTGAAGTTGCAGCTATTCGATCCCTGATTCCATGCCGTTTTCCAGGTCTCGAACCCCTGACGCGGTTTTTCGCTTAGCTGCGGCATCGCGGCTAGAGGGGGTTCGTACAACGCCTGGATTTGGGTTGATTCCATTGCCTCCGATTGTACGGCTTTGGAGCCGGGATGACGGGCCTATTTTGCAGGCGATTGGGCAGGGGTTTGCGGGCGGGATTGCGGAGCGTATCGGGGAGCGATTGGAGCCTGGATCGACCCCGTATAAGCCGCTACAAGCGGCGGCTAAAAGAGGGCGATTGCGCGGTCTAAAGCTGTTCGATTTGGAGGCCGGGGATGAGGCGGAAGTGGCGGACATTAACGGTCAGAACCGAGAAGCCAAGCTCCAGCGCCGTGACGCCGATAAGCAGGTCTCCGAAGGGGATCGTCACGCCCTTGGCCTGCTGTTCGCCGTCGATCTTTGCGGCCAGTAAAGCCGTCGCCGCAGTGTATGGATACACCGTCAGATCGCGCAGCAGTTCATCGATGAACGCCTGGCGGCGTTGCCGGATTTCTGGATTCTGGGCGCGATAGATTCCATGAGCCAGTTCGGTCAGCCCAACCGCAGAGAGGGCAGCATCCTGATCGCCCGCCACGGAGACAACCCACTCGATCAGCTTTTCGACTGTGTCTCCCCGGCGCTCGGCTGCGATCACCACGCTGGAGTCCAGTATCAGCCCCATGGGTTTTCCAGCGGCTCGGGATGGCTGTTCACCGCCGCTTCAAGGTCGCGGGCGAAGCCGCCATCGAGCGTAGCTGTCGAGCCATGCTCTTTAGCCAGACGCAGAGACTCCGAGAGCCGTCGCATCGGGCGGTCGATCACCGTGCGCAGAACCACGGCGGATGCGGCGTCTTTTTCGATGACGATTTCCTCGCCCATATAGGCGCGGGCCAGCAACCCGGCGATGTCGCGGATTGCTTCGGCTTCCGAGATGCGGATCGTTGCCATACTCATGATGATACCTCGATTCCTGTTTTTTCTCTTAGCTGCTGCTTCTAAAAAACAGCAGCTAAGTAAAGAACATCATTCCTCTTCTTCTTCCTCGGCCTCTGCTTCAAGAGCGGAGAACAGGGCCTCGGCGGCGGGATCGGCGAGCTTCGCTGCCGCTTCCGGGCGGCGCTCAAGGCTGGCCGCTGGATGGGTTGCCGAGTGGATTTGCTTGAGCATCCGTATCGAGACGTGCGTGTAAATCTGCGTCGTGTCGAGCCGTGCATGACCGAGCATCTGCTGGATGAAGCGGATGTCCGCGCCGCCTTCGAGCATCAGTGTGGCCATCGTATGCCGGAAGAGATGGCAGGCTCCATGCTTGCCGATTCCGGCCGCTTCGACGTAATCGCGAACCAGGCCGCTGAGCCGGTTGGGACCGAACGGCTCGCCCTGCGCAGTAAGGAAGAGAGTGCCGTCGTCCGGCTCGGATACAAGCCGGGGCCGAGCCTGGTCGAGATACTTGTCGAGCCATGCAACGGCACGCTCGCCGACAGGGATTACACGGTCCTTCTTGCCCTTGCCTTCGCGGATGGTCACGATGCCCGCTTCGCGGTCCACATCGTAGAGCCGCAACCGAAGCAGTTCGGTGCGCCGCATCCCGGTCGAGTAGAACATCTCCAGCATGGCCCGGTCGCGGATGCCGAGCGGGTCGGCGACGTTGGGCTGATGCAGGATCAACTCGGCCTCCGATGCGGTCAGCACACGTGGCAACGGCTTGGGCAGCTTGGGCAACTCGATCTCCGATGCCGGGTTGTGCAAGAGATAGTTCTGCCGCGTCATCCAACGGAACCACATCCGCAAGGGCGACAGCCGCGAGTGCTGGCTGGCGAAGCTCAGCGGGCAGCCATCCTTCTTGCGGTAGTGGAACAGGTAACGCTGATAGCGTTCGAGCACTGGCCGCGTGACCTCGACCGGCTCACTCAGCCCGCGTTCCATCGCCCAGCGCTCGAACAGCGATAGATGCTCACGGCGCACATGCCGCGTGTCGTCGGTGAAGCCCTTCACGGCAAGGGACTCGATGTACTCTTCGAGCATGGCCTGTAACGGCGTGCTCGGCGGTGTGCGCTGCTTGCGCGGTTTGACTATGCGGGCCATCAGTTGCCCCCCTTCATCCTGCCGTTGTTACGATTCGGTGCGGCTACGACGGCATCTTCTTCCGTCTCTTCCGCAGTAGTGTTTTCTGGAAGATTTTCGCAAAAATCGTCTTTTACCCCGATGGATACTGGAGATTCCTTACCCCGCGATCCCCCCGCTATCCCGCCGTTTTGACCCCGTTTTGGCCCCGCGTTCTCACTCTCCAGACCCGCGTTCTCGGCCTTTACCCCCGCGAAGTTGGCGTCGTACTTGTACCCTCCCAGCTTCTCCACGTCGATCAGACCCGCCATCACCGGCCTGTTGCCGTCGCCCTCGATGGCCCCGTTGTTGCTTTCGAGAGTCACGACAAGCTCGTAAACGAAGCTCTGGCCGCGCCCGCCGCGATGCGCCAACAGATACTCCAACTCCTCCAGCCGTCCCAGATGCAGGCGCAACTGCGTATCGCCCCAGCCGGTAACGGCCCGCACGTCGCGCCGCGAGAAGCGGTACTCGGACCGCTCGATCTGCTGCCGCTTGCATTCCGCCGCAACCATCGCATCGACCAGCAAGAGCAGACGCCTGGTCTGCGGCGGCAGCTCGTCGAGCGAACGGCCCAGAACCTCCGCCGTCAGCCGGTTGGCAACCGCGATGTCGTCGAGCGTTACTTCGATGTATTCGAGCCGCTTGCCGTTGTGCTGGATCGCCTTCCGTGGCCGCTGATGCTGATGAAGAAGAGCGATAGTGCGGATAAGCGTCAGATACTTGGTGTGATCGCGCCTGGTCCGCGTCTGGCTGTCCAAGAACGTCAGCCCCGGCGCATAGGGATTGACGACCGAGACCGGCTTCAAGAGCCGCTGTGCGTTGCGGTGCAACCGCAACAGCTCGTCCCGATCCTTGCGCCGCAACAGCCCCTCGATGGTCTGCGCCTCGCGTTGCACGCGATGGATCGCCTGTGTCTGCGCCCGCTCCTCGTTCACCGTCAAGACAAGGCAGCGATTCAAAAGCTCCTCGTCGATGTCGATCGCCGTCGTGGTCAGGAAGATCATCACCGGGCCTTTGACGCGGTACTCGTGCGTAATGTGCCTGCCCGTCACCGGGTCTTTGCCGGTCGAGGCGATAGTCAGCTCGCCTTCCGACTGCAACAGCTTCAACGCATACGAGGCCCGCTGCGCTCCGGCCTCCTCCACGATGGCCAGCACCTTGTGCTGGAGATCGGTCTCGCCCATGTAGAAGAGCGATTGCCCGGTCATCGCGGAGTATTGAACGCGCTGCTCCTCCGGCACGAAGGCCAGCACCGCATCCATCAGCGAACTTTTCCCAGCAGCCGAACTCGACTGAACCATTACGGCAAGCGGCGCTTCCAGGTGGCGCGACACAACGCCCAGATAGCCGACTAGCTTGTTGGTCTCCTCGCCCACGACTCCGCACAGGGCGAAGTCTTCGACGATGCGCTCCAGCAAGCGCGGATCGCGCAACAGCGCCATTGCCTCGGCGCGTTCCTCATCGGTCAGCGTGACAGCCTTTTCCTTCGGTTGAAGCGCCTGCTTGATCTGCTCGTCGCGCAACTCCTCCAGCTTGAAAAGCACCTTGCCCACGTCGCGCCGGATGATCTCTTCCTTGATGCCAAGCTCCTCGGCAGCCTGCCTGACGAAGGCCATGCGGGGCCGCGACACGTTCAGGTCCAGCGTGTCCACGTGCAGCCCCATCTCGCCCCGTGCGTCCGTGGCCATCACCCGGATATTCACGCGCAGCAACTCCGCGCTCAGGTTTTTATGCAAGCCGCGGACACGGTACTCGCGCTCGCCCTGGCGCATCAGGATGTCTTCGCCGCGTACTTCGACTTGCACATCGCCCTGGCTCTCTACCCTGGGCGGCATGGGCAGGACTGACATAGAAGCAGCGGCTAAGGAAAAAACCTCTTCTGTGGGCACTGTCGCCGCGATTGGCTCCGGCACTGGCGTTTCTTCCATGATGATTTTTTCCTTAGCTGCTGCTTTTGCTTCTGCTGGCAGTGCCACGCCCGCCGCTGGCCGTTGGCCTTTGCCCAGCCACGATGCTCGGTTGATAAGTACGCCCAAGCTCTTCGCCGCTGGCGTCACCTTCCGCGCATACTCGTTCGCGTCGATGCCCTTGGGGAACTCCACGCGGAAGCACTCGATGCCCATTCCGATCAGTTCCTCGGCCAGCTTCTCAGCGGCTTTGTTGCCCGCTTCATCGTTGTCATAGGCGATGTAAACCCGCTCCGTGCCGTACTGGGCGAAGGCCGCACGATGGTCGGCTGTGAAGCCGTTCACACCGTAGCTCGCAGTTACATTGCGGAAGCCAGCAACCCAGAACGTAAGCGCGTCGATCAGCGCCTCACACAGGATGATTTCTTTCGAGGCTTCAAGCGCCTGCTCATTCCATACGCCCCGATGCTCGCCTTTCAGGTACAGGTGCAACGGCGTTCCCTCGCGCAGCTTCGCCGTGATCTTCCGCCCGTACATCTCGACCACCTCGCCGGAAGCATTGAAGACCGGCACGACAACCGAGCCGTTGAAGTGCTCGTGTCCGCTCTCCCGCAGGATGCCGAGCCGCTGTAACCGGCTCCGCATCTGGGCGCCGGCGACGCGGTTCCTCTCCTCAAGGCCATAACCCAACGTCCGGTTGGCGAAGCCCAGCCGGAAACGGTCGATGATCTCCGAAGACTGGAGGCCGCGCGAGGCGAGATATTTCAACGCCTCCGGCGACTGCTTCAACGTCCGGCTGTAGTAGTCCACGATCTCAACGAGCAACGCCCGGTCGTCCGCATCCCGTGCAACAGGTGGCGGCAGCTTCGGCACTGTGCTTCTCTTTACCAACTGAATCGGTCCGGCGGCTAAGGGAAAATGCTCTCTCTTCAGCAACTCCACTGCGTGGCGGAAACTCACACCCTCGGCCCGCATCACCCACTCGATCACGTCGCCGCCCTCGCCACACGCGCCCTTGCAGTGCCACACGTTTTTCACCGGATCGATATTCAGGCTCGGATTCCGGTCGTCATGGAACGGGCACAGCCCGATCAACTCCTTGCCGCTGCGCGTCAGCTTGATCCCCCGCGCCTCGGCCAACCGCTCGACGGAGATTTCCCGCTTCAGCCGCTCGACCTCCGCCTCCGGGATTCTCGCCATTTCTCGCCGCCTTCCGCCCCAAAAACCTGTCAAGAACTTTTTAAAGAAAATTACCGTTTCAAAATATAAGTATCATACTTATAGTGGAGCGGTACAGATTTTTTGCCCTTAGACTGGCTTCCTATGCCAAGGATTTCCAGACTCAAGCTCTCCCCCATCGACCCCGGCCCGGAGTCGATAGGCCAGCGCATTGCCCGCATTCGCAAGGAACGCGGCTATACACAGAGGGAAGTTGCCGAACGAATCGGCCTCATTCCGGCGCTCGTCTCCGACTACGAAAACAACAAGCTCCGCCTCAACGCCGATATGATCCTGCGCTTCGCCGAGGTCCTCGAAGTCTCCACCGACGAGCTGCTCCGCCCGCAGTCCGGCAAGCGGCCAGGCCGCAAGCCCAGCCGCAAGGTGCTGCGCCGCCTGGAGCTGATCGAGACCCTGCCCCGCCGCAAGCAGGACGCACTGCTCACCACCATCGACGCCTTTCTCAGCAGCGCCGCAAGCTAGCCGCTCGATCAGACCTCGAACCCAACACGAACAAGGCCGGACAGCGTCCGGCCTTCGTTCGTTCCGCGTTCGATCTTCGGGCCGCGAACCGACCCCGCTAAGCCGTCAGGCTTAGGGATGGTGTCTTGGCTTCAACACATCGTCGGAAGCGCCACGGATGCCCGCTATCGCTCCGGCGCTGCGTGCTTCACTGCTGGGCCTCACCGCGCCGCCGAGGGCCGGGAGCCGTGGCCCTAGTCATGTGGAACATGAGAAAAAGACATTTTTCTCATTGCTGAAAAACACCCGCAGCGAGGACGGCAGTCAAGGGCGCGCGGTCTGTGCGCGTCGCGCTGGCGCGAGCGAAGCCCCTTGACGGTCGCCGCAGCGGAGGGTACTCGCGCGAAGCGCGCCGGGAAGCCCTTGCAGCCCCGATCATTTGCTTTCAACACGTTAACGCCGCAGCAACCCACGGTTACTCCCGCAGCAACCTTGAACAGCCCATTTTCCCCTTAGCCGATTTGTTTTCAACATGTTTACGCACGTAAACATGTAAACGCCAGTGTTTGCGCGGTCGCGGACTGCATCGCGTTGGCGCGGCTCACGTTAACGCAGAGTTACCGCCCGGTATCCCTGCAGCAACCCGCTGGGGGTGACGTGTCCCCCTACTGCCGATGCTTTAGCGGCGTCGCTCGTCAGCGGGATCGCCAAGGACGCCGGAGCAGGCCTCAGACGCAAGCAAGCCGCCCGGAGACCCGCTCATCGCATAAGACCGCGATGAACGGGCCACAGTTGCTCATGGCTCAGGGCTGTTCTTTGCCGCCGATGACCGGGCCACCTGCCTTGCAAGTCATCTCGATACATATAGCAGCAAGTTGCCGAGTGCAATTCCAAGGAAGAGCATATTCCACCTCCCCCAAGGTTCAAACAACCAGGCGACCGAACCTGCACAGAGTACGATCACTCTCCAGGGTTCGAGATGCCAAATTGGGGGCGGGAATTGCCAGTTCGTGATATCTGTCGCCAAAAGCATAAAGAAGGTAAGTAATACCGCTGCAGCACGCTTCTTGAGCGGGTAGCCATTTGCCGCCGCAGTGATTTTTACTTTGATATCTCGATACATTTTCTCACCTGTCCTCGTGCGGCCCTTCCACGTGATTACCAATTCCGACCTCGCCGCGAATCGATCGCCGGCGAGTTATGCTCAATAATGCTATGGATGTACTACTTTCATGTCGGCTAACCCCGCGCATACCATCTGGGTACCCTTCTCGATTAAGACCGCGGCTTTCGGAGCGTTAAAGACGTGTTCCGCAATGACTGCAAACTCCGTGCCAAGAATGTCGCATGTCAGGAATCTCGTGACCCCGCCCCAAAAACCGGTCTGATGCAATAGAATGTCGTACGTGTCTATGGCCTCTTCGAATAACCCGAAGGCCGTATCAAACATGCCCATAGCATAGTCGAGTGCGGCTTCAGACAAATCCAACGCGATTTCTGCAATCCCAGTAGCGATCGCGTCCATAAAGTTGGCTATCGCTATTGTCGTGCCTCCAACGAACCCGACGACAGCGGGCACGGTCTCAAGAAGGAAGCTCCTGTCGATAGCGCCCGTACCAAACAAGATCGCTCGTCCAGTTGGGTCCTTCGCATTGATTGGATCGCCGCCTGCGTACAAGTACTTATGCAGCGAGGCTGGGTCTTTCGCGTAACCGTCTTCCGGATCGCGAGACATGAAGCGCCCGGTGTTTGGGTTGTAGTATCTGGCGCGGAGGTAGTAGAGGCCGAGGTCGGCGTCGTACTGTTCGCCGCGGTACAGATAATTATTCGGTGTTGAACCCTGCGTCTGGAAGAAGCCGCCGTAGGCATCGTATTCCCAGGAATCCGTGACGGCCCCGGCCGAGTTCGTAAGCTGGCGGACGTTTCCTCCGCCATCGTAGCCGTAGAAACTCGGCGTCCAGACGTTGGAAATCATCTGCTGCTGCGAGATGCGCTGCAAGCCATAAGTGTACTGGCGCTGCACGGTTCCATTTGCGGCCAACTCCTCGACCACCTGCGCGTAGCCTGTCGGGTTCAAGTCATCGACCAAGTAATACGTCGTGACGCCACTGACGGTTTTGGCGACACGATTGCCATCGCCGTCGTAGAGCATCTGCACTGCGCCGCCATTCATCGAGATCAGATGATTCTCGCTGTCGTAAGCGAAGGTCTTGCCGCTCGCAGCGGTCACATTGCCGTTGGCGTCGTAACTCTCGCCCGATACCTCATCGTCGGCATTGAAGCTCCACGAACCCGGAGTGATGCCCTCCAGCGACGATGTGTCGGAAAGCCTATTTCCAACAGGGTCGAG
>Ga0302294_10000734_pt1 | contig 9950 bp, 6 predicted proteins | sample III_Fen_N2_3_FD_194550 | JGI IMG/M metagenome (GOLD analysis project Ga0302294, IMG submission 194550) | Peat permafrost microbial communities from Stordalen Mire near Abisko, Sweden - III_Fen_N2_3 | ecosystem: Environmental > Terrestrial > Soil > Wetlands > Permafrost | place: Sweden: Abisko...
CACGCCACCACCGGCCATCGTTCAATCCGTCGGTTACGACACACGCATCCGTCTGAATTCGATTGGTTTCTTGCCCGAGGCACAAAAGCAGGCAACGGTCGCCGCACCCTGCAAAGAGTTCACCGTGGTGCGCATGAGCGATCAGGCCGTCGTTTTCTCCGGGCAGGCCAGCACACCTTTCAAGACCGCTGTCAGCGACACCGACGAAACGGTGCAGTTTGTGGATTTCTCGGCGGTCAAAGCCCCCGGTCGCTATAAGGTACAGATCGCCGGCGTCGGCCTTTCCGCGCCGTTCGACATCGGCCCCTGCGTCTGGAACCTGCCCTTCGAAGTCGCCTCTCGTGCCATGTACCTCTGGCGTTGCGGCACCGCGGTCGAAGGCACGTGGAACGGCATAACCTATCGCCAGAAGGCCTGCCACCTGGAGGACGGCTGGATGGACTACGCCGGCGGCGGCCACACGAAACACCCCACGACAGGCGGCTGGCACGATGCCGGCGATTACAACAAATACGTCGTCAATGCCGCGATGAGCATCGGCCTGATGTTGAAAGCATGGGAACAGTTCCCTGACCACGTGGCCTCGGATTCCCTCGGCATTCCCGAAAGCGGGAACCACGTGCCGGATCTACTCGACGAAGTCCGCTGGGAGGTTGAGTGGCTATTCACCATGCAGGGCGACGACGGACGCGTGTATCATAAAGTGAGCTCCCTTAATTTTCGTTATTGGGGTCCGCCCGATAAAGATGATGGACCGCGTTATCTCACTCCGTGGAGCACGACTGCGACGGCAGATTTTGTCGGGACCATGGCGGAGACAGCCCGTGCCTGGAAAGCGTTCGATACAAATTTTTCAGCCAAGTGCCTGGACGCCGCAAAGAAAAGCTGGAGCTTTCTGCAAGCGCATCCCGAACAAGTCGACGCCGACATGACGGCCTTCCACACGGGTGCCTACAACACCAAAGACCGGAGCCTTCGCCTCTGGGCTGCGGCAGAACTTTGGGAAACCACCGGCGACGCGGCCACCTTGCACGACTTCGAAAAAGGCGCGCAGGAGTTTTCATGCACGTTTTCCAAGGGCGGGCCGGGCTGGGGTGATATGACCGACCTCGCCTTTGCCACCTACCTCACGTCGAGTCATCCGAACGAACGCAACGCAGACATCGTCGCGCAGCTGACCAAGAGCCTGTTGACCCGCGCCAATGAGATCGTCGCCGTGTCACAGAATAATGGATACCGGCGCCCGCTCGGCGTCGAACGCTCCACCTGGTACTGGGGCTGCAATGGCACGGTCGCGAGCCAGACCCTGCTCCTGCACCTCGCGGACAAGCTGCAACCCGACCCCGCCTACCGGGCTACGGCGCAGTGCGCGCTCGATTATCTTTTTGGCCGCAATTTCCACAGCCGCTCCTATGTGACAGGTCTCGGTGCGCTTCCGCCCCTGCATCCCCACGATCGCCGGGGCGAGCCCGCCTGGCCAGGTTACCTCGTCGGCGGCGGCTGGCCCGACGGCCGCAGTTGGAAAGACGACAGGGCAAGATACGACCTGAACGAAATTGCCATCAACTGGAACGCCGCCCTCATCTACGCGACTGCTGCCTTCGCCGAACCACAACCAGCAAAGCAGTAGCAGCGGATTTCGCTGACGTTGACCAGGGAAGCAGCTGCCTCCACCGCTCCGTTCAGAATAGCTGGGCGGCTTTCCACGATATCATTTCAAAAGCTCGCGGGCGTTTTTTGGAATGCTGCACTGCGTCAGCGTTTCACGAAGAGCCCGGCAGGGAATTGGTTGTGCACGGCGTAACTTAAACTGTCGGTTTGCGTCAGAGCGGCCGAGCCACAACACTGGCTTCCTCTTTTAGATGAAAAAAACACTCCGGCTTCGTGGCAAGTTTTGCAGTTTCCCGCTGATTGCGACATTCGCGATCGTCCTATTGAGCGGGTGTGGACACGAAAACGCCAAATCTCGCCCCGCACCCACCGTGCCGGTGCAGGTCGCCATCGCGGTGAAGCAGGCGCTGCCCGTCACGCAAAAAGCCATCGGCTCAGTGCAAGCCCAGCGCGGCGTGGCCGTGAAGAGCCAGGTCGACGGAATTATTCAAAGCATCAATTTTCAAGAGGGCGACGAAGTGAAAGCCGGCGGCTTGCTAGTCACGCTCGATAAGCGTCCGTTCGAAAACAGTCTGCAGATGGCCAAGGCCGATCTCGCCAACGCCCGCGCTCAAGCCACCCGCGCCGCCACCGATGCGGAGCGCTACGAACGACTCGATCAGGCGTCCGTCGTTTCAAAGGAACAATACGCTCAACTCGTCACCCAAGCCCAGACGACGAAGGCACAAGTCGACGCCAAAGAAGCTGCTGTAGCCAACGCGCAACTACAGCTAGACTACACGGAAATCCGCGCACCGATCGATGGCCGCACCGGACAACTCGGCTTGCACGAAGGCGCGCTGGTTAAATCCAACGACGCAGCGTTTTCGCTGGTCACCATCAATCAAATGGCACCCATCTCCGTCGCCTTTTCCGTACCCGAACGCACCCTCGACGCCGTACGAGCCGCACTTGCGGCCGGCAGCGTCGCCGCTCACGTAAGCGGGCGCGACAACGACACGGTGCAAGCAGACGGCGTCGTGGATTTCATCGACAACACCGTCGATCCGACAACCGGCATGATCACGCTCAAAGCTCGTTTCGACAACGCGGACCACGCGCTCTGGCCAGGACGTTTCGTCAACGTCGAACTCAAACTCGGCACCGAGGCCGACCAGATCGTGGTGCCAACGCCAGCCGTACAGACCGGGCAAAAAGGAAAGCAGATTTATGTCGTGAAAGCGGACCACACTGTAGAACTCCGACCCGTGACCGTAGGCCGCATCGCCGGCGATTTCACCTCGATCGCCACAGGTATCGAAGCAGGCGATACGGTTGTCACCGATGGCCAGTTGCGCCTAGTGCCTGGTTTCCGTGTCGAGGTTCGCACGCTCGAAGAAGCCGCCAGAGTTCCCGCGGCCAAGAAAAAGTAACGCCAGCCGGACACCGCGATGAATCTTCCCTCACTTTGTATCCGTCGACCGGTGATGACCACGCTGCTCACCACAGCGTTGTGCGTCTTCGGCGTCATGGCCTTCCGGTACCTGCCGGTTAATGATCTGCCCAGCGTTGATTTTCCGACCATTCAGGTCAGCGCGGGCCTGCCTGGTGCCACGCCCGAAACGATGGCCTCAGCAGTGGCCACGCCACTCGAACAACAGTTTTCCACCATCGCCGGCATCGACTCCATGGTGTCGACCAGTTCGCTCGGCTCGACGCAGATCACGCTGACTTTCACTCTGGAGCGAAACATCGACGCCGCGGCACAGGACGTGCAGGCCGCCATCGCTGCCGTGCAACGTCGCCTGCCGACAGACATGCCAGCCAATCCCGCCGATTCGCCTGTCTTATTTCTAGCGTTTAGTTCGACGACATTGCCGTTGTCTACAGTTAATGAATACGCCGAGACGCTGGTGGCCCAGCGCATCTCGATGGTTGATGGTGTGGCTCAGGTGCAGGTTTACGGCTCGCAAAAATACGCACTGCGCGCCCGGCTCAATCCCGAGGCGCTCGCCTCACGCGGCATCGCGCTCTCCGAAGTGCAAGCCGCACTCTCTGCTCACAACGTCAATCTTCCCACTGGCGTGCTCGATGGCACGCGGCAGTCCCTGCAAGTCGTGGCAACCGGACAGCTCGAATCCGCAGACGCGTTTCGCGACATCGTCGTGGCCTATCGCAACGGCGCGCCCGTTCGCCTCGGCGAAATTGCCGAAGTGCTCGACAGTGTGCAAAACCGGCGCGTGGCGAGCTGGTTCTACAAGGATGGCAAAGGCAGCCGCGCGATCATCCTCGCGATCCAGCGCCAGCCCGGCACCAACACGGTCGAAGTCGTCGACCGCATCCGCGCTTTGTTGCCGCAGCTCAAAAACTTGATCCCGCCTTCCGTGGAACTGGACATCTTGCGTGACAGCTCCGACGCCATCCGAGAATCCGTGCGCGATGTGGAGTTCACGTTGGTGCTTTCCATCGTTCTGGTGGTTTTGGTGATCTTTCTTTTTCTGCGAACCCTGCGTGCCACGATTATTCCCGCCGTGGCCATCCCGATGGCGTTGCTGGGCACGTTTGTGGCGATGTATTTCCTGGGTTACACGCTCGATAATTTCTCGCTACTCGCGCTCACTCTGTCGGTCGGCTTCGTGGTCGATGACGCGATCGTGATGCTGGAAAACATCGTGCGTTACACCGAAAAAGGCATGTCGGTGCGCGAGGCGGCGTTCAAAGGTTCAACCGAGGTCGGTTTCACGATCATGTCGATGACGCTGTCGCTCGTGGCGGTGTTTATTCCGATTCTTTTCATGGGCGGTATTCTGGGCCGCTTGTTGCATGAATTCGCCGTCACGATCACAGCGTCGATTCTCGTTTCTGGCGTCGTGTCGCTGACGCTGACGCCGATGTTATGCAGCCGTTTTCTGAAATCGCACGACGAAGAGGCGCACCGGAAACGTGGCGCCTTTTATCGCGGCATTGAGCGTTTTCTGGAAGGCATGCGTTCGCTTTACGAGCGGACTTTGCACATCAGTATGCAGCACCGCAAAACCACGATTGGTATAGCCGGTCTGATGGTTGTGCTCACGGTGCTATTGGCTTGGCGGCTGCCGCAAGGTTTCATCCCGACTGATGACACCGGCCAGATTCGCGCGCCTACGGAGGCCGCGCAGGATATTTCTTTCGATGAGATGATTCGCCACCAGGAAACGGCCGCAGCCATCGTCGCGCAGAATCCAGATGTCGCGGCGTTCATGTCGTCGGTTGCCAGCGGCGGTTCGAGTTCGGTCAATTCAGGCAGCATGTTCATGCGTTTGAAGGATCGCCATGAGCGCAAGCCCGTCACTGCCATCATCCAGGATCTGCGCCGCCAACTCGCGGCTATTCCCGGCATGCGCGTCTATCCGCAACAACCGCCTCCGATCCGCATCGGCGGCCAGCAAAGTCGTGCGCTCTATCAGTTCACGCTTTTCGGCAGCGACCTGAATCAACTTTATGACGCCGCCCGCGACATGGAAACGCGTATCCGCAGCGTGGATTCAGTTGTCGACGTCAACTCCGACCTCCAGATCTCCAGCCCGCAGGCCCGCGTGGTCATCGACCGCGACCGCGCCGCGACACTCGGCCTTACGCCGCAACAAATCGAAGACACGCTCTACAGCGCCTATGGTTCGCGACAGGTTTCGACCATTTATACACCGTCGAACCAGTATTACGTGATAATGGAGGTCGCACCGGAATTTCAACGCGATCCCGACGATCTTTCGTCGCTCTACTTACGGGCTCGCAACGGCAAACTCGTTCCAGTCAACGCCGTCGCCCGCGTCGATCGCACGGTCGGCCCGCTGACGGTTAACCATCTCGGACAAGTGCCAGCCGTCACGATTTCATTTAATCTGAAAGACGGCGCATCGTTGAGCGATGCCACGGGAGCCATAACCACTCTCGCGCAGCAAAACCTGCCAGCCACGATCAGCTACGCGTTCCAAGGCAGCGCGCAGGCATTTGCCTCCTCACTCAAAGGACTCGGACTTTTGCTGATCATGGCGGTGCTGGTGATCTACATTGTGCTCGGCATTCTCTACGAAGATTTCATTCACCCGCTTACGATTTTGTCCGGCCTACCAGCGGCGAGTTTCGGCGCGCTGTTCACGCTTTGGGCCTTCCGTGAAGAGCTCAACATCATGGGCTACGTCGGCATCATCCTGCTCGTCGGTATCGTGAAGAAGAACGCGATCATGATGATCGACTTCGCTCTGGCGGCGCGCGCCGCGGGCGAAACCTCACCGGAAAAGGCAATCACGCAGGCCTGCGTGGTGCGGTTCCGGCCGATCATGATGACGTCCTTTGCGGCGCTGGCTGGTGCGGTCCCAATCGCGCTCGGACTTGGCGCCGGAGCCGAATCGCGTCGTCCGCTCGGACTGGCGGTCGTCGGCGGACTGCTCGTTTCTCAGCTGCTCACTCTTTATATTACGCCGGTGATCTACCTCTACCTGGATCAATTTACCGTTTGGTTACGGCATCGGAAGGCGGCGGTTGCCGTGCCATCCAAGGTGACACCTCAGCTTATAGTGGCTAAGTAAGCCTATACCAAGAAAGCGAGGGCGCGGATTCGCGATTCCTGAAACCTTGCAGAGGTTGACTTGTCTCCCTTAGGCTCGGGCCCAATTAAACTATGAAAACCATAGCAGCGCTGACTTTTTCCTTGTTCGCTCTCGCGCCGGTTCAGGCGCAAGTTTTTCGTCCTGAGACTGTCAATGGTGCCGTCCTCGGCGGGATCGCCGGAGCCGTGATTGGCAACAACTCCGGTGATCTCCATCACAACGCTTGGCGCGGCGCGGCCATCGGCACGGTCGCCGGCGGTTTAATCGGTTCTTCCATCGGCGAATCCCGCGAACGCCGGGACGGCTATCAAGTCCATCGGCCATCAGGCTATTATTCCTATGGACCTTCCTACCGGCCTTACGGCTACCGTGGATCCTACGGTTATGGTGGTTACGGCTACGCGCAGCCGGGGTACTACTACTCGGACTATAGCTATCGCCGTCCGAGTTACGCCGCCTCTGGACTTTGGCTCGGCGGCCTGACCGGCGCGATCATTGGCAATAATTCCCATGGTCACAATGCCTGGCGCGGAGCGGCTTGGGGCGCGGGTGCCGGTCTGCTGCTCGGCGCGATCGCTGACGAAAATGCGCGCGAAGAAGACGCTCGCGAAGTCGCCTATCAAGATGCGCAGGCTGCCGTGCCCGCGCAGAATGCTCCGACCCAGACCACGCCGCAAAACGTAACCATCATCAACAACTACAACAACAGTCCGTCTACACCGATGAGTTCGGCCAACGGCATGTTCGGCCGCTGAGCAACAAAACAAACCTCACTACGCCCGCGGTTACGCGACGCGAATTTGATCTACTCTTCTTTTTGAACAACCTTTGACTACATCCATGAAAAATAGCCTAAACCGCATTGTATTCCTGAGCGCCAGCGCTGCATCCCTGTTTCTTGCAGGATGCGCAAACCAAGGCGTGCAAAATCCCTCGGGCGTTCCCGTCACCGAGATGAAAGCCGACGAGCGCGGCTTCGTCGCCGGCACCGGCATCGAATCCCAGGATCTCGTCGCCGTCACCGATAAGATGGCGCGCAGCATCCTTGCCATTCCCGAAATCTCCAACGCCAAGGGCGTGCCGCGCATCGCGCTCGATCCCGTCGTCAACGACACCCGTTTCGCGCTCAACAAAGATCTCTTTAACGACCGCATCCGCATCGAACTCAACAAACACTCCAACGGCAAAGTGCGCTTCCTCGCCCGCGACCGCATGAAGACGCTCGAGCACGAGCGTGACCTCAAGCAGCAGGGCGCCGTCACCGCCAGCTCCGACCCGAGCGTCGTCGAGTTCAAAGGTGCCGACTATTTCCTTACCGGTAAACTCGGCGGTATGTCCGGCCGCACCTCTCAGGGTGTGAGCGACTATGTTTTGTACAGCTTCCAGCTGATCGATGCGCGCACCAGTGAGATCGTGTGGGAAGATTCAGCTGAAATCAAAAAACAGGGCCTGGAAGACGCGGCTTATCGCTAAAACGAGGGCACAAGTTCACGCCTGTGCCTGTCACCGAAGAACTGACACTATGAAAACTACTGCTCTTTCCCTCGCCGCCTTCTCCCTCGCTCTGCTCGGAGGCTGTGCCTCGCAACCTCCCGGACCGTTCACCCCTCAGGACACCACGAAATACACGCTGGAAAACACTGAGAGTTTCGTGCTGATGGATAAACAGGTTCAGTACTCGGTCACTTCGACTGGTATTCAATATCGCAATCTGCCGGACGGTCGCCTCGAGATCGTGGCCAACATCAAAAACCGCGAAACCCGCCGCATCCAGGTCCAGGTCAGCTGCGTGTTCAAAAACGACCAGGGTGTTTCCGACGGAGATGAGACTCCCTGGCAGACTCTCATTCTCGGTGAAAACGCGACTGAAGCCGTCACTTTCGCGTCTATGAACAATCAAGCGCGGAAATATACTGTCCGCGTCCGCCAGGCCCGCTAACTGCCTAAAAGCCGGAGCGCGCTGAATGCGCGTTTCCGGCCTCCAGCCGGCTTGCGCGGCAAATTTTAGTCCTAGCCCTATGATCACCATGAAAACCCGTATCACGCTTTCGCTTTTCCTTGTGGCGTCGGCCGCGGCGCCCGCTTTTGCCGAGAAAGACCAACAACCCGAACCACCCGTACCGATAACGCAGGGGTATCCGAAGCAATACAACCAACCAGCCGTTGACTCTCCCGAGACCCAGCAGCGGCTCTATGGTCCCGGCGGCAGTTTGATCGCGCCGGAGAAAGCAAAACAGGTCGTCGACGCCTTTCGCGGCGCGTACGAAAAACTCGGCAAGCCGCGCGTTCTCTTCTTCGTGAACCGAGAGCTCGTCGACGAAGGTGCCAGCCTGAAACTCTCCAGCCGCACCGAAAAAACTGAATCCGTGCATGACGAGAAAAAATCCAGTTTCGAGACTGATCCCAACGCACCCAAGCCCGCCAGCACTGCGCAGACTCAGGTCAATGTCGCTGTCCATGGCAACGCTGGCGGTAGTGACTCCGCCACTACGCCAGGCAAAGGCATGAGTGAATCCAGGTCCACCAAGGTTAACGCCGAAAACACGTACACCGCAGGCGACAAACCGGCCTCAACCCTCGCCGACCGTCAGACTGTGCGCGAAGTCGAACGCCTTTTCGGGCGTCCGTTCCGCTATGCCGGTGCTAGTCTCGCCGATCAAAAAATCGCCGCCTCGCTCATCGCCGACAAGCCGATCGATAATTTTGTGGCGCCGGCCAACGACGCCGCGCGCAAGGATCGCGATGCGCTCGCCAAGGTCGCCGATGTTGTGATCGAAGTCTTGGTTTCCAGCCGCAACGTCACGGTCACCGGCGTCTCTGAGGACAAAGTGGTTTCCGTGCCCGACATCCAGGTGACAGCGGTGCGGCTCGCTGATTCTGCAATCATTGGCCAGGCGAGTTCCTCCGATATTTTGGGCCGCGATCAGCAAGCGGGCCGGCTTGTCCGCCAGTTCGATGTGCGTGACATCACCGAAGCAACCGCGCTCGCGCTCATGGAAGACATCACAACGACGGCCAAATAACCTTACTTTTGCAGCGGCAACCTGTTGTCGTTCCGCCGCTCATTGAATTGCCGACGCCGCCGTGTTGCCAACGCGGGCGGCGTCTTTCATTTCTTCAACCTTCATGTCTCGTCGTATCTTTTCGAAATTTAGCCCGCTCCTTGTCCTGCCGGTGATCATTTTCGCCGGCTGCGAAACCGCGCCAACCCACCCGCCCGTGCCCATCACGGGCGACCCCGTGGTCGACGGTAACGCCCAACTCGCCGTCGCGCCAGCCAAGGACCGTGCGCTTTGGGAGTACCGCATCGCAGCCGCCGCCTTGCGCCGCGCTCAGTTCGATGAGGCCAAAACGAAACTGGACGACGCGCTCGCCGTTTCCGCGTCAAATTACGGCCAGGTTAATTCTGAGGCGGCCAAGTCGCGCCGGATGTTTCGCAATGAGTCGGACAAGCCGTTCATCGGCGAGCCTTACGAGCGTGTCCTGGCCTCCTATTATCGCGGCGTACTTTACTGGCGCGACGGCGAACCCGACAACGCCCGCGCACTTTTTCGCAGTGGTGAACTCTTCGACAGCGACACGGAGGATAAAACTTACGCTGGCGACTATGTGTTGCTCGATTACCTCGACGGTTTGGTTTCGGTCAAACTCGGCGGCGACGGTGCCGACGCCCTCAAGCGCGCCCGAGCCAATGCGAAACAACAAGGTCACGCGACCCCGCCCGCCTACAACCCAAAGGCAAACGTCATGTTCTTCGCCGAATACGGCCAG
>Ga0302294_10000741_pt1 | contig 9905 bp, 6 predicted proteins | sample III_Fen_N2_3_FD_194550 | JGI IMG/M metagenome (GOLD analysis project Ga0302294, IMG submission 194550) | Peat permafrost microbial communities from Stordalen Mire near Abisko, Sweden - III_Fen_N2_3 | ecosystem: Environmental > Terrestrial > Soil > Wetlands > Permafrost | place: Sweden: Abisko...
GGGTCGGTCGCGGGATAGGCGGGCGATAAAGGCGCATTGGGATCATAGGCGCCCCCCACATTGAAGCCGGCCGCCGAATTGCTTCCGTAATCCCCGGAGGACGCAAAGAAAGTGACCCCCAATGACTCTATCGCGGCAAAGGCGCTGGTCTGCGCTAACGGAGGCATGCCTGGAGCCCAGCCGATCGATTCCCAAGATGTTTCCTCAAGTGCTCCGCTGTACGAGACTTGATGAATAGGAACACCTGCATTGAGCTGCGCGACAAGCCAGGAAAGCAGCAATCCCGGGTCAGCAGTCGGCCCCCAATGTATGATATTGGCTCCAGGGGCCATGGCGCTCGCCCACTCCACATCCATCGTATCCTCGTATAGAAGGGATCCCCACGTGGTTGGCAGCCCCGCTGCCGTCCAAAAAGCGACAAGGTCAGAGGTGGAGATTGAACTCCCGCCTACAATCACAATGGTTTGTCCGTTTCCGGTAAGGCTGCCACAATTGTACAACGCCTGTACAGTCTTAGGCATTACCATGCCGGCAGGAATGATACTGATCTGCGAGGATTTCGTAATCGATTTTGGATTTACGGACATCGCCTTAACCCGTGGGACAAGCCCCCTGACACTCACAACCTTGCTGCTGATGTTTGCGGGCAGCGCGGCGGCAGTCACCGCGCTTGTGTATTCATTGCCATCAACCCCCGCGACCTTGGCAAACTGGACATTCAAAGCGTTTTGAATCTGGGAAACCGATCCCTTGGCGAATACTGTCATATGGGACGGGTCGTGCTGCAGTATAGTCAACCCTTGGGACTCTGCCCAGTTGGCCACGTCCTGCCATTCTGCAAGGCTTGGCATGTGCTCGGCGATCAATTGAGTCGGCGTGAGCACCTCCCCTCTTAGAACACGCTCTCTCAAACGCTCCGCGTCGCGAATCTGAAGGCCCAGACATACGGTCTGCGGGGCGGCGAGCTCCACTTGAGTTAACTTGTTACGGACTACGCCAGCGATTGTATTAGGCAAACGATAATCCCCACCATTGGCTGCAAGTGCAGGAGAGATACCGCTAGTTATACATAATCCTAGCGCAACAACGTAGCAATGTAGTTCCTTCATTATATGATAAGCGAACGCGCCAGCCTGAAGATGGACCACGCTTAGTCAAATACACAAATCCTATACAATCTACAAACTTATGGCGCGCGGAAGTTACCGTTCTCGCATTAGCGGGCCCTTGCTCGACCGCGCCGACATCCATATCGAAGCACCCGCGCTCTCGATCAACGAACTTCGCCAGGAGAACCGGGTGAGTCCTCCGAGATCATACGCGCCCGCGTACAGGCCGCGCGCAACCACCAGCACACCCGCTTCACTGGCAGCAAAGTCACTTCCAACGCCCGCATGACGCACGCGCAGATCCGCAAGCACTGCGCGATCGACAGCACGCTGGGAGATCTGCTCCAGCACGCGATGGAACAGCTCTCGCTCTCAGCCCGAGCCTACGACCGTATCCTGAAAGTCGCCCGCACCATCGCCGATCTCGCCAGCGCCGACGCCATCGAGTCTTCGCATCTGCTCGAAGCGATCCAGTACCGCAGCCTCGACCGCAACGTATTTTACTGACGCCCCGGCCGTCTTTATCGCCTTACGACTGGAGAGGGAATATTTGATATTTACTCTAACGACAGAGTACATTGAAATTTGTTCTTCTCCACAAAGCAACGCAGCCTCCGTTCACCGTGCGATCGCCAGCCCAAAAGGGAGGTTTTCGCGCTGGCCGCCCCCACCCAACTCTATTCCACGATGCCTATCGCTGAACGCCAGTCCCGGGTGACAATTAAAGATGTAGCACAATTGGCTGGCGTGCATTTCACCACCGTCTCGCTCGCACTCCGCCACCATCCCAGCATTCCCTCGGCCACGCGTGAGCGCATCGAGGAAGCCGCCCGACAAATTGGCTACACCCCAAATCCGATTTTCGGAGCACTCACTCATTTTCGTGTTCATGGCTGCGTGCGGGCCACACCGCCCCGCGTTGCCTATCTTGTAAACCGGGAAATCGATAACGTTCCGCACGCAAAAGCATTTTGGGAAGGAGCCCGAAGTCAGGCTGAAATCTTGGGCTACGACCTCGAGCTCATTTCGGTCAGAGAGGGTTACCATGACTCGAAAAGCTTGGCGCGGTATCTCAAGGCGCAAAAAATCTCGGGCATTATCATCGCTGGATTCAAACCGGGACTTTCGGAGCTCAAGCTCGACTGGAAAGATTATGCCGTCGTCAAGATTCAATCACTCCACATGGAGCCCGAAGCGACCAGCGTATCCAACGACCAGCGACAAGATGTGCGCATCGCCTTCCGTGAAATGCTATCCCGCGGCTACCGGCGGATCGGCTTGGCGGTCGGCGAGACTGACGAACGTAGTTCCGAATACCGGCATACAGCGGGATACCTGATCGAGCGCGCGTCGGTTCCGGCGAGGGACCATGTCCCCCAACTTCTTTTCCCAATGATAGAGGACTACCAGGAAATCGGCCAGATGATCGGCCGTTGGGTGCGAAAACATAAAGTCGAAGCCGTGCTGTGCAACTGGCTCTCGATTCGCGAACTTCTCGTAAACTCGGGACTGAGCGTGCCGGATGAGGTAGCCTGCGCCTGCTTATGCCTGCTGGAAGGCACCACGGGATTGGCCGGCGTAATTCCGAACCTAAATATGGTCGGAACCAAGGCCGTCTCGCTACTGACCAGCCAACTGAAACAGGGCACGCGCGGCGTTTCTGTTTTCGCCTCCAGCACCTACGTCCGCAGTCGCTGGCAGGACGGTGCTTCGGCCCCGTGGAAGAACCTAGCAGTTGTTTCACCATGATGCGCCGGCCGAACATCGGGCTGAAAAAATACCCCACGATGAACGACGTGGCCTTTGCCGTCGGCGTGCACCCCACCACGGTCTCGCTCGCCCTGCGTTCGCACCCGAGCATTCCCCTGGCCACCCGCACGCGAATTCTCAACGCCGTAAGGGAAATCGGATACATCCGCGATCCCCTGCTCGACGCCTTCAATTACCATCGTTGCAGCAAACATGCCGCAAAGCGCTCGGCCTCGATTGCCTTCGTCGCCGATGCAAACTCAGCCTCGCTATTCGAAGGCCTGGCTTATCACCCGCTCGTTTACGAAGGCGTGCGCGCTGTCGCCGACCCGCAGCATCTCTCACTCGAAATTTTCCAACTCGGTGCCAACGGCCTCACGCCCAGCCGGCTCAATACGATTCTCACCTCCCGCGGCATCACCGGCATTTTGTTGTCCACGTTTACCCTGAGCACTGAAGACATCGTGCTGGATTGGGAAAACTTCAGCACGGTGAAGATTGAGTCGCACCACCTGCTGCCCCAGATGGATGTCGTTTCCAACGACCAGTGTCAGGCCGCGCGGTTGTGCATGTGCAAGCTCCGGCAGCTCGGCTACCGTCGCATCGGTCTGGCCACCGCACTCGACGACGAGTCCCGGCTCCAGGATAATTTCAGCACCGGCGTCCTGGTTGAACAAGCGGAGATGCCCGCCTCGGAATGCGTGCCTCCATTGCTCTTCGAACGCACCGACGTGGCCGAGATTTCCTCCCATATTGCAGCCTGGGTGAAGGAAAACAAAGTCGACGTCATCATGACCAACTGGAGCGAGTTTTTCCGCCAGGCCGCTTGGAGTACGGCCGAGGGAATACGGCTTCCGACCAATCCGCCGCTAAACATTCCACGCGACGTCGCCTTTGCTTCGCTCGATGCACCGGCCGATCAGCCCCATATCGCCGGCATCGTGCAAAACCATCGCCTCGTAGGAATGCGCGCCATGGAACACCTCGAAGTCCTGGTGAAGACCTACCAGCGCGGAGCTCCGGCCAATCCGTCCGGTACTTACGTCCCCGGCTACTGGCGCGACGGGGCCACCGTCCCGCGCAAGGCCAGCCGCCGCAAGGCGCGCGTTTAGCCCCCTACCTCAATCACGGCAGCCATCCGTGAGCTCGCCTGAATCATTCACCCCCAAACCAGCCAAGACATGGGTCACAAAGGGCACAGAGCGCTCCGACAGGCTCGGGCCCTGAGCGAAGCCGAAGCGGCTCCGACACAGAGAGCGAGGGAGCGCACAGCTGTGCGGCATTTTGTTTCCAAGCGGCGTTTTGAAACGGAGTGCTTTGCATCTTGAATCGTCGTTTTTACCTCTGTGGGCTCCGTGTCCGCGCTCTGTGATCCTCTGTGACCCAAAGATCTTCTTCGTTTGAATAGATAGGAGGGCTAGACACGATCCGCAGCGGTTCACTCTAACGTGATAGTCTGGCAGCCATTGCCGGAATGCGACCCGATCTTGATGGTCCCAGCGTGCTTCGTGTCCCCTGATAAAACAGCCACCGTCCGGCTTCAACTTGAGTAGTGGCGATACGAATACGCGTTCCCCCTTCATGCGTCCCTTGGTATTCCCGAAAAAATTCACTTGGGGCGTAGCCATGGCTGCCCCCCAGATAGAGGGAGCTTCGTTCACCGACGGCAAAGGTCCGTCAATTTGGGACACATTCGCACGGACCCCGGGAAAGATCCGCAACGGCGACCAGCTCGACGTCGCCTGCGATCACTACCACCGCTATCGCGACGACTTCGCGCTTATGGCCAAGCTCGGCGTGAAAAACTACCGCCTCTCCATCGCGTGGCCGCGCATTTTCCCGCAAGGCCGCGACGCCGTGAACCAGGCCGGCATCGACTACTACCATAACGTCATCGACACCTTGCTCGCCCACGAAATCACTCCGTGGGTCACGATGTTCCACTGGGATCTGCCACAAGCCCTGGAAGACCAGGGCGGCTGGCGCGTGCGCAAGACCGTCGACGCCTTCGCCGCGTACGTCGACCTGATCGTGAAAGCTTATGGCGACCGGGTAAAAAACTGGATCACGCTCAACGAAATTTTCTGTTTTGCCCAGCTTGGCTATGGCCACGGCTACAAAGCTCCCGGAGCTAGGGAAGACGAAGCCACGTTGAACCAGATTCACCACCACGCGCTGCTCGCGCACGGCCAGGGCGTCCGCGCAGTACGCGAGCATGGCCGGCGTGGCTCGATCGTCGGACTCTCCGACGTATCCACGATTTCAGTACCAGTCACCGAAACGCCGCGTGACATCGCTGCCGCACAAAAAGCCTTCGTCACCGACAACATTCGCACCCTGGATCCGATCTACCGCGGCCGATACGCCACCAGCTACTTGCGCGCTGCCGGCGAAAACGCCCCGAAATGCCAGCGCCGCGACTTCGACCTTATTTCGCTTCCGACCGATTTTCTCGGACTGAACATTTACACCGGACATTTCGTCCGGGCCGGCAAACATGGCCGCCCCGAGCGACTGCCCCTACCGGCTGGTTACCCCCGCTCCGACTGCGCCTGGTTAAATTTCATGCCCCAGGCCTTGTACTGGGGACCACGCAACGTCGCGGAGATCTACGGCGTGAAGGCGATTTACATCACCGAAAACGGCGCCGGTTACGACGACGCGGCACCGGTCAACGGCGAAGTCCTCGACCTGCACCGTCGCGAATACGTGCGTCACTGCCTGCTCGAACTGCACCGCGCCATCGCAGATGGCGCGCCGGTCAAAGGCTATTTTCTCTGGTCGTTCCTCGACAACTTTGAGTGGGAAGATGGTTACGCGCGCCGCTTCGGCACCGTTTACACCGACTTCACCACCCAAGAGCGCACACCCAAGCTCAGCGCCCACTGGTACGCCCGGGTGATGGCCGAGAACCGCATCGTTTAAACGAACCCAATTTTCCCCACCTCGTCCATGACTGAAACCAAAAAAATCCTTAGGCACCCCATCTTCTGGGTCTCCACGCTCTATCTCGCGGAGGGCATCCCCTACAATCTCATCGGAGGAACTGCTGCCCGAATGTACAAATCGCTTGGATACGGTGACGCCCAGATCACCGTCGCTCTCGGCAGCATCGGCATCGCCTGGTCGCTGAAGCCATTATGGGCGGCGTTTCTCGACATGTACCGCACGAAAAAATTCTTCGTGCTCAGCATGGAGCTGATCCTCGCGTTGGTCTTCGCAGGAATCTCGATGACCCTGCCGTTCTCCAATTTCTTCCAAGTGAGCATTGCCATGTTCTGGGTGGCGGCTTTCGCCTCCTCGACTCAGGATATCTGCGCCGACGGCATCTACCTCACATCGCTCGACAAACCAAATCAGGCAAAGATGGCCGGTATCCAGGGTACGTTCTGGAATCTCGGCAAGGTTCTGACGACCGGTGTGCTTGTCTCCTCCCTCGATAAAATTAGGATAGCGAACGATTGGCCACAGCAGAAAATGTGGCATTTGGTCATGCTGGTCGCGGGCGTCGCGATGGCCGTTCTTTTTGTCTATCACTTCTTCCGCCTGCCAAAGGGGAGCATCACCGACCGCCCCCACAGCGCCAAGGAAGTCGTGAAGGATTTCTTCGGCACGGCCGCCAGCTTTTTCCACAAGCGCATGTTCTGGGGAATGATCGCCTTCGTCTTCCTCTACCGCCTCGGTGAAGGATTGATCATGATGGAAGGGCCGCTGTTTCTGCAATCGCCTGTGGTCAAGGGCGGACTCGGCTTGAGCGCAGGAGATGTGGGTACGATCGAGGCGATCTTCGGTACCGGCGCTGGAATTCTTGGCGGCTTGCTGGGTGGGTGGTTCATCTCGCGCCTCAGTCTTTCAAAGGCACTCGGCATCCTCGGCCTCTGCTTGAACGTGCCGCTTTTCACTTACGTCTTTCTCAGCCATGCCGCCGCAGGTGGACACGTCGTCAGTTACGCGACCACGGTGACTTTGGTGAGCATTCAGTACTTTGGCTACAGCTTTGGATTCATCGGCAACATGATCTACATGATGCAGCAACTTGCGCCGGGCCGCACCACGATGACGCACTATGCCTTTGCGACTGCACTGATGCAGCTCGTGATGGTGCCAACAAATATGGTCTCCGGACCTTTGGCGGAAAAACTCGGGTTCGCGCCTTATTTCCTCTTAGTGATGGTTGCGGCAGTACCTTCCGTGTGGGCCGCTTGGAAAGCCCCTTTCCCTCGTAAACAAGATCCCGCATCGATCGCAGGCGGTGCAGAATCCGAACATAAAGTCATCACTGCCGACGACCCATCAGTGCTCAGCGCAGTGCAGCAATCAGTACAACGCATCGCAGGTCGTTCGTCGATCTATGCAATGCTCACCATCCTGGTGATCTTGATTTTTGACGCCCGAATGCTCGGTTGGCTCCAAGGAGCGACTTCGGGCAATGTCGTGATTGATTTCTTCATCCACCTCCTGGTCGTGCAGCCGATCCACGTTTACTTCGACACGGGCCTCAACGTCGGTAAAATCGTACTAATCTTGTTATCGCTCTCGGCTTTGCTGAAGCTCTTCCTCACCTGCCGTACGTTCGCGAATGCTAAACTGGCGTCGGCTGAGGCGGCTGGTGATGATACCGCTGTGGTCTATGTACGCAACGCCCGCGGTGCAAAGATCGCTGCTATGATCTGCGGCGTCGTAAGCATCGGCGTCCTCTACTTCGCCTTCAAACAGGCGTTTTGATCCTGCTAAAGCATATCAATAAAACTGAAGCTGTATTATCGAGAATAGATTTGGCTGAAATCGTCTTTAGGTAGGGCGCGACCAGCGTCGCGCCCTACCTAAAACGGCTACAGTTTTCCGAGAACTACTCTAAACGCCCGCGGCCCGTCTGGCCCGGGCGTTTATTTTTTCTCGGGCAACCCCGGATAACGGGGTTCAAGCTCGCGAAGAGTGGCAAAGTTTTTGTTCGAAGCCGCAGCGTCACCGAGCTGACGTTGCGCAGTCGCCAAAGCGAAAAGTGTGTCGGCGTCGTCGGGAATGATTTCCGTCGCGTGCAAGAGCAACGGTCGCGCACGTTCTGGCAGGCCGAGCCCGACCAAGGCCATACCGGCATTACGCTGCAACAACCAGTCGCCAGGGTTTGACGCGAGTGCCTGCTCGTAAAGCGCGACAAGTCCGTCCCGTGTCTCGGGCTGCGCCAAAACACGCGCGGCGACACTGCTCCGCTCGGCGTAAATCCGCCGCCTGGCTGCATCGTCCGACTGCGCGGTAAACGGTGCACCGGCAAAACGCGCCTGCAGTTCTTTGATGATCATTGCCTGCTCATACGTCGTGTAAGCGAGCTCACGACGGGCTTCAGCCAGCGAAAGCAGCTCCGGCACCGTAGCCGTCGCTTGAACTAACTTCCGACGGACAAGATCGCCCTGGACTTGAACAAACAGCTCTCGCGCCATCTGGAAAGTGCCCTGGAAATTCAGGTGGACGTGTTCATAGAGTAACTCGTCACCGATGATTCCCTGCGGGCTCGCTTGCTCTGCCGCCACCGCGAGGTCGACCACCTGCACACCTTCGGCCGCAACGTCGCGGATCTTTTGATTTAGCCGTGAATCGGTGCGGAATCGGAAGGTATCGAGATCCAGCGCCTGTTGAAAGAAAACCTTGGCCTCTAGTGCGCGGTTTTGGCGCTGGCAAAGCCGGCCCAGTTGAAAATGCAGTTCGGCAAAATGATCGTCGAGCGCAAGCGCTGCGCGAAATTTCGTTTCCGCCGTGGCATCATCCTTCGCTTCGACGGCGCGCAATCCGTCATCGAACAAGACCTGCCATTCCGATTTTTCTTCACCCGTAATGTCAATCCGGTGGCGCGACTGAAACGGTGCAAAATCCTTCTGATTGGTCAGCACGGTGCAGACAAAAACGGCAGCGCCTGCATGGCGGCCAGACTCAGCGATCGCGCGCAGGTTTTGCTGAAATAAATCGCCGGTCTTCGCCAGACGCGGATCGTCACGGTCGATCTCGTTTTTGAGAAACATCCGCATGCCGCCCCAATCGCCGAGGTCTTTTTTTACCGGGCCTAGCTTGCGGGCAATCGCTGCGGCGAGCTGACCAGCTCGCGTCGACTTGATGGCCTGCCCGGCCCGGATCGCCGCAGCCGAACCAAGAAAAGGACTAAAAACCGTGCCCGGGCCGTAGGGACCGATCACCTCATTATTGCCTTCGTAGACAATAAAGAGATCGGGCTGGAGTTCCGCGCAGTCTCGGGCGAGAGCGCGCACCACGTGGGAATTGATTGCCGTGATGCCGGCGTTGACCACCTCGAAGTGGATTCCCGGATACGCGTGTCGAAGTTGCAGGTCGAGCTGTCGCGAGAGCGAAAACGCCGGTTCCGGATCGCCCATCGCCGCCGAGCTGCCGAGCACAAAAATGCGGTAGGTAGCCGCTGGTTTTGGATCGGCAAGTCGAATCGATTGTGGCCGCCGGATCAGCTCCGGCGGAAAATAAGGAGCGGTGACCCAGCGGTTTTCACGCCACCAAACCTGACCAGCCGCGTCTTTTTCCCGATGAAAAAAATGCGTGCTGTATCCAAAGCCGGCAAGTCGTAATCCGCCTTCCAGCAAGCCGACCCCGAGGACAACGACAAAGACCGAAATGGTCAGGCCGAGCGTCAGTTTTTTCCAAAGTGAAAGTTGAGCCGGCATCGAATTTCGGATGGTTTGTGATTCAAGCCACTCAGCAGTGAGTTCCGATCCGTTTCACAGACGGTAACAAAGGAAACGAAGCGCACGCCGTCGTACAGGCCCGAAGTTGCAGGACTCGATTCTTGATACCAACATCCGTTGAGTATTGGACAATGGATTTAGCGAGCGGAGGTAGGGCGGGACCGCTGGGCCCGCCGAAACCAACGCGGCGCGCCCAGCGGTCGCGCCCCACCACAATCCAAATCATAAAGCCTATTGGTATCAGGCCAGGGCCACTCGACCTCAGTAGCACGAGGGACGCTTTGTTAGCTTCGTTTACCTCTGCTAAATCCGTCTGCATGGTTTGATTGGCCTTCCGGCTATGGCG
>Ga0302294_10000747_pt1 | contig 9857 bp, 4 predicted proteins | sample III_Fen_N2_3_FD_194550 | JGI IMG/M metagenome (GOLD analysis project Ga0302294, IMG submission 194550) | Peat permafrost microbial communities from Stordalen Mire near Abisko, Sweden - III_Fen_N2_3 | ecosystem: Environmental > Terrestrial > Soil > Wetlands > Permafrost | place: Sweden: Abisko...
CCATCAGGGGCAGTCCTTCGTCATCAACACGCAAAATCCACGGACGCAACGCCGCCAAGGCTCCGCGCAATGGCTCCGAATGCACCTCCGGTGTTTCCCATAAAAACGCTCCCCGTTCCCGCAGCTCCAGCGCCAGTAAGGCATCGCTCACACCAAAAATCTCTCGCAGCACGCCGAACCATTCGAACGCATTTTCCGGGCTGCACATGACGGCAAACAAACCCGTCAGCCAGGCGTAAACGGGGTTGTCGCCGGTGCGATTTCTCCGGATTTGCAGCGCCGTTTTTATCCCGACTTTCTCAAACTCCTTCTGCACAATCACCAACCAATCAACGCGGGGTGCCAGGACACAAATATCACCCCAACCTTGTGCGCCCACCGCCATCGGCCCTTGCGCATTTAGAAATTCCGCCAGCTGCCGCGCCTCTTCGGCTAACCAACCATCGACCCCTGAAGGAGGCTCCATCGGGATGGCCAAGGGAAAACGCAGCGCTCCACCTTCCTCATTTCCCGGCCCCGCCTCCAACGGTTCGTACCTCACCTGTAAGAGCGGAGACGCCACCCCTTCGGCCGGCGGAAGGCCAAGATTATGCTCACGCTCCGGCCCAAATGCATCCGGGAATCCTGCGTTAAGGAGTTCGACCACAGCCAGCGGTGTGCGAAACGTGACCTGAAAAACCAACAACTCCCCGCCATCGCCACGGGCAAACGCGCCGAGATGCCGGGTGAAATTGCGGACGTCTGCACGCGAGCGATAAATTGCCTGCTGGCCGTCGCCCACCATGCAGAAATGTCCCGCCCGCGGTGCCGCACCTCCGCCATCCGGCCACGTGCCGGCCAGCGCGCCTGCTGGCCGCGTGATTTCCACGAGCACCGCGAATTGCTGCGAATCCGTATCCTGCGCTTCGTCCAATATGACCCGCCAGCCGTCGGCCCGGATTTTGTCGAGCGTCGCCACATCGTGCAACACGGTCATAACCGCGTCGATCTGGTCGGCATAGGTCTGCACGCCACGCTCAAAACGAAATTCCCGATACCGCCCCGCCAGCTCGGCGGCCAGCACCGCGGCAGCGTCGGCCAGCCAGGACTTCAGTGGTGCCATCCAGTCCTCGGCCAACTCACAAATCGCCTTGGCGCTTCCTACTGGTTCGTAAAGCGGGAGAAATCCGTGCCCCAAGAGAAACCGTTCTAGCCACGCCGTCGCCGACCGCTGGTTCAAAGCCAGATTTTCGCGCGACTTTGCGGCACCTTTTGCCGGTAGCGCGAGGATCTCCTGCAACACCTGCTCGCTTGGCGCAGGCAGTGGTCCAGCAGGTTTTCGGCGGGCCAGGTTTTTCGCCGTCGCGCCATTCAAACCCTGCGCAATTTCAAACACCTCGTCCAACGCGACAAACCGCAAGAATGCGTCGAGTTCACCCGCCGTGAGCGAAGCAAACTGCATCGAATCCTGCTCTAGGAATTCCTCCCAGAAGACGTTCTCCTCCTCTTCGTTTTCAACGAGCAGCCGGGGATTCAAGTTCAACCCGAGCGGCTGACCATAACGCTGCGCCAGAAGTAAACAAAAGCTGTGGATCGTACCAAAAAACGCCCGCTCCAAATGATCGAGCGCGCCCAAATCCGTTCCTCTGGCCGCTTCAAGCCGGCGCATCAAAACCTGGCGCGCGCGCTGGCCGATCTGCGCGGCCGCTTTTTTGGTGTAAGTCACCACCGCCGTTTTGGGCAGCAGCGCCGCCGCTTTCGGCGAAAGCGCGATCGCTGCCAATCGCTCTGAAATCGCCGTGGTTTTGCCTGAGCCTGCGTTGGCACTCACGGCAAAATTACGTTCCCACTCCGTGGTAAAACGTTCACGCGCGGCCCGATCCTTGAGCGGCTCATTCACCTGCGTCGTCCCCTGTTTTTGCGACCGTTACGCCGAAGGTCGCGGCGAATTTTTCCGCCAAAACAGCTTCCGGCACCGGCGCACACGCGAGCGGCCAGGTAAAACCAGATGGCGCATGCACCGACTTGTCAGGCGTCAACGCACCGTAGTGACCGCTCGCAAGATGACGTGCGATTTGGTCCAGCGGCAGGAGCGCCTGATCCAGTTCGCTCATTTCCATGACCGCGACGCCACCATGTTCCGGCTTCAGCATCCACACGCGCCCGGACTGCGCACCGAGCGCACGCATCGCCGCGAGATACACCCCCAGCTGCAAGGAGGCACCTTTTTTTCCCATGCGCTCCGCCGACAAAAACGGATCGCTGCCGGTTTTGAAATCCACAACCACCACTTCAGCACCAAGCCAGTCGGCGCGATCTCGAAAAACCACATCCATCCGGCCGGTCACCGCCAGGTTGCCGCCATCCATGCCCAGCGGCACCAGGACACCAGCGGGCAGACGCAGTTCTGTCGCCATGAACCGGCCGGTCTGAAGTAGAAAAAGATTTTCCAGCAACAACCCGCAGGTGTGTTCAAGCGCCGCGTGGAATGAATCCCAGAAACGGTCCGCCGGCCACATCGCGCGAAATCGTTCCAATTCCATCTTGAGCCGGCCGTCCACTTCGGCTCGCGCCGGCTTTTCGAAGAAAACACCCTCCGCCACTTCACCGCGTAGTGCCGCCGCCACGACACGATGCGCGAGTTGTCCCAACGAGCGTTTGCGTGAGCGCATCAGCGGCCCCCACTCGACGCGAGCGGCTTTGAGTACTGCCCCAAACCACAGCTCAGCCGGATCGGCCACGGCCGATTCCATCAACCGCGCCGACAGCTGTTCCGGTTTGATCCGGGCCGGATCGACCGAAAGAAAATAGTTGTCAAAGGCCCGCGTTGCATCGCGCCGCGAATTCCAAACCGCCAACCACGAGTCAGCATTCGTGGCTCGCTCACACCTGGGAGCAGTCACCGCCAACCGTTCGAACGCCGCCTGAATATCTCCGCGTGCCACGTCGGTACGCCATAGCACGCGTTCCAGCCAGCTATTAGGAGCAAGTGTTGTTTCCGGCGCTGCATCGTCGGCCAGCGCCGCGGAAAAAACAACCTGCGTCGCTGTGTCACGTGCCAGTGCGGCGTAGCCACGTTTTTCCAGCCAGGCGCGATCGTCGGCGCCGTAAACGCCGAGCGAGAAACGGCTGCGCAGATTGAGCGCTGCGCGCTGTTCGTCCGTGAGCCAGCCGCTCGAGCTCTGCCGTTGCGGCCAGATCCCGGCATTGCTTTCGGTAAAAATGACATGCGACCAGGCCAGCCCTTCCGCGCGGCGCCGGGTCGTCAGGGTCACACGCGCAAAACCGGTCCGAGCCAAACCAATCGCTTGCGTTTTTTCAGGAAGGAAAGACGCCAGCAGCAAAAAAATCTCGGCCGCCGGCAGCACACGGGTTTCGCGTTCGGCGAATTTCGCGAGCGAAACCCAGCCGCCCGGCAACGCGAGCACCAGCCGTTCACACACGGCCTGAAACCGGCTTACCGCATCGGCCAGCGTCAGCTCGGCTGGCCACAGCGGCAGCAGCAGCGAGATGATGCGATTGACCTCTTTCCACTCCGGCCGCGACCTGCTGGCCAGGGTTTCAGCGTAAGCGGAAACGGCATGGGTCTGCCGTTCATCAAACAGCCGTGAACAAACGTCACGAGCGGCTCCGGTGGAGACCTCCGTCAGCCCGGACGCGCGCAACAACGGCCAGAGCGCGAGCAATTCCTCCAGTCGTCCGCCCTTTTCATAAAAAGCAAGCAACGCCCGCTGCAACTGCGTCTCCAGCGACGGGGCACCCACGCCGGGCAGCAAATCCACAAAGAGAACTTCCCGCTCGGTCAACAAGCGCACGAGGTGGGTGTGCGCTGCGTCGGCCTTTGGGAAAACCACCGCGATTTCACCAGCATCAGCGTTGAGCAGCCGAACCACTTCGTCTGCCACCAAGTGCATTTCATCGGTCTGGGTTGCACCCACCAGCACGCGCGGCGGAGGCAGTTCCCCTCCGTCACCGGGTTCGCTTTGCGCGGTTCCGCCCCACCAGCTCGCGACGTATTCACAAGACTGTGACGGCGGCAGGGCATCGAGCGGCAGTGCGTTGGTGCCGAGCAAAGTCTGCCACACTTCGATCCAGCTTTCGTCGAGCGTACGCCGCCCTCGAAACTCCGGCTCGGGCAAGACGACCGTGATTTCATCGAATCGACGGGCGAACGCCGCCACGTTGAAGAATTCTCCCCAAGCCTCTGCGGTCAGTCCGTACACCAGCAGGCGGCCTCCGATCTTCTGCGCGTCGCCCGCGACGGGCGCGAGCGCAGCCTGTTCGCTTTGTCGCGCGCCCAGGCCGTAGCCCAGTTCATCGACGCGCGCCGCCAGCTGCCCGAAAACTTCCTTTAGCATGGGCCGCTCAAAATCCGTCGGGCCAAAACCGGCTCTCAAAAGCTCATCGCAATCATCGAGCGCACGCTCGGCATCGCTTTGTAAACTCTTTAACAGCCCTTGGTCGGTGTCACCTGGTTCGAGCAATTGGAGCCGTTGCGCGATGGCGACGCGCAATTCAAACAGCAGCAGTTCACGACCCAGCGCGGGCTTTGCCGGAATGAGTGACAGCCATTTCTGGCGCGCCAGACCGGGCGAAAGAAATTCGACCCCGAGCAGCGCGAGGTTTTCGACGACGCAACGTTGTTTCAACCCTTGGGCCTGCCCCCGGGTGGCAACCACCACATAACTGCGCGTAAGCCGGCCGCGGCCTGCTTCGAGCCAGGGACGAATTGCCCCGCGCCATGCCGTGTCGGCGTGGCGGGCCAGCAAAAGTTCTACGCGAGGAGCAGGCATTCGTCTGTCGCAGCGCCGTCAGGCCGGAGTAAATTCCAGAACCGCGCACGCGACCGTTGATGAATTCGGTGTGTCGCCCGGAATGACAAAACAAAAAAAGCCCCCGCCGCTCATCGCGACGGAGGCTAAAAATTAAAACGAGGTAAGTGCGGCTCTTACTTGGCGAGCGCGTACTTGGCAGCACGCGATTTGGCGCGGGCGGCGGCGTTCTTATGCACAACGCCGGACTTGGTGGCCTTGTCCATCGAGGAAGTGTAGGCGATTGCAGCAGTTTTGGATGCAGCAGCGTCACCCGACTTGATGGCCTCATCCAGCTTCTTGCGGAGAGTCTTCAAACTGGTTTTGACACCTTTGTTGCGGGTGGTGAGACGCGTGGTCTTGCGGGCGGCTTTGATGGCAGATTTAGTATTGGCCATGACGTAATTGGGCTTTGTAGCGGGACAGAAACCCAAACGTGCGCCCGGGAGTCAAGGGCAATTCTCAAGAAGCACCCGAGATGCGTGAAATAAAACCACGTCGGAGCCGGCGATAAAGTTCCTTGGTTTTGAGGCCGGTAAGCCGGATTCTGTGCCCCGCCTTGCGGCGTGCGACCGTCATTTCTCTAGGCCGCTTGCGCGACCTTCCCGCCGAAGCGAGATGCGACATACCCGCGGCTGTTGGACGGGCCGCCCAGCCGCCTATTTTGTCTTGCACCGGATTGGGTTTTTCGTGCCGTCCGCCTCGCAGCGAAACGCGGTGGGCTCTTACCCCACCTTTTCACCCTTACCTGCCGGTTGCCCGACAGGCGGTATATTCTCTGTGACACTGTCCGTCGCCACGGGATATGGCCCGTGACGCCCCGGCTTGAGCAGAAGCGAGCTTGTGCGGTGATCTTGCGACCGGCCGACACAGCGCGACGACGTTTCTCGCCGGGAATCCTGCCCGGTGGTGTCCGGACTTTCCTCTCGAAGTTGCAACGGGCGCGGCGTTACCCGCGCCTTGGGATCAAAGAACTAGGAGCGACGATCAGGCCCCAAAACCAAGGAGGAAAACCGTATTCAACCAGGCGTGCAAAAACAAGGTTCTTCCCCGCATTGCGCGCCGATCGCATCACGGGCGCCAGGTTCTTCGCCTGTCATGCTCATCCGAAAGACCAGAAACGGTCTGCACAAACGCCGATCAACGTGTGGAACGTCCGCTCATCATAATCGCGGTGCGGCCGGTCAGTCTCTTCGCAAGCTCCGCATCCATGATACCTGCACAAAGCACACTATTCTCTCGAACCAGGCGTTTCGCGGCCATTTTCCTACCCGCCTTCGTATTCATCTTGATCGCGCGCCTGGCTCAAGGCAGTTCGCTTAACCAAGTGCTATGCAACAGCGTGATGTGGGCGAGCGTCGCAACGGCATTCTGGATCACGATTCGCACTCATATGGCAGGTAAACGCCGCGAACCAAGACACAACAAACAGTCCGAAAAAACACCGGGTTCTCCCGAATCCACAGGTTACATCACAACATCGCGGCCTGACGATCCGGCCTGACAACAATCTGTTGTCACCAGGAAACGAATACTGTCGCCAACACCTGCGTTTTCTTCGCTTCGGTCTTAGCGCTTAACCACAAAACCTTGTTCAGTTCTCGAAATACACGATGCGGCCACACTGGTCGCAGGTGGCGAGTTTCTCGCCCTTGCGGGAATCCGAATCGGATTCGCTCGAAACCTTCAAGTGGCAGCCGCTGCACTTGCCCTCGTGAATCGAAACGCAGGCGGGCAGGCCGCGCGCGGCGATGCGGTCGTATATCTTTAGGCTCGGCGCATCGATGGGCGCTCGCACTTCGGCGACGTCGGCCTGTGCTTTCTGCAACTCCGCAGTGAGACTGGCTTCACGTGTACGCAGATCGCGGATACGCGTTTCGTGCCCGACGATGTTCTGCTTTAGCACTGCCTCGGCGGCGGCAAACTTCTTCTTGGCCTCGTCAATCGAGTACATGACCGCCAGCTCTTTTTCCTCCAAGGCACTGATTGCGGCCTCCATGGTTTCCACCTCGTGCCCGATCGCCTGGTATTCGTCGTTTTTCTTTACCGACAGCTGCTGGGTGCGGTATTTGCGGACCTTTTCATCGGCGGTGCCAATCTCGGTTTCGAGGGACTTTTTCTTCACCTCAAGTTCCTTCATCTCGGCCCGGGCCGTGTCGATGGCGGCTTTTTCAGCGGCGATTTTTTGCTCGACCGCGGCGATGTCCCGCGGCGTCGCTTTTAACTGCGCCTCAATGTTGAGCCGCTTGCCATCGCGGTCTTGCAGGATCAGGAGTTTGTCGAGAGCGGGGTGACGCATGCAGCCTCAGGATTGAGGCTTCGCGCGCGCGGCTCAACTCCCAACTTGTTGGGTTTTCGCCAAGTCTTCGCAACGCACCTCCCCGCGTACGGCGAGCCTCAGATATAATACATTTCGTCGGCGTTTTTCGCCATGAGCCGCGCTAGCGTGTAACTGCGCACCTTGGCCTCAAACGCGGTGCGAATTTCTTTCCAGATATTGTTCACGTGCTTCGAGGACTGCCCCGCACCTGCGGTCGTCACCTCCAGCAGCTCACCTTCGATCACTTCCACGATGTCGAGCAACGTGATGTCTTCGGGCGCACGAGCGAGCGCGTAGCCGCCTTGTTTTCCACGCCGGCTGGTGATGAGTCCACCGTTGCGAAGTTCGCTTAAAATCTGCACCAGATAATTGGCCGGCACCGCTTCGATTCGGGCCAATTCTTCGATATGCGAGAGTCCGTCGTTACCGTGTAGTCGCGCAAGTTGCGCCAGAACACGACACGCGTAGTCGACTTTTACGGATAACTTCATGCAGTCGAACCTAACAGGTAATCTTTAGTCGGCAACCTCAAATACTGCAAAACGACCTGCCGAACGCGCCAAAATTAGCCAAAAAATCCTGTTGTCCCGCCTCTGGTTTTCGTAATCATTTACCCTTTAAATTCTGCAACGTTCTTACACAGATATGTCCGACGACCAAGACCCGCAAAAGCCCTCCCATTCTGAAGCCGGCGCAGCCGACTATAACGCATCAAAAATCCAAAAACTGGAAGGCCTGGAGGGTGTCCGTAAACGACCCGATATGTATATCGGCGACACGAACGAGCGCGGCTTGCATCACTGCGTCTTCGAGATCGTCGACAACTGCATCGACGAGTGCCTGGCGGGCTTCGCCAAAGAGGTTAAAGTCTCTATCCATCTCGATGGCTCATGCTCGATCGAGGACGATGGCCGCGGCATTCCGGTCGACATCCATCCGACCTACAATATTCCCGCCCTCGAACTCGTTCTCACTAATCTTCACGCTGGCGGCAAGTTCGGCAAAGGCGCGTACCAGGTTTCTGGCGGCCTTCACGGTGTCGGCGCGAAATGCGTTAACGCCGTCTCCGAATGGTTTGAAGCCGAGGTCCGCCGCGGCGGCAAGGTTCACCAGATGCGTTTTGCTCAGGGCAAGACCACGCAAAAGATCGCCGTGATCGGCGACACGAAAAAGACCGGCACCAAAATCACCTTCAAGCCCGATCCGGAAATTTTTAAAACCACCCGCGAGTTCCAATACGAAATCATCGCCAAACGCCTGCGCGAACTCGCCTTCTTGAATCCCGGTGTCCGCGTTGAACTGGCCGATGAACGCTCCCAGAAAGGCGACAAGTTTTTCTTCAAGGACGGCATCGCCGAATTCGTGAAATTCCTCAACACGAACAAAAACGTCGTCCACGACAAGCCGATCGTCTTCAGCGATAGCGTGCCCAACGAAACGAACCCTGCGCTGTCCAACACCATCGTCGACGTGGCGATGCAGTACAACGATAGCTACAACGACCAGGTCTTCGCCTACGCCAACTCGATTTACAATATCGAGGGCGGCACGCACTTGTCGGGTTTCCGCACCGCGCTCACCCGCGTCGTCAATAATTTCGCGAAATCCAACGGCCTCATCAAAGAAAAAGATCCCGCGATCACCGGCGATGACGTCCGCGAAGGTCTCACCGCCGTCATCTCGGTTAAAGTCCCTGAGCCGCGTTTCGAAGGCCAGACCAAGACCAAGCTCTCCAACGGCGAAGTCGACGGCATCGTGCAGCGCATCGTTGGCGACAAGCTGAAGTTCTTCCTCGAAGCCAATACCGCGATCGCCAAACGCGTCATCGACAAAACCCTCAACGCCGCACGCGCTCGCGAGGCCGCACGCAAAGCCCGCGAAACCGTCCGCAAGGGCGCTCTCTCAGGTGGCGGCCTGCCCGGCAAACTTGCCGACTGCTCCGAACGCGATCCCGCGCTCTGCGAAATCTATCTCGTCGAAGGTAATTCCGCCGGTGGCTCCGCCAAACAGGGCCGCGACCGCCGTTTTCAGGCGATTCTCCCGCTGCGCGGCAAAGTCATTAACTGCGAAAAAGCCCGCCTCGACAAAGTCCTCTCCAACGAGGAAATCAGAACCCTCATCACCGCGTTCGGCACCGGCATCGGCGAGGGCGACGAGAATGTCGGCGGCTTCAATGCCGAAAAATCCCGCTACCATAAAATCATCATCATGACCGACGCGGACGTGGACGGCTCCCACATCCGAACGCTGCTCCTCACCTTCATCTATCGCCAAATGAAGGGACTGATCGAGCGCGGTTTTGTTTACATCGCCCAGCCGCCGCTTTACCGGATCAAGCGCAAGAAACGCGAGCAGTACATCGACAACGACGAGCAGCTCAACCGCATCCTCCTGGAACTCGGCTCCGAGGATGTCATGCTTACCCGCATCAAGGACCAACACGTCTTTGCACCGGCGCAGATCGACAAGATTGTCGAATCACTCGCCACCCTCGAAAAATTGGGTGCTGGCGTGGTCCGCCACGGGGCCTCTCTCTCCGATTATCTCGACCGCCATGAAAAGGAAACCTTGGCGCTCCCCCGCTACCTCGCCCGCGTTCGTGAAGGCAACAAGGAGTTTCACGAATTCCTCAAAGACGAGCACGCCCGCGCGGAATTTGTGCAACTCCACGGACTCGACGCCGACCTCTTCGAACAACCAGACGCCAACACCAAAACGCCGTTCAGCACCAAGCGTATCACCCTGCA
>Ga0302294_10000748_pt1 | contig 9851 bp, 6 predicted proteins | sample III_Fen_N2_3_FD_194550 | JGI IMG/M metagenome (GOLD analysis project Ga0302294, IMG submission 194550) | Peat permafrost microbial communities from Stordalen Mire near Abisko, Sweden - III_Fen_N2_3 | ecosystem: Environmental > Terrestrial > Soil > Wetlands > Permafrost | place: Sweden: Abisko...
AAACAACAGAAAGCGCATCCAAGTCATGTACAGCAAGGTCTATCGTAGCTCCAAAGTCTCCTTGCTTTTGCGGAAAAGGCCCCGTGCGATTGCATTCAATGCGATACGCTTGCCCTGTAATCCCGCGCTTAAATTCGCGCAAGAAAACATGAAACGCAGGGTTATGTCTTTCGCTGTGTCCTACATAAAGAATCTTACCGGAATGGTTTGCAAGTTGGGTAAGCTGAATAGCCTGCTCATAATTTGGTGCAATTGGTTTTTCCACAAAGACGTGCAAGCCTTGCTGCAAAAGGCTTTGAGCGATAGCAAAATGCGTGTGAATAGGAGTTGCAATAAAGGCTAAATCAGGGCGAGGCGCCTTTCCCACAGATACATCATGCCAAAATTCTTCGGCAGATTTCCAAACCTTAACATTCTCTACCGCAATGTTGGCTGGATCGATCACTCCGCAAAGTTGCACCTGTGCGTTTTGCCGTAGTAAACGCAAATGATGACGGCCAATTCCACCATTCCCAAACAGAACTGCATTCAGCATTTGCATCGACATTCCTTACCAGAGTGAATGTCCGTAAATTAGTTCTTTTCACCAGAATGTTTACAAGGCTTTTATCACAGCGTCGGGGATTTGCATTAAGGGAACAACTTCGTCTGCTACGCCGGCTTCGTACGCACTTCCCGGCATACCCCATACCACAGAGCTCGCCTTGTCTTGTACAATTACCGTTGCTCCATGACCACGCAATGGCTTTGCACCCAGTGTTCCATCGGATCCCATGCCTGTCAAAATGACCGCACAGACCTTTCCTCCGTAGGCTTCTGCGATGGATCTGAACATCACATCCACAGCAGGGCGACAGCCATTTTCCAAGGGTGCCTCATTTAGTGATACTTTCTTTTGCCCGCCCTCACTCACAACGATCATGTGCTTTCCACCCGGCGCAATAAAAATACTGTCATCCGAAATTACATCTCCTTCGCTTGCTTCAACCACTTTATGCCTGCACTTTTTTGCAAGACTTTCTGCAAGAGATTTTGTGAAGCCAGGGGGCATATGCTGCACAATCATTATGGGTAAATGCGTTTTGCTAGAAAGCTCCGGAAGCATTGAACTCAAAGCAGCGGGGCCACCTGTGGATACTCCAATGCATATGAGCTGAGCTTTTTGTTTGAGCCCTTTGGGACTAGAGACGGTGTTACTTGATATTGCCTGAAATGAACTTGTGGTCTTTGGTCTCGGAACTGTTGGCGCTGTAGCTGCCGTAGCCTGTGCTTGTGAGTCTAATTGAATCCTTACAACATCGACGGCACGCTGTAAATGGATTTTCAGAATCTCTTGATTTTTATCGACATCTCCTTCCGCAGGCTTAGGAATGCATTCCATTGCGCCTTCCTGCAAACCTTGAATCGTTGTATCCGTTCCCTGCTTCGTCAGTGCAGAAAGTAAAACAACTTTCACCTTACTGAAGGTTGACTCTGTCGCAGAAAGTTTGCGGATTTCTCGCAATGTTTGCAATCCATCCATCACAGGCATTTCGACATCCAATGTGACTAAATCGGGTTTCTCCGCTCGAATCGCATCGATTGCTTGTTTTCCATCACGGCAACGGGCAACAACATTAACGCCAGGCATCGCGGCAAGGGCATTATTGACTAACATTCTAAAAATTGCGGAATCATCAACAACTAAAGCACGCACTGCTTGCATTTCAACACTCCAAAGTGTTTCCAATCTCGTAGCCGAATGCTATTTTATCACAAAATTTTGGTTGAAGTCCATATTGATTGGACATAAGTCTTGAAACAACACAAACAAAGGATCCGTATGAAGAAAGCTCTGTCCTGGTTGGCTATCTCAGCAACCGCAATTATGTTCCTGTCTTGCCAGACAGGTTCAGGCGTTTCCTCCAAGTCGAAGCTCGAAACCGATGACGAGAAGATCAGCTATGCAATCGGTCAAGATATGGGCAACACATTGAAGCAATTGGATACCAAGCTCGATCAAGGCATGGTCTTCCGCGGCATTCAAGATGTTCTCACCGGTGATACATCTAAGTCATTGCTTACACCTGAAGAGCGTCAAAAGGCAATGGAAATCCTGATGACTCGAATCCGTGAAGCTCGCACCAAAAAGGATTCTCTAGCAGGCGCAGAAAACCAAGCGAAGGCAAAGACCTTCCTTGACAAGAACAAGTCCGAAGCTGGCGTGATCACTACTGCTTCAGGCCTTCAGTACAAGATCGTTCAAGAGGGCAATGGCGCATCTCCTAAGACCACAGACCAAGTCACTGCACACTATGTTGGCAGCTTGCTCGATGGAACTGAGTTCGACAACTCCATGAAGCGCGGTCAACCAATCACGTTCCCAGTTACAGGCGTTATCCCTGGCTGGCAAGAGTTGCTTCCTCTTATGAAGGTTGGCGAGAAAGTGAAGTGCTGGGTTCCACCACAGCTTGGCTACGGCCCACGTTCTGCAGGCCGCATCCCATCCAACAGCTTGCTCATTTTCGAGATTGAGCTCATTGCAATCAAGGCTCCAGATGCTGCAGCTCCTGCTGCTGGTGCGAAGCCTGTTGCAGCCAAGCCCGCGGCTCCTGCTGCGAAGAAATAACTCAAGAGTTATCTACGAATTGAAGTCGGTCGAAAGGCCGACTTTTTTTGTTTATATTGAAAACCACCTCCTAGTCTGGTGGTTCCGTAAAAAGCCTTTTGGCGACGATGTATCTCCGTTCAAGCTCAGCTTGTCTAAGGAGACATATACCCTACTGATGTGCAATTTAGCCGACTGAATCTGCATTACGTTACTTCACAAACGTCAGATTTCATTTACGCGACGCGTTGCTAGTATTCTAGGGCTATGCCGGTAGATCTTTTTTGTTTCCTTTACGAATAGCTTTACGTAAGTGAAATTCCTCGCGTCCACAAAGTGGCTGTAAGCGAACATTCAAGCAGTAGCGAGGGCTCGCACAACAGCAGCATCAAGGCTGCAGTGCCCGTCGCCTAAAGCAAGGAGTTCGTAGAGCGTCTCAGAACACAAGAAAGCCCCCCACTCAATTGAGCAGGGGGCTTTAAAATCGGGGAATCTGGCGACCACTTACTCTCCCGGACCCGTAGGTCAGGTACCATCAGCACCGAGAGGCTTAACTGCTGTGTTCGGAATGGGAACAGGTGTTGCCCTCTAGTCATCGTCGCCAGAAATCCCAAAGATCAAAAGGCAGTGGACTCCCGCACTGGGAATCACGAGGAGACAAGATACTTCCATGCACAACTTGCGCTAGAGGAAGTGAAAAAGAGTGTAATGACAGGAGCCATAGTTCCGGGCTGCTCACATAGCTATCACCGGAGTAAATTCATTGGAATAAATAATAAAGAGGAAAGCCTCACGGGCTATTAGTATCGCTCGGCTCAATGTGTTACCACACTTACACCTGCGACCTATCGACGTCGTAGTCTTCGACGGCCCTTTAGGGGGCTTGCGCCCCGAGAAACCTTATCTTGAGGGTGGCTTCACGCTTAGATGCTTTCAGCGTTTCTCCATTCCGCACATAGCTACCCGGCGCTGCCGCTGGCGCGACAGCCGGTACACCAGAGGTGCGTCCGTCCCGGTCCTCTCGTACTAAGGACAGGTTCTCTCAAGTTTCTTACGCCCACACCGGATAGGGACCGAACTGTCTCACGACGTTCTGAACCCAGCTCGCGTGCCGCTTTAATTGGCGAACAGCCAAACCCTTGGGACCTTCTCCAGCCCCAGGATGCGACGAGCCGACATCGAGGTGCCAAACCTCCCCGTCGCTGTGAACGCTTGGGGGAGATCAGCCTGTTATCCCCAGAGTACCTTTTATCCATTGAGCAACGGCAATTCCACGCTAAACCGCGGGATCACTAAGCCCTACTTTCGTACCTGCTCGGCGTGTCCGCCTCGCAGTCAAGCTCCCTTCTGCCTTTATGCTCTACGACCGATTACCGACCGGTCTGAGGGAACCATTGGATGCCTCCGTTACGCTTTGGGAGGCGACCGCCCCAGTCAAACTGTCCACCAGGCACTGTCCCGGATCCGGATTACGGACCGCGGTTAGACCTCAAATTGGGCAAGGGTGGTATTTCAAGGTTGGCTCCACGCAGACTAGCGTCCACGCTTCACAGCCTCCCACCTATCCTACACATGCCAAACCTAAAGCCAGTGCCAAGATACAGTGAAGGTTCATGGGGTCTTTCCGTCCAGGTGCGGGTTGTCGGCATCTTCACCGACACTGCAATTTCGCCGAGTCCCAGGAGGAGACAGTGCAGAAGTCGTTACACGATTCGTGCAGGTCGGAACTTACCCGACAAGGAATTTCGCTACCTTAGGACCGTTATAGTTACGGCCGCCGTTTACTGGGGCTTCGATTCAAGGCTTCGCTTGCGCTGACCTCTCCTGTTAACCTTCCAGCACCGGGCACGTGTCAGACCATATACTTCCCCTTGCGGGTTCGCATGGCCCTGTGTTTTTGGTAAACAGTCGCTTCTGCCAATTATCTGCGGCCCCCTAAGCCTTTGGATTGTTCATCCTGAACTATAGGGGCTCCCCTTATCCCGAAGTTACGGGGTTAATTTGCCGAGTTCCTTCTCCTGAGTTGTCTCGAGCACCTTAGGCTTTTCGCCTCGTCCACCTGCGTCGGTTTCCGGTACGGTCCACATACGACCTCCCTTAGGGGGTTTTCCTGGCGGGGGCTGGGGCAACTAGCCTTTGCGCCGGAGCGCTCAGACTGTCAGACGCCTGGGCCATGTGTTGGGAGGATTTGCCACCCCAACGGCTTGCGCGCCTTCCGCAGGACTTCCATCGCCTGCTATGCTCTGCCCCCCGCGTCACCCCATCGGTGATAACGGGTATATGTGGGCGCGGGAATTTTGACCCGCTTTCCATCGCCTACGCCTCTCGGCCTCGACTTAGGGACCGGCTGACCCTGGGAAGATTAGCTTTACCCAGGAAACCTTGGACTTACGGTGTGCGGGTTTTTCACCCGCATTTTCGCATACTCATGCCAGCATTCTCATTTCCGATACCTCCAGCGAACCTCGCAGTTCGCCTTCCCAGGCCTACGGAACGCTCTCCTACCACTTGGCTTGCGCCAAATCCACGACTTCGGTGACACGCTTAGTCCCGATCATTTTAGGCGCGGGATCACTTGACCAGTGAGCTATTACGCTTTCTTTAAAGGATAGCTGCTTCTAAGCTAACCTCCTGGCTGTCTGAGTAATCCCACATCCTTTCCCACTCAGCGTGTACTTGGGGACGCTTAGTCGATGGTCCGGGTTGTTTCCCTTTCGTCCGCTGATCTTATCACCCGCGGGCTGCCTGCCGAGAAACGGATATCGGGTATTCGGAGTTTGATTGGGTTTGGTAAGCTGGTACGCCCCCTAGTCCATTCAGTGCTCTACCCCCCGCATCCTATCTCGACGCCATACCTAAATATGTTTCGGAGAGAACAAGCTATCGCCCAGTTTGATTGGCCTTTCACCCCCATCCACAGTTCATCCGGACGCGTTTCAATGCATATCGGTTCGGTCCTTCACGGGGTGTTACCCCCGCTTCAACCTGACCATGGATAGATCACTCAGGCTTCGTGTCTGCCGCGTGCTACTTGGCGCCCTATTAAGACTTGCTTTCGCTACGGCTCCGGACCTTAGGTCCTTAACCTTGCAACACACGAGCAACTCGCTGGCTCATTAAGCAAAAGGCACGCCGTCAGGAGCGTAAACGCCCCCTTCGACAGAATGTGCGCACACGGTTTCAGGTACTATTTCACTCCCCTTCCGGGGTGCTTTTCACCTTTCCCTCACGGTACTTCTGCGCTATTGGTCATCCGCTCGTGTTTAGCCTTGGAGGGTGGTCCCCCCTGATTCAGACAGGGTTTCACGTGCCCCGCCCTACTCGGGATACAAGCTCACGATCCTCGTCTACGACTACAGGCCTGTCACCTGCTCTGGGGGGGCTTTCCATCCCGCTTCGTCTCGACTAATACCGCTAAATGCCTGTCCCACAACCCCGGATCGCTCCGGTTTGGGCTGTTCCCCGTTCGCTCGCCACTACTAAGGGAATCTCGTTTGATTTCTCTTCCTCCAGCTACTGAGATGTTTCAGTTCACCGGGTTGGCTACCTCAGGCCTATGTGTTCAGCCTGGGGTTTTCTAGATCGCTCTAGAAGGGTTGTCCCATTCGGATACCTCGGGGTCAATGGCTGTTTGCGCCTAACCCGAGCTTTTCGCAGCTTGCCGCGTCCTTCTTCGCCGGCGGATGCCTAGGCATCCCCCATGTGCGCTCGTTAACTTATTCCTTTTCTTAATTCCAGTCAATTCGCCTCTCGGCGATAGCTACATGAGCAGCGCGAAACTACGATCAGACTTGCGTCTGATGGTGCTCCTCGTCTACTCTAATTTTCACTTTAATCTCGTCTCCATACTGCCAATCAACTGGTAACACGCTAGGTGGTACCGATGAAAAACTCGGAGATATGTTTGAGGAGGACATTAAAAAGGAAGTGAAGGTTAGTTCCTTTCGGAACTGATTTACTCCTTAAAGGAGGTAATCCAGCCGCACCTTCCGGTACGGCTACCTTGTTACGACTTAGCCCCAGTCAGAGGTCTTGCTTTAGGCGCTAGCTCCCTTGCGGGTTAGCATTGCGACTTAGAGCACTCCCTCCTCCCATGGCTTGACGGGCGGTGTGTACAAGGCCCGGGAACGTATTCACCGCCGTGTGCTGACCGGCGATTACTAGCGATTCCAGCTTCATGGAGTCGAGTTGCAGACTCCAATCCGAACTGAGGCCGGCTTTTGGGATTTGCTCCATCTCGCGATTTTGCTGCCCATTGTACCGACCATTGTAGCACGTGTGTAGCCCAGGATGTAAGGGCCATGAGGACTTGACGTCATCCACACCTTCCTCCGGGTTGTCCCCGGCAGTCTCCCTAGAGAGCCCAGCTTTACCTGATGGCAACTAGGAACGTGGGTTGCGCTCGTTGCGGGACTTAACCCAACATCTCACGACACGAGCTGACGACAGCCATGCAGCACCTGTGCGGGCCGTGCCATTGCTGGCAAACAGCGATCTCTCGCTGCGGCGACCCCATGTCAAACCCTGGTAAGGTTCTGCGCGTTGCTTCGAATTAAACCACATGCTCCACCGCTTGTGCGGGCCCCCGTCAATTCCTTTGAGTTTCATTCTTGCGAACGTACTCCCCAGGCGGTATACTTAGCGCGTTAGCTACGGCGCCCGCCTTGCGGCGGACACCCAGTATACATCGTTTACAGTGTGGACTACCAGGGTATCTAATCCTGTTTGCTACCCACACTTTCGAGCCTCAGCGTCAGTTTGTTCCCAGCAGGCTGCCTTCGCCATTGGTGTTCTTCCAGATCTCTACGCATTCCACCGCTACACCTGGAATTCCGCCTGCCTCTAAACAACTCAAGGAAACCAGTCTCGTCCGCAGGTCCGGGGTTAGGCCCCGGCATTGTACGAACGACTTGGAGTCCCGCCTACGCTCCCTTTACGCCCAGTGATTCCGAACAACGCTTGCACCCCTCGTATTACCGCGGCTGCTGGCACGAAGTTTGCCGGTGCTTCCTTTACAGGTACATTCAGGCCGGACGAATCCGACGTTTATTCCCTGTCGACAGTGGTTTACACACCGAAATGCTTCTTCCCACACGTGGAGTTGCTGCGTCAGGGTTTCCCCCATTGCGCAATATTCCCTACTGCTGCCTCCCGTAGGAGTCTGGGCCGTATCTCAGTCCCAATGTGGCCGATCACCCTCTCAGGCCGGCTACCGATCGATGCCTTGGTGGGCCGTTACCCCGCCAACTAGCTAATCGGACGCAAACTCATCCTGCAGCAATAAATCTTTCGTCAACAAGGCAGGTGCCTCGCCACGATATCCGGCATTAGCCATCCGTTGGGATGGTTGTTCCCGACTGCAGGGCAGATTGTTTACGCGTTACTCACCCGTTCGCCGCTCGCCTAGTGTATTGCTACACCGACTCGCTCAACTTGCATGTATAAGACACTCCACCAGCGTTCGTTCTGAGCCAGGATCAAACTCTTCATTGTATTTTTCTAACAAAGATTCAATCCTTCGCTTCACTTTTATAATTGACTTTGTGCCCTAAGGCACTTAGACCCTCACTCAAGCATATCTCCGAATCCTTCAATCAGCTCAAAGCCGCGTGGGCTTTGTTTGCTTTAGTTCAGCGTCTTTTTCGATGCTGTCCTTATTTTCGAGAGCCAAATGTATTCATCGACCACAAACCCGTCAAGGTTTTCGTGCATTTTTTTTGAAAAAAGTTTCAAGTGACGAAATTTGATCAAATTCAGCACTATTTGACAGCAAAAACGGGGTTGTGGGGAGCTGGTGTCGAAACCAAGTGAGCTGTCTTTTGGCAAAATTGCGTGTTTCCTGCTGAATCTTGACAATGACAGCTGCTAAATCACCGCCAGACTGTAAAAAGCCCACCAAATCGCGATATCCAAGACTTTGCATGCCGGGCGTTTGCACAGACAGTTGTGTGTAAAGGAGCTCAGCCTCTTTAAGCCAACCGTTATTCATCATGGCCTGGATGCGTTCGTCGATGCGAGAATAGAGTTCAGAGCGGTCACGATCTAACCACGCGATGGGGAATGGACCAAAGCCTCCGGTCTTCTGGTTCATAAGATCCGACCAGCGTAGCCCTGTTTGGCAATGGATTTCGAGTGCTCGGAGAATCCGGTGGGAATCGCCTGGCTGAATAGTTGCGCGTAACACAGGATCAACACGAAGCATCCATTGGAACAAGAAGGGCAAGCCTTTGCGAATACTAATGGCGAGAAGACGTTCGCGCACAGCCGGATCTGCGGAAGGGATGTTAGAAAGCCCATCGTGCAAGGCTTGCACATACATGCCTGTTCCACCTACAAGAAGAAAAGGCTTGAAGGGTTCGCGATTGAGTATTGCGTGGACATCACCACAGAAGCGTGCAACGGAATAGGATTCCGAGGGTGGTATAACATTAATGAGGTGATGGTGGACGCGTGCGAGCTCTTGTGCAGTAGGCTGCGCGGTGCCAATAGCCATGCCCTGATAGATTTGGCGGGAATCTGCAGAAATGATTTCTGCACCCATGCGTTCTGCTAGCTCTACCGCTATGCTTGTTTTGCCTACGCCTGTCGCACCTACGATTGCACCGATCAACATGGGTGGGAATCTAGAAAAGCAGCCAAGGGGATAGCACCGACTAATAGGCAAAGCCCAAAGTCGTTGCTCGATCGTTTGACGAGGGTCGGCGCTGAGAGGTGAAAGATTGCAACGATTTGCGCTGATCCCCATGCGTTGCACGAGGATGACGGAGGGGACTTGTCATCCTCGTGCTGGCACGGGGATCAGCGGTGCGCGGAGCAGTAGCGGCAACGAGTTGCAATGATTCCCGCGATGCGAGGATGACGCGGAACGCGTTTCTGTCATGCAGGCCTTTCCCGTCATGCTGGCAAAGCCAGCATCTCACACACTTGATGCACTTTCTGCAACGTTGTGTGTAATGCACAAGGCGTTTGCCTGGATAGTGCAATAAAGCAAGCACTTATCGTTCGACGCATATAAAAGAGCCTGGAACCCTACCGCTGCGCGGGTGGCTCGAGGTTGGCTCATGGCCTTGCGGCCTTGAGCCGCCAGCTAGGCTACGCCTTGCCGGCTTAGTCCTTGAGGCATCGCGCCGAGAACCCATCCGTCTGGCTGCCGTAGTTGCGGCCCACGCCCGCGTTGTAGTAGCCCATGCCCCGGCCGTACGCATCGGAACTGCCATTGGCCGTAGCCGTCCACCAGTAGCCGTAGTCACCGACACTGAGGAAC
>Ga0302294_10000752_pt1 | contig 9814 bp, 6 predicted proteins | sample III_Fen_N2_3_FD_194550 | JGI IMG/M metagenome (GOLD analysis project Ga0302294, IMG submission 194550) | Peat permafrost microbial communities from Stordalen Mire near Abisko, Sweden - III_Fen_N2_3 | ecosystem: Environmental > Terrestrial > Soil > Wetlands > Permafrost | place: Sweden: Abisko...
AGATGCGCACCTTTGGATTGACCGAGGATAAAGCAGTCTTGGAAAAGGGACGGGAAATGCTCGCGCAGGTAAAACAAGACCTTAAGGACGCATCCGCTCACGCCGAGAAATACGACCTGAAGGTACTGCGCGCCAATGCTAAGGTGGCCGAGGAAAAAGCGCTCGCCTACGAGCAACTGATCAACGAGACGGTGAAAATCACCGAGGCGCTGGATAAGGACAGAACAGCCATGCTCGCTGCCTCCGGTAACTACATGAAAGCATGCGATGATTTTCAAAACTCCCAGGCGAAAATGCTCAATGACGACCTCGATGCCCTGGTCGCGGAGAAAACCACGGAGGAGAAAGTCAAAGAACGCATTAAGAAAATCGATCTTTGCTACGATGTCGTCGACGTCGGGAACAACATCCGACTCGGCGTCTGGAAATCCATCGGGACCCGCGATACCGAATTGCTCAAGGAAACGATGAAGAAATTCGAGCAAGTAAACGCCAAGCTCGACGAGCTGAATTCGATCACGCGCCAAGAGGTAAATCTGCGACAGATCGCCGCCTGCCGCGCTGCCGGCAAGGAGTACTTGGAAAACATGCAGGGCTTCCTCACCAATTGGCTGGCCCGAGAAGAACTCAGCAAGAAGCGATCCATCGTCGCTGACGAAGTGCTCAAGGCCGCCCAAGACACCGCCAAGTTTAACATGGATGCGACCGCAAAAGGCGCCAGCGAAGCTGCCAGCGCGCTGTCCTCTTCCTCTACGATCTTGATCATTGGCTGCATCGTGTGTTTCGCCTTGGCGCTGACACTTGGTTTGCTCATCACCCGCATGATCACCGGCCCGGTGCGCAGTCTGGTGGCTGGACTCGGCCAGATCGCCCTCGGCGATTTATCGGCCCGGGTCGAAGTTACCTCCGGCGACGAGATCGGCAACCTTTCCGAGGCGGCCAACAAGATGGCCGAAGCACTCGACACCAAGGCCAGGCTTGCCCTGCAGATCGGTGAAGGCGACTTGCGCCAGGACGTCACCCTCTCGTCCGACAAGGATACACTCGGTCTGGCTCTCAAAAAGATGGTCGCCAACTTGCGCGATGTCGTCGCCAACGTGCGCGCCGCCGCCGAGAACGTCGCGTCCGGTTCCGAAGAGATCACCGGCACCGCCCAGACCCTTTCGAGCGGCGCTTCCGAACAAGCCGCGAGCGTCGAGGAGGTTTCCGCTTCGATGGAACAGTCCACCGCTTCCATCCAGCAGAACACCGAGAACGCCCGCCAGACCGACAAGATTTCCACCAAGGCCGCCCAGGATGCTCAAGACACCGGCCGCTCTGTCGCCCAGACCGTGCAGGCGATGAAGGATATCGCCCAGAAGATTTCCATCATCGAAGAGATCGCGCGTCAGACCGACTTGCTCGCGCTCAACGCTGCGATCGAAGCCGCTCGCGCCGGCGAACACGGCAAGGGCTTCGCGGTCGTCGCTTCCGAAGTGCGCAAACTCGCCGAACGCTCTCAGAAAGCCGCTGGCGAGATTTCCAAACTCTCCAGCTCGTCGGTCGAGATCGCCGAGTCCGCCGGCCAGATGCTCGACAAACTCGTGCCCGACATCCGCAAGACCGCCGATCTCGTCAAAGAAATCACCTCCGGTAGTGAAGAACAGAATACAGGCGCCGCCCAGATCAACAAGGCCATGCAGGAACTCGACAAGGTCATCCAGCAAAACGCCTCCGCCTCCGAGGAAATGGCCGCCTCCTCCGAAGAACTCGCCTCCCAGGCCGAACAACTCCAGGCCGCCATCGACTTCTTCAAGGTCTCCGACGACGGCGCTAAAGCCAGCGGTGCCAAACGTAACAAGGCTCTCAAAGCCCATACTGCCGTAGCCCATCTTGGGTTAAAGGGTAACCGCAACTTCATGCCGAAGACCCACGAACGAAATGGCAACTCCGGCGTCATGATTGAGCTTGATCATCCGGACGTGCCGCCCGTCGACGATCAGCAGTTCGAGCGCCATTAAACCGTCCAACGCCTACAACCATGAGTACCGCTAAAATCACAGAAACCGCGCGTTACCTGACTTTCCGCCTGGGCGAAGAAGTTTTTGCCATTAACGTCTTCAAAGCGCGTGAAGTGCTCGATCTTTCGCACATCACCCGCGTGCCGACTGCGCCGGGGTACCTGCGCGGCGTCGTCAACGTGCGTGGCAACGCAATCCCGGTAGTAGACCTGCGCCACAAGTTCGGTCTTCCGCAAACCGCCGATACGCTCCACACCCGGATCATCGTCATGGATCTACAGATTGACGGACAGACCGTCGTCGTCGGCGGCCTCGCCGACGCCGTTCACGAAGTGCTCGAACTCGAACCGCAGGAGATCAACGACCCTCCTTCGCTCGGCATGCGCTGGCGGACCGAACTTATCATCGGCCTCGGACGGCGCGACGACAGTTTTATCATCATCCTCGACATCGAGCGGGTCTTCTCAACTGAAGATCTGGCGAACCTTATTCCAGAAGCAACCGCTGCCACCGCCTAAGCGGCGCAGCCTTGGGGAGGCTGCACCATGCAACAAACAGAACTTACTAGTCAGCAGTTCGACGACTTCAGCACGCTCATCGGCACTCGCCTTGGCATTAAAATGCCGGCGACGAAACGTACGATGCTGCAAAGCCGGTTGTTGCGCCGGGCCCGCGAACTCGGCCTGGAAGACGTGAATGCCTATCATGCACGTTTTTTTTCCGATCCCGAGATGCAACAAGACGAGTTGGAACACCTCCTGAATCTCGCCACCACGAACAAGACCGATTTCTTCCGCGAACCAGATCACTTCGAATTCCTCGCACAGCAGGCGTTGCCAGCCTGGCGGGCCCGCTCCCCCGGTGGTCCCTTCAAGGTCTGGTGCGCCGGTTGTGCGACGGGGGAAGAAGCCTATACACTCGCGATGGTGCTTCTCGAGCAGCAGAGCCGCGGCGATTTTGATTTTTCAGTTCTCGCGACCGATGTGTCGACCCGGGTGTTGGAAAAGGCGATGGAGGCAACGTACGACGAAGAACACGCGTCGCCCATCCCACCGCATATCCGCAAAAAATACATCCTGCGCAGTCGAGATGCCTCGGCGGGATTGGTACGAATCGCGCCCGAAGTAAGACAGCATGTGCGTTTCGGCCACCTCAACTTCCTCTCCGAGGACTACGGCATACGCACGAAATTCGACGTCATTTTTTTTCGCAACGTGATGATCTATTTCGACCGCGATACACAGCGGCAGATCGTCAGCCACATGTGCCGTCTTCTTCCAGTGGGGAACTGGCTTTTGACGGCCCATGCAGAGACGTTGCAGGGTCTGGGCCTGCCTCTGGAGCCAGTTGCGTCAGCGGTGTACGTCCGCACCAAGGGAGAACCGCCGGTATGAGCAGCAATAAACCCGCACGATTTCAGCATGTGCCACGCCTCGCCCCTCCGCCGGTCGCAGACGAGGTTGGTGAAGAGACGCTTTGGGCTGGGGATATTCTTGTATCCGATAAACGGATTCGCATGACGACCGTACTCGGCTCGTGCGTCTCGGTCTGCCTGTTTGACAGTCTGCGCTGCTTCGGCGGCATGAACCATTACCTCCTACCATCTCCAGGAGAGGGCGGCCGCCACGGCGAGTGGTCGATCCGCGAACTTTACCAGCGCATGCTCGCGCTTGGCAGCCACCCCCGCAATCTCCAGGCCAAGGTTTTCGGCGGTGGCAGTCCGTTGGCCCTGGCCAACGACGTTTCTGCCATCGGCATGGCCAACGCTCGCGTGGCTTTTGATATTTTGGGCAAACTCCGGGTTTCCGTCGTCGGCGAAAGCGTCGGCGGAAATGCCGGAATGCGGCTTTATTTCGAAAATTGGAGCGGCCTGGCCTTGGTGCGACCGCATCGCGGGAGGAGCGCGTCATGAGCGACCCGGTGCAGGTTCTGATCGTCGATGACTCCGCCGTCGTGCGACAGACGCTCTCGGACATTCTCGCTTCGGACCCCACGCTCAAGGTGATCGGCACCGCCGGCGATCCTTATCAAGCCGTTGAGTTCATGCAGAACCAGAAGCCAGATGTCATTATCCTCGACATCGAAATGCCGCGCATGGACGGGCTCACGTTTCTCCAGCGGATCATGGAACAGCACCCGATCCCGGTGATTATCTGTTCCAGCCTCGCCACCACCGGCGCGTCGTCGACCCACAAGGCCTTCGAACTTGGCGCGGTCGACGTGATCGCCAAACCCGAAATCGGCACCCAGGAATTCCTGATCGAATCGCGCATCATGCTTTGTGATGCGGTGAAAGCGGCCGCCCGCATCCAGCCCCACCGGCTGATTCCAAAACCGATGCCGAAGCTTTCTGCGGATGCCGTGATCGCCAAGTCCGCCTCACGCCCTTCGTTTGAAACCACGCAAAAAATCGTCGTGGTCGGCGCTTCGACTGGCGGCACTGAAGCGCTTGTGGAATTTCTCACTCACATGCCGATGAACGCGCCCGGCATTGTCGTCGTGCAACACATGCCGGAACATTTCACCCGTCCTTTCGCCGAGCGGCTTGACGGCCTTTGCCGAATCAGTGTCAAGGAGGCAGAGACAAACGATGTCGTTTCGCCTGGCTGCGCGCTCATTGCTCCCGGTGGGCGTCACACGTTGGTCAAACGCAGCGGCGCCCGCTACTACGTTGAAGTGCGTGAAGGCCCGCTCGTCAGCAGGCACCGGCCGTCGGTCGATGTGCTGTTTCGCTCGGCCGCGCGCTACGTTGGCCACAACGCCATCGCCGTCATCATGACCGGCATGGGGGATGACGGCGCGCAAGGCATGAAAGAACTACACGACACCGGTGCACACACCCTGGCGCAGGATGAGGCCAGTTGCATCGTCTTCGGCATGCCAAAAGAAGCCATTCGTCTTGGCGGCGTGGATCAGATTTTGCCTCTCAACCAGCTTGCGTCAGCCGTGATCAAGCAAGCGGTCTAGTTTTTCTTAACATGCAAACAAATCCTCAGACTCCGGCTTCCCCGTTTCCTCCGAAGACCGTGCTCGTCGTCGATGACTTCGCGAGTGTCCGCTTTTACCATGCCTACCTGCTCCGCCAGGCCGGTTTTCAATGCATCGAGGCTCGCGACGGGGCCGAAGCATTCGAAAAACTCCGTCAGCAGCGCGTTGATCTGATCATGCTCGATCTGATCATGCCGAAAATGGGCGGTGAGGAATTCATCCGCCAGATCCGCGCCCTGCCCGAGCATGCGGCCGTCCCGCTGCTCATCATCACCTCGGAGTCCGTCGAGGAGAAAATCCGTCCGCTTGCCGGTACAGGCAAGATCGGCTTTGCCACGAAACCCATCGTACCCAACACGCTGATCGAATCCGTGCGCAAACTGCTGCCCTGAAAACCCCATGTCGTCATCCCTGACACTGCTCACTCACCCTCGGGACTGGCCCGCCTATGCCCGGACGCTGGGGCATCGCCTGCGTCGCGAGACTTTGGTGACGGTCGGACGGTTGTGGCGGAAAAGGAGCAACGGCTTAACGGGTGATCCCACCACCGATGTGATTGCGATGTTGCCCGACATTGAAACGAGCCAGGCCGCTCTGCTCGATTTTGGCCAGGAGACCGACGCCGAATTCACCGAACTCGCGCAAGGCCTGTCAGAGCTCAACACGAAGTTCACAACGATTCGCGAACAGGCGGAGTCGCTCGATAATATTCTCCATCAGCGCGACAAGGAAAACGTCCTCGCGACCGCCTATGAGGTATACAAAAGCTCGGTCGATCTCGTTCATTCCAGCATGGGCATCGCACTGTCGGAGCAGCAACAGATGTCCGAGGTCGAAGTTTCACTCACCCATGCGTGCCGCGTGCAGGTAACCTTTACGCGCAACAATCTCCTGCTGCGCATCCTCACGATGAGCATCCGCATGGAAGCTTCTCGTCTCGAACCCGAGAGCCGCTCCGTCTTCTTGAACGTCGCAGCGGCGATCGCCGGAATAGATGCCAAAATCGTGCAGACAACCACCACTGCCTTCGACCGGATCGAGGAAGTCATCGAAGAGGCCCGCAACGAACGCGAAGCGCTGCATGGCTTGGAGCAAAGCCTGCAAGGCCGCGCCCAGCTCAGCATCGGCAAACTCCAACAAGAGCTTGCCGACTACAAAACGTCCTTGATTCCCTGCGCTGATCTTAGCTGCAAAGTCGGTGAACTTTTCGCCCAGACCGGGCCGCTCACGCTTCAGATCATCTCTTCGCTGCAATATCAGGACATCGTCCGCCAGCAACTCGAACATGTGGCCTCGGGATTTGAGGATATCACCGTCCACCTCCGAGAACTCGAGCAGACTTCTGAATCAAACAGCAAACCCGAACTGGGCTTTATCCACCACGCCGCCTGTGTGCAGCTGGCCCACCTCACCTCTTCGCGCCTCGACATCGAGAAGGCCGGACGGGAGGTCGCCGGCGGCATCGGGCAGATGCTCGACCTTGGCCGGCAGCTGGTCACGTATTTTACCGAAATGGAAAAAGCCGCCCAGGCCGCTTTCGGCCGCTCGCGCATCTCCGAACTTTTCGGACACGAAATCCACCAGCTCGCGCTCATCGCCGACCAGAGCGAAAAGGCTAACGAGAAAATCTCCCGCCTGGTCGAACGCATCGACGAGGTGGTGCGTGTGTTTTCCAGCGAAATCAGTTCACACGAATTTGAAGTCAAAATCGTCTCGTTGAACGCACAGATTGCCGCCGCGCGCATGAGTTCGGCCGACGCGCTCAACAAACTCGCCGAAGAATCCAGCCTTGCCGCCACCGCCAACGCCGAGGCCACAGCCGAACTAACCCGCGAGCTCCAAGGCTGTCTCAGCAAGCTACAGGGGATAAAAAACGATGCCGATCAATTCATGCGCATCGTCACCCGCGAAAAGACAGAACTGGAGCGCAACGCCGCGACAGTCAGCGCACAACTCGCCAGTCTGGGTGCGCAGATCGGCAGCCGCTCCAGTGAAGTGAACCAGCAGTTTGCCAAGGTGCACAAGACGCAAAACGAGCTGCTCGACCGCCTTAAATTTAACGAACTCGTGCAAACCACCTACGCCCCCGCCAGCGATCTCTGCGAGAAACTGCGGACAGCCACGCTCGCTTATGCGCTGCCGGAGGACCTGACCAACGAGGGCTTGCGCAAGCTCACCGCTCATAAAAACCGCTATACGATGGTTCGTGAAAACGAGCTTCATACCAACGCGCTCAACCACAGCGCCACGCCGGTTGACAACCTTGGTCCCTTTTCCACCGCGAACGACATCGACCTGTTCGATGCGCCTACGCCAGAACCTTCCACCGCGATACCCAAGCCGTCCGCCGAGCAACCCGCCCCGGTAGTTCCGCCTCTCGACCCGCCTTCGCCAGCGCCTCCTACCTCAACGAAGGAAGATCTCGGCGACGGTATAGAACTCTTTTGATCATCGATGAAGCCCCGCATTCTCATCGTCGAAGACGAACCATTCATGGCGCGCGTAATTGGCCAGCACCTGCTGGACCTGGGCTATGACCCCGTCTCAACGACCGCCTATGGTGAAGAGGCCGTCTCGCTGGCGGCGTCTGCCCACTTCGATCTCGCCTTGGTCGACATCCAACTCGCCGGCGTTATGGACGGGATCGAAGCCGCCACGATCATGCACAACCGGTCTGCGCTGCCCACGGTCTTTCTTACCACAACTCTGGCCTCCGCACAGAAAGAGCGCCTGATGCTGGCGCATCCGTTTGGTTATATTGGAAAACCCTTCAACGCATCGGAACTCTCCCTGGTCATCGACATGGCGCTCCAACGCCAGCGGGCGGAAGCGGCGCTGCGCGAAAGCGAGGAACAGCTGGAGTCGGTTCTGCACACCTCCATGGACGCATTTTGGATTTGCGGCATCGATGGTCGCATCATCGAGATAAATGCGGCCGCCTGCCGGATGACAGGATATTCCCGGGAAGAATTGCTCAAGATGAACATCGTCCAGCTCGAGCACGGAAAAACGACTGACGAGATTGCCGCTGGAATCGAACACGTCGTTCAACAGGGAGCCGCCCAGATCGAACGTCATCTGTTCCGCAAAGACGGCCAGAAACGCCTCGTCGAAATCAGCGTGACGTGCTCGGCGCCGCCATTGAGGCGTCTCTATTGTTTTGGTCGTGACATCACCGTCCGCCGCAGCACTGAAAAACGCCTCGAACTGCTTGACCGTGCAGTCGAACAAAGCCCGGCCTCCATCGTGATCACTGATCCATTGGGAGCAGTCGAATACGTTAATCCCTATTTTGAAAAACATACGGGATATTCCCTCCAAGACGTAGTTGGGCAAAACCCGCGCATACTCAAATCTGGCGCACATCCACCCTCCTTCTACAAAGATTTGTGGGATACGATCACTTCAGGCAAAGAATGGCGGGGAGAGATGTGCAACCGCCGCAAAGACGGCACGTTCTTTTGGGAACAAGCGTCCATCTCACCCGTGCGCGATACCCACGGCAAAGTCGTAAATTTCGTCGCGGTAAAAGAGGACGTCACTGATCGAAAATATGCGGAGCAGACAATCGCCTGGCAGGCCGCGCTATTTGCGAACAGCGCGGACCTATGCTGCGTCAAGGACCTCAACCTTCGAATTCTCACTTGCAATGGAGCCATGTCCCGAGCCGCCGGGGCCGCGAGCCCGTCGTTGCTGATAGGAAAGACGGATGCGCAAATTTTCAACCGGCCCGAGCAGGACCCGATAATCGCTGGGTACATGACTGATGAACGGGCGGCTCAGCGCCTCGGGCCCGGCAAATTCATCGAGCGCGAAGAAAAGATGATCGGGGTCGACGGAATTGAATACACTATTCTCACCCGCAAATTCCCTGTTTTTGATCAAAACGGAGAACTTATCGCAACCGGTAATATTTCAACTAATATCACTGATCGCAAGAAAACCGAAGACGAATTGATCCGGGCCAAAGACGAAGCCGAATCTGCAAATCGAGCCAAAAGCACATTTTTGGCCACGATGAGTCATGAACTGCGCACACCGCTCAATGTCATCAACGGCATGTCCGCCATCCTCGGCCAGGACAACTGGCCGCCCGAGCACAAACATGCCATCGATCTCATTTCGGAGGGCGGTCATACCCTGCTCAACATCGTCGAGGAGATCCTCGATTACTCCGGACTCCAGGCTGGGAAAACAAAGCTGGATGCGGCGCCGTTCTCGATCGTGACGATTGTGGGCAGCGTATTGCGGACCTGTTCGGCTGCAGCTCAGAATAAAAAGCTCAACCTAACCTGCTGGCTTGATCCCAAAACACCGGCTGAGGTCATCGGCGATCCTCGCCGGCTCCGGCAAATCCTCGTCAATTTGCTGAACAACGCGATCAAGTTCACGGAATATGGCCGCATCCACCTCCGCATGGCGGTGCGGGCGGTCACGAACGATGCATGTACACTTGAGTTTTCCATTCTCGACAGTGGCATCGGGATCGCGGCCAAGAACGTCGACAAACTTTTCCGTCCGTTCTCACAGGCCGACGACACGATCACGCGACGCTATGGCGGCACGGGGCTCGGTCTCGCCATTACAAAATCGTTCGTCGACCTCATGGGCGGCGAGATTGACGTGCGCAGCCGCCAGGGAATTGGTTCGGTTTTTCGATTCCACATCACCCTGCGAACAACCAACAACGATGCTTTCGCCTTCTCTCGCCCGGCCTCTACCGTGTTGCTCAAACGCCGCGTGTTGATCCTCGCCGGCGCGGGTGCGCAACATCGCATGCTTGAAGGGCTGATCCGTGTCTGGGGCATGCAGGAGGTCATTATGCA
>Ga0302294_10000754_pt1 | contig 9799 bp, 7 predicted proteins | sample III_Fen_N2_3_FD_194550 | JGI IMG/M metagenome (GOLD analysis project Ga0302294, IMG submission 194550) | Peat permafrost microbial communities from Stordalen Mire near Abisko, Sweden - III_Fen_N2_3 | ecosystem: Environmental > Terrestrial > Soil > Wetlands > Permafrost | place: Sweden: Abisko...
CGCCGCACAGCTCGGTCGAATCTGGACCGCCGAGCGCGTGGTGACCTTCAATCGACAAGAAGCGGTTGGCGTGGGCGGAGTACTCGCTTGGGAGTTACAGGTGGAGGCGCAAACAGGAATATCGGATTGCCGGTGGCCTTTCCGGATGCGGCAGCCGGTGCTTAATAGCATCTTCACGGTCACTCCCTTGCCTAAAGGAAAGTTGATTTCCTATGCCGCCAGTCAGAAAACTCCAAAACCTGAAGCGGGCGAAACCCCGGGCAGTCTGCGCTGGACCATGCGGCGTATTCGCCCTTTACCTACGGAAGAGGAGCGAAATTTTTTTCCTACGCCGCTGACAGTTTCGGTCCGCTGTATTTCTGACGATAACCTATCCGGTCGCCTTGAGACTTGGGGCCGTTTTGCCGCATTGGCAGCAGACATCGTCGAACCCCAGATCGTGGCCGACGAAACCGTTGCGACAAAAGCGGCGGCCTTGACCGAAGCACGAAATGGACGTTGGGATCGGATTCGAGCGGTCACCGAATACGTCCAAAAGCAGATCTCTTATCTTTCAGTCAATCTCGGTAAAGACACGCTGACAGGGTACCGACCACAGCTTCCGGCCAAAGTGATCAAGAACGGCCTAGGCGATTGCAAAGACAAGGCTACCCTGACGGTTGCTCTGCTTCGACAACTCGGAGAAAAAGCCTGGGTCATGCTGTTAAATTCGGGGCATCCCCGAGAAGTAGATCCCGATTGGCCAAGCGCGTCGTTCAATCACGCCATAGTTGCGATCGCGGCAGGAGATGACACACCCGCGGGCTGGCCGCAGATCGATGGTGGTGTATTGGGGAAATTGATACTCTTTGACGCAACCGATCCAGCCACACCATTGGGCCTGCTCCCGGAGGCAGATCAAGGAGGTTATGGCCTCATCGTTTCAAAGCAGACGACAGGACTAATCGCGCTCCCGATGGAAAGCCCCGCAGAGAACAAGTTGTCGTGCACTGTTACGGGAACAATCACGGAATCCGGCAACGTTGAAGCTGAAGTGGAAGAAATCCGCACCGGCTCCAATGGCGCGGTCGATCATTTCAATCGCATCAACCAGGGATCTGAAAAATTCACCCGCAGCCTTGAGACCCGGCTGCACGAAACGATGCCTTTAATCCAAGGGTTAAAATGGAACGATGATTGGAGCGCAGCTGGCGCATGTAGTCGGTTAAACTACTCGTTTGTGGCCGAGTGTGTCGCGCAACAAGTGGGTAGCGAAATCCTTTTAGTTTCTCCGCGCTTGATGAATCGAAAGCTCGGGCACAAAGCCTGGCCCAAAAGAGAGGAAGGATTTTTCTGGTTGCCTGCCCGCTGTATCCACGAAGTGGTAACGCTGAACCTTCCATCCCACTTCATCCCCGAGGCACTGCCCGCAGCCTGGCAGCAAACGTTAGCTTCTGCCACCGCATCCGTCTCCTATCGCCTTTCAGGCCAGACTCTGATGTACGAGTTAAATTTAGAGCAAAAAGCCGGCTTGTTCAACCAGACTGAGTATGAACAATTGCGGTTGTTCTACGCGAAACTCGACGAGACTGAGCGCCGTGCAGTCATTGTCCATCGGCCTCAAAACAATTCGTGATCATTACAAGGCTCATAGGTAAACCTCTACAAAATCTCCATCCCTCGACAAAAGGCCCAGAGGTATTTGTCATTTAGTAGATAACAAACGATTTGGTCGGCTCTTAGCGGCAGGGCAAATTTGGCAGAACGTTCGATCCTGCTCGTCGATTGATTCGCGAGACGAACTAAGTGTTATCGATCTCGATGCCGACGCGGACTCCGATGGTGTTTTCGAGCAAGCGAACCGTGTCCGACATTTCCTGGGCATTTCTAATCAGCTCTTGAGACGCAGCCGCCGTCTCTTCGCTTGAGGCCGCATTTTCCTGCGTGATCTGGTCGATCTTGTGAATGGCGTCTTCGATCTGATGCAAGCCGGTGGATTGCTCGGCGGAAGCTCGAGCAATTTTCTCCGTTTGCAGGTCGGTTTCGCTCACCTTGGCTGTGATCACGTCGAAATGGGTCAGCACGTGTTGTGAGTCCTCGCCGATCTGGGCCAGCCGGCCCACCACACCGGAACGGCTCGTGTGTACGTCGCTACCACCAGCGAGCAGTCTCGCGGTTTCATGCGCGGCTTCAGTTGAGCGTCGGGCCAGCGTCCGGACTTCATCCGCGACGACGGCAAAACCCGCTCCGGCCTCACCGGCACGGGCGGCTTCCACGGCAGCGTTCAGGGCGAGGATGTTCGTTTGAAAGGCGATTTCGTCGATGCTCTTCAGAATGCTCGTGATGGCGGCGCCTGACGCCTGAGTTTCGCTCACCGTCGTGGCGAGAGTCTTCAACAATCGCGTGCCTTCTTTGGCACTCGAGGCCGCCTCGTGGGTCGTTTTTTGGGCGAGCGACAGAACCTCCTCGTTTTGCTTGGTGGTGGTCGTTAGTTCGGTCACGGCGGCACTGGTCTCTTCAATGCAAGCCGCCTGTTCCGACGCGCTGTCAGCCAGCTTCTGGGAAGCCGTGGCGAGTTCCGACGCTCGCCCGGCAACGGTCTCGGCCGTGCGCGCCAGCCGCGAGGCGAACTTTTCGAGCGGTCGCGCAATTTGTCGCGCCATCCGAACCGTGAGCAAGAGCACGCAGGCCGTGCCCAGCGCCAATCCGGCGAGCGTCAGATTGCGTTGACGGACGAGGTTGGCGCGGGTCAGGGCGCACGACGCCATGAAATCGTCGCGTAACGAACCAACAAACTTGCCAAATTCCAAATCGATGAAGTCATAGTGTACGTCCCACTGGGATTGTACCAGGATCGGCGGTGGCAGGTCGCCGGTGAGCGTCACCACAAACACTTTCAGGGGGTCAAGGGCGGCTTGAAACCGGGCGTCGTAGGCGCGGAGCTTTTCTCGCGTGGCTCCCTGACTGAAGGCAAGGGCATCCTTCCAACCGTCACCCGCGGCCTGCACGTTGCGCGCAAGGGTGGAAATATGCTCCTTGGGAATCATGGACTTGGTGGCGTTGTAGGTCTGCAAGCCCCAGAAAAGTTTGCGCCCCGCCTCCATGAAGCATTTGCGCAACGTGATCGTTTTACTCAGCGTTTGCAGCTTTCGCAGGATCACCGGATCGGTCGTTTGATCAATCAACAGCGCGAGTACGCTCCCAAGTTTTGCGCGGATCGCGAGATAGTAGGCCTCGATGTGCTCCGAGTCTTTGTCGTTGTGCTTGGTGTACAGCAAATCACGAATGGGGCGCAGTTGACCGCGATCCTGGGCAACACTGTCGAGAACCGTCTTAATTTCGGGAGGAAATTTAGCGCTATCGGTGGTTTTGAGCAGAAGATCGTAATCCGCCAGGGCTTTGTCGGTGGCGACCCGTGCGGTATCCTGACGCACGCGAGCGGCAGTCAAAACCTCCTTGGGGTCGTTGTCGTGCTCCCGGCGGAACATGTACCAGTTGTCGGCTTCCTCATCGAGACATCGCTCGACCACGGCCATCTTCCAGACGAGATTCGAAAGTGTGCTGAGGCCATCCATTTCCTGAACGGCATTTTGGGTCTTCTTGACCAGCATCACCGCCGGGATTGAAGCAAAAATCAGCGGGATCAGCGCCAGAACGACAAGCTTACGATGCAAAGTCATCACCGACCGCTGGCGGTTCGGAGTGGTTTCAGGCGCGGCGTTGCGGACGGCAGAGGCACTGGCAAGCGGGCGCAAATTGCTCTGCCCGCCGTTGCGGGTTTGCTTGTTTTCTGCGTCGGGGCTGGAACGGTCCGACCGGGAAATTTGCTGCATAACCAACTATTTCGGACGTTTTCACCTAAAGTTAAGTCTCCCGGCGCCAATCAAAAGCCAACTTCGCGCTTAAAATGAATCCGTAATACCCATTCTCACTCAAACATACCCATAGAGGCAAAGGGACGACCCGCCGGGTCGTCCACCAACGTCGCCTGTCAGCGGCCCACATCCAACCGGACGGCCCGGCGGTCCGTCCCTACCATCCGAACGCCAGAGGTTATTATGCGTTTGAAAGAGAAATGGTATAAAGCCAGGCCAATAAAAAGCCTCATGCAAAACAGCTCAAAACGATTAGGGTAAAAGGCAGCGCTCTCGCGTCGCCTGCCGGCTGGCGTGGCCCCGGGGTCACGGCAAGGCGTGCGTGCTCCGAAGCTGTTTCAAACACGCAACAAAATCTTCGGGCCACGGGCTGCGAATCGTCAGCGGGGCTTGGGTGAGCGGATGAAGAAAAACCAGCGAGGCAGCATGCAGCATCACGCGCGGGATGTGAAGGTTCACGCCCGGGGCCGGCCGAAAATCCACCGGCCCGCCGTAAAACGCGTCACCAAGAATCGGATACCCACCACCCGCCAGATGCACCCGGATCTGGTGCGTGCGCCCGGTATGCGGCTGGGCCTCAAGCAGCAACGCCCCGGAAAACCGCTCAAGCACTTTGAACGACGTGTGCGCCGGATCTCCGCCGCTTCTGACGGCACCAAATTTGCTGTCCTTCCCTGCCCGCGCGACCACACCAAGATGATTTTCCACTTCCCAAGAGTCGGGACAGGCCCCCCTGCCCACGCTCAAGGCCTGATAGGTTTTTTGCAGCGACCGGGAGGCAAAAAGCGCAGCAACGCCGGCGTTGGCCTTCTCGTCCTTGGTAAAAAGCAAAACGCCTGACGTATCGCGATCCAGGCGGTGGTGCAGACCGAGATACGGGGTGCCGCCGTCGCGTTTTTGCAGATAATCCTTGAGCGCTCCAAATACGTTCGGCCGTGACGCGTCGAGCGTCGGCTGGGTGGGCAGGCCGACCGGTTTGTCCACGGCGATCAACCACTCGTCCTCGAACAGAATCTGCGCCGCGGTCCAGGCCGGGCGTTTGGTTGGGACCGCCGGCTTCTTGGTTGTATTTGCCGGGCCGAACTTCGCCGCATCGGCAAAAACCTCGATTCGCCCGTCGGGCGGCAGAACACGGGAAAGCGACCGTTCCGGGCGACCGTTAATTCGAACCGCCCCAGCCTCGATGAGCTTGTGCAGCTGACCGGGGGTGACTTCGCGGCCGAGCGCTTTGGGCAGGGCCTGCCCGAGGAAGAGGTCAAGCCGGGCGCCTTGTTGCGCACCGACTATCCGCAAAGAGTATTTTTGCACAGCCATGTCCCGCCATGGTGACCGAACCCATCGCGCCATGACAAGAACAGCTCACGCCCTGCCCGCAGATACTTTGAAGCCTGCTATGAGGCCAACCGCTTCGACGCGCGATTCACGCGTCGACAGCTGGCACCCGTCTCTGACCGCTGCGCCTTTTTAGGCGCCCGCGTGAATGGCACTGCTTGGGCAGCCACTCTCGCACGCAGCACAATCGACGCACTTTTCCGGGTCGATGATGTAATGACCGCCACCCTCGGCGGCAGATATTGCGCCCGACGGGCATTGATCAGCGCAGGTTGCGCAGGCGGTGCATTTTTCGGCTTCGATGACGTAGGCCATGATATTGGTTTGGGTTTAAATTTTGATTTGGGATGGCAACGCCAAGAAAGCACTTCGCTGGCGTAGCGTTCGCAATAGTTGTATCGGCAACCGGCAGGCGATCTAAATTCCCAATCCTCCCGGCCTGGTTTAGGCCGCCTTTCTCGCCGGCACCACGGTCTTGGATTTGCGTTCTAAAATGTGCCGACCTCAGCGCAATACCCTTTCCTTCAATGACCACGTTTAACAACTTATAATCCGCTACTTAGAACTCCTTATTACTGCGCAGCTCCAACCAGACTTAGCCACGCAAGCTCGTAAAGAAAGGGCAGTAATTAAACTAATCCGTCGGATTTCGAATGAAAATAGTTCAATCTTCCATCGTCGTGCAATTATTGCCCGGCGCGCAGAAAGAGCACGCCCCGTTCAGATTGCGTATGCCATCCACGGACCTTTGACATCCCTTCAGCAACCAGACTCGTTTATGGCCTTCCGACCCAACCCCATGAAGAAGAACCAAGGGACCGATTTTCTCCGGCGTTACACTTCGCTGCCACAACTGCTTCAGATCCTCCAAACCGAATCGTTGACGCTGCTCGATCCCCGTTACTGGGACGACAAGAACGACGGCGCGTTGATTGAGAAATACTGCAAAAAGAAAAAACTTAAAAAGGTGCTGGCGCTGTGTTTTGCCGAATCATCCGAAACCTACCATCACTGGAAGATCTATGCCGAGGGCGTCTCAGGAGTTTGCATTGAGTTCGACAAGACCCGCCTGTTGCAGGCCCTCCAGGCGCAGAAAAAAGATCTTCGTCATGGTTCGGTAAAATATGTGAAGGTGGACGAACTCTCGTCCTACCAGGCCAGGGTCAGCGACTGGCCCTTCATCAAGCGGCTGCCTTACGAGGGCGAAAAGGAATTCCGCATCCTCTATGAGGAACGCACAGATACGACCCGCACTTCGTTCGCTCTGCCCGTTCCCATTGAGGCGATCCACCGCGTTTATCTGAGCCCGTGGATTTATCGCGACGTCTCCAACGCCGTGCGCAAAACCATCCAGAGTCTGCCCAAATGTGCCGACCTCGAAGTCTACAAGACAAGCCTCGTCGACAACAAACGTTGGAAAGATTCGCTCGAAGCCTGAGCCACCAAGAGTCCCGGTAAACCAAAAAGAAATGAGACGTTTTTATATTAAAACGCTTCATCTTAATACTGCCGTTCCAGCCTCGACTCGTCGCGCCATCCATTTCAGCCTGCGCACCGTTATTCCATGCTTCGCGACGTTCATATTCATATCGCTCACCCCCGCCTGAAGCTCGACAAACGCGTCGTCGTCGCGGTCATCCACGCACTGGATAAACACGCGGATAAATTTCTCGGCGGCTGTCCGTCCGGTGAACTCTCTCTTGCCTTCTTGACCGACAAGGCAATCGCGCGCATCCACGCCGATTTTCTCTCCGATCCCACCCCGACCGATGTGATCACTTTCGAGGGCAACGCGACGCTCGGCAGCGGAGGTGAAATCTGCGTGTCGGCCGACACCGCCGCCACCTACGCTTCGCAACATCGGCGCAATTTCTCAGAGGAACTCACTCTGTATGTCGTCCACGGCTGGTTGCATCTTGCTGGTTATGACGACCTCAAGCCGGAAAAAAAACGCCGTATGCGCGCCGCCGAAAAACGGGCGATGACTCTGCTCACCGCCGCGAAGACGCTGCCCCGGTTCTCGCTGAAAACCTGAGCTGTATCGGCTGGATTCGCCGGCCGATGCAAGAACCGTACTGTGTTTTTCCGTGCGTTTGGTGCCGCTTAGGCGCTAGGCTATCGGCTTAATGTCTGACACGCCGACACCCTCCCGCTTCGTCCAGCTGCGCAACGCCTTTCTCTCCGGCGTCATGCTGCTGGCTCCGCTCGCGTTCACCTGCTGGGTGTTCCTGCTGTTGTTTGAAAATGTCGGCGGTTTTTTCCGGCCGCTGCTGGTTCGGTTCGTCCCGGAATCCTTGCGCGATTTCGACATCCTCTGGAACATACTCGCCACAATCATAGTCGTGCTGCTCATAACCCTCCTCGGTTATGTGTCGCGTTATGTGCTCGGAAAATATTTCGGCGGGCTCGCTGAGCGCTTCATCCAGACGATCCCAGGCGTGAGCGGCGTGTACAACACCGTGAAGCAAATCGTCGCCACGTTCAGCACGCAAAACCGCGATCTTTTCAACAAGGTCGTCCTCGTAGAATTCCCCCGCAGAGGTGCCTACACGATCGGTTTTCTCACCAGCAAAACCCAAAGCGAAGCACAAGCCCGCGTTGGTCAGGAGCTCTGGACGGTCTTTGTGCCCACCACGCCCAACCCCACCGGCGGCTACCTTTTGCTCATTCCCAAGGACGAAATCATCGAACTCGAAATGAGCGTCGGCGATGGCATGAAGCTGGTCATTTCCGGCGGCGCTGTGACGCCGCCCTGGCCTTCGCAAAGAAACCTAACACAAAGCAGCCTTCACTCCTAAATCTTTCCTCGTTATTCTTTCTCTTTATCTTTCTCCTCCAAAAGAAACGGTCGCCGACTTCGAACCTTGGAGGAAGAAGAAAGGTAAAGAGGAACGAGAAAGAAAGAATCCGGACTGATCCGCTCTGAATTTATGGCCGGCCCCAGTATCGCCACCGACACATTGGTGCTGCTCAAGCGCCCGCCGACCGATTCGTTCCAGACCTTCACGGCGTTTTCCGCCGAACATGGCCCGCTGCTCATCCTCCATCGTATCGCAAAAAAGAATACCGGAAACTCCGTCGCGCTCGACCTTTTCGACGAGGCTGCGCTGGTGTTGGAAAGTGCAAATCAAGGCCAGACCTGGTTCGTGAAAGAGGCCCGCCTGATCGCCCGTCAACCCGGGCTCGGCCGAAGTTATGAGACGTTGCAGGCCGCCTCCTCCCTCGCCCAGCTCGCCGTCCGCAACACCGTGCCCGAAGACGGACGCGCCCGGATCTACGCCCTGCTCCGTGAGGCATTCGCCGCCCTCGCCTCCTCCGCCCGGCCCGACATCGTGTATTTGAAATGTCTCTACCGTTTCGCCCGCGACGAGGGCTACCCGGTCAAGGAACAGTGGTTTCCCGACCTGCCCGCCGCCGACCGCGAGGCTGTCGTCATCCTGCTCAACCAGCCAGTCGCCGGTCAAATCGCCGAACCGTCACTCGTCGCCAAATTGCTCCACTGCCTCGAAGACTATCTGCGCGGCCACACGGAAATCCTGCTGGATTGACGCGGCCGCCTTCGTCCTGAAACGTCGCCCGCTGTGGAATTCTCCCTCGATCAACGCACCGCCGCACTCGGCGTCGGAGAGTTCGCCGGATTTGTCGTTGGCCCGCAGGACAGCAAAGGCGGACCTCAGGGCATCTGGCGCGCACAGCTCGGCACGCACTGGCACCAGCAGCTCCGCGCCCAGGTCGCCGACGTGCCTGCTGCGCAATTCGAGGTCGTGATCAACGGCCGGATTTTTCATCGCGGCTGGACGCTCACGCTCAGCGGCCGTATTGACCAAATCCTGCCCGGCGATGCCGGTCCGGTCCTGCGCGAAATCAAAACCGTCACGCGCGCACTGCCCGTCGACGAATCAGAGCTGCGCTCCGAATACCCGGAATATTTCGCGCAACTAGCTACCTACCTTGCGCTAAAAGCCATCGTCGAACCCGCCGCAAAACCGCGCGGCGAACTCGTCTTCGTTGAGGTCGACAGCGGCCTGGCCCAGACCGTGGTTTTCTCGCCCGCCGACGAAAACGTCTTCCGCGTGCAACTGGAGCGGGTCGCCGAGTTTCTCGATCTGCGTCTGCGAGCCCGCGAGCGGCTGCAAACGCTGCGCTTTAGCCCTGCCTTCACGGAACTGCGCCCCGGGCAGGAGACGGTTCAAGCCGAACTCATCGCGGCGTTGCGCACACATCCGATCATCTTTTTAGAGGCACCAACTGGTTTCGGTAAGACCGGTGTCACACTTGAGTGTGCGTTGCAACAGATGCGCGAGGGCCGGTTCGAACGTCTGCTCTATCTCACCAGCAAATCCACCGGCCAGTTGCACGTCGCCGAGACGCTCGCGCACATGACCGCCCTGCCCGATGGCCGCAGCGGCGTCATGACCTGGCAGGTTCGCAACAAACGCGAACACTGCATTCATCACACTTATCATTGCTCGCGCGAGGTTTGTCCGCACCTCGCCAATCTCGAGGTAAAATGGCCGCGCAGTGGCTTGTCGCGCTTCTATTTGTTCGAAACCGAAGCCCGCGACCTCGAATCGCTGCGCGCAGCCGGCCGCGCTGCTTCGATCTGTCCCTAC
>Ga0302294_10000757_pt1 | contig 9788 bp, 7 predicted proteins | sample III_Fen_N2_3_FD_194550 | JGI IMG/M metagenome (GOLD analysis project Ga0302294, IMG submission 194550) | Peat permafrost microbial communities from Stordalen Mire near Abisko, Sweden - III_Fen_N2_3 | ecosystem: Environmental > Terrestrial > Soil > Wetlands > Permafrost | place: Sweden: Abisko...
ATGCCCCGGCTCACCGGCCTCGATCTCGCCCGCACCCTTTGGAGCAAACGCCCCAATCTGCCGGTGATCCTCGTCGCAGGATTCGGAGCGCAAATGGACGCCACCCGGGCGCGTGCCGAAGGCTTTGAGGATTTTCTGACCAAACCCTTCACGGCCGCGACGCTCTCCGCCGTACTCGCCAAAGCGCTGCAAGCAAAACAGGTCGCCGACAAACCGTGAAGCCGAGGCAAGCTCCTCGCGTTTCGCGCTAGACTCCTGCCGTGGTGTCGCGGTTAATCAGCGGCTTATGGGCAGCATCGTCTTCACTATCGCCAACCAAAAAGGCGGCGTCGGCAAAACCACCACCGCCGTCAACCTCTCTGCCGCACTCGCGGAGAAAAAAATCTCCACGCTCCTCGTCGACCTCGATCCCCAGGCCAACGCCACCAGCGCGCTCGGCATCGAGAAGCAGGAAGGCAAGAGCCTCTACGGTCCGTTGCGCGGCGAAGGCGACGTGCTGTCGATCATCACGCCCACCCAGTACGAAAACCTCGCACTCATCCCGAGCGAAGTCGACTTGGCCGCTGCCGAAATCGAACTCGCGCAGATGGAAAACTATTTGATGAAGCTGCGCACCTGCCTGCAACCGGTGCGCGACTCGGGGGCCTACAAAGCCATCATCATCGATTGCCCGCCCGCACTCGGCATGCTCTCGATGAACAGCCTCGCCGCCGCCGACTTCCTGCTCATCGCCCTGCAATGCGAATACATGGCGCTCGAGGGCCTCGGCCAGATCCTCAAGGTGGTCGAACGGTTAAAAACCGCCAATGTCAATGCGAGCCTCGAGATTGGCGGCATCGTGATGACGATGTTCGACGTTCGCACCAACCTCTCCCGCCAGGTCGTGGAAGAAGTAAGAAAACACCTGCCGGAGAAAATCTTTGAGAACGTGATTCCGCGGACGGTGCGTTTGAGCGAAGCGCCGAGCTTCGGCAAAACCATCTTCGCCTACGACCCGCTTTCACCCGGAGCCACCGCCTACAAAAAGCTGGCGAAGGAAGTGATCGAACGCTTCAGCCTGAAGTCGGAGTAAACACCCTGCTCGGACAACGAGCACCTGCGCATGTCCATTGCCGCCAAATATAGCGGGGTAATTACAAGTTTATATCGTTGGTTATGGCTCGGCAAAGTAGAGTCGAGCACGCCTGAAATACCTTCAGGGTCGGTGGTTTTTGCAGCGCACTACAACGGCGCGGTCGACGGCTTCACCTACGGCAGCCAAATCCGGCAATTTATTGCCGTTGTCTCTGTGCAATGGCAGCGTCTGCCTTTCGGGCGCTGGCTCTGGCCGGGAATTCCAGTTAAGCGAAACAAGGACAACGGCTCCGCCGCAGGCAATACCACGGCTTTCCGTGCGATTTTCCATGCGGTGGAATCCGACGACACCCTGCTCTTTTTTCCGGAGGGAACCAGTCGGTTGGGCCAGGAACGGTTGCCCATCCAACCTGGTACATTGCTGCTCTTGCGGAAATTCCGCACCATGAAACGCGTGCCTGCCGTCTATTTCGCCGCCGCGCATTACCATCATCCGACAACTTGGGGCTCGGCTGTCAGTATCGGCTGGGCCGGACCAGTGCCACTGCGACTGTCATCGGAACAAGACAAGGCATGGGTTAGGGATAACCTGCTTCGTGCACAGGCCAAGGCCTATGCTCTACCGGCACCGGCACCACGTCGCTGGTTCTGGCTCGGTGCGCTGTGCGCCCTGCCCTTCCTTCCTCTCTGGGCCGCCGTCGCGGCCGCCGCCCGCCGAATCGCAGACGACGACAACGTCATTGCGATCTGGAAATTTCTTATCGGTGTTCCGGCGACGTTTCTGGGCTTGGGGATCGGCACTTTCGCCGCCTGCCATGTTGGATGGCCGTGGTGGCTTCCTTTGGCCTCACTCACAGGTGGCTGGCTGCTATGGAAACGATAGCTGGTGATATCCGTCGCGGTTTGCCCTGGGTGGTGTTACCCCTCGTGCTGGCATCGGGGTTCCGACTGGTTATCGAACCAATCTATTGCGGTAAGCCGTTTTTCTTCTGGCTGCTATTATTGCCGCTCTACTTCGTCACCCAACGGCTGCTTTTGCACCAATCGACTCCGCTGCGCATTCGGCTGTCGCTGCTGACCAACTTCGTTGCGATCAACGTCGGCTACTTGATGATCGGCGTCGCGCTGCGTTCGAGCGCGAAACCAGGCTGGCGGGCCGACGATCTCATGTTCGGCCTTGATCAACTGATCTTTCATGGTGATCCACAGCGTTTTCTCACCTGGCTGCAGACGCCCTGGCTCAGCAGCGTAACGATTCTGTGCTACATCGGCGCTTTCAGCGGCTTCCTTTTCTATCTGTTTCTCTGCGAAGCTTTCACCCTGTCGCCAGCGACCGGACACCTGCAACTCGGTTTGATGCGCCTCTACGGATTCGGCTTCAGTGGCTATCTCCTGCTACCCGCGGCCGGCCCGGCATTTCACCATCCAAACCTGCTGCCGTCGGTCTCTCATTCTATACTTTCGGCAAAACTGAATCCTTGGGTTCTTGGTAATTGTTCGGGGGTTGATGTCTGCCCAAGTCTCCATGCAGCGATCTGCGCCTTCACGTTAATCTGGATTTGGCGTCACCACCAGAAGCTGTTCCCTTTTGTTTTGCTGCCGGGCTTGGGTTTGCTGCTCGGCACAGTGTATTTCAAATACCACTACTTCCTCGACCTACCCGCCGGCCTGTTACTTGGAACTGCTGCCGCTCTTTCAATTCCCCATGACCTACCTGCTGCCCTTCACCCACCCTCAAGCCGTTCAGGTTAACCTCACCGGCGGCAAAGGCGCGAGTCTGGCCAAATCCACGGCCGCCGGTTTTCCGGTGCCGCCCGGCACTGTTGTAACAGCCGAGGCGTTTCGCCGCTGGGCAGGCGTGGACAAACTTCCCGCCGAGCTCATCGCCGAGGTAAATGCGTGGCTCGCCACCCAGCCGACTGACCGCACGTTCGCGGTTCGCTCATCGGCTACGGCGGAAGACGGCACGAAACACGCGTTCGCCGGCCAGCATGAAACTTTCCTGCACGTCCCGCCAGACGAGGTGCCGCAACGCATTCTCGAATGTTGGCAGTCCCGCGACGGTGAACGCGCCGTCGCCTACCGTCGGCAGGCTGGCCTTCGCGATGACGAAGTGCTGATGGCTGTCGTTATCCAAAGTATGATCCCCGCAGACTGCGCCGGTGTGGGTTTCTGCCTCGATCCGATCCGTGGACGCACCGATGTGTTCTCGGTTGATGCGGCGTTCGGAGTCGGAGAAACGGTCGTCAGCGGTTCATACCCGACGGACCATTTCTTGATCGACCGCGAAACAGGCGCCATCGTCGAATCGCATGTTGCGCATAAGGATCGCTGCCTTGGTCTCGCCCAAACCGGAACCATCGAAACAGCTCCAACGTCACCCGACGCACCCGCTTGTTCGCCCCAGCAGCTGGTTGAACTCGCCGCGCTGCTGCGCCGCATTGAACAGCAGTACGGCTACCCCCAAGACATCGAGTGGGCGTTCCATCAAGGCAGCCTTTACCTCCTGCAGTCGCGTCCCATCACTCGGCTACCCGAACACTGGACGCGGGAAGAGTCGGCTGAACGGTTTCCCAACCCCGTTTCCCGCCTGAACTGGGAACTCGCCGAAGAAGGTTTTCACCGCTCGCTCAAATACAGCTTCGAGCGCATGGGCCTGCCGTTGTATCAGGGTAAATGGTTTGCCCAGTTCGACCAGTACATCTATGGCCAGCAAACGGCAGTGGAACTGTTCGCGCGCCTGGCTCGCCAGCTCATTCCGGAAATCACGCCGGCTACGCTCGCCGACGTTCTGCCGAAAATCCGCACGAAATTTGCCTGGGTCACCGAGCTGCCCGGCCTTTGGTGGCGCGACTTCGACACCTACCTGCTGCAGCTCGGCGCGGCTGACAACCTTCCGCCACCGGCAACTGCCGGCGAAGCCTGGCAACGGGTTCGGCTTCTTCAAAAGATTGGTTCCGACTACTTCCTGCCCAACATCGCCATTTCGATCACTCAACGCACCCTCGTGCAGCTGCTCTTGCACATCCTCGTTTCGGTGGCCGGCAAAGAAAAGGGCGGGCAAATCCATACCGACTTGCTCGCGTGGTGCGATACGAAGACGGCTCGGGTGAACCAGGATCTTTGGGAACTCGCGCAACTCATCCGTCGCAGCTCGTTTCGCGCTGTGCTGACCGAACGCGGCGGTGACGCTTTGCTCGCCTCAACCTGGCAGACTGATCTTCCGGAAGCTCATGCGGCACTCCAACACATTCTCGATGTTCACGGTCATCGGGAATGGGATTTCGATCCGTACGTCGCGCCCTGGCGGGAAACACCTGCACTCGTGCTCGAAATGGCCCGCGGCTTGGTCGACCGCGATCTGAGTCCCAGCGAAGAAGGTCGCGCCGCCCGCGTCCGTATGCAGACGGCGGAAAGCATTGTCATGGGTCACTGTCCGCCCGCCGCCCGGTTTTTCGTCTCAGAATTGATTCGCCTCGCCCGACTCTACACTTCGCTCGACGATATTGAGCACTATCAGACTTTGCGACTGAACCTGCCCGTCCGGAAAACACTCCGCCAGCTCGGCAGTTTGCTCCAGAAGCGCGGTATTTTACATGAACCAATGGACATCGCCTTCGCTTCCTGCGCACTCATCGAAGCTTATCTCGATGGCAAATGTCCCGAGGTAAAATTGGCCGCGGAAATTGCCGCCGAAAAATCGCGCTACCTCGAAGCCTTTAATCGCGATCCGGTCCAGGACCGCAGCGCGCCCAACAAATCTCCGCTGAGCACCGGAGTCCTCCAGGGCATTCCCGGAAGCCCCGGCGTCGCCTCTGGACTTGTGCAACACATCCGTTCACAAAACGATTTCGCGTCGTTCAAAACCGGATCTGTCCTGGTCGCTCGCACCACCAATCCAGCTTGGACTCCACTGTTTTTCCGAGCTGTTGCTGTCGTCACCGAGAGCGGTGGACCGCTTTCACATGGGGCTGTTACCGCGCGAGAGATTGGCATCCCGGCGGTGATGGCGGTGCCGAATGTTTTCAACGCACTGCCTGACGGCGTCACTGCCACCGTCAACGGCACCGAGGGCCAGGTCACGCCGCTTAATTGAAACGCCTGCTGTCTTGTGTTGCCGCGAGGTTTGGTTTCCGTTCTGCCTCGGACTAATTCGCCTCATGCCAACCGCGCTTACGAAATATCGTCACGTGTTCCTCGTCGGACTCCAGAGCAATCTGGTTTACCGGTGGAACTTTGCCATCCGCGCAGTCTTTTCGCTCTTTCATCTGTCGGTGATATTCATCCTCTGGGGTTCCGCGTTTCAAGGCAAAGCCCAGATCGGCGGCTTCAACGTCGGGCAGACGATGACGTACTTCATCATGATGCTCATGCTGCAGTTTTTTATCGGTGCCTTTAGTGAGGATTTTCAGATCAGCGAGGAAATCCGCAACGGCCTGATCAACCAGTTCCTGCTAAAGCCGATCAACTACTACCTTTACCGCATCAGTATTTTTTGCGCCGCACGTCTCGTCACCGGCCTGCTCGCGCTGATCCCGCTGGCGATTATCCTGCTCCTGGTTAAGCACCACATCACGTTTCCCACAGAGCCCTGGCGGTTGCTGCTGGGTTTTCCCGCGATGATCATGTCGGCACTGATTCAGTTCACCATCGCCTACTGCTTCGGCCTGCTGACGTTTTGGTTTCTCGAAATCCAGTCGTTCATCATCCTCTCGTTTGCGATCGAGACGCTGCTCGGCGGACAAGTTTTCCCACTGGATTTGATGCCGAAGACGCTTTTTGAAATTTCGCTGTATCTGCCGTATTACTACCAAATGTATTTTCCGGTCGCCATCTTCACCGGCCGCATCGCCGAGCCCATGCAAGCGCTCGCGGGCCTCGGCATTCAAGCGTTCTGGGTCGTCGCCCTGCTCGGCTGCGCGACCCTGCTTTGGAAACGCGGCCTGCGCCGTCACACCGCAGTCGGAGGCTGATTGCCACCCATGAGGCTAAAATCAGAAATTAAACCGCCGAGGACGCAGAGAACGCCGAGGAGAAATCAGAGGTTCAAGGCATTGCTATGCTTCTTCCCTCAAGTGAACGGTTTTATGTTTTCTGCCTTTCTCTGCGCCCTCTGTGTTCTCTGCGGTAAAACACAACCACGTTTTCTAGGATGAAACTTCTCGGCTATATCCGCCTCTGGCTCGCCTGCGCCCGCTACTCGGTCGTGCGGACGATGATGTTTCGCTTCGACACGCTCATGTGGGCACTGGTCGAGCTTTTCTGGATGAGCGTCAACCTCCTCACGATCGAGGTCATCTACCGGCACACCGATTCCATCGCCGGTTGGAACGAGTACGAAATGATCCTCCTCGTCGGCACTGCGATGATCATGCAACGCCTCTTCATGGGCTTTTTCTGGAGCAACCTCTTCGAACTCGGGCGCAACGTCCGCAGCGGCCATTTCGACTTCTTCCTCGCCCAACCCGGCAACCCGCTCTTCATGGTCTCGACGCGCAAGCTCGACCTCGACGGCCTGCTCAATGTTTTCATCGCGATCGGTGTGGTCGTCTATGCCGTGCATAAACTCCATCTGCACCCGAGCGCGGTGGATATTGCGCTCTATGCACTGCTTATCACCTGCGGATTGGTTATCCATTATAGCACCATGGTGCTCGTCGCCGCGCTCACGTTTTGGATCGTAAAAACCGAAGGCCTCGAGGGCAGTTATTTCACGCTCTACGAATTTTCCCGCCTGCCGCGCGAAGCCTTCAAGGGCGCAAATAACTTCGTCTTCGTCTACGCCTTGCCGGTCGTTGTCGTGAGCAACGCGCCCGCGCGCATCCTGCTGCACGGCTTTCAACCCAGTCTCGCGCTCTGGCTCGCCCTGGCAGCGATCGGTTGGTTCTCGCTCGCTGTTTTTGTCTTCAACCGCGGCCTCAAGCGCTACGCGAGTGCGAGTTCGTAGCGCGCCTTCCGGCGCACAAATCACAAACGCCAAAGTTCCAAACGCCAAATTCCGAAATACAACAGCGACAAAGATTCCGCCGATTCCGTTTTGGGAGGAGCTTGCTCTATAGGAGTTTGTTTGAGATTTGGCCCTTTGGCGTTTGGGATTTCCTCCTCACACCACGCGGTAACATCATCGCCGTTTATTAATTTCACCTCCCGTGCCTGATCAATCCGACCAACCTCTAGCAGCTTTGCAGCAGCGCCTCGCCTATGCGTTTCGCGATCCGCAGTTGCTCGTGCGCGCCGTCACGCATCCGTCCTACCTGCACGAACACCCGGAAGAGACTGAGAACAACCAACGGTTGGAGTTTCTCGGTGATGCCGTCCTCCAACTTGTGGTGACCGAGGAGCTCTTCATCCGCTATCCCACCGACCGCGAAGGCGCGTTGAGCAAGAACCGCTCCGCACTCTCAAAAGGCGTTTTTCTGAGTCAGCTCGCCCGTCAGATCGGCCTCGCCGCCTGCCTGCGCCTGAGCACGAGCGAAGAGCAGACCGGCGGACGCGACCGGTCCTCCGCTTTGGAGGATGCCTTTGAATCGCTCGTCGGAGCGATCTACCTCGACTCTGATCTCGCGACCACGCGCCGTGTCCTGCTCGCGTTATACGGGCCGCTCTCCGAGTACCTCGCCGTTACCCAACCAACCGAAAACCCCAAGGGGCGGCTACAGGAACTGGTTCAACCCCTGCACGGCAACCACGCCATCCGCTACGAAGTCATCGCCACGCAAGGCGAAGACCACAACCGCGAGTACGACGTGCAGGTCTTCCTCAATAACGAACCACTCGGAACCGGCCACGGCAAATCCAAGAAAGCCGCCGAAGAAGAAGCGGCCCGGGTCACGCTGGAGCGGTTGAACACCGAGGCAACAGAGTGATCGGCTGCGGGCGGGCTCCTACGATCGATCCTTAGACGCTCGCTCGCGGGTTGCGCCTGGGGCGGTTCCTTGTTTGGTAGACCCTTCCCATGTCCACGCCTCTCGCAATCACGCGCCATAAACTTACCGGCGTCTGCTCGCCTGCCCGCGGCGTCGTTATCGGTGAACTCGTGCGTGCGCATCCGGCACCTGTCTGGATAGTGATCGCGGAAGATCTAAAGACCGCGGAACAACTCGCCGAAGACATAGCGCTGTTTCACGAAACAAAAGGCTCGGACCGCCCGCTCGAGGCGCTCGTCATGCCGGAGTCGATGCCTGACAGCCACGACATGCGCGAGGCCTTTGCCGCCTCGGCAGATCGATTGACAGTGCTCTCGCGGCTCCGTGCGACCCGTGGCCAAAGTAACCTATTGGGTTACTCTCCAAAGTCGCCTCAGCCTTCCAGGTCTTCAGTTTCTTTTCCCCCTACGCTCGTAATCACCACGACACCGGCCGCGCTTTTGCAATCGGTGCCGGCGCTGGAAGCGTTTGCCACGCGCGAACTCGAACTCGCGCCCGGCCAGCACCAGTCGTTCCAGGCGCTGCTCGAGAAGCTACGTGAACTCGACTACGACTGCGAAGCCGTGTGCGAGGCCCCTGGCCACTACGCGATCCGCGGCGGCATCATCGACGTCTACCCGATCACCGCCAACCAGCCCTATCGGCTCGACTTCTTCGGCGACGAAATCGAGGAGATCAGCGCGTTCGATCCTGTCACGCAACGCTCGGGCGAGAAGGTCGCCTCCATCACCATCTCGGCTACGCCACGCCTTCGACTCGATCCATCAAAAACCGGCATTGCCGATTACCTCACGCCCCTCACTCATCTCGTGTTTGTCGAACCAGCGTCACTGGACGAAGAGTTTAGCAGCCTCACGCGCGAAGGCGAAGACGGCCTTACGCCTTTGCTTACCAAATGTGCCGCGGCCTTCGGCGTGAGCGACCTTGACGAAGCTTCCGCGCTTTTCGAAACCGTCGCGACCGATACCACCTGGGACACCGAAAGCCTCGTTCATCACCGCAACTACCCGGAAGACGCGCTCGTGGCGCAGGAGCGGTTGCAGGTCGAAGAAGAGGCGCGGCAGCGTTTTCTACACCAAGTCGCCACCTGGAAGAAAGATGGCTATGCGATCACCTTCGTCGTTTCCAAGGAAGGCGAAGAGCAGCGCGTCCGCGAAATCCTCGATTTCGATCCGAAGTTGAAAACGCTCAAGCCGCGGTTCCTGCGCGGTACGCTGAACGAAGGTTTTAAGATCACCCGACGCAGCACGATTCCTGCTAACTCCTCACTCCCCACCCCTCGCTCCCCGCTTCAAACCAGCTCCGCTGGTTTAGTGGTCGTGACCGAGACGGAACTTTTCGGGCGTCAACGCCAACGCCGTCCTATCGGTAATCGCCGCGCCCTCGCCCAACGAGCGCAAATCGACCAGTTGCTCGATTTCTCCGAGTTGGTCGAAGGCGACTTCGTCGTTCACCTGCAGCACGGCATCGCACTCTACCGTGGGCTGACCAAGGTAGAATACGCTGGCGGCGTGCGCGAAGTGATCTCGCTGGAGTTCGATGACAAGGTGACGTTGCACGTGCCATTGCAGGAGTCGCATCTGATTTCGCGCTACGTCGGCCTGAGCAAAACGCGTCCGCAACTCGGGCGCATCGGCTCGGGTCGTTGGGAAAAGGCGCGCCAGGCGGCCGAGCGTGCGACGATCGATCTCGCCGCGGAATTGTTGCGCATTCACGCGATCAGGGAAGCTCAGCCCGGTTACGCCTATCCACCCGATACCACCTGGCAGAAGGAATTTGAGGCGTCGT
>Ga0302294_10000767_pt1 | contig 9720 bp, 4 predicted proteins | sample III_Fen_N2_3_FD_194550 | JGI IMG/M metagenome (GOLD analysis project Ga0302294, IMG submission 194550) | Peat permafrost microbial communities from Stordalen Mire near Abisko, Sweden - III_Fen_N2_3 | ecosystem: Environmental > Terrestrial > Soil > Wetlands > Permafrost | place: Sweden: Abisko...
AAAGATTGCAATGATTGAACAGATTGAAAATCACCTGAACACCATCCAGTCCAAAGTTGGTCAAATGGTTGACGCCCGCAAGGTTGCCAACAAGCTGGAAGGCGCTCGCGAACAGGCCATCGCCTACCACGACACCGTTGCCCCGTACTTCAATGAAATCCGTTACAGCATCGACAAACTGGAACTGATCGTGGACAACGAAATGTGGACGTTGCCTAAGTATCGCGAACTCTTGTTCATCCGATAGACCCTACATCCTTCATAGTTTTTTTGAGGCCATATCTGCCGCGAGGCAGAAAATTATGAAGAAGGAACCATCCTCCCGAGCGCGGGAGGATGGTTTAATTGAGTTAAGTCGGGTACTCTTCCGACAAGTTTTATTGCAGGCTGAAACGATTCCAGAGGCCTATTGGAATCGTGATAAAGAAGCGGTCTGTTTATTAGTATAGGTAAAAAAATAAGCATCTGATCTATGTTAAAGTATCCAATTGCTCAGGGACTATATCATCCCGAAAATGAGCATGACGCCTGCGGGGTGGGCTTTGTTGCCCGCATAACAGGTGAAAGAACCCACGATATAGTGGAACGCGGTTTGCAGGTTTTGGAAAATATGAACCACCGCGGAGCTGAGGGCGCTGACCAAAAAACCGGTGACGGAGCCGGCATCCTGGTACAGATTCCCCACGAATTCATCCTGCTGCAAGGCATTCCCGTTCCCGAACGTGGAAGTTATGGCACCGGCTTGGTCTTTTTCCCGAAAGATCAAAAAGAAAATGACCTTTGCATGGATATGCTCACGTCCGTTCTGACCAACGAAGGACTGAAGCTGCTGGCCATTCGCGAAGTTCCGGTGAACAATTCCATTCTAGGTGAAACATCCCTTTCCAACGAGCCAAACATTAGGCAAATTGTGGTGACCGGTCTTGGAAAACCCGAGGAACTGGAGCGTAAACTTTTCGTTGCCCGTAAAAAATTGGAGAATGCAATCATGCAATCTGCTTTGACGGATAAACGGGGTTTCTATGTTGTCAGCCTTTCTACCAAACGGATGATCTATAAGGGAATGCTCAGTTCCCTTCAGTTGCGCGATTATTTCCCGGACTTGAGCCACCCCAACTTTACGTCAGCCATCGCATTGGTACACTCCCGTTTCTCCACCAATACCTTCCCAACCTGGGATTTGGCACAACCTTTCCGTTTGCTTGGGCACAATGGCGAAATCAACACCATCAAGGGCAACCGCTTCTGGATGCAGGCACGTGAAAGCGTCCTCAAATCGGACGTGCTTGGCAACATGGAAGACATCTATCCCATCATCCAATATGGAATGAGCGATTCCGCCTCGCTGGACAATGCCTTGGAATTCCTGCTGATGGCCGGTCTTTCCTTGCCGCATGCCATTGCCATGTTGGTTCCCGACTCCTGGAACGATACCAATTCCATTCCTGACAACGTCAAAGCATTTTACGAATACCACAGCACGATGTTGGAACCGTGGGACGGTCCAGCCACCTTGCTATTTTCCGACGGTCGTTATGCCGGCGGTCTGCTCGACCGCAATGGCTTGCGTCCCGCCCGTTACCTCATCACCACGGACGATGTCATGATTGTTGCTTCAGAAACTGGTGTTCAGACATTTCCGGCCGAAAGCATCCGTGAAAAAGGCCGCTTGAAACCCGGCAAGATGCTCATCATCGACATGCAGGAGCATACCGTTCGCTACGATGCTGAAATCAAGCAGGAACTGGCTTCCGCCTATCCGTACCGCGAATGGTTGGAAAAGAACCGCATTCGACTTCAGAACCTGTCTTCCGGTCGTGAGATCAAGAGCGATCTGCCCAACCTGAAAGCCTATATGAAAGCGTTCAACTACACCAAAGAAGACATTGAACGCTTGATGATTCCGATGGCTTTGGAAGGCAAGGAACCGGTATCCTCCATGGGTAATGACACGCCGATTGCCGTTCTGTCCGACAAACCGCAACTGCTGTTCAGCTATTTCCGTCAGTTGTTCGCACAGGTGACGAACCCGCCCATTGACCCCATCCGTGAGGAACTGGTGATGTCGCATTCAGCCTACTTGGGTTCCCATCAGGCCAACCTGCTGCAACCCAGTGCGGAACATTGCAAGGTGGTGAAGCTGAAAAGCCCGGTGATAACGAATACCGAATTCGACATACTTAAAAATATCCGTTACAAGCGGTTCTCCGCTGTCGATCTTCCCATGCTCTTCCCCGTTGCAGGAGGTGCCCAGGCGCTCGAACAATCGGTGAACGACCTTTGCCTCAAGGCCGAGGAAGCGGTTGAAAACGGACACAATTACCTGGTTCTCACCGATAGGGGCGTGAATGCCGAATTGGCTGCCATTCCCTCCTTGTTGGCGGTTTCAGCCGTTCATCACCACTTGATCAAGTGCCGCAAACGCATGCAGATCGACATCGTGGTGGAAAGTGCCGAACCCCGTGAAATCATGCATTTCGCCCTGCTGTTCGGTTATGGTGCCAGCGTGGTCAATCCCTACGGCGCATTGGCCGTGTTGTTCGACCAAGTCAAGAACAAGGAAATCCAAGCCGATTACGAAACGGCAGAGAAGCACTACATCAAGTCCATCAACAAAGGCTTGCTCAAAGTGATGTCCAAAATGGGTATTTCCACCCTGCGCAGCTACCGTGGCGCTCAGATTTTCGAAGCCATCGGTATCAGCACCGAATTGCTCGACCGCTATTTTGAAGGGACCATCTCCAAGATTGAAGGCATCACCCTCGAAGACATTGCCCGCGAAGCCATTTTGACCCATCAGGAAGGTTTCGGAACGAACGAACCCGCCGACCTCGAAAATACAGGTGTCTATACGTGGCGTAAGGACGGTGAGCTCCATGCTTGGAATCCGGAAACGATTTCTCGCCTGCAAATTGCCACCAAGACCGGCTCCTGGGAAAAATACAAGGAATATGTATCTTCCGTCGACCAGAAAGCGCATCCCATTTTCTTGCGTGATTTCATGGCGTACGACGAAAAATCGCCCATCGACATCAGCGAAGTGGAACCCGCTTCCGAAATCACCAAACGTTTCGTGACCGGCGCCATGTCCTATGGCTCCATCAGTCGCGACGCTCACGAAGCCATGGCCATCGCCATGAATCTGTTGGGTGGCAAGAGCAACACTGGTGAAGGTGGTGAAGACCCCGAACGCTACAAACTCCGTCCGGACGGCACCAGCGCACGCAGCGCCATCAAGCAGGTGGCCTCGGGTCGTTTCGGTGTCACGACGGAATACCTCGTCAACGCCGACGAAATCCAAATCAAGGTTGCCCAGGGTGCAAAACCCGGTGAAGGTGGTCAGCTGCCCGGCTACAAAGTCGATCAGATCATCGCCAAGACCCGTCACTCCATTCCCGGAATATCCTTGATTTCACCCCCGCCGCACCACGATATTTACTCCATCGAAGACTTGGCACAGCTTATCTTCGACCTCAAAAACGTGAATCCTGCCGCCCAAATCAGTGTGAAACTGGTTTCAGAAAGTGGTGTTGGCACCGTTGCCGCTGGGGTTGCAAAAGCCAAGGCCGACATGATCCTCATCAGCGGTTGCGAAGGCGGAACGGGCGCAAGTCCCTCCAGTTCCATCAAGCATGCCGGTCTGCCGGTTGAAATCGGATTGGCCGAAACACAGCAGACCTTAGTGATGAACGGTCTTCGCGGTCAGGTTCGCCTGCAGACGGACGGTCAGCTCAAAACAGGCCGTGACATCGTGATTTCAGCTCTTTTAGGAGCGGAGGAATTTGGATTCGCCACCAGTGCGTTGCTTGTGCTCGGTTGCGTGATGATGCGTAAGTGTCACCTGAATACCTGCCCGGTCGGTGTCGCCACTCAGGATGAAATCCTTCGCAAGAAGTTCACAGGCAAGTACACGTATTTGGTGAACTTCTTCAACTTCCTAGCTCAGGATGTCCGCGAACATTTGGCCGCACTTGGTTACAAGTCCTTGAACGACATCATCGGTCGTGCCGACCTGTTGAAATTCGTGCCCAAAGCCGACAACCCGAAAATGCAGAAGCTGGATTTCTCCAAATTGCTGTATGTGCCTAAAGAAGCTGGAGAACAGGCTATCCGCCACATCAAGAACCAACACCACGACATCGAAGATGTTCAGGACCGCTCCCTCATCAAGCTGGCTACACCGGCACTTGAGAACCAGAATCCGGTTCAGTTCAATCGTGAAATCAAAAATACAGACCGTACCGTCGGTGCCATGCTTTCGGGAGAAATCGCGAAACGCTACGGCAACGAGGGTTTGCCCAACGATACCATCAGCTGCACATTCAAGGGTTCAGCAGGACAGAGCTTCGGCGCTTTCCTGTCAAAAGGGGTGACTTTCCGTCTGGAAGGCGACTCCAACGACTACCTTGGAAAGGGCTTGTCGGGTGGTCGCATCATCGTGGTTCCTCCTGCAGGAACGACGTTTGCGCCCGAAAACAACATCATTGCCGGCAATACGCTGATGTATGGTGCCACTTCGGGTGAGGTTTATATCAATGGTCAGGTCGGTGAACGTTTCTGTGTCCGCAACTCCGGTGCCATCACCGTAGTGGAAGGCGCAGGCGACCACTGCTGCGAATACATGACCGGCGGTCGTGCCGTTATTTTGGGCAAGACAGGCCGCAACTTTGCCGCAGGGATGTCCGGCGGTGTTGCTTACGTGCTTGACGAAGATGGCGATTTCGACTATTTCTGCAACATGCAGATGGTGGAATTGTCGCTCATTGAGGACAGAACCGACAACCGTGAGCTCAAGGACCTGATTACCGCCCATTACCAGTATACGCAAAGCCCCAAAGCCAAGCGCATTCTGGACAATTGGAACGAGTACGTGGATAAATTCATCCAAGTGATACCCATCGAATATAAGAAGGTGTTGCACGATGAAAAGATTGAAGCTGTTAAAAAGAAAATTGCACAAGTAGAATTCGACTATTGATATGGGAAATCCAAAAGCATTCATCACTATAGAACGCAAGGAAGCCGGCTATCGTCCGGTGCACGAGCGTAAGACCGACTTTGGGGAAGTTGAACAAACCCTGAACAACGGAGACCGCATGTTGCAGGCCTCCCGCTGCATGGACTGTGGCATCCCCTTCTGTCATTGGGCTTGTCCGCTGGGTAACAAAATGCCTGAATATCAGGATTTGTTGTTCCGTGGCAAATGGAAACAAGCATACGAAGTACTGGCTGAGACCGACGATTTTCCGGAATTCACCGGACGCGTTTGTCCCGCCCTCTGTGAAAAATCCTGCGTGCTCAACATCGACCACAATGCCGTGACCATCCGTGAGAACGAAGCATCCGTGACTGAACGCGCCTGGGATGAAGGTTGGATCGTGCCGAAAGCGCCCAAGACTCGCACCGGTAAAAAAGTGGCCGTCATTGGCAGCGGCCCTGCCGGCTTGACAGCCGCTTACCGTCTCAACCGACTCGGCCACGACGTGACCGTTTATGAACGCGACCCGCATGTCGGTGGTCTGATGCGTTTCGGCATCCCCGACTTCAAACTGAACAAAAACATCATCGACCGTCGTTTGGAACAAATGGTGGCCGAAGGCGTCAAATTCATCACCAACGCGGAAGTTGGCAAGAACATCACCATCAAGGACCTGAAAGCCCAGCATGATGCCCTGTGCATCACCATCGGCGCCGGTGTCCCGCGTGATTTGAGAGTGGAAGGACGCGAGCTCAACGGCATTCATTTCGCCCTTGACTTCCTGTTCCAACAGAACTACAGACTGGCCGGCCTACCCATTGAAGGTCCTGAAATCACTGCCAAAGGCAAGCGCGTGCTGGTCATCGGCGGAGGTGATACGGGTTCCGACTGCGTGGGTACGTCCAACCGTCAGGGTGCTGCGGAGGTGACTCAGATTGAAATCCTGAGCATGCCTCCCGTAGGAGACAACCCTGCTACACCTTGGCCCAACTGGCCCAACATCCTGAAAACCTCTTCGTCGCACGAAGAAGGTTGCATCCGCCGCTGGTGCCTCACCACCAACCGCTTTATCGGCAAAGACGGCCAATTGACGGCTGTAGAGATTGCTGAAGTGGAATGGGTGACCGAAGCCAACGGTCGTCAGAGCATGAAACCGACCGGCAAGACGGAAACGTTGGAAGCCGACATCGTGTTCCTAGCCATGGGTTTCACCAACCCGGTACACGACGGCCTGCTCAATGAACTTGGTGTCGAATTCGACGCCCGAGGCAATGTGAAGACCGGCGGCCGGAATGAAAGCTCCGTCAAAGGCGTATTTGCCGCAGGCGACGCTGCCACCGGTGCCAGCTTGGTCGTTCGAGCCATGGCCTCCGGCCGTGACATGGCCAAATCGGTCCACGACTACCTGAGCGAGTAAAAATTGACCTAAATAAAGGAGAGGATGTCTTAATGGGCATCCTCTTTTTTTTGCCCTCGCCAAAATTTCGTACACTTGCAGTACCAAACCAAGCACCATGAAAAAAATACTGTTTTTCCTCCTTTTGCTTTTATCCTGTCGTGTTTATGCCATACAATACGATGTGGTGGTGGCCAAGGACGGCACCGGCAATTTCACTTCCGTTCAGGCTGCCATCAGTTCCATCCGCGATTTCCGCCCCGAAGGACGAACGGTCATCTTCATCAAGAAAGGCGTGTACAAGGAGAAAGTGGTGTTGCCTACCCAAAAAACGGAAATCACCCTCATTGGAGAGGATCGAGACAGCACCGTCATTACTTGGGACGACCACGCCAACATCAACAAGATGGGCACGTTCAAGACCTATACCTTTCTGATTCAGGGCAACGACATCGTATTGGAAAACCTGACGGTGGAAAACAACGCTTCGCGCCTAGGACAAGCCGTCGCCCTGCATGTGGAAGGGGACAGGGTCGCCTTCTTCAATTGCCGATTTTTGGGCAACCAGGATACCGTTTATTTGGGTCGCGAAGGCTGTCGGAACTATTTCAGCGGTTGTTACATCGAAGGCACCACCGATTTCATTTTCGGTGCTTCAACGGCCTGGTTCGAAGGTTGTACCATTTTGGGGAAAATCAATTCCTTTTTGACCGCAGCCTCCACACCAAAGAACATAGCCTACGGTTTCGTGTTCAGCAAATGCAGCATTGAAACGGCGGACAGTGTCAAATCCGTCTATTTGGGCAGGCCATGGCGTGCTTATGCCTACACCTTGTTTAAGGAATGCAACTTGAAAGCCACCATTCGGCCAGAGGGTTGGTTCAATTGGTCCAATCCCAAAAACGAGTTGACTGCCCGCTATGCCGAGTACAAGAATACAGGTCCAGGGTCGAATTGGAGCAAGCGCGTGCCTTGGAGCAGGCAACTTTCCAAAAAGGAAGCAGCCAACGCAAATTTGAGCGCAGTGTTCGGAAATTGGAACCCATTGACGGCCAAACCCGATTAAAAGTTCATTTCGACGAATTTATCCACGCAAATAAACAGAAATTCCACATCGCAATCGAGGTATTTGATGACTTTTGTTTCTAATGCCGAAAAACACCCCTCTATGAAACGCTACCTTTTACTCTTCGTAGTTCTATGGGCATGCTTCGGCATGCAGGCACAGCAAAGGGTGCGCTTCACCCATTATACGGCAGACGACGGCCTCTCCGAAAACCGGGTGATGAGCATACTTCAAGACAAGAAAGGCTTCATGTGGTTTGCTACTTGGGACGGCCTGAACCGTTTTGACGGCAGTCATTTCAAGGTCTATAAAGGCAATCCGGGCGACCCGAACGGTTTTACCAACAATCGGCTGAACACGATGCAGGAGGATTCCTTCGGTTTTTTGTGGATCTTGACCAACGACAATCAAATTTACCGTTTCAATCCCGAGAACGAGAAATTCCTTCGACTATCGTACAATGCGGATACAAGCAAGGTGGTGGTGACCAAAACCATTCAATATGTTCGGATTCTGCCTGGTAACGACGTTTGCCTGCTCACATTCACGGATGGTTGTTACTTGGTTCATGTTGGAAAAGACGGCCAAGAAATTGAAAACATCAAATACCTGAACAAGCAAAACGGAAGCCTGGCTGGGGATTTGATTCAGCAGGTATTCAAAGACGACAACAATCAATGCTGGTTTCTAACAGACAAAGGCATAACCCTTTACGACCCTGTCAAAGAGACTTCCACCCATTTTTTCCATCACTTTCAGGAAGAAACCGGTTTCTCTTCCCATTTGGAAACCCACAGCAACCTGTATTTCGGCTCCGACAACGGCCAAATCTGGACCTGGTCCAAGCAGCAACGGACATTTAGGCTCGAGGACTTCCGTTCCAGCGCTGCCATCAATGGCTTTTGCCCGCTCAACAATGGTAAGATACTCATCATCACCCGTGGTGACGGCGTATTTCTCACGGACAACAACTTCAATGTCTTGTCCCACAATCTATTGGCAACGACCCCCTCGCTGGGCAGCAACCTGATTCATTCCTTCTACAAAGACATGGCCGGCGATGTATGGCTGGAAGCCGATGCGCCAGGCGTGGTGCTGTATCTAACCCAAAAAAACAAATACGTGCGATTTCAGCCAAAAAGCGATGAGCAATTTGGTTTGGCGCAGATGCAACCCAATTTTTTCGTGGTCGAAGACAATAAAGATCATTTGTGGGTGCACCCGCGATCTGGTGGATTTTCCGAGTTCTTCCGAAAGGAAATGGTGCTGAAACCGTTCTACAACGACCCTTCCGACCCGAACAGACGGTTCTTCAACACCATGCATGCAGCCTATTTCGACAAGCATGGCACACTTTGGTTGAGCACGCGTTCGCCAGGACTTGAAAAATGCTCCATTCAGCAGTCCACCTTCAACTTCACCTTTGTGCCGTCGTCTCTGCAAATCAGAGGTGGGAGCGAAGTCCGTACCATTTACGAAGACCGGCACAAACGCATCTGGGTGGCCGACAGGGAAGGAGTCATATCGCTTTATACGCCACAGGGCAAGTTGATTGGGTACCTGGACAACCAGGGGAACATCACCTCCAAACGACCCATGAGCGATTTCTTCGCCTACGACATCATCACCGACCGGAAAGGGCGCATTTGGATTGCCAGCAAAGGTGCAGGCGTCATGTTGTTGCAAGAAAAGTCGCCCAATGGTGGGTCTTATTCCATCAACCGTTTCAACGAAACACTGCCCGTAGCCGACAGACCCAATTCCAACAACTTCTATGCCTTGCTCGAAGACCAGAAAGGTCGTATCTGGGCAGGAAGCTATGGAAGCGGATTGAGCTTGGTGGAAGAAAAGAACGGCAAGTTCCGTTTCATCAATGCACGAAACGGGTTGAAGAACTATCCGATTGAGCGATGCAGAAACATTCGCAGCCTTACCAAAGATCCACAGGGTGTCATTTGGGCCGGTACGGTGGACGGAATCGTAGCATTCAGTTCCGATTTCAAGAATACGTCCGACATTCACTTTTACGAGTACCGTAAATTGGGAACCGATCCCAACAGCTTGCGTATCAACGATGTGCATGTGGTGTATGTGGACGATACCGGGAATCGCTGGTTCGGTACTTTTGGCGGCGGACTGAACATGCTCAGCGCCAGATTCAAGTTGGGCGATACGCCAGCCTTCAAGACCTATACCATGGAAGAAGGTTTGCCAAGCGACATCGTCTTGAGCATTCAGGACGATTTGCAGGGCTACCTCTGGTTGTTCTCCGAAAATGCC